>WNGE01000386.1_pt1 | contig 73017 bp, 53 predicted proteins | sample 5400651 | NCBI WGS metagenome assembly WNGE01 (sample SAMN13153370, study PRJNA577476) | soil metagenome | isolation source: 60 cm soil or saprolite under grassland replicate 2 | place: USA:California | collected 2016-06-15 | reverse complement strand
CTGGACCGGTTCCTGACCTCACTGGCCGACGCCTGGGCCCACGGCGCCCCCATCGACTGGACCACCTTCTACGCCGGCACCCCCACCCACCGCGTCGTCGACCTGCCCACCTACCCCTTCCAGCACCAGCAATACTGGCCGAGCGCAACGGAACCGGCGGGCGACGTGACCGCGGCCGGCCTGGGCGCGCCGGATCACCCCCTGCTCGGTGCGGCGGTAGAGCTCGCGACGGGTGACAGCATGGTGGCCACGGCCCGCTGGTCGCTGCGCACGCATCCATGGCTGGCCGACCATGTCTTGTCGGGCACGGTCTTGGTGCCGGGTGCGGCGCTCGTGGAGGCGGTAATCAGGACGGGGGACGAGCTCGGGTACGGGCGCGTCGCTGACCTGACCTTGCACGCCCCCCTGGTGCTGCCCCGCCGCGGTGAAGTCCAGGTCCAGATCGTGGTCGGCGAGCCGGAGGAGTCGGGCCATCGGCCGGTGACGGTCCACGCACGTCCAGCGGGCCCTGCCGCCGGGGAGAGCAGCGGCATCTGGACTCTGCACGCGACCGGCACGCTTGTCCCGCCCACCGCCGTGACCGGAGACCTGGCCACGTGGCCTCCTCCAGGCGCTGAGCCGGTGGCCGTGGACAGCTTCTACGCCGTGCTGCGCGAGCGCGGCTACGACTTCGGGCCGACCTTCCAGTGTGTGCGGGCGGCCTGGCTGCGGAACGAGGAGGTGTTCGCCGAGGTGGCCCTCCCCGACCACGCGCAGGCGGAGGCGGCCCGGTTCGGCCTGCATCCGGCGCTGCTCGATGCGGCGTTGCAGACAGCTTCCCTGCGGCCGGACAACGACGGTACCCGCATGATGGCGCCGTTCTCCTGGCAGGGTGTCTCTCTGCACGCGGCGGGCGCCACCGCGCTGCGGGTCCGGCTGACCACTGCCGGGCCTGACGCGGTGGCGGCGGAGCTGGCCGACCAGTCCGGCGCACTGGTGGCCTCGATCGAGTCGATGGCGCTACGGCCCGTGACTGTCGCCAAGGTGGCTCCGGCAGCCCACCATGACTGGCTATTCCATGTCGAGTGGACCGCCGTACCTGCGGCTTCACTCGAAGACCAGGACGCGGCCGAGTGGTGGGTAGCTGGCGATGATCCCGGGCATGTGGTGGCGGCCCTGGCCGAGGCCGGCATCGACGTGCACCCCTTGGCCGGCGTCGACGTGCACCCCTTGGCCGGCGGGGACGCGCTGCCGGCGGAGCAGGTACCCGAGGTGATCCTCGTAGCCGCCAGCCGGGCGGATACCTCCGTCGAGGCCGCGGTAGGCGCCATCCTGGCGCTGCTGCAGGAGTGGCTCGCTGACGACCGTCTCGCTCGCGCCCTGTTCGTAGTGCTCACTCGTGCGGCGATGGCCGTTGACTCCGACGAGGATGTCCGGGACCTGCCTGGTGCTGCCGTCTGGGGCCTCGTGCGGTCGGCGCAGTCAGAGCACCCGGGCCGCATCGTGCTTGCCGACGTGGACGTGCACCCGGCGTCGTGGCGGGCCCTGCCCGCTGCGGTCCACGCCGGTGAGCCGCAGCTGGCGTTGCGCCAGGGCACCGCGTACGCGGCCCGCCTGGTGCGCCTCCACGCCGGCGACGAGCTGGCCGTCCCGGACGAGGCGGCGCCATGGCGGCTGGACAGCGCGGAGAAGGGCATGCAGCGCACCCTCGCGCTGGTGCCCTACCCGCAAGCAGCGGTGCCACTGGAGCGCGGGCAGGTCCGCCTGGAGGTCAGGGCGGCCGGGCTGACCTCCAGCGACGTCCTCAGCCCGCTTGGCCAGGACCCCGGAATTACCGGGTTCCTGGGCACCGAGGCCGCCGGCCTGGTCGTCGAGACCGGGCCAGGGGTGACTGGACTTTCGGCCGGCGACCGGGTGATGGGGCTGCTGCCCGGCGGGTTCGGCCCGCTGGCCGTTGCTGATGCCCGGCTGCTGGTGCCGATACCGCGGGGCTGGTCCTACGCGCAGGCCGCGTCGGTTCCCTGGGCCTTCCTGAACGCGTACTACGCGCTGCGAGACCTGGCTGGCCTGGCCGCGGGCGAGTCCGTGCTGGTGCACGCGGCGGCGGGCGGCGTTGGGATGGCCGCTGCGCAGTTGGCGTCCCACTGGGGTGCGGAGGTGTTCGGCACCGCGCGCGAGATCGAGCAGGACCTGCTGCGGGCTGACGGCTGGCCGGCCGGGCGGCTGGCCTCATCCCAGACTCTGGAGTTCGAGGATCGGTTCCGCGACGCCACCGGCGGCCGCGGCGTGGACGTCGTGCTGAACTCCCTGGCCGGGGGGATCGTGGATGCCTCGCTGCGGCTGCTGGCGCCGGGTGGCCGCCTGGTCGAGATGGGCAAGGCCGACATCCGCGACGCCGCAGGGGTCAGCCGCGCATACCCAGGCGTCACCTACCGGGTCCACGAAGCTGACGAGGCAGGACCGGAACGCCTTCAGCAGATACTGGCTGAGCTTGTCACGCTGTTCGAGACTGGCGTGCTGCGTCCGCTGCCGGTCACCGCCTGGGATGTGCGGCACGCCCGGGAGGCATTCCGCTTCATTGCGGAGGCTCGCCACGCCCGAAAGGTCGTTCTCACCGTGGCGCGTCGCTGGGATCCCGACGGCACGGTATTGATCACAGGCGGCACTGGCGGGCTCGGCAGCCTGCTGGCCCGGCACCTGGTCGACGAGCACGGGGTCCGGTACCTGCTGCTGGCCAGCCGGAGCGGACCGGACGCCCCTGGGGCACGGCAGCTGTGCGACGAGCTGGCCGGGCTGGGCGCCCAGGTCACCGTCGCCGCCTGCGACGTTGGCGACCGCGACGCGCTGGCCGGGCTGATCGCCTCCGTCCCGGACCAGCATCCGCTGACGGCCGTGGTGCACGCCGCGGGGGCCCTCGACGATGGCGTGCTGGAGTCCTTGACCCCCGAACGGCTGCGCACAGTGCTGCGCCCAAAGGCTGAGGCGGCCTGGCACCTGCACGAGCTGACGCGGCACCTGGATCTCGCCGACTTCGTCATGTACTCTGCGGCGGCAGGCGTGTTCGGCAGCCCCGGCCAGGCCGGTTACGCTGCGGCCAACACTTTCCTCGACGGCCTGGCCCGGCACCGCAGGCTCCAGGGGCTGCCTGCGACCTCGCTGGCGTGGGGGCTGTGGGCGCAGGCCAGCGCACTGACCGGTCACCTGGACGACGCCTACGTGGCCAGGGTGCAGCGGTCCGGAGTCCTGGCGCTGTCCACGGCAGACGGCCTGGCGTTGTTCGATGCCGCGCTTGCGGCCCGCCGGGACCAGCTCGTACCCGTCCGGCTGGACACTAAGCTGCTGCGCTACCGCGACTCGGGCGAGATCCCGCCACTGCTGCGGGCGCTGTACCGCGGGCCTGCCCGGCGGGTGATCGATCAGGCCCAGGCCAGCGGGATGCAAGAGCTGCGGCAGCGCCTCCTCAGGCTTCCCGCCGCCGGGCGCCAGGCGCTTCTGCTCGACTTCATCTGCACCAGCGCCGCCGCCGTGCTGGGGCACGACAACGCCGAACCGCTCCATGTCGACCGTGCCTTCCGTGACCTGGGCTTTGATTCGCTCACCGCCGTCGAGCTGCGCAACCGGCTGAACTCCGCCACCGGGCTCCGGCTGCCCGCCACCCTGGTTTTCGACCACCCGACCCCCGCCGACCTGGCCGCTCACCTCGGCGCTGAGCTCTCTGGCGGGACTGCCGGACGGGATTCCGCGGCGGTGGCGCTGACCAGGGCCGACGAGATGATCGCGATCGTCGGGATGGCGTGCCGTTACCCCGGCGGTGTCCGGTCACCGGAGGACCTGTGGCAGCTGCTGGCCTCGGGGACCGACGCTATTGCTGGCTTCCCCACCGACCGCGGCTGGGATCTGGACGGGCTGTACGACCGGCTCCCGGCCGAGCCGGGCGTTTCCCGTACCCGCGAGGGCGGGTTCCTCTACGACATGGCCGAGTTCGATGCCGGCTTCTTCGGGATCGGCCCGCGCGAGGCCACGGCCATGGACCCGCAGCAGCGGCTGCTGCTGGAGACGTCGTGGGAGGTGTTCGAGCGGGCCGGGATCGATCCGCAGTCGGTGCACGGCAGCCAGACCGGAGTGTTCGCCGGCCTGTCGGTGAACGACTACGTGCTGCGCGGCGGCGACGGTCCTGAGGAACTCGCGGCCTATCTCACCAACGGCAACGCAATGAGCTTGGTATCTGGCCGGGTGGCCTACACGCTGGGGCTGGAAGGCCCCGCGGTGACGGTGGACACGGCCTGCTCCTCGTCGCTGGTGGCCCTGCACATGGCGGCCCAGTCGCTGCGGGCGGGGGAGTGCTCGCTGGCACTGGCCGGCGGTGTGACGGTGATGTCGTCCCCTATGCTGTTCGTCGACCTGGCCCGGCAGCGCGGGCTCGCCGGAGACGGCCGGTGCAAGCCGTTCGCCGCCGCTGCGGACGGGACCGGGTTCTCCGAGGGTGTGGGACTGCTGCTGCTCGAGCGGCTGTCGGATGCCCGGCGCAACGGCCACCAGGTGCTGGCGGTCGTCCGCGGCTCGGCGATCAACCAGGATGGCGCCTCCAATGGCCTGACGGCGCCCAACGGCCCGTCGCAGCGGCGGGTGATCCGGCAGGCACTGGCCAACGCAGGGATCGACGCCAGCGAGGTCGACGCGGTCGAGGCGCACGGCACCGGCACCAGGCTCGGGGACCCGATCGAAGCGCAGGCGGTGCTGGCCACCTACGGCCGGGACCGGGACGCGGAGAACCCCCTGTGGCTTGGGTCCATCAAGTCCAACATCGGCCACACCCAGGCCGCCGCCGGTGTTGCTGGCGTGATCAAAATGGTGCTGGCAATGCGGCATGGGACATTGCCGCCGAGCCTGCACATCGACGAGCCCACCCCGTATGTCGACTGGTCCGCCGGTGCGGTCCGGCTGCTCGGCGAGCCTACGCCCTGGCCGGAGACCGGACGCTCGCACCGGGCTGGGATTTCATCGTTCGGCGTCAGCGGCACCAATGCCCACATCCTCCTCGAACAGCCGCCAGCAGGCGAGGACCGGCCGGCTGACGCTTCCGCCGAGCCTGCCCAGGATGGCGTGGTGCCCTGGGTTCTGTCGGCGCGAACCGAACAGGGACTGCGCGGGCAGGCCCGTGCGCTGCTCACGCAGCTAGCGGACGGGCCCGCCCAGGCACCGGTCGATACCGCGTTTTCGCTCGTCACCCGGCGCTCGATGCTGGAGCGGCGAGCTGTGGTGATCGGAGCGAGCGACGACGACCTGCGGGCCGGGCTGCGGGCGCTGGCCGCCGGAACCCCGGCCGCCGGGCTGGTCCAGGGCCGTTTCGTGGCCCGCCGGGACCGCAAGGTTGTCCTGGTTTTCCCTGGGCAAGGCTCGGAGTGGGTGGGAATGGGTGTCCAGCTGCTGGAGGACTGTCCCGAGTTCGCGAGGAGCATGGCCGAGTGCGCCGAGGCGTTGGCGAGTTATGTGAACTGGTCACTGTTCGATGTGCTTCGTGGGGATGCGGGCGCACCGCCGTTGGACCGGGTGGATGTGGTGCAGCCAGCATTGTTTGCGGTGATGGTGTCGCTGGCCGAGGTGTGGCGCGCCCATGGGCTGAAGCCCGCCGCGGTACTGGGACACTCTCAGGGCGAGATCGCGGCGGCGTGTGTGGCGGGCAAGCTGTCGTTGGACGACAGTGCCCGGGTGGTCGCCCTGCGTAGCCGGTTGGTCCAGGAGCGGTTGTCGGGGCGGGGTGCGATGTTGGCGGTGATGGCGCCGGCCGACGAGGTCCGTTCAATGGTGGCGGACCTGGCCGACCGGGTATCGATCGCGGCGATGAATGGGCCGAGGTCGGTGACGGTGTCGGGCGAGCCGGACGCGCTGGCGGAGTTGGAACGCCGGTTGTCGGCGGCGAGGCTGATGCGTTGGTGGCTGGCCGGGGTGGACTTCGCTGCCCATTCGGCTCAGGTGGATCCGTTGGAAGGTGAGCTGGCGCAGTTGCTGGCTGGCCTCGCCCCGGAGGAGGGCCGGATCCCGTTCTTCTCGACCGTAACCGGCGACTGGATAGCCACCGCCGACCTGGACGCGCAGTACTGGTACCAGAACCTTCGCCACACGGCGCGGCTCGAGGAATCGCTACGGGCGCTGCTCGCGCAGGGCTATGACGCGTTCGTCGAGTGCAGCCCGCACCCGGTGCTGGCCATGGGCATCGAAGACACCATCGCCGACGCTGGGAGCCAAGCGGTAGTCATCGGGTCACTGCGCAGTGGCGACGGCGGACAGGCACGGGTGCTGACCTCGCTGGCCGAGGCTCATGTGCACGGCGTGGCCATCGACTGGCGGGGCACCGTAGCCGGTGGCCGGCCGGTCATGCTGCCCACGTACGCCTTCCAGCGGGAGCGGTACTGGCTCGAGCCGACGCCAGAGCAGGCGGACCCCGCTGGACTGCGCACGACGCTTAGCCTGGCGGCCGAGGGCGGCGCCGTGCTGACCGGCCAGATAGGAGTGCGCTCGCACCCGTGGCTGACCGAGCACACCATGCTGGATTCGGTGGTTGTCCCGGGAACCGTGGTGCTCGAATGGGCCCTGCGCGCGGGCGAGGAGACCGGTTGCACCGTGGTCGGCGAGCTCACCGAGCACGTACCGCTGGTCCTGCCGGAGGGAGCGCCGGCCGAAATCCAGGTGTCCGTCGGCCCCCCGGCTGGTGCGAGCGGGCGCCCGGTCACCGTCCACTCCCGCGCGGACACCGGCATGCCCTGGACCTGCCACGCTACCGGGACCCTGGCGGTGACCGGCGCGAGCGGCCCGGCGGGCGAGGCCATGCCAGCGTCCTGGCCGCCGGACGGCGCGAGCCCGGTGGATCTCGATGCGCTCCGCGAGACACTCCACCACGGCGGATACGACCCCGGGCCCGTGTTCCAGACGGTCCGGGCGATGTGGCGGCGCAGCGGCGAGACATTCGCCGAGGTGGCGCTGGCCGACGACGCCCAGCGGGACGTACCTGGGTTCCGGGTCCATCCCGCCTTGCTGCAGGAATTCCTCGCGCTGGGGTCAGCCGCGGTCGCGCCAGGGCCTCCCTCGGCCTGGCGCGGGGTCTCGGTGCTCGCCACCGGCGCGACCCGGCTCCGCGTACGGCTCGTCTCGGCCGCGGACGGTACGGCGTCGGTAACGGCGGTGGACGACGCGGGCGCGCCGGTGATGGTGATCGACGCGGTGACGACGAGTCCCGTCCCCGCGCACCACCTCCAGGCTGCGGAGCCAGCCCGCCAGAACGCGTTTTTCCAGGTCGAATGGACCAAGCTCGCCGAGACCGGTGCCAGCGAGCCGCCCGCGATGTGGACGGCACCCAGCCTGCCATCGCTTGACGACCTCCCGGCCCCGGCGCCCGGCGTCGTCATGCTGCGCCTGGACCTCCCGGACAGGGACAGGTTGTCCGCCGCGGCCGCGCACGAGTCGGCGCGCGAGGTGCTGGCGGTCCTCCAGTCATGGCTACAGGACTCCCGTTTCGCCGATTCTCGCCTGGTCCTGGTGACCCGCGGGGTTGTCGCCACCGGCACGCACGATGACGTCCGTGCGCCCGCCGACGCCGCGGTGTGGGGGCTGGTGTGCTCCGCGCAGTCCGAGCACCCTGGCCGCCTCGTGCTGGCCGACCTGGACGACGACGAAGCCTCCGAGGCGGCCCTCCCGGCGGCGACGGCGGCTGCCCTGGCCGCTGGTGAGCCCCGGCTGGCCGTCCGGGGTGGGATCGTCACGGTTCCCCGGCTGGCCCGGGCACAGGCGGCGGACTCCGCCGGCTGGCAATGGGACACCACCGGCACGGGCACGGTCTTGGTCACCGGCGGCACCGGAACCCTCGGCGCTCTGGTCGCCCGCCACCTCGTCGCCCGGCACGGCATCGGTCACCTGGTGCTGCTGAGTCGGCGGGGCTTGGCCGCGTCTGGCGCGCCCGGGCTCCGGGACGAGCTGACGGCCATGGGCGCCGAGGTAAGCGTAGTCGCCTGTGATGCCGCCGACCGGGCCGCCCTGGCCGGGGTGCTGGACGCCATCCCCGCCGAGCACCCACTCACCTCGGTGGTACACGCGGCGGGCACGTTGGACGACGCGCTGCTGGGGGGCCTATCGGCCGACCAGCTGGCCCGGGTGCTGAAACCCAAAGCCGACGCCGCTTGGAACCTGCACGAGCTGACCCGGCACATGGACCTGTCGGCCTTCGTGCTGTTCTCCTCGTACGCCGCGCTCGCTGGTGGGATCGGGCAGGCCAACTACGGTGCGGCGAACGCGTACCTGGATGCGCTGGCCCAATATCGCCGCGCGCGCGGGCTGCCTGCGGTCTCCCTGGCCTGGGGGTTCTGGGCGGAGCGCAGCGAGCTGACCGGCGGCCTGAACCCGGCTGATCTCGCCCGCTTCGCCCGGTACGGGCTGCTGCCGCTGCCGACCGAGCAGGCGCTCGGCCTGCTTGACGCGGCTTCGCGGATCGACCGCCCGCTGCTCGTCCCGGCCAAGCTGGACCTGCGCGTGCGCGAGGTTCCGCCAATATTGCGCGGACTCGTCCGGGCGCCGCTGCGGCACGCGGCCAACAGTGCCAGGCCCTGGGCTGACCGGCTGTCCGGGCTGCGCGCCGCCGAGCAAGAGGCGCTGCTGTTGGACGTGGTCTGCGGCCACCTCGCCATCCTGCTCGGCCACCGGTCGGCGGTGGCGGTCGAGGCGGAGCGCGGGTTCCTGGATCTCGGGATGTCGTCGCTGACCGGGGTGGAGTTGCGTAACCGGCTCAACGCCGAGACAGGCCTGCGCCTTCCCACGACGCTGATCTTCGACCACCCGACCCCGATCAGCCTGGCTCGGCACATGCGCACGGTGCTGAGCCCGGACGGGGCACAGGCGGCCCTGCCACCTGTGTTCGCCGAGCTCGACGACCTCGAGACGGCAGTGGCCGAGTCCGCGCTGGACGCTGACGCCAGGGCACACCTTGTCACACGGCTCAAGACGTTGCAGTGGAAGCTCGACGCCGTGGAGCAGGCAGCGCCCGATACCGATCTCGTGGCCTCCACTGACGACGAAATCTTCGAGGTCATTAACAAAGAACTGGGCCTGACCTGACTTGGCCTGCCGAAGGCTTCGGTCCACAGCCGGAGGTTCCGGGGGCCCTCGCGGAATCTCCGGCAGGCTGGCCGATTTCGCGGAAGGTGTAGGGGTTTTCAGGTACCCGCCTCGGTTGACTGGTCCTGTCGCAGAGCGCGTTCTTTTCGCCGACCCCCGGCCGCGCGCCCGCCAGCGATCAGCCTTATTGGTCACAATCCATTCGAGGAACCCATGACCTTCACGTATCAAGAAGAGCCGGTTTACTTGCCAGCGGTCACTGATGGCTGACCAGCACGATCCTGGTAGCCGAGGCGGCAGGGCGTCCCGGATCGCTCCCCTGGTCGGGCTGGCAGGCCAAACGTCCGGCGAGGCCGTGGCGGCGGCGTTGCGCCGGAAGGACCGGGCGGGCGGGCAGACCCGGGCCGCCGAGCGCTACGCGGAGCGGCTGGGCCGGTCCATGGGCGTCGCGATGAAGGCCGGGCAGATGCTGTGGTCCGCCACGGTGGGCTCGATGATGCCCGACGCGTACCGCGGGATCTATCAGCAGGCGCTGGCCGGACTCTGCGGCGACACCCCATCGATGCCGCCCGCACTGGTGGGGAAGACGGTCGAGACCGAGCTGGGCGGGCCACCCGAGAAGGTGTTCGCCGAGTTCGACCCGGTGCCGCTCGTCGCGGCGTCGATCGGCCAGGTGCATTCGGCCGTGCTGCACGGCGGGCGTCTTGTCGCGGTGAAGGTGCAATATCCGGGGGCCGGGGACGCGATGCGGGCCGCCCTGGCCAACACCGAGTTGCTCGCGGCCTTCTTCCAGCTCGCAGGGGCCATCGCCGCCAACATGGCGAGCGTTGACATGCGGGTCATCGCCCGCGAGCTTTCCGACCGTATCGAGGAGGAGATCGGCTTCCGGGCCGAGGCCGCCAACCAGGGTGAGTTCGCTGGCGCCTACCGGGGGCATCCCTTCATCCGCATCCCCGCCGTGGTCGCCGAGTTGTCCAGCCAGCGGGTGCTCACCATGGACTTCGCAGAGGGGCTCAGCTGGGCAGAGGCTCTGCAGGCCAGGGACGCTCTCAAGGACAAGTGGGGTGAGGCGATCTACCGGTTCTCCGTCGGCAGCATGCGCACGCTCCGGCTCCTCAACGCCGATTCGCACCCCGGGAACTATCTCTTCCACGAGGACGGCGGCGTGACCTTCCTCGACTTCGGCTTTGTCAAGCGGTTCCGGCCGGAGCAGATCGCAGCCCTTCAGCGCCAGGTCCAGGCCGTCGTGGACCACGACGCGAAAGAACTGCTCCGCCTCTATGCGCAGGAATGCGCGATGAAGCCCGGTACGGAAATGGACCAGAGGGGACTCTATGCCTGGCACAGCAAGATGCTTAGGCCGCTCACCGGCCCGCAGCCGTTCACATGCACGCCGGAATGGGCAGCGGCAGTGCTCCAGAGCGACTTGTCCGTCGGCCGGCCGTGTGGCCGTGCGGTGGACAAGCCGTCGCCGGAATCCGACTGCCTGTTCCTGACACACATCGACGTGGGGATGGCATCCCTGCTCGGAGCTCTCCGCGCCACAGCGGCATGGAACGCCATCCGCGAGGAATGGGACTGCGGCGGTCCACCCGCGACACCCCTGGGAGAGCTGGATTTCGCATGGCGGGCGGCTAGGACGGAGGAAAGTAATGCGATCTGATGTACGGACCCCGGTAGAGCCAGTCTTCTGGGACGACCAATACCACGCGTACGTCGTCAACGGGTTCGAGGAGGCCGCGGCGGTGCTGCGTGGCGGCGTTGGCTGGACCAGCAATCCGGGCAACATGCCAGGCGCGCCCGCCGATAGGGGGATGCCGCCCCGCCTGCTGCGCGCTATTGTCTTGATGGACCCGCCGGACCACACTCGGATGCGTTCGCTGCTCAGCCCGGCCTTCTCGCCGCGGGTCATCGAGCGGCTCCGGCCTCGGGTGATCGCGATTGTGAACGCCGTGCTAGACGGGCTCGAGGATGAGGACGAGGCCGACCTCGTCGCCGACCTTGGCTACGTGGTGCCACCCTCGGTTATTGCCGAACTGTTCGATGTCGGGGTGGAAGGTGCGGAGTTGCTCCTGGAACAGGCCCCGCGGCTGGTGCGGTGGATGGAATTTGACCCGACACCGGAGGATTTCCAGGCGACCACGGAGGCGGCGGACGAGTTGACGCGGTTCTTGACGCCGATCATGGAGAAGCGCAAGCGCGAGCCCGGTGACGATTTCATTAGCGCCCTGGTCGCGGTGGAGGACGGGCTGAGCACCGATGAGATCCTGACGACCTGCTTTGTGGTGCTCACCGCCGGGGGCGAGGCCGTCGGCAGACTCATCTGCAACGCGACACTGGCGATTCTGCGTGACCCTGCTCAGATCCCGCATCTGCTGGCCGATCCGGGACGGGCCGTCGAAGAGTTGCTGCGGATGGAGGGGACTAGCAAGCGACTCATCCGGATCGCGCTCACCGACCACGACGTCGGGGGTCACCGGATCACCAAGGGGCGGATCGTCTTCATCAATGTGCTGGACGCTAACCGGGACCCCCGCCGCGCGCCCGACGCGCACCAACTGGACCTGTCGAGGGAGCCACTCGGTCACCTGACATTTGGGATCGGCCCTCACTTCTGCCTCGGTTCCGCCCTCGCCCGGCTTGTGGCGACCGAGACGCTGGTGCGGCTGTTCACCCGCTTCCCAGGCCTCAACTTGACCAGCCGTGAGCCGATCTGGAGTTCGTCAACGACCTTCCGCGGGCTGAAAGAACTCCATGTCCGGTTGCGGGATGACGACTGACTTTGGCACGCACCAGCGGACCCTGGCAGGCTGAACTGCGGTCCGCTCGGCGCGCCGAACATGAGATCGGAGATCGGTAACCAGGTGTGTGCGGCCTCGCGGCCAGCAGCACAGGGTGACACGCGTTTGGCACCTGCACTCGCTACGCAACCAGTGCGAGTTATCGCGGAGTCGCTCCGAGCGGACGGCGGAAGACGCGGACGGCGGTGACGGCGCCTGCGGCCCCGATGACCAGGTTGATCAGGATTGCGGGCAGGATTGCTCCATTGCCGCCTGGGATCTGCAGGAAAAGGTCGCGTGTCGCGTTGATTGCGTAGGTGAGCGGATTGATGCGAGCGACCACACTCAGCACCGTAGGGAGAGCAGCGACCGGGATGTAGGCGCTCGACGAGAACATCAGGGGGATAAGCACCATGAACCCCAGATTCTGCATCGTCTCAGCCCGGCGGATCCACGCGCTTAGCGCGAGAAACACCCAACCCAGGCTCCATCCGATCAACAGCGCCAGCCCGAGAGCCACCGTCAGTCCGGCCAGTCCCACCCGAGAGAAAGTTCCGTGCGTCACCTGGGCGAGCGTCAGCATGATGAGCGCCTGAAACCCGCCGCGTATCAGGCTTGTAAGGCTGCGCGCGACCAGGAGCGAACTCGGGAGGATCGGCAGCGAGCGGAGCCGTGGAACGATGCCGTTCCTGAGTTCGTCGATCAGCCCGGCCCCCGCCACTAGGGACGTCTGCAATGCGTTGTCCACCAACACGGCCGGCAGCACAAAGTCGAAGTATGAGACCCCGTGCGGGAACCCCGCCGGCAGCGATAAATGGCTGAAGATGCCCGTCAGCAGGAACAGGATGACCACCGGCTGCAGCAAGCCGAGCACGACTGCGTGTGGGTTGGTCAGCCACTGTAGCACTGTCCGCCGGGTGAGCACCCCGATCTGGGTGACTATGGAACTGCCCTGCCATTCCGGCAAGTGGGCCATCCCGTTGTGGGCCGCCCGGCTGCGATACGCACCGAGGTCAGCGGGCAGTTCGGCCATGTGGCCGTCGTTGCGGGCCGGCACATAACCCTCCCGGATTTCAGACAAGCAGCATCGCCCCGAGCCCTTTAAGCGGGCGAAACCGAAACGGCGCCACGCTGTACGAGTTCACCTTAGGGTTCGTTATTCTGGGAAATCCCTACACACCCTGACGCGGATGAACACGGTGACTGCCCGGCCATGTTCGCGAGCGGGCCATCCCGTTGTCGGCGCCCGGCTGCGATGCGCCGTGATGGGCTCCTTCTCGCCGGGGACCCGCCGGTCCTCCGTTCATGCGTGCGGTCCGGGCTGCGGCTGCGTGGCCAGAGCCAGATAGACGTCATCGAGGCTCGGTTGACTGAACGTCAGCCCGCCGACCTCGATCCCGGCCTGGTCCAGGCGCGTGACCACGGATGCCATCTCCTCGATGGCCCTGATGGGCAGCACGACGGTGTTATTCTCACAGTCCGTCTCTAGCTCCATCCCGGCTCGCGCCAGCATCCCCTTGGCCGCGCTGGTCTGTTCAACCGTGGTCAGCGTTACCGTGAGCTTGCGCTGGCCGATCCTGGCTTTCAGCTCGGCGGGTGTGCCGCTGGCGACCACCACGCCGGCGGAGAGTATCGCAATGCTGTCGGCCAGCCGGTCCGCCTCCTCAAGGTGCTGGGTGGTGAGCAGGATGGTTGTCCCTTCGGCCACCAGGCTTTTCACGATCTCCCACAGCCCGATCCTGCTCGACAGGTCCAGGCCCGTGGTCGGCTCGTCGAGAAAGATCACTTCTGGCCGACCAACGAGCGACATGGCGAGATCCAGTCGCCTGCGGAGGCCGCCAGAGTAGGTGTCCGCGCGACGCGCCGCGACGTGCTGGAGGCCGAACAGCTCCAGCAGCGTGTCGGCTCTGGCCCGCGCTGCCCGGCGACCGGCGCCGAGCAGCCGGGCGATCAGGATGAGGTTGCCGCGCGCGGTGAGCTTGCCGTCAACCGCCGCGAACTGGCCCGTGAGGCCGATCCGTTTGCGGACCTCGCGCGGCTCGTGGGTGACGTTGAAGCCGGCAATGCTGGCCTCCCCGGAACTTGGCGGCAGACAGGTGGTGAGAATGTTGACGAGGGTGGTCTTGCCCGAACCGTTGTGCCCGAGCAGTGCAAGCACAGTCCCTCTCGCTACGGAGACGCTCACTGAATCTAGCGCACGCACCGAACCGAACTGCTTGCTGATCCGGTCGGCCCTGATCATGATCTGCGGTGAGCGCCCTCGGATGAGAGGAGGCGCGGCGTGCCGCCCGGTCATCGGGAGGCCTCCCGAGTCCGGTCGTCGAGCCAGCGCTCCATTCGACGCTGGGCGCCCATGGAGAGGTGCGGCGTGCCGCCCGGTCATCGGGAGGCACCCGGAAGCCGGTCGTCGAGCCAGCGCCTCATTCGACCTTCCTGACTGCCCGGCCCGGCCTCACGGCCTGGAAAAGCTTCTCGCCTGTGATCGCAACCATGTCATGGACGCGACTCGCGGCCATGGCGAACACCCTCGGCCACATACGTCCAGGGGAGCATCGTCGAGGGTAAGCGGACAGTTTCACCACGTGGTCGTCGTTGCGGACCCGCACATAACCTCCGACAACTAGCATCGCCCGAGCCCACTAAGAGGTCGAAACTGGCGACGGGCCAGTACAAGCTCACGTTAGGGTTCGTCATCCCGGGAAATCCCTACAAGGCCACGCGTCCGGAATGGCGGACGGGCCACCCGAATTAGGGCTATGGAGCCGCCCCGGTCATCTTGGAAGCTTGGTGGGGGTGAGTGGCGCGCTCAGTCGGACGCAAGGACATCTGAGGGCGGGATCGTTCCTGAAGCCCGCTTGATGAGATGGGTTGGGACGACATGCTCTTGAACCGGTGACACGTCACCGTCGATCCGCCGGAACACGATCTCAGCGGCAAGCTTCCCGATGGCTGTCGGGTCCTGTGCTACGACCGTCACGCCGGGCTCTAGGAGATCAGCCAGAGGGAAGTCATCGAAGCCCACCAGAGCGGTGCGGTGCTGCAATGCAGCCCCGCGAAGCGCGCGGACAGTGCCGATAGTGACCAGGTTCTGCTCACTGAACAGCGCTGACGGCGGGTTGGGCCCAGTGACCAGCTCAGTGACGGCAGAGGCGGCGGTGTCGGCCGTGTGCAGGTCGTGCCGCACAAGATGGTGGTCGAGCGTAAGGCCGGCTTCACGCAGCGCGTCCAGGTATCCGGCGAAGCGCTCCTGGGCAGTGGCGATCGAGGCGAGATCCCCCAAGTAGGCAATCCGCCGGTGCCCATGCCCGATTAGGTGCCGGACGCCGTTCGCGGCGCCGGCACGGTTGTCCGACACGACGCTGTCGGCCGCGAGATACCTGGGCGGCCGGTCAACGAACACGACCGCCGTGCCCATCTTCATCTCATTGAGGAGGTAACTGTGATCCTGCGCGGCAGGGACGATGATAAGGCCGTCCACCCGCCGCAGGAATAGGGCTCCGGCCAGTTGCCGCTCCCGTTCGGCGTCCTCATCGATGCTTCCGGCCAGCACGCCCACGTCGTGCGCCCGGGCGACATCCTCTGCGGACCGGTAGATGGCGGAGGAGTACGGGTTCGCAATGTCTTCGAGTATGAGGCCGATCATCAGGGATCTGCGGTCGCGACGGCGCAAGCTGCTGGCCGTGAGGTTGGGCCGGTAGTTCAGTTGCGCGGCGGCTAGCCGCACCTGGGAAACTAGCCCCGGGGCCACCGTCGGTGTCCCGTTGATCACGCGCGAGACGGTTTTCAGACTGACACCGGCTAGCGCCGCCACGTCTCGCATGGTGGGCCGGATGGGCTGGGACAACGACATCTCCCGAGAGCTGCTGCCTGCTGACAATTTACGCATTGCGGTCAAGATTGACATGCCTGGGCCGCCATTGGCTCATGACAGACTATGCCGCCGCCCGAGCCGGCGTGGACGCGGACATAACGCAATATTCGCCGTGAACTTGCTGGAATCCGGTATCCCGCGCCGGCGAAGTGCTAACTCTGGTGTTTTGCGTACCCCTGAGGGCGTCTGATGAGTACCACGCGGAGACGACACCCAGGAAGGGGCCGAGCCGAGATCGCCCGGATCCATTCCGCGGCTGGAGGGTTCCCGGATAGCTTCGCCTGTCCGCCATTCGGTAGCGAAGCACCGAGTACGCCAATCGGACGTCCCTATCCCTTCACTGGAGACCATCATGGGATACGTCGATACGGACGTACGGCACGTCAGGGCTCAGCAACAGCCAGAATGGAACGATCCGGCGCACGTTCAGCGCATACGGAAGGTCCTGGCGTCCCGGCCGCCGCTGGTAAGCGCGGAGGACGTGGGTACGCTCCGGTCCTTGCTCGCCCGCGTCGCGGCGGGCGATGCCCATGCGATGCAGGCCGGGGACTGTGCGGAAGACCCCGCCGACTGCGCCGCCGAGCAAATCCAGCGTAAGACGGCAATGCTCGACTTGTGCGCCACGACGCTGACCATGGTCGGCCATAAGGAGGTGCTGCGGGTTGGTCGCATCGCCGGTCAGTTCGCCAAGCCCCGCTCGCACGCCGTTGAGCGGATCGGCGACCTGGAACTGCCGGTCTACCGGGGCCACATGGTCAACGGGCCTGCGGCCAATCCGTGGAGCCGGCGCCCCGACCCGAGGCGGATCCTCATCGGCTATATGGCCGCTAGCCGGATCATGGCGGCGCTGGGCTGGGATGGGCTGACGGCCCGTCCGGCCTTGGCCCTCAGCGAACCGGTCGTATGGACCAGCCACGAAGCGCTGCTCCTGGACTACGAGATGCCGATGATCCGCGAGGTCGGCGACGGATCGCGGTGGCTCGCCTCCACTCACTTCCCGTGGATCGGCGACCGGACCCGCCAGCTAGACGGCGCGCACGTCGCCCTGCTCGCCGCGGTCGTCAACCCCATCGCTTGCAAGGTCGGGCCCAGCATGAGCCCCGAGGAGATCACAAGCTTGTGCCAGCGACTCGACCCGCAGCGCGAGCCCGGCCGCCTCACGCTCATCGCCCGCATGGGGGCCGACGCCGTTGCCGACCGGCTGCCCGCGCTGGTCCGGCGCGTCCGCTCTTCGGGCCACCCGGTGATCTGGCTCAGCGACCCCATGCACGGCAACACCATCACCACCCCTACCGGCAACAAGACTCGCTTGCTCACCACGATCTGCCGCGAGATCCGGGGCTTCCGCCACGCCGTTACTACCGCGGGCGGGGTTGCCTGCGGGCTCCATCTGGAAACGACTCCCGACAACGTGACCGAGTGCATACCCGACGAGGCCGCGCTCGCCACCGTCGCCGACTGGCACGCCAGCCTATGCGACCCTCGGCTAAACCCCCGCCAGGCCGCCTCGGTAATCACAGCCTGGTCCGACATTAACTGAACTCCCAGCACGGGAAGCGATGAACGATAACCACATTGCGACACTGTGCTAGCCAATTTCCCAGGAGCCGTGAATGCCGTTGACTGTCGCCGGCGAGCTTTCTGTCGCCTGTCGACTCGGCCGCGGGCCGGTGAACGTCGGCCGCGCCCGTGAGCGGGCCCGCAAGGCCCTGGCCGGGTGGGCCCGGAGCGTGCACACCAGCCTTGCCGAGCTCATCGTGAGCGAGCTGGTGACCAATGCGCTGTGTCATGGCAATGGCGCGGTCGAGATGCGGGTGTCCTACGCGGGCGGTGAGCTGCGGGTCGAAGTTCATGACGGCGGCGCGGGGCGGCCCGTCCGCCAGCACGTGACCGCCGGTGACGAATGTGGCCGGGGCCTGGAACTACTCGATGGGCTGATCGAACTGCACGGCGGCGAACGGGGCGTCATCGACGACCAGGCCGGCCCGGGCAAGACCGTTTACGTCGAGTTGTCTCTACCGGCCGACCCGCCAGGTGCCCGGTGACCGGCGCGCCACCCGCAGGGGTGCTCAAAAACCGCGACGGCCCTGGCCGCCCGCCCAGCAACGGCGCCGCTTGCCCAGATCCGATGGCCCGCTGGACCGGGCGCACGCGGGTGACGTGCCAGCACTCATCGCCCTGCCCGCCCGCCAACGCGCCCGACTGCCAGGCCGCGCGCGTGATCGCCTGCCATCCAGAACAGGGCTGGAGCCTGCTCTGCAACGGCGTAGTGATCTTCGACGACACCGGCGCGTTGCTCCCAGACGGATCTGTCATCGAGCCTCGCCGCACGGCCTGCCAACCAGGCACCACTGGCACGTGACCAAACCGGGTCGGAGAATCCGAAGAGAATCGCGTCGAATCCGCTGGCGTCGTGGGGAATCCGCGCGCGCGGACATATGCAGACCCGCGGCTGGGGTTGGCACGCGGCATCGGGGAAATCCCTGGAGTATTTCGTGAAATCCCTGGAGTGTTTCGTCTCTGGCGCCGCCGAAACTAGGTGTTTTGCCGGTTCTGGGTGGCCTCGCTTGACACCCGAAACTTGCGGCTGCGAGGGTCGGAATCGCCCCCATGACCGCGGGCACCAGCGCCCTCACGATCCCCTGCCGAGAGGGAATGCCTTGGCTACCTCCGAAGAATTGACCGCCCTGGTGCGCCCCAGCCTGGGTGGCCCGCCGAGCCGTTCGTACCGAGTCGCACCGAGATAGCAAGCCAGGATTCGAGGAGGCGCGTTGTGCGCACGCCGAATATTTTTCTCAGCGGCCTTGGGGTCTTTCTGCCAGACACTGTGAGCATCGAGTCGGCCATTAAGAAGGACCGTTACTCGGCCAGCGATGTCGAGTTGCACGGGTGGACCGGGCTGGCGGTGGCCGGTGACATTCCGGCGCCGGAAATGGCGCTCCGGGCGTCTCGTACGGCGTTGGAACGGTGCGGGCTGGATCCTGGCGCCATCGGCCTGCTGCTCTACGCCGACTGCTGGCATCAGGGCCCAGATGGCTGGGTTCCGCAGTCCTACCTGCAGCATTACCTTCTAGGCGGCGACCTCCTGGCCGTGGAGGTGAGGAACGCCTGCAATGGCGCCCTCAGCGCCCTCGAACTCGCATCCAGCTGTCTGAGCGCCGATTCCGGGCGGCAGGCCGCGCTCATCGTCGCGAGTGACAACTTCGGCACCCCACTCGTGGATCGCTGGAACCCGGGCCCGGGATTCCTCACCGGCGATGCCGCAGCCGCCATGGTCATCACCACGGAACCAGGTTTCGCCCAGGTTTTGTCGGCCCACTCGGCAACCATTGCCGAAGCCGAGGAGTTCCATCGGTGCGGCGAGCCCATGTTTCCGCCCAGCGTCACTATGGGGCAGGCCGTCGACTTCACCACCCGGGCCGAAGCTTTCCGTAAGCAACAGTTCGTCGAGGGTACCGGCTATGAACTCATAGCCAAGCTCCAGCAGAAGCCGAACGAGTGTATCCAAAAGACACTATCGGAAGCGGATATTGATTTAGAAGACGTCGCCAGGGTGGTCATCACACATACCTCTAGAGAAGAAGCCGAGCTACAGTTTATGGGGGTGCTCAGGCTTCCGCTGTCCAGGTCGACATGGCAATACGGGAGCACGGTCGGTCACCTGGCAGCAGCCGACCATATCGTCTCGCTCGACCACCTGGTCAGCACCGGACAGGTCGGTCCAGGTGACCACGTGCTCATGATTGGCGCCGCACCCGGAGTCACGTACTCCTGCGCCGTCATCAAGATCCTCTCCGCGCCACCGTGGGCATCGACCGAGCAGCGAGGGTCCGATGATTGAGCGCAGCGCTACCACTGCCATGCAGGACGTCGGCGTGGATCTGCCGGTGGACATGCCCACCGGCCCAGCCCCACGGCGGCCACGCTACATCGCAGTGGAAGTACCGTGCCGGGCCGAGACCCGACGCCCCCTGCACTGGTGGGCCGCCTTGTTCGTCGCGTTCCTGCATCGCTGCACCGTGGCGGAGCGCGTTCACCTTGCCGGGGAACGGATGGCGGATGGCACCGTCGCGCTGCACGGCTTCAGCGTGGCGGGCACCGATACCATGGGCGCGCTCACGGCGCGCGTCGATGCCGGCTTGCGGGAGACACCCTGGGCGACCCGTCTCGTGGAGCCCTCCCCGGCCGCCGCGGGAGCAGGCCGGTCCGCCCGCGTGCTGGCCGGCCTGCCCGCGCCACGGCCAGCGGCCGAGGACAGGGCCGACATTCGCTTGGTGCTGCCCGATCACCGAGTGATCCTGCAGGCCAACGAGGCACAGTGGACACGGCAGAGCGTCGAGCGGATGGCCGGACACATCGCGATGATGGCCTCAGTCGCCGATGACGGCACACCAATCGCCGAGCTCCCCATGCTCACCCCGGCCGAGCGGATCCGGATGCTGGTCGACTGGAACAACACTGCCCAGGACTGGCCGGAGGCCGGTTATATCGAGTTGCTGCGTACCCACGTGCGCCGCCAGCCAACCGCGCCCGCGGTAGTGCATGCCGGGCGCACCATCACCTTCACCGAGCTTGAGGCGGACAGCAACCGGATTGCGCGGCGGCTGGCGAGTATGGGGGCGCATCAGGGCGAACGGATCGGGCTTATGTGCCCCCGCAGCGCCGAGTTCATTGTCGCTGCGATCGGCATACTGAAGACCGGTGCAGCTGTGGTGCCACTCGACCCAGTGAACCCGGCCCCCCGGCTCGACCATATGATCGCCGACTCGGCGCCGCTCGCCGTGATAAGTACTGATGCGCTGCGCGACCAGGTGGCCGAGGGGGTACCCCGCCTGACCGTTGGCGGGAGTGAGTTTACCGGCGAGCTGGCCGAACCGGTGGCGGCCGAGGTGTCGGGCGACACCATCAGCCATCTCATCTACACCTCTGGCTCCACTGGTGAGCCCAAGGCGGTGCTCGAGCGGCACGCCGCGCTCGTCAACCTGGTCCACTGGACCGAGCGCGCCTATGGCGTACGATCCGGTGACCGTGCCTCCTGGCTATCCACGCCGGGATTCGCCGTACAGCTCATGGAGTGGATGCCCTACCTCGCCTTGGGCGTGCCAATCCACATCGGCGATGTCGTCAATGACACCCCAGAACGGCTGCGCGACTGGCTCGTCGCCGAGGGCATCACCCACACCATGCTGGTCGCGGCCGTGGCTCAACGGGTCTGGGCCGTCGAATGGCCCGCCGGAGCACCGCTTCGGATCATGGTCACCGCGGCTGAGCGAGTACATAGCTGGCCACCGGCCGACTTGCCCTTCCGCGTGGTGATGACCTACGGGTCCACGGAAACCACCAACGTGCTGTCCTGCCTGGACATCGGGGCAGGTTTCGACTTCACCGCCGCCGCGACACCCCCGGAGCTGCGGGCCGTGCGCCCGGTCCCAGCGGGCCGGCCTATCGCGAACCAACGGGTCTACCTCCTCGACACGGTCGGCGAGCCGGTTCCGATCGATGTCGTGGGACGCTTGCACGTGGCAGGTGCCGGGCTCGCAGCCGGATATCACCTGCGGCCCGAGCACACCGCCAGCAAGTTCGTCACCAGCACACTTCCGGAAGACCCCGGTGCCGTGCTGTATGACACGGGCGACCGGGCTCGCTTCCGTTCCGACGGCGCGGTGGAGGTGCTCGGTCGCTCTGATTCCCAGGTCAATATCCGCGGCTTCCGGGTAGAGCTGGGTGAGGTCGAGCGCACGGTATGCGCCGCGCCTGGCGTTGACGAGGGCGTCGTGGTCATGCACGAGCCATTTCCTGGTGACGTCCGCCTTGTTGCGTACGTCGCGGCACCCTCCGCCCCAGCTCCCGCAGGTGTTCGCTCGTATGTCGCTGAGCGGCTACCCCACTACATGGTGCCGGCCTTCGTGGTCGCTTTGGAAAAACTGCCAAGGCTGCCCAACGGCAAAATCGACAGGCACTCGCTCCCACCACCCGACCGGTCCGTTCGCGATGGACTCAGCACCGACTTCGTCGCGCCTCAAGACCCGGTGGAGAAAGAAATCGCCCGGATTTGGTCGGAGGTGCTTCATCTGGGCGAGGTGGGCTCGCTGGACAACTTCTTCGAGTCTGGCGGGCATTCGGTGCTAGCAGTGCGCATGCTGAGCGCCGTCAGTGCGGTGTTCGGGGTGGAGCTCCGGCTGCCCGACCTAATTGCGCATCCAACAGTCGCGAGCCTGGCGCATTTGGTCGCCGACGAAAGGGCGGCTGCGGAAAATGCCAACGCTCAAAATAGCACTACTTAAGGTGCTCTAGCGAAACAAAAGAAGAGCCCTGTTGATCGCAGTTGCCAGTGCGAGCTCATGCCGACCAGACGGATCGCCCGGGCCGCTGCCATGGACAACCTGGCCAAGAGGTGACTGAGGAGCAAGCGTGACCACGATCGCAGGAACCAAGACCTTCGCGTCACAGTGGATCGGCGGACACTGGACCCCGTCCGATGCGCAGGCCGGAATCGACGTCATCGACCCCAGTGATGAAACCGTCCTGGCGGTGGTCCCGGCCGGAACCGCCACCGATGCCCGGCGTGCGGTGGCCGCCGCGATCTCTGCGGCGGGAGCCTGGGCGCGAACCCCCTTGGCGGAGCGGATCCGCTTCCTCGGGCGTTTGGCCGACCGCCTCGCCGCACGCGCCGGCGAGTTCGCCGACACGATCACTGCCGAGGTGGGAGCGCCCGTGGAGGTGGCGCGCCAGGCCCAGGTGGGCCTCGCCATCGGAATCGCGCATTCCTTTCTGGACATCAGCGAGGCTTTCGAGTTTGAGCGGAGAGTTGGTAATTCCGTTGTCGTCAGGGAGCCAGCCGGAGTCGTGGTGGCGATCACGCCGTGGAACGTTCCGCTGCTGCTGGCCATCCAGAAAATCGTTCCCGCGCTGGCGGCTGGTTGCACGCTCGTGCACAAGCCGAGCGAACTCACACCATTGCACGCGTACCTGCTCGCCGAAATCGCCGCCGAGTGTGACCTGCCGCCGGGCGTATTCAACGTGGTTGTGGGCGAGGGCCCGGTAGCGGGTGCTGCCCTAGTGAAAGAGCCGGGCGTCGACCTGATCTCGTTCACCGGCTCGGTGCGCGCGGGGCGCGAGGTCGGCATGCTCGGCGCAGAGAATATCAAGCGGGTTCACCTGGAGCTGGGTGGAAAGAGCGCGAGCCTCGTGCTTGACGATGCCGATCTGGCTCTCGCCGTCCGCGCCACGGTAGACCAGGCGTGCTTCAACACCGGGCAGACCTGTCTGCAGTGGAGCAGGCTCCTTGTGCCCGCACACTGGCATGCCGAAGCGCTTGGCCTGGCCGAGCAGTTCGCGAGCCAGTATCGCGTCGGTCCGCCGCGTGACCCGTCTACCGATCTCGGACCCCTTGTGTCGGCGGCAGCCCTTCGGCGCGTGCGGTGCTATATGCGGGCTGGCATCGAAGAGGGTGCCCAGCTCGTGACCGGTGGCCCACAGCCTGTAGCTGGCCTCACCGCCGGCTACTACGTTCAGCCAACGGTGTTCGGTGGTGTTGATGAGTCGATGACGATCGCCCGTGAGGAGATCTTCGGACCAGTGCTGTCGATCATGCCATACGACGGTGAGCAGGAGGCGATCCGGATCGCTAACGCCACGCCGTACGGCCTGCACGGTGCGGTCTGGTCCGGTGACCTGGATCACGCGACCCGGGTGGCTCGGCAGATCCGCACCGGCCAGGTAGACATCAACGGAGGCCCATTCAACATCCTGGCGCCCTTCGGCGGCATGAAGCAGTCAGGCATCGGCCGCGAGTGCGGCGTGGAGGGACTCGACGGTTTCTGCGAGATCAAGGCAATGCAGCTTCCGGACCCCTCGGCGAAGCTAACGGGCCCCCGGCTGCGTGACGAAAGGCAAGTCAGTGACGGATAGGCTGACCGCGCCCGGGCGGGCTGATGGCCCTCATCCCGCATATTGCTGAGACCGGGCATGTCGCGGCGGAGCTGGCAGGTGTGCTGCCGGCCACGTACCTCGTCGGCATGGTCGCACGTTGCATGTGGCAGTTGCGTTCACCCCGCAGATTGCTCGGCCACCGGCTGCCCCGGCGCAGGGCCGGCGTGCCCGCCGCTGACTTCCAGGCACTCATGGCCTCCTTCCCCAGTGGGGTAGCGATCGTGACAGCCACCGGCAGTGACGGCAAACCCTACGGGATGACCTGCTCATCGTTGTGCAGCGTCGCACTTACACCACCGACCCTGCTCGTCTGCATGCGCAACGGCAGCCCGACCCTGGACGCCGTTCTCGCCCGGGCCGCCTTCACCGTCAATCTTCTGCATGACCGGGCGCGATCCGTCGCTGATCTGTTCGCTTCGGGGAAACCGGACCGTTTCGACCAGATCGCATGGCGCTACGACGATTCCGCAGGCGGTCCCCATCTGATCGAGCACGCCCACGCGATCGCGGACTGCGACGTCGCCGGTACGGCTCTATTTGGCGACCACGTCGTCGTGTTCGGCGAGGTGGCGAGAGTCTCGCGCCGCCCTGACGACGACCCCGCACCCCTGTTGTACGGGTTGCGGCAGTACTCGTCGTGGGCTAGCACGCCCGCCGAAGGCAGTGCAGCCAATGCGGTTCGCACGACCGAATGGGCGAACAGTTGGCCGGCCCGCACAAGGAGGGAACATGACAGCGTCCGCTGAGCAGCAGTCACGGGTGGGGTCTGGGATTGGCCGCCTGATCGATGCCGTGTCGAAATGGGCGGAGCGCAGCTGCGCGGCGGCAGCGGTCTGCGCACCCGATGGTGTGCTCACCTTCGCCGAGCTCGCCGAAAGGACACGGGCGATCGCCGGCGAACTGGCCGCCGCGGGCGTCGGCCCGCAGGTGCCTGTCGGTCTCTGCTCAGGCAGGTCCCGGCTCGGCCTGCCGAGCCTACTGGCGGTCTGGTGGCTCGGCGCGACGGCGGTGCTCGTCGACGAACGGCACCCGGTCGAGCGGCTCTACTCCGTGCTCCGTGACGCGGGTGCGCGAACGCTCGTGGCCGACATGGTCCCGGCGGGCGCGCTGCCGCCGGGGGCCCGAGCGATCAGCCCGGCCCTGACCAGCGCGGCCGTCTCGGGCGTGGCCACCCCCGGCCCGGCCGTACCAAGCCCGGACGACTGCGCCTACATCGTCTACACCTCGGGTACGACGGGGTGGCCCAAGGGCGTTGAGGTGACCTACCGCAATCTGGAGACCTTCCTCGACGCGCTCGCCAGCTTGAACCTCCCGCCAGGCGGGATGGGGATCAATGCGGTTTCGCCAGCCTTCGACGGCTGGCTGTGGTGCGCCCTGCTCTACTTGCTACACGGCCAGGGCATGGCCGTGGTCGACCTGGCTGCCCGGGATGCCACGGCGGGCCTGTCCGAGCTTATCGAGATGCGTTCGCCACGTACCGTGTGCCTGACGCCGACGCTGCTGTCATCCTTGGAGCGCATCCCCGTTGCTGACCTGATCGTAGTCGCCGGCGAGCCATGCCCGCCGACTCTCGTCGCTACGCTCGCTGCCACGCCGCGGGTGCTGAACGTCTACGGTCCCACCGAGACGACTATCGCCGCCACCTGGGCGGACAGTGCCCGTGGCGATGACCCCGCGACAATCGGCCGGCCGCTGCCCGGCTATCGGGTCTACATCCTGGACAGCGAGCGCCGGCCGGTGGCGACCGGCGTCGAGGGCGAGCTCTACATCGGCGGCCCGGCGGTGGCGCGTGGTTACCGAAACCGCCCTGACCTCACGGACGAGCGATTTTCGCCAGACCCCTTCGCGGGCGACGGGACCCGCATGTACCGTACCGGCGACATCGCGCGGTCCCTATCAGACGGGCAGATCGAGTATCGGGGCCGAGCCGACGAACAGATCAAGGTGCGCGGATTCAGAGTCGAGCTTGGCGAGATCGAGCAGGTCGCCATGACCGTTGACACGGTCCGCGCTGCCGCGGCGTTCAAGGTTGCCGGTGCTGACAGCCTGGGGCTGGCCGTGACAACGGCACCAGGCACAGACTCCGGCGACTGTGTCGCACTGATCAGGGAGCTGTTCGCCGCGCGACTGCCCGATTTCATGGTGCCGGCCACGCTGGAGGTCGTCGCTGCGCTGCCGACGCTGCCGACCGGCAAGGTTGACCGCGCCACGCTCGCGCGGACCACTGGCACTACCGCCATCGGACGGCCGCCGCGCACCGAGCGGGAGCGACAGGTCTGCCAGACGTGGAGTGAGTTGTTTTCCCGCCCAATCAACGATGCCCAGGCGAACTTCTTCGAGCTCGGCGGACACTCGCTACTCGCGGCTCGTGCGGTAGGGGCGCTGCGCCGGAGCACCGGGCTTCCGCTGTCCGTACGCCATCTGCTGAGCGATCCCACTGCGGCCGCGCTTGCCCATGAGATGGACAGGCTGGCGCAGATGGAGCGGGAACGCTCATGACGAGCGGGTGGCTGATGCCGTGGCACCCTCAACCGGACCGGTGCCCAGTACTGCTGTGCGTGCCGCCCGCGGGCGCAGGCTGCGCGCAGTTCCGGTCGTGGCAGGCCGCGCTCGGTGGGGGCGTATCGGTGATTGGAGTTCAGCTTCCCGGGCGGGAAAACCGCTGGGCCGATCCGGATCCTTCCTCCATGAGCGGCGCGGTCGACGCTGTGGTCGCCGAAGTGGCTGAGCTGGTGGCGGCGAATCATCCGATTGTCGTGTTTGGTCACAGCTTTGGGGGGTTGCTCGGCTACGAGATCGTGCGGTCCCTGCGAACAGAGCGCGACCAGCGGTTGCGTGGCTTGGTCGTGGCCGCCTGCCATCCGCCGGGATGCTGGGGGCGCGCGGGCGGAGGCCTGATCGACGACAAGAGTGAGCTGACCCGGCTGTTGGACGCCCGCGGCCTCGGCGCTTACGACCTGGACGAGGAAACGCGAGAGGTGATGCTCGACGTGCTGAGCAGGGACGCACGGCTTTCGCTCAGCTATGCCGGGGAAGACCTCGCCGCCGTAGATTGCCCACTCGAGGCGTGGGGCGCCGAGCAGGACGCAATTGTCTCGGCCGAGCATCTGTCAGGTTGGCGTGACTACGCCGTCCAAACTTTTCGCACCCGGATGTTCGCTGGCGGGCACTACTTCTGCCTGGACGATCCAGAACCCGCGCTTGCCCTGCTCGGACCCATGACCGCGCCGGCGGGCGAGATGAGAGGAAAAGTACGGTGACGCAGGCGCGAGTGGTAGATCTCACCGACCCCGCATTGTTCTCCAGCAACGAGTTCTGGGGGGTCCTTGCCTGGCTGCGGGCCGACGACCCAGTGCACTGGCATGAGCAAGCTGACGGCTCCGGATTCTGGGTGGTCAGCCGCTACGACGACGTCCTCGCCGTCTACCTTGACCACCAGTCATTCAGCTCGCGCTTTGGTATGCGACTTGGCAGCAACGCTGAGGCCGTGTCCGCCGTGTCTCAGCGAATGCTGATCGTCTCAGATCCGCCCGATCACACGCAGCTGAAGCGGGTGCTGTCAAGGACGTTCGCGCCTGCCGAGATTCCCAAGCTGGAGCGGCTCTCCTGCCAGGTCGCCCGGGAAGTGACGACCGATGCCGTCAGGACGGGTGACGTCGACCTCGTCGAGGTGGCCAAGCTGCTCCCCAACTATGTCATCTGTGCGCTCATGGGTCTGCCGCGTGACGACTGGGCTTGGATTGGCCAGACAACGACGGAGGCATTCGAAGGCGACGACCGAGAGTTGGGGAGCGGTGCCCACGGAGAGCTCTTTCTCTACTTCGACGAACTGCTGCACAAGCGGAGAGGAACCGACGGTGACGACTTCATCAGCCGGGTGGCGCGGGATCGCCGCACGACGAATGAACCTGGATCACAGCGCCTGCTGACCGACGAGGAGATCATCTTCAACTGTAATGGCGTGCTCGCTGGCGCAAACGAGACGACCCGCCTCTCGGCGGCCGGTGGCGTCCTCGCGTTGGTGCAGAACCCAGAGCAATGGCAGGCGCTGCACACCGGTGGGTATGCTGGGATCCCGGCCGCCGTGGAGGAGATCCTGCGCTGGACAGTGCCGGGTGTACACGCGCTGCGCACCGCCACCCAGCCCGCGGTCATCGGCGGTCAGCGCATCGAGGCCGGCGATCGCGTCACGGTGTGGAACGCCTCCGCCAACCGGGACGAGTCAGCGTTCACCGAGGCCGACCGTTTCCTACTGAACCGCTCCCCAAACCGGCATCTAACCTTCGGCGCGGGGCGCCATCTGTGCATTGGCGCACGCCTCGCACGGCTTGAGCTCAAGGTATTTCTGGATGAGCTAGTGCAGCAGGTCGAGACCATCGAACTCGTTGGAGAGCCCAGGTACAACGCGTCGAATTTCACCTGGGGCCTGATTCACCTGCCCGTGCGCCTCGTGCCGAAAAGGGAACGGCTTTAGGGGACCTGCACAATCGGAGGAACGAAGTGGACCAGCGAATCAAGAGTGTTGTAATTCTCGGCGGTGGTACGGCAGGCTGGATGACCGCCGCTTATCTTGGCAAGGCACTCCAGCAGACGGTGGCCGTCACTGTGCTGGAGGCGCCCACGATCCCCAAGATCGGAGTAGGCGAGGCGACCGTACCCAATCTGCAACGGGTCGTGTTCGACTACCTGGGCATCCCCGAAGATGAATGGATGCGCGAGTGTAACGCCAGTTTCAAGATTGCGGTCAAGTTCATCAACTGGCGTACGCCGGGCGAAGGCGTGCCGCGCGCGCGAACCTGGCACGGTCGGCCGGACCACTTCCATCATCCGTTCGGGCTGCTGCCCGCGCAGGAGCAGATCCCACTGTCGCATTACTGGGCCCACAAGCGGCTCAACGGCGAGACTGACGAGCCCTTCGACTACTCGTGTTTCAGCGAGCCGGCAATCATGGATGCGCTCAAGGCGCCGCGGATGCCCAACGGCAAACCTGCCACCTACTATGCCTGGCATTTGGACGCACACCTGGTCGCGGACTTCCTCCGCAGGTTCGCGACTGAAAAGCAGGGAGTCGCGCACGTTCAGGACGAGCTGACCGAGGTAAAGCTCGATGAGCGTGGCTTCATCACGGCGCTCGTCACCAAGGGCGGACGGACGCTTGACGGCGACCTGTTCATCGACTGCTCGGGCTTCCGCGGTCTGCTGATCAACAAAGCCCTCGGTGAGCCGTTCATCGACATGAACGATCACCTTCTCTGCGACAGCGCCGTGGCCACCGCCGTGCCGCACGACGACGAGGCGAACGGCGTGGAACCCTACACCTCCGCGATCGCCATGAAGTCCGGCTGGACCTGGAAGATCCCGCTGCTATCCCGGTTCGGCTCGGGTTATGTCTACTCCAGCCACTTCGCGTCGGAGACGGAGGCTATCGAGGACTTCTGCAAGCTGTGGGACCTCGATCCGGAGAGCACACCGCTGAACAAGATCCGCTTCCGGGTTGGCCGCAACCGTAGGGCATGGGTGAAGAACTGCGTCAGCATCGGCCTGTCGTCTTGCTTCCTCGAACCGCTGGAATCGACCGGGATCTATTTCATATATGCCGCCATCTACCAGCTCGCGAGGCATTTCCCGGACCGCAGGTTCGACCCGGTGCTGATCGACCAGTTCAACCACAAGATCGAGACCGTCTTCGACGAAACGCGTGACTTTATCCAGGCGCACTTCTTCTATTCCCCACGCACCGACACGCCGTTCTGGGCAGCCAACAAAAGGCTGCGGCTAACCGAGAGCATCTTGACGAAGGTCGCGATGTTCAAGGCGGGCCTTCCGGTGAATCCACCACTCACCGACGAGAGCGGGTACTACGGTAACTTCGAGGCAGAGTTCAACAATTTCTGGACCAACGGAAGTTACTACTGCATCCTCACCGGAATGGGTGTGCTTCCGGATCACCCACTGCCGGCGATCGGGTACAAACCAGAGTCGATAAAAGCCGCCGAGCGGCTCTTCGACGCGGTGAAGCAAGAGCAGGATGAGCTGGTGGCGACTTTGCCATCGAACTACGATTGGCTGTGTCGGCTGCACGACAAACCCTAGCGGCGCTTTGTTACCGGCCCGGGCGGTCTGGCCCGGCGCTCGAGCAGCACCTCACGCACGTATACGGCGCTCTCCTGCTCGGAACGCTGGCGGCAAAGGCCGGGATGCCAACTGTGGTCGGCGAGCTGTGCGCAGGCGTGCTTGCTGGGCCCTCGGTGCTCGCACACGTCGCGCCGGGAGTAAGCGCCTGGCTGCTACCGCACGACGCTGGCCAGTTCCACCTGCTCGATGCGGTCGGCCAGGCCGGTGTGCCACCGGGTTGACCCAGGTGAGCCCCGGCAGCCTATCCGGCGCAGCGGCCGGGAGGTGACGCCAGTTCATATTCTGGGTTAAACACTAGTTTCCTACAGAAGGTGGATGACGCCCTCGGGTAATAGAGTCATAGCTGCTGCCATCCGGCGGAGATCTGCCACGGCTGGCAGAGTCTCCAGGGAGGTGGCCGATGAGGGCAGTGCTGCTCGATCGGGTAACCAAGGTCTACAAGGGCGGGGTGCTCGCCGTAAATGACGTCAGCCTCTCGGCCGAGCAGGGGGAGTTGTTGGTCTTGGTCGGACCATCGGGGTCTGGCAAGACCACGATCCTGCGGATAATCGCCGGGCTGGAGGAGCTGACCTCCGGAGAGGTGTGGCTGGGTGGCCAGCCTGTCAACGAGCTGCGGCCGCAGGAGCGCAACGTCGCCATGGTCTTCCAGGATGGCGCCCTCTACCCACATCGCTCTGTGCGCGACAATCTTGCTTTTCCGCTCCGTGTCGCCCGGATGGACGAACCCACCATCGATGCCCGGGTCAGTGAGATCGCTCACAGCCTTGGCATCGAGAAAACACTGGACCGCCGGCCAAGCAGGCTTTCGGGTGGTGAGCGGCAGCGCGTCGCCGTGGGCCGTGCCCTCATCCGTCGCGAGCCGCAGGTGCTGCTCATGGACGAACCGCTGGCCAGCCTTGACGTTGGCCTTCGAAGTGGTCTGCGCGCCGAGATCGCGTCACTCGTCCGGTTGCTGAATCTCACCACCGTGTACGTCACACACGATCATGCTGAAGCGATGTCGCTGGCCGACCGCGTAGCCGTGCTGCGCGATGGTGTGGTGCAGGACGTCGGAGAGCCAACACGTGTATACAGCGCCCCGGCCACCGCCTTTGTCGCTGCATTCATGAGCTCGCCGCCGATTAGCCTGGTATGGGCAACCATCTGGGTGGTGAACGGCGACCGAATCGTCATCGACTTCGGCAGCCAGCATATTAATCTGCGGTGGACCGACCGGCGATCTGAGTCCCTCACCCCGTACCACGGCGAGTCCGTGATCGTCGGGATCAGGCCAGAAGCCTTGACGCCGTCCAGTAATAAAGCAGCCGACTGGCAGATTCGCGGCAAGGTCAACTCGCTTGATTATCAGGGACGCGAATGGCATGCGCGCCTTGAGGTGGGCTTCCGCCCGGTAGACCTGGACACGGTCGGCCGTGGTCCAAGACGTCTCGACCCACGGAACCCGGTAGACCTGGACACGGTCGGCCGTGGACCAAGACGTTTCGGCCCGCGGCACCACAGCACCGCTGAGTCCAGCACCGGCAACGTGGCTCAGCTAGCACCCAAACGTCGTGGTATGCACCGTAGTGCGCACCTCCTGGTCCGGCTTGACTCCCCCGATGCTTGGGCACGCGGGGAGAAGGTCTGGATCACTGTCGATGTGCCGCAGATCCAAGTCTTCGACAGCGAGGGCATGCTGATCAGCGCCTCGTCCAGCCCGTTCAGCAAATGAACGGGCTGGTTGACCGCTGAAGCGGCCACCTGACCAAAGGGCGGCCCGTGGCCCGGGGTTTGTCTCGGTTTGCCCGCGCTGGCCGGCCGGTTGCGGTGACGTGATCAGGTCGGCCGGGCGCGAGTGGTGGTCAGCTGCCGTAGGTCCAGGCGGGTTCTCGGTGAGCGTCTGTCACCGCCACTCGAATCAACAGTCCCTCAGGGCGCACTAGGCGGGTAGATTTGGGGGACGAGCGGGCCGCCGCAGACCATCTGGGTCGGCGCGCTGGGGCGGTGCGGCTCGCCGCCGCGGGCTGCCGGGCGGGCACGGGAACGCGCCGGTGATGCCAGGGTCAACCGGTGGGGCATCTAGCTCGCGCCGCAGCTTGCGCAGGCCGAAGTGGGCTCGGGAGGACACTGTCCCTTCCGGGATGCCGAGCACGGCAGCGGCCTTGCCGACGGTGAGCCCGTTGATGTAGAGCTGCTCAAGGACGCCCCGGTGGCCGGGGCTGAGCCGGGCCAGCGCCTGCCGGATGTGGACCGCATTCACCACGGCGTCCGCGTGGTCGCCTCCGCCGGGCTCGGGCGCGGCGATGTCGGCGATCTCGACCGGCTGCGAACGCCGTATGCGGATCTTGTCCACGGCGAGGTTGTGGGCGACCTTGAGCAGCCAGGCGCGGACCGAGCCCTTCTCCTTGCTGAGGTGCGCGCAGTGCCGCCATGCACACAGCATCGTCTCCTGGAGGACATCCTCGGCGAGGTAATGGTCGTGGAGCAGGCCGGTGAGGTAGGCGAGCAGGTGCGGGCTGTTCTCGGCGTACATCCCGGTGACCGCGGCGTCGGCCGCGCGGGCGCCCGCGGTTGCCGCTGCGCCGTGGTTGCCGTCGCCGCTGCCGCCGGGGCTCAGGGGCCGGGGGGTGCCAGGGTCAGTCATCCTTGGTCTCCTTCCCGGCGGGGCCAGGGGCGGTGGGCCGCCGGGCCGTTCACCGGTTGCCCACCCCTATTGGTTACGAGCCGGCCAGCCGCTGCGTTCACCCGGGCAAGCTCCTGGCCGCGGTGCCGGTCAAGGCCGCCGGGCGCCGCACCATTGGCTGACTGGAGACGATGACGGGCCGCCCGAATCCAGCCGCGCGGGTGTCGCCGCAGGGTAGCTGGGCGGGAGCGGTGCCGCCAGCCTGTTAACGCAAGGTCGAAGGAAAGTACAGCAAGATTGAGGGAAAGCGCAGCTTGTTAACGCCAGTTGAAGGAAAGTACGCGCCCCGTACGTATATGCACCATGGCCACGATGGTCTCGGGTGTCGTGTTCAACCGGGGCCCGGCGGCGCTTCCGGTCGCCTGGTAGCGGAACGGGAGGATCTGTCATGGCATGGCACGTGGAGGTCGACCGGGACCTATGCCAGGGAACCGGGATTTGCGCCAGCATGGCCGAGCACGTCTTCCAGTTCGACGGGCGGAAGTCACGAGCGGTGCGCGACACAGTTGAGCCCGAAGACGCGATTACCGACGCCGCCGAGTGCTGCCCGATGGAGGCGATTACGGTACGAGACCAGGCCGGGAACCTGATCGCTCCGCAGGAGTGACGTGAGACCGGCTATGTGTCCACCACCGGTTCAGCGCGCCGGTCGCGCCGGAGCTCTTCCCAGGCCGCACACGACGCCGGCAGGTCTCGGCGTAACACCACCGTGCCGCTCACATGTGCTTGCCACCAGTCACGATTGCGTACAGCCGGAAGGCGCCGATCACGAGACAGACGCCGCCGATGATCGAAAGGACCACCCAGAGAATCACCCTGTGGACTCTCGCTGCCATGCTGCGTCCCTCCGTCGATGGACCGCAACCGGATGTCGGGCCGCATCCGCTCAGTGTGGCATCGGCGATGCCAAGCGCAACTGGTCTGTCGATGGGTGCCCAAAGGGGCAGGCTGGACAACATTCCTCTACGCTGGCTGTGACTGATTTATCCATAACGGCTGCGCTGTGTGGCGCGCCCCGGCCGTACGGGGTTTGCGGTACGGCCTCAGGTAAAGCGCCCTAAAGGATCAATGGCCTGGGGAGGGTATTCACCGGCCCCGCCGATCAACACCCTCCCCGCCGATCAACACCCGCCGACCGACTCCCACTGATTGGGTGTTCTTGCCGTGTCGACTTTGATATTGCCGCCGTAGTCTTCCCTAACTCCGCCCTGCGTCCACCATTTCTGCGTGCCGACCGGGTTACATCGAATTCTGGTAAAAGAACAGAGGGCACCGGGCGGGATACGGCCGCAGTCATCCACTAGATCGCCCGAACCCTGGTCGTTCATGTAGAGATTGTTGGTCAGCCAGACATGGTCAGGGGAGTGCGGCAGCAGTTGGTAAAAAGCTCCACCGTGCTGGTGATATATTTCAGGCTTATTTCGGTGCACACTTCCAGCGTGTCCAGGCCGCCAAAGCCGGCCGGCACCTTGACGCAGCGGATGGTGGAGGCAGACGCCGGGGAGGCGGCGACGGCGCCGCCGGCCACCATTATCAGCAGGGCCGTCAGCACCACTGTGCCGCGTGCGGCGCGTCTACGGCGTCTGGGTGGATCACCTGAACTGGGTTCACGAATAGTACTCAACCATTTCCTCCTGCCTCGCTGCGTGTCACTGGATTTGCGTGTCGCTTTGTCGCGCACGTCGTCACCGGGCCGGGCCGGGACAACGGGTCAAGCCTTGACCGGCCAGCGTCGGGGGTCCAGGCACAACCCCGGCAGATGACCGGCAGAATCTCGCTGGACGCGCGTTCGCGGTGCTCGTTCTGGCTCGTTGGGCCGGGTGGATTCCTGCCGGCGCCGGCCAGCAACCCCCACCATGGGAGTCTCGCCGTGCCACTCGCCGACGCAGCGGTGGTGTTCGTGGACGACGTTGTGGGCACGCGACCATGCTGAAACCTTCACACTAATGTGAAGGCAAGCAGGTAGCCGCGGCCTGCACGAGGAGGGCCATGAAGATCGGTGAACTGTCCCGGCGCACGGGCGTTCCCACCAGGATGCTGCGCTACTACGAGGAGCAGGGCCTGCTGCGCCCCGAGCGAGCCGACAACGGCTACCGGTCATACAGAGCACCTCGGCCGTCTACCGAGTGCAGCAGATCCGGGGGCTTCTCGACTCCGGCCTCACCACCGAGATCATCCGCAGGATTCTGCCCTTCCTGGACGATCCGAACGGGATCCACCTGCCCGCGGAATGCCTGACGGCGGAGACGGCCGGGCTGCTACGGCGCGAGGCCGACCGGCTCCAGCAGCGTATCGACTGCCTGACCCGCAACCGCGACGCCATCCGCGACTACCTCGCCGCCATCCAGCCGGGCACCGTGCCCGCGCCCGGTACGTCCGACGAGGAATTACCAGCCACGCAGCCACAGTCCGGGCTGCGGCAGTGGTCTGCGCCGCCAACCGCGAGATCGCGTGGCGATCAGACATGCGGAGCAGGCTGTTGCACTGGCTCTATTGCGCCTTTGAGGGCCCCAGGTCTAGCGGCGCGGACACAATTTCATTCGACTTTGGCCCGGTGCCTGGGTTGCTGGCCGGTTTTGTCGTAGCCGATGCCACAATCCGGTCATGGCAGTCACATTTCGCAGTCGGCTGTAAACGGTGCGCGAGGCATGGTGCCGCTGTGAGCGATGTTTGATCCCTGTCAGCGGCGGGCGGACCGCCGGATGAGCCGTGTGCTTGGAAGGGGTGCCGATCGTGTCCAACGACATCGTCGACCTTGATGCCACCGACCCTGGTTACAAGGCCGACCCTTATCCGATCTACGCCGAGCTTCGCTCCTCAGCGCCGGTACGCCGGATCACGCTTAACGGCATGCCGGCCTGGCTGGTAACGCGCTACCCAGATGTCCGCCGGTTGCTGGCCGACCCGCGCCTGAGCAACAGCACTGGACAGCCTGAGTCCGCAGCTGGCCCCAGCCGGCGCCTGGGTGCTGGGTGAGCGGGTGATGGGCCTGGATCGCAATCTGCTGCGGTCGGACCCGCCGGCGCACACCCGGCTACGCCGGTTGGTGGGCAGGGCGTTCACGCCCGGCCGGATCGAGCAGTTGCGCCCGCGCGTGCGGGAGATGGCCGACGGCCTGGCAGCACGGTTCCTGCCGCGCGGTGAGGCCGAGTTGATCGGCGAGTTCGCGTTCCCGCTGCCGCTTATGGTGATGATGGAGCTGCTGGGTATGCCGCTGGCGGACTGGGACGAGTTCCAGCGGTGGGCGCAGATGACGGTGCCGCGGGGACCGGGCAGCCTACAGGAGGAGATGGCGGGGTACACCGCGATCCGCGGGTACTTCGCCGACCTGGTCGCGCGCAAGACCCGCGAGCCCGGCGGCGACGACCTGCTCAGCGCCCTGGTCGCGGTGCGTGATGAGGGGCGGCGCCTCGACGAGGACGAACCGCCCGGGATGGCCTGGCTGCTGCTCACCGCCGGACACACCACGACCGTGGACCTCATCGGCAGCGGCGTCCTGGCGTTGCTGCGCCACCCCGGCCAATACGCCGCTGTGCGCGCCGACCCGAGCCTGTTGCCTGCCGCGATCGAGGAGATGGTGAAGCTCGCCCTCACCACCCTGCTCACCCGCTTCCCCGGCCAACGGCTAGCGCCTGTTCGCATATCAGCACGGCTGGGTAGCCGGGCATGGTCGTCACTTCAACCACAATTGCCCGCTTCAAGCACATCAGCACCGTGCGCGGAACATCCAGACGGCTGATACCGTTGCCTCTGCGACGGCGAGTCCTGCCGTCATTGCTCGCGGGCGAACCGCCCGCGAGGTCGCATGTGTGCGTAGTTCGCTTCCCGGTGGGCCGTGTTCGCCGCCGTCGTCGACGCCTCCGACCATGACGCGGCCACTGACTATCGAGGGAGCTTATTAATGCCTCAGCCTGCTGAGCGTCGGCCTGCCCGCCGCCGCGGTGCCGCCCGCCAGAGTGGCGCCGCCCGCCAGAGTGGCGCGACACGCAGCCGTCGGCCCGCCACGTGGCCGCGCCGGCCCCTGGCAACACCTAAACGCGAGCAGTCCGACCTGGGCCGCGCGCTGGCCGCTGCGCTTGACGCGCCAGTCCCGGCCGCTGCCACGTTCGCCGACCTCGGCGTCCCCGCGCCGCTAGTGACCGCGCTCGCCCGCGCGGGAGTGGCGGTGCCGTTCCCCATCCAGGCTGCGGCCGTGCCGGACGCGTTGGCCGGACGCGACGTCCTTGGCCGTGCGCAAACCGGGTCGGGCAAGACGCTCGCGTTCGGTCTCCCCATGCTCGCCCGCCTCACCACCGCGGTGCCGCCACGAAAGGCCAGGGCGCCGCGCGGGCTCGTGCTCGTGCCCACCCGCGAGCTCGCCGGCCAGGTTGCCGCCGTGCTCACCACGCTCGCTCATGGCGTTGGCCTGCGTGTAGCGACCATCTACGGCGGCGCCTCCATCAGCCGCCAGATCGACCAGCTAGCCCGCGGCGTCGACGTCGTCGTCGCCACCCCCGGACGGCTGATCGACCTGCTTGAGCGCTCGGCCTGCGCGCTAGGCGCCGTCGAGGTAACCGTCATCGACGAGGCGGATTACATGGCCGACCTCGGCTTCCTGCCCTCGGTGACCCGCATTCTGGACAGCACCCCCGCCGGCGGTCAGCGACTGCTGTTCTCGGCCACCCTCGATCGCGGCGTCGACGGTCTGGTGCGCGCGTACCTTAGCGACCCGGCGATCCACGCCGTCGCCCCCGCGGCCGCGTCGGTCGATGCGATGGATCACCGGGTGTTCGTGCTTCCGGCCGACGACCGGGCCGCGGTCGCTGCGGAGATCGCGGCGCGACCGGCCCGGACGTTGTTCTTCGTCCGCACCAAGCACGGTGCGGCCCGCCTGGCCAGGCAGCTCAACCGCACCGGTATCCCGTCCGCGGCCCTGCACGGCAATCTGAACCAGAACCAGCGTCAGCGCGCACTCGCCGCGTTCACCGCGGGGCATCCGCGCGTTCTCGTCGCCACCAACGTCGCAGCCCGCGGCATCCACGTGGATGACGTCGACCTGGTTGTTCACTTCGATCCACCCAATGACGGCAAGGATTATCTGCACCGCTCGGGGCGCACGGCGCGCGCGGGCGCGCAAGGCACCGTGCTCGCCCTGGTATCGCCCGACCAAGTGCGCGAGGTGGCGCGGTTGCATGAGGCGATCGGGGTTGCCCCCACCAGTCATCACGTGCAGACCGGGGACCACACGGTCAGGCAGATCGCTGCCTCAGGTACGCCGGTGCCTCGGGTCCCGCCAGCCGAACGGCCGGCGCAGGCCGCACAACAGGCTCGACGCCCCCGCACTGGCCCGCAGCGGCCCGCTCGGTCCCGTCGGGCGGTCACCCGGTGATCCCTGAGACACCAATGCGGCTCTCCACCACACCGCGCGGATGATCGTCAGTGGCCTCGAGGGGGCCATGCTCGTCGCGCAGCCCTACCGTGACATCGCACGCTTTCAGGCCGCCGCAGCAAACCTGCTATCAGGCCTCGCCCGCGCGACGGCCAAGCCCGCACCCACTGGCCCGGGCCCGGCCGCGGCCCGGTCGAGCTGATCGCTCGTGCCGCGGCCGGGCCCGTCGGTTACCACGGGCCTTGGCCGCTGTTGGCGGCCCGCAGCGCGCGCACATAGCCCGCGCGCTCATAGGCCGCCTGGTCGGCGTCTGCCGGTACCGCGAGCATGCCGCGCAGTTCGCTGACCTCGGTGAAGCCCTTGCGCACCATCCATCCGGACAGGCCGTCAAGCAGGACGGCGGCGTGCTCGGGGCCGTGCCGGAGCAGTGCGGATGCGGTCATCACGACATCCGCGCCCGCTAGGAGGTATTTGGCGACGTCGGAAGGGCTATCCACACCTGTGGTCCCCGCGAGCGAAGCACCCACCCGCCGCCGCAGGATGGAGATCCAGGTGCGCGGCAGCCGGGCCTCGGCCGGCTGCGACAGGTCTACGGCGGGCACCACGGCGAGGGTCTCAGGGTCTATGTCGGGCTGCAGGAACCGGTTGAAGAGCACCAGACCGTCCGCGCCCGCCTCGTCCAGCCGCAGCGCGAGTTCGCCGGTCGAGCTGAAGTACGGGCTCAGCTTGACCGCCACCGGAATGGTCACCGCGGCCTTGGCATGCTGCAGGATGTCGATGTGCCGCTGCTCCACCTCGCGGCCGGGTATATGCGGGTCGCCGGGAATGTAGTAGATGTTCAGCTCGATCGCCGCGGCACCCGCGTCCTGCATCGCGCGCGCGTAGCCGGTCCAGCCGCCGGGCGTGACGCCGTTGAGGCTGCCGATCACGGGGATCTCGACGGCAGCCACGGCGCGCTCGAGCAGGCTCAGGTAGCGGCGAAGGGGAGCCTCCTCGGCCACACCGGCCTCGGCCGCGTCGGCCGGGAAGTAGGACAGCGACTCGGCGAAGCTCTCGCTGCCGGCGTCGGCCAATCGCGCGTTCTGTGCCGCCTCCCGGCGCAGTTGCTCCTCGAACAGGGAGGAGAGCACGACCGCGCCGATCCCGGCGCCGGCCAGCCGCCTGACCCCGTCGACGGTGTGCGAGAGCGGGGACGCCGAGGCGACGAGCGGGTTGCGCAGCGAAAGGCCCATGTATGCGGTGGAAAGGTCCATCAGCGATCCCTCCGTGCATCGGCCGGGAACTGCTGCGCGCCGCGCGTTGCCATCTCCTCGTAGGTGGCCCAGCGCTGATCGACCGCTAGCTGGGCCAGGCCCGCCAGCCGTTCGGCCTCGGCCGGGTCGGTATTGGCCAGGGTGCGGTACCGCAGCTCCCGCCGGGTGTAGTCGGCCAGCGGGATCCGAGGCCGCGGCGAGTCGAGCAGGAACGGGTTGCCGCCTGCCGCCCGCACCATCGGGTCGTAGCGGATCAGCGGCCAGTACCCGCTGGCCGCGGCGCGGTACTGCTGGCCAAGCCCGTCGCGCATCTCGATGCCGTGCGCGATGCAGTGGCTATAGGCGATCACCAGCGACGGCCCATCGTAGGCCTCCGCCTCGCGGAATGCCCGCAGGGTCTGCTGCGGGTCGGCGCCCATCGCGACCCGGGCGACGTACACGTTGCCGTAGGCGATCGCCTGCAGCGCGAGGTCCTTCTTCGGCACCGTCTTGCCCGCCGCGGCGAACTTGGCCACGGCACCGAGCGGCGTCGCCTTGGACGCCTGTCCGCCCGTATTGGAGTAGACCTCGGTGTCGAGCACCAGCACGTTCAGGTTGCGGCCGGTGGCCAGGACGTGGTCGAGCCCGCCGGACCCGATGTCGTAAGCCCAGCCGTCCCCGCCGACGATCCAGACGCTGCGCCGGACCAGGTGATCCACGACGCTGCGCAGGTCTGCGGCCGCGGGCCCGTCAAGATAGTCGAGCCGCCGCCTCACCTCGGCTACCCGGCCGTGCTGGGCACGCAGCTCTGACTCGCGGAGCTGCGGCGCGCCGAGGATGTCGTCGGTCAGCTCCGCGCCGATCGCGTCCCGCAGCTCGGCAAGGCGGTGGCGGGCCAGCTCGGCGTGCCGGTCGGCGGCCAGCCGGAAGCCAAGGCCGAACTCGGCATTGTCTTCGAACAGGGAGTTCGACCAGGCCGGGCCGCGGCCGTCCGCGTTGGTCGTCCACGGCGTTGTAGGCAGGTTCCCGCCGTAGATCGAGGAACAGCCGGTCGCGTTGGCGACCATCAGCCGATCGCCGAACAGCTGAGACAGGAGCTTGATGTAGGGCGTCTCGCCGCAGCCCGCGCATGCGCCAGAGAACTCGAACAGCGGCTCGAGGAACTGCGTGCCGCGCACCGTGCCGAAGTCCACCCGGGACCGGTCGGCCACCGGCAGTGTCTCGAAGAACGCGATGTTGGCCCGCTCGGCGGCGACCAGCGGCTCGCGCGGGGCGAGGTTGATCGCTTTGCGGGTCGGATCCGCCGGCGCGCCAACCGGGCAGGCTTCGACGCACAGCTCGCACCCGGTGCAGTCCTCGACATAGACCTGGAGCGTGAAGCGGGTGTCCGGGAGCCCGCGGGCATCCAGCGGCGCCGATCGGAACGCCGCTGGCGCCCCGGCCAGCAGGGACTCGTCGTAGTAGGTGGACCTGATCACGCTGTGCGGGCAGACGAAGCTGCAGTTGCCGCACTGGATGCACAGGTCGGGATCCCATTCAGCGACCAGCTCGGATATGTTCCGTTTCTCGTAGGCGGCCGTGCCGCTCGGGTAGGTGCCGTCCACCGGCAGCGCGCTGACCGGCAGGTCGTCGCCGCGCCCGGCCATCATCGCCGCCGTGACGCTGCGGACAAATTCGGGCGCGTGTGCGGGCACGACCGCAGGCAGGTCCCGGGTGGCCGTCACGCGGCCGGGCACCTCGATCCGGTGCAGCCCCTCCAGCGCGTGGTCGACCGCCGCCTGGTTCCGCTGGACCACGTCGGCGCCGCGGCGGCCGTACGTCTTGGCGATCGCCGACTTGATCTTGGTGATCGCCTCCTGGCGGGGCAGCACGCCCGAGATGGCAAAGAAACAGGTCTGCAGGATCGTGTTGGTCCGGCCGGCGAGCTCAACCTCGCGGGCGATCCGGCTCGCGTCGATCGCGTACACGTCAATGCCCTTGGCGAGAATCTTCTTCTGAACTGGGCGTGGCAGCGCATCCCAGACCTCATCCGGCGGCTGCGGGCAATTGAGCAGCAGGGTCGCGCCAGGCGCCGCCCGGCCGAGCACGTCCAGGCGGTCAAGGAGCCCGAACTGATGACAGCCGACGAAGCTCGCTCGCTCGACGAGGTAGGGCGCCCGGATTGGCGTCGGCCCGAAGCGCAGGTGAGACACGGTCTGCGAGCCTGACTTCTTCGAGTCGTAGACGAAGTAGCCCTGCGCATGCAGGTTCTCCTCGGACCCAAGGATCTTGATCGTATTCTTGTTCGCGCCGACCGTTCCGTCCGAGCCGAGGCCGAAGAAGACCGCGCGGACCGTGCCGGGCGGCTCGATGTCCAGCGATGTGTCGTAAGGGAGGCTCGTCCCTGACACGTCGTCGGTGATGCCGACGGTGAACCGTCGGCGCGGACGTTCACCAGCGAGCTCAGCGAACACACCGGCGACCATGCCGGGGGTGAACTCCTTCGACCCCAGGCCGTACCTGCCGCCGGTCACCGTCGGCAGGATCGCGCGCTCACCGCCGGTATGCGCTTCCGCCAGCGCGGCGACTACGTCGAGAAAAAGCGGCTCGCCGCCCGAGCCGGGCTCCTTGGTCCGGTCCAGCACGGCGAGGCGCCCCGCGCCCGCGGGCAGCGCATCGAGCAGCGCCTGGGCCGGGAACGGCCGGTACAGGCGCACCTGCAGCGCGCCGACCCGCTCCCCCCGCGCGCACAGGTGCCCCACCGTCTGGACGACGGTTTCCGCGGCCGAGCCCATCACGACGATCACCCGCTCGGCCTCCGGGTGACCGGTGTATTCCACCACGTGATAGCCGCGGCCGGTGCGCTCGGCGAGGCGGCCCATCGCGTCTTCCACCGCGTCGGGCACGGCGGCATAGAACGGGTTAACCGTCTCCCGTCCCTGGAAGTAGACGTCCGGGTTCTGCGCGGTGCCGCGGATGAATGGCCGCTCCGGCGACATCGCCCGCCCACGGTGTGCGCGGACCAGTTCCGCGGGTACCAGCGCACGGAGGTCGTCGTCGGACAGCAGTTCGATCGTGTTCAGCTCGTGCGAGGTGCGGAATCCATCGAAAAAGTGCACGAACGGCACCCGCGTCTGCAGCGTGACGGCCTGCGCCACCAGCGCCAGGTCGTGTGCCTCCTGGACCGACGCCGAGGCGAGCAGCGCGAAACCAGTCTGGCGCACCGCCATCACGTCCGAGTGATCGCCGAAGATGGACAACCCCTGGGCAGCCAGTGACCTGGCGGCGACGTGCAGCACGGCGGGGGTCAGCTCACCGGCGATCTTGTACATGTTAGGGATCATCAGCAGCAGGCCCTGCGAGGCCGTGAACGTCGTGGTCAGTGCCCCGGCTTGCAGGGCGCCGTGCAAGGCGCCGGCCGCGCCGCCTTCGCTCTGCATCTCCACCACGGCCGGCACGCCGCCCCACAGGTTGGGCTGCCGTCGGCTGGACCACTCATCGGCAAGCTCGGCCATGGGCGACGATGGCGTGATCGGGTAGATGCAGCAGACCTCGTTGAGCCGGTAGGCGACCGATGCCGCGGCCTCGTTGCCGTCGACCGTGGCACGCATCACCCGTCCTCCGGGACCATCTCGATAGAGTGCACAGGGCACTGCTCGAAGCAGGCACCGCAGCCGGTGCACCGGTCGTAGTCGAACCGGTAACGATGCCCGGCGCCCAGCTTGATCACGGCATCCTCCGGGCACGCGCCCAGGCAGCCGTCGCACTCGCAGCAATTGCCGCACGACAGGCAGCGGCGCGCCTCATACATCGCCTCCTGTTCGGACAGTCCGCCGACCACCTCGCCGAAATCGGCCACGCGTTCCTCGGGCGTGGCCGCTGGCTGCTGCCGGCGGGCGGCGTCGCCGAAGTACCACAGGTTCAGCATGTCGAAGGTGGCAAGCTCGTGCTCGTCCGCGTTTGCCTGCGGGGCGTCCCGCAGCCAGGCGTCGATGTTCCTGGCGGCCTTCTTGCCGTGTCCCACGCCGACCGTCACCGTGCGCTCGGCGGGCACCATGTCCCCGCCCGCGAACACGCCGGGGCATCCGGTCATCATGGCCGCTGATACTTGCACGGTGCCGTCCCGTGCGAACTCCACTCCAGATACCTGGCGCAGGAACGCGGTGTCGGTCTCCTGGCCGAGCGCGAGGATCACGGTGTCGGCGGCGAGTGTCTCGAATCGCCCGGTCGGCTGGGGGAATCCGTTCTCGTCTAGGTCCATGGCCTCGACGGTCAGCTCTGGGCCGTCGAAGGCCGTGATCGTGCGCAGCCAGTTGATCCGCACGCCCTCCCGCTCAGCCTCTTCGGCCTCCTCGGCGTGGGCGGGCATCTGCGCGCGGGTGCGGCGGTAGACAATGAGCGCGTCGTTTGCCCCAAGGCGGCGGGCTACCCGGGCGGCGTCCATCGCGGTGTTGCCGCCGCCGTAGACAGCAACGCGGCGGCCGATGACAGGTCGCTCACCCGAGGCGACGCTGCGCAGGAACGACACCGCGTCCACGATCCGTCCCGCGTCCTTGGCCGGGATGTCGACCCGCTTGGACAGGTGGGCGCCCACCGCGACGAACGCCGCGTCGAAGCCGCCCTCGCGCCGCTCGGCGTCCAGGTCTTCGACCCGGTGGCCGCCGCTGATGCCAACACCCATTGCGCCGATCCGGTCAAGCTCGCCGTCGAGGATGTCACGCGGCATCCGATACGCCGGGATGCCGTAGCGCATCATCCCGCCGGGCCGGTCGCCGGCGTCCCTGATCTCGACCTCGTGGCCAAGCCGGGCCAGGTGATAGGCGGCGGAAAGCCCGCTCGGCCCGGCGCCGATGACAAGCACTCGCTTTCCGCTGCGGACCGGCGGCGGGTCGAACGACCACCCCCGCTCAAGCGCGAGGTCACCGAGGAACCGCTCGACGGCATGAATCGAGACGGCGCTGTCGAGGTTGGCACGGTTGCACACGCTCTCGCACGGGTGATAGCAGACGCGCCCATGGATCGCCGGCATCGGATTGTCCGCGACAAGCTGCCGCCACGCCTGCTCATGGTGACCGACCTCGGCGTGCGCCAGCCATGCCTGGATGTTCTCGCCCGCCGGGCAGCCGGCGTTGCACGGCGGCAGCAGGTCAACGTAGATGGGACGCCGCTCCCGTACCGGCCCGGCGCGGGAACGCCCATGCACCAGATCTGGCAGCGGCGTCACGTCCCGCGGTACGCCGGTCATGCGTTCCGCCCCGCCGCAGGCCGACCAGAAATCCGCCATGCTAGGGCAGCCATACGACCAGGCTACGCGCGTATGGCTGCGACGACGACGTACGGGCCGAACTGGTCCGAGTGGCGGTGGGGTGTTCGTCATCGACTGCTTCGTCCCTGACCTGGCCCGGTTCAACCGGGGGCAGCGGGTCCAGACGCTGGCCGTGACCGAAGACTCCGCGACCCTCGAGCTGTCCCGTCACGACGCGGCGCAGCAGCGTGTCACCACCCAGATCGTCACGCTGGACGGGCAGGGCACACACCTGCGGCCCGTGGCCATCCGCTACTGCTGGCCGAGTGAACTGGACCTGATGGCCGAGCAGGCTGGCCTTCGGCTGCAGGAACGCCACAGCGACTGGCACCGGCGGCCATTCGACTCCACTAGCGGCGGGCACGTCTCGGTATACCAGCGGGCCTGACCCGGGTTTGGGTTTGTGGCCGGGGCCCTATGACGCCACGGCGAGTGGTTTGCTGGCGCCAGAACACCTGATCTGCGCGAACCAGACGAGGCAACTCGATGCACGGAACGGGCCTCCTAAGCCGATGCCTCCTTGATTCCGGGGGATGCTTGGTACCGGCAATTGGGCAGATTACGTGATCACCCGGGCGGAACGGCGGTCTAGGATGGCCAGCGACAGCGCCGCAGCCCGATACCCTCCGAGATGATCCGGAGCCGCAGCGATGCGTGACACTGCCCGGCGATTGCCGGCCTTCGACACCAGGGTGCCAAACGTGGCCCGGATGTACGACTTCATGCTGGGCGGCAAGGACAACTACGCCAGCGACAGGGATGCGGTCGGCAAGCTGGTGGAGATGGCGCCACAAGCGCCGCTGCGGGCGCGGTTGAACCGGGCGTTTCTCGGCCGTGCGGTCCGTTACGTCGCCGACCAGGGCGTCCGGCAGTTCCTGGATGTGGGCGCGGGCCTGCCGACGCAGGAAAACGTTCACCAGGTCGCCCAGGCGGTAGCGCCGGACGCCCGAACCGTCTACGTGGACAACGACCCCGTCGTGCTCAGCCACGCCCGCGCGCTGCTTTCCACCGATCCGCACACGGCGGTCGCCGCGGGCGATGTGCGCGAACCCGGCGGGATCCTCGGCGATCCGCAGACCCGGGCGCTGCTCGACTTCACCCGGCCGATGTGTATCTTGCTGGTCGCGATCCTGCACTTCGTGCCAGACTCCCACGGCCCGGCCGGCATCATCGCCGCCTTCCGCGACGCCGTCGCGCCAGGCAGCTACCTGATCTTGTCGCACGCCACCATGGACGGAGCGCCGCCGCGGGAGGCGGCCAGGACCGGCGACGCCAAAGCCGTCTACGACAAGGCAACTGCCCCACTGATCATGCGCGGCGCCGGGCAGGTCAGCCGGCTACTTGACGGCTTCTCGCTTGTCGAGCCCGGCCTTGTGCACGTCACGGCCTGGCGGCCGGACGCGCCCACCCGCAGCGGCTTCGACGCATTCCTTGGCGCTGTCGGGCGCAAGGACTAGGCCCGCTGGTCAGACGGCGCGAAGCGGGTGGATGGTTGGGTCGGAAGGGGGCCACGGCCATGGCGTGGTGGAGGCGGTCGCGCGGGGGGCCAGTCAGGGGAAAATGTCGGTGAAAGGTAACGTTATGAGGAAGATTCCTGTCGTAATTGCCACTGTACTCGGGATTGTCAGCGGAGCGATATATTCCGCTCCGGCCCAGGCCGCAGGATCCAGTTACTACTGCTTTCATGCATACGCTCCCTACGACTCCTACCGTGAGTTTCGCTTGCCGTTGCCGCACGCATGCAAGACCCGTGGGTATGTGCTGGTCTCGGTGGGCAGCAGTACTAACCAGATCCTGACAGTAACGGCGCTAACCCGTTTCACTAGCTATGCCCGGTTCAATGCTTTTGCCCGTTCAGGTAGTGGCTGGGTCCATCGGAATGGCGCTTGGACTGCGCGAATCGGTGGCAGCGGAATGGCACTACCAGGGCAGAAAATCGAGGGTGATGACCTAACCCCGCAGGGTACCTACGGATTCAGCTTCATGTTCGGTGTCTATAGCAATCCGGGTGTGAAGTTCTCCTGGCGGCATGCCTATACTTACGACGTCTGGGACGATGATCCCGCGAGTGCACGATACAACCTGTGGACTGATGAACGGTACTACTGGCCTGGCATAAATCCTGAGCCAATGCATAACGTACCTGCCTACGACTACGCTGCAGTAATTGCGTATAACACGGCTCGGGTACCTGGTGCGGGTAGTGCGATCTTCTTGCATGTTGGCACTGGTAGTGCAACGGGTGGGTGTGTGTCGCTGCCGACCAGTGAGCTTCTCAGCATACTTCGGTGGCTTGCGCCGACTGCAGCACCGCGGATAACCATCGCGGTGTTGGCATGACCTTGGGTGGCCATAGCAAGGAACGAATCCGGACGGCCGAGGTTACCTCGATGGCACCGAGGCTGCTGGGCAGTTCACCGGCAGCTTCCAGGCAGTTTCTGGCCGAGTGGGCGCAGTGGCCGCGGGCTGTTGTGTGAAGATCAAAGCATGCTCGACGTCCGGCGGCTTCTCATGCTGCGCGCGGTCGCGCAGCGCGGTTCGCTCGCCGCCGCCGCGCGCGACCTTGGTTACACCCAGCCAGCGGTCAGCCACCACATGCACCGGCTGGAGACCGAGGCCGGCACCCGGCTGATCGCCCGCGATGGCCGCGGCGTTACTCTCACCCAGGCCGGTCGGCTGTTGGCCAGCCGTGCCGATGCGATCGCCGCCGAGCTCGCCGCTGCGGAGGCGCAACTGGCCTCGCTGGCCAGAAGCGACGCCGGCCACGTGCGGCTGGCGGCTCTGCCCACCAGCAACGCCTGTTTGGTGCCCGACGCCATCGCCGACCTGGCCGCCCGCGGCCTGAAGATCAGGCTGTCGCTGATGGAGGCCCGCCCTGACGAGGCCCTCGCCCTGCTGGAGCGCGCCGACTGCGATCTCGCTGTCACTTTCGACCACCCCACCATGCCGCTGAACAGTGGCAACCTGGTCACCGTCCCGCTGCTGGACGACCCCGTGCTGGTCATCCTGCCGGCGGCGCACCCGCTCGCGGGCGCTGCCGAGGTCGACCTCGCCCGGCTCGCCGCCGAGCCCTGGATCACCAGCAAGCACTGTCGCCAATGGACGCTGCACGTCTGCGCCCTGGCCGGGTTTACGCCGTCCATCGCGCTGTCCACCGACGACTACCAGGCCGCGGCACGCCTGGTCGCGGCCGGTTTCGGGGTCTGCTTGACCAGTTCCTGCGTCAGAGAAGCCACCGACCACCTCGACCTCGCCCTGGTGCCCGTCGCCGGCATCGCCCATCGGCAAATCCTCGCCGCCCTACCGGGTAGGCCGCGTCCCACCGCAGCCGTCAGCGCCGTCGTCGCGGCGCTTCAAAACGCCGCCAGGAACATCAGCCCGGTCAATCAGCTGAGCCGGTCCGACGCGCCCGGATAGCGGGCACGTGTGGCGCAGAGCCGTCGAACAGCGACGTGCGCGCTGCGCCAGATCTGCCGAGGGTCACGATCGTGCGGCGTTGATGTGTCCTGCGCACCAGCGGTGATCATGCCATCGGCAGGTCGATCGTCCCCGGATGTGAGTTGGCTGGGTCCTGAATGAGGCGATGGGCGTGGTCGGCGTATGGCGAACCCGCGTCGGTGAGGAGAGTGAGCGCTTCCCGCCAGTGGGGGAGGGCTGCCTCAGGTCCCTGCGTGGGGCGGAGCGCGTGGCCGACGAGAAGGTGAGTGTGGGCTTGGTGGAGGCGCTGGCCGGTTTCGCGGTGGATGGCGAGGGCCTGCTGGGCGTGGGCTAGGGCCTGTTCGGGCTGGCCGGTGGTGAGATGGATGCTGGCGAGAACGCTGAGGGCTCGCCCTTCCAGGCAGCGGTACCCGGTCTCGCGGGTGAGGGTGAGCGCCTCGTCGGCGTGGGCGCGGGCTGCGCAGTCGGCCCGCTGGTCGGCGGTGGCCAGGCCGATGAGCGCGGTGGCCTGCGGGTAGCGGATCTCGGTGTGGCGGGCAATCTGCAGGGCCTGACGGTGCAGTTCGGCCGCATGGGCGTGGTCGCCGACGCGGCGGTGGCATGCGGCCAGGGTGTTCAGGGCGTCAGCCTCCCGGCGGCGGTCGCCGGTGTCGCGGGCGAGCGTGAGGGCAGAATTGGCGAGACCGAGGACCTGGGCCTGGTGCCCAGCGTCGGCGTGGACCCCGGCCAGCAGGCGCAACGTCTCCCCCTCCACGCCCCGGTTTCCGGTCGCACGGAGCACGCCCAGCGCGTGGGTAAGAAGGCCGAGAGCGTCATCGAGACGCCCCTGAGCGTGGCGGACCTGGCCGAGGTTGCACGACGCCAGGGCCTCGCCAACCCGGAAACCGACCTCGCGGGACAGGGTCAGCGCTCGCGCCTCACATTCGGTCGCGCGGTCAAGCTGGCCCGACTCGTGGTATACACAGCCGAGGTTGATGAGGCTGACCGCCTGTCCGGTGAGAGACCCGGTTTGGTGGCGGATCGCCAGCACGCTTGTGTAGCAGGCTTCGGACTCACGCTGCCGCCCGGCAAAATAGTGCAGGTTGCCGAGGGTGGTTAGCGTCGTGGCTTGGCCCTTCAGCCAGCTGGTCCGGCGCATGAGAGCCAGCGCGGCGGCGGCGCGGTCGGCGGCGACCTGATGCTCGCCGCGGTGGATGTGGACCTCGCCGAGGCTGAGCAGTGCGACGGCCTGCGCCCGCAGATTACCGCCAGCCTCCGCAGCGGCCAGACCGGCCTGGGCGACGGCTAGCCAGTCGACCAGGCACATGCGCAGCCAGAAATAGCCGCGCAGGGTGTCGGCCAGCAGCCAGCCGAGGTGGCGCGGCCCATGGCTGGCGGCGTGCCGGGCGAGCGCGACCATGGTGGGGCGTTCCGCGTCGAGCCATGCCAGCGCCTCGGCGCGGCCGACGACGGCCAGCGCCCGCGGCCAGGGGGTGATCCGGGGCACCGGCAGCCGCAGCCGTTCCTGGTACAGCACGCGGGCCGCCCCGTCCGCGGCGTGCAGATACCATTCCAGCAGCCGCTGGATGGCCGCTGCCCGATCTTGTTGGCTGTCTTCGTGCTCGCACCGCTCGGCCGCATACAGCCGCAGCAGATCGTGGCCGCCGAACCGGCCACCGGCCTGCCGGTTCAGCAGGTGCGCGGACACCAGCCGCCCCAGCAGAATGGACGCCTCCCCGGCCGTGATCCCAGCCAGGGCCGCCGCCGCGTCGCGCGTCAGGTCCACGCCGGGCACGAGCCCGAGCAGCCGGAACAGCCTGCGGGCACCGGTCGGCAGGCCGTGATAGGACGCGTCGAAGGCGGCGCGCACCGCGGCCTGCTCGTCACCACCGGCCTGCAGGGCGGACAGCCGGTCCCCCGCACCCAGCTCCGCGACATAACCGGCGAGGGCCTGCGGCTCGCTGGTCAGCTGAGCCGCCGCGATCCGCAGCGCCAGCGGCAGCCGCGCGCACAACCGCGCCAGCTCGGCGGCGGCCCCCGGCTCGGCCCCGACCCGCTCGCCCCCCACCGTCCGCGCCAGCAGCTGCTTAGCCTCCATGGGGGTGAGCACATCCACGCCGACCTGGTGGGCACCCTCCCGCGCCACCAGCCCGGACAGACTGTCCCGGCTGGTGACCACAACCCCGCAGCCCGGGCCGCCCGGCAGCAGCGGCCGCACCTGCCCGGGACTGTGGGCATTGTCCAGCACCACCAGCACCCGTCGGTCGGCCAGCAGCGTCCGGTACAGCCCGGCCGCCTCCTCCACCCCGGCGGGCACCCGCCCCCCTGGCACCCCCACCGCGTGCAGGAAAGCGGCCAGCACCTCGACCGGGCGCACCGGCTCGGCCTGCGTATACCCGCGCAGGTCGGCGAACAGCTGCCCATCGGGGAACGCTCCGCGGGCCCGATGCGCCCAGCGCAACGCCAGCGCCGTCTTCCCCACCCCCGCGCTACCCGTGATCACCGCCACCGCCGCCTCCGGCAAACGGCCGCTATTGCGCCCCAGCAACACCGCATCCAACTCGTCCAGCTGGCCGCGGCGGCCAGTGAACGCTGTCACCGCCGCGGGCAACTGCGCTGGCACGGCCAAGGACGGCAACAACCCAAACGGCACAGACACGCCCGGCCCCGCCGGCACCGCAGCAGGTTGCGGCTCGCCGCCCGGGGGCCCGCGAACCAGTTCTCGGGCCGCCACGACCGCTGGCGCCGCCCTGCCGTCCGCACCCACCACCACGTCCCCAGCCTGGCGCGGACAGGAGATGCCGCGGAGACCTCACCTATACCCACGACGACCTGCCCGGCCCCGCCACAAAAGCGGCCGGCTGCCCCTCGCCCAGCGCCTCAGCAACGGCTCTGCGCTCGGTGTCGGTGAGCCCGAACGCGTCCGCGAGAAGCACGAGCGACGCCCGTCGCGGGCGGCGGACGCGACCCCGCTCGAGATCCCGGATCGTCCGGACACTCAACCCCGACCGGTCCGCGAGCTCCTCCTGAGACCAGCCACGGCGCGCACGGAAGGCTGCCAGCAACCCACACAGCGCGGCGGCGGCGCGAACCTCCACCGCCCCACTGCCAACACCGTGCACGCCAGCGCTCGCGGGCGGGTCCGGCGTGGTCCCGGCCCGATCAAGAACAGCAGGGCGGGCGTTTCTCCTCATGCCAATCGCCGACCCGTCTCTCAAAAGCGGGAAAGTGCCTCGAGGACACGGCCGACCCGGCGGGTGAAGCTGTCTGTGACCTGCTGGCGGCGCTGCCCGGCCATTGCCGTGCCCACGATCCAACGTTGCATGACCGACCCCAGGAGGGAACCCCGGACGATCAAGATGTCCAACGTATCCCCAAAAAGCCTTCTGGAGGGGGCTAAGAAACCGGCAAGTATCGGCGCACGGCGGCCGGGTATCAGCCGGCGGTTGGCGTGCCACCGGCCGACCACTTCAGTGCCGCCACCCCCAAAACGCCCGCACGCCGGTGCGCGCGGCACGCGGCAGCCGTTATGAACAGTTATCCAGAACGGCTGCGCTGTGTGACGCGCCCGCCTGCGGGGCCGGCCACACAACGTTGTATGCCGTCACCCGCTCCACCCGTGTTGAGCGGCCATCGGGCGTCGTCAACCGTGTTGCCGTCCAGTAGGCGTGCACCGGCACAGCGATGATGCTTCAACTGCCGGTCCAACTGCCTGGTTCTCTCAGGCCAGCCCCCGCCAGGCTTGGTTCTCGGTCGCCGACCGCTGGCGGAGTCGGAAGCGCCTCCCAGCAGTTGGCGACAAGCACGGAGCTGAGAGGTGAGCCATGCGAAGACAACTGCAGCGAGTGCCGCAGGCCGGGCGACGGCGTACGGCATGGGTCGGGACCAGCGTGATCGGCGGCGTGTCGTTGTTAGTGACCCTGGCGGTCACAGCCGCCCCAGCGGCCTCCGCAGCGCGGGACCCTGGTCCCGGCCGACGGCAGCGCAGCGAGCCTCAACTGGGCGGGAAACGTTGACCACAAAGCATCCTTCACAGATGCCGAAGCGGAATGGGAGGTGCCGTGGGCAAGCGGCGGTTCCTACAGCCATGCATATTCGAATGCCTGGGTCGGTGTGGGGCTGGGCAACTCTTACACATATCCCCTGGTGCAGGGCGGGTCTGAGTCAGACTCCGGTTGCGGCCCCTCCCTCGGCGGCCCCTGCACGCCCTGGGCCTGGATCGAGGTCTGGCCGTGGGAGGCATATGAGCGGCAAATATCGCAACTCTCCAGCATCGGCGGCGACCTGCTGTTCGTGCACGTCCGGTTCACTCACGACGCGAAGACAAACGACGGTCGCATGCTCTGGCACGTCGTGGACATGACCAAGAGCATCGACCTTCATTTCGGCGAGACCATTCATGGCACACTGCCCGACGGCCACGCGGAATTCATCGCGGAACGTCCAACCGTGAATGGTAGCCTGCCACCACTAGCCGACTTCGGGTTCGTCGATTTCGAGGCCGCCCAGGCCTCGGCGCCAACGACGGGCTGGAAAGGCGTTGGCAACCTTTACCACTACTGGTACTGGATGCAGGGGTCCACAGGACATCTGCTGGCCAGCCCAGGGGCGATCGACTCCACCGGATATTCCTTCTCCGTCAACTGGTATGGTCACAACTGAGCAAGGAGTGTGTTGACCCGGTCGCGTGTGGCTAATCCGAAGTTATATGGCCTGTGCCGCGTGAACCCCCAGTTGGGCCGGGGGTTCACGGTTTTTTGTTGCGTTGTTCTGGTTGGTGTGGTCATCACCGCTCATCGCGGACGAGAATCAAGGTGAAGATCACCCCGAGCAGGGCGAGGCCAGCGCCGGCGAGGTATGCGAGCCGGAACCCGCTGACGAGCTGGGTGGGCGTGGCCGCGCCGCCACCGGCCAGCGTGGCGGTGCGCGTGGCGGCGACCGTGACCAGGGCGGCGATGCCCAAAGCGGTGCCGATCTGGGCGGCGGTGTTCAGCAGCCCCGACGCCAGCCCCTGTGCCTCGCTGCCTGCTGCCGCCGTACCGGTGGCAGTGGAGGCCACTGCGGCACAGGTCAGCCCGGATCCGGCGATGACCAGACCGGCCATCAGCCAAGGCAGGCCGCCGTGGCGCTGGGCCGGGATCTGGGATAGCAGCAGCATCGCGGCGGTGAGTGCGACCAGACCCACGGTCATAGTGGCCCGAGCCCGGATCCGCGCGATGAGCCAGGCGCCGGCGAAGGAACCGGCGATCGCCGCCAGGCTGAACGGCAGCAGCGCAAGCCCGGTGGCGGTGGGCGGGTAGCCGAGCGCGCCCTGCAGGTACAGGGTGCCAAGCACACCGGCCGGGCTGGTCACAGCGGTCAGGGTGAAGGCGGCGAGGTTGGCGCCCACCAGCCTGCGGGAGCGAAACACGCCCAAGGGAATCAGCGGGTCGGCGACCCTGCGCTCGGCCAGCCAAAAGGTGGCCAGCAGGGCCGCCGCCAGGGCCAGCGGCCCCAGCGTGCCCATGGAGGTGAACCCGGCCTGCTCAGCCCTGGTGCAGCCAAATACGAGAAGGACCAGGCCAGCAGTGCCGGTCACGGCGCCCGCCACGTCCAACCGCCGCGCGCTGGCCCGGTCGCGGCTCTCGGCGACTAGCACCGGCGTCAGCGCCAGGCTCGCGACGCCCACAGGGACGTTGACGAGGAACACCCACGGCCAGCCGAGCGTGCCGGTCAGGACGCCACCCAGGAAAAACCCGGTGACGCCGCCACCGGCCGCCGCGGCGGTCCAGACGCCCAGCGCTCGGGTACGTTGTGGGCCTTCGGGAAATGTTGTGGTCAGCAGCGAAAGCGCGGCTGGGACCGCGATCGCCGCGCCCAGACCCTGGACCGCACGGGCGGCCACCAGCGCAAACAGCGAGCCCGCCAGGCCGCAGGCAAGGGATGCCACCGTGAACAGCGCGAGGCCGGAAGCGAACAACCGCCGGCGGCCGTACACGTCGGCGGCCCGGCCGGCCAGCAGCAAGAAGCCGCCGAAACACAGCGCATAGATACTCGCCACCCAGTGGAGATTCTGCTCGGCAAGGCCAAGGTCACGCCCTATGGCCGGCAGCGCGACGATCACGATGGTGACGCCGAGGACGTCGACGAACTGCGCCGTGCACAGCAGAGCCAGCGCCGGCCATCGGCGGATGCTGCTGCCGTTGGGTGCCGTCGCTGCATGGGTCACCGTGGCTCCAATGCTTGGTTAATCGATTCACCAAAGAATGATGCTAGCTTGATGGTTGATCGATTCACCTCTGAGAACTGCGCCAAGACACATGGGAAGCCGGATGGCGACTCTAAAGGATGTGGCCGCCGCTGCGGGCGTGTCCCGCACGACGGCCTCCAACGCCTACAACCGGCCCGGCAGGCTCTCCGCGGCGGTCCAGGCACGCATCCTGGCCGCCGCGCGGGAGCTGGGCTACCCAGGCCCGGACCCGGTCGCGCGCAGCTTGCGCACGGGCCGAGTGGGCACCGTCGGGGTGCTGCTGGCCGAGGCGCTCACGTTCGCGTTCGACGACCCCGCCGCGGTCCTCTTGCTGCGCGAGATCGCCGAGGCCAGCCAGCTCGCCGACATCGGCCTCAGCCTGCTGCCAGCACCACCCGAGCGACCCACCGGCACGGCCGCCCTCACCCACGCGGTCGCCAGGGCGGTGGTTGACGGCTTCCTGGTCTACCAGCTGCCCGACGGGCACCCCAGCATCCCAGCCCTCCTTGGGCGCCACCTGCCGACCGTGGTCGTCGACGGCCCCGACCTCCAGGGCGTCCCGTTCGTCGGGATCGACGACCGCGGTGGCGCACGCCAGGCTGCCGAGCACCTGCTCGCCCTGGGCCACCGCCGCATCGGTGTGCTGGTCGACCGGATCGCCGCGGACGCCTACCGCGGCCCAGTCGACGATCGGCGGCTCGAGGTATCCGGCTTCCGTGCCGCCCGCCTCAGGCTGGCCGGCTACGCCGACGCGGTGCAGGCCGCCGACCTGGCCTGGGCGGCGGTACCCATCCAGGAGTGCGGCGTGCCCAACCGCGCCAGCGGCTACACAGGCGCCACTGCCCTGCTCGAGCGGGCGCCCGAGCTCACGGCGATCCTGGCGACCACCGACCTCCTCGCCCTGGGCGCGGTCGAGGCGGCGCGCCAGCGGGACCTACCTGTCGCTGGCGCCCTGTCGATCGTCGGCTTCGATGACCTGCCCGACGCCGCCGGCGCTGAGCTGACCACGGTGCACCAGCCGCTGACCGGCAAGGGCCGCATCGCCGCCCACATGCTGCAGCAGGCACTGGACGGCGCCGCCGTCATCCCGAGCCGCGTCGAGCTGTCGACCCGGCTAATCGTGCGCGCCTCAACCGGCCGCCCAACCAGCAAGTCGCCTCTTTGATCATCGTCTGGCCGCCTGCCCACGCGGCGCGGTCACGATGGGCCGCGCATTTGCAGCTCGGCTGGGGGTAGGACTCAAGCGCGGATCCCGCGCGTCGACGGCTATGCCTCACGGGTCCCCGTCCATGATCACCAAACCGGCTGGCAGGGTGGCGTAGATTTCGCTCGCCTTGGGATGAGCGTTGTCTGCCATCGTCTCCAGGACGATGACTCTTGTGTTCACCAAGGCGACGCCTGCCTGTGTGAGGCGGCTGATGGTCGCGATGGAGGGTACTGGCTCGAAGCGGCCGCAGGCATCGATGACGACGTAGGCGTCGTAGCCTTCGGCGGCGCTGGCGAGGGCAGGTAGCTGGGCGCAGACGTCAAGACCGGTGCCTGCGATGATTACTTTGCCGCGCCCGGTGCGGGTGATCGCTTCGTGGACCCGGCTGTCCCGCCAGGCATTGATGAGCGTGCGGTCGATGATGTCCTGGCCTGCGAAGGTCTCGGTCAGCTCGGTCAGCTGTGGCCCATTCGGCCCTGCGGAGAGGGCGGTGGTCAAGACCACCGGCAGCTCCAGCAGTCGCGCGGAGCGGGCCAGGGCAAGCACATTGCGCCGCGTTTGATCTGGCTGATGGATTCGGCTGAACAAGCCCTGTTGCTGATCCACGAACAGCAGCACGGCGTTGCGTGGGCTGACCGGCTCAAGACGCGTATGACTTGTCGCGCTTGACATGTATTAGTCCCCTCTGTTCGCTGGCTCAGCCGACCTGGCCGTACCACCCCAAAGGTCGGCGATCGGCACGCCGCGTCGGACGAGTTTTCGGCAGTGGCCATGATCAACGGCTCCCGTCGAGATGGGCTGGGTGTACTCGCGCGGCTGGTTTTTCCAGAATGCGCCCCGTCCGCGACAATGGGGGGTGGCGTGAAAGACCATGATGCGCTATTTCTTGCCACATGACACCGCACCATGTGGCCGCCGTCGCGGTCGAGGGGTGCCTGCTGCTGGATGTCGCGATCCCGGCCCATGTCTTCGGCCACCACGGCCAGGACCGGTATCGCTTCACCCTCGCCGGTTGCCGGCGAGGTCCGGTGGGTACCTCGAGCGGCGTCGTGCTCCAAGCCGAGGCGGGCGTGGAAGCGCTGGCCGTGGCGGACACCATCGTCGTCGCGGGCTACGAAGACGTACTGGAGCCGCCGCCCGAACCCGCTGCTGGCCGCGCTCCGCGCGGCCGCCGCACGGGGCACCCGGCTCATCTCGATCTGCACCGGCGCGTTCGCATTGGCCTGGGCGGGGCTGCTCGACGGCCGCCGCGCCACCACTCACTGGCGCTCCGCGGCGCAGCTCGCGGCGCGCTTTCCCTCGGTGTCGGTCGACCCCGGCGTCCTGTACGTCGACGACGGTGACATCCTGACCAGCGCCGGAGTCGCGGCTGGACTCGACCTGTGCCTGCATGTCGTGCGCCAAGACCATGGGGCGGCTGCGGCCGCCTCCATCGCTCGCTGGACCGTGGTCGCGCCACATCGCGACGGCGGTCAGGCCCAGTTCATCGAACGGCCCATCGCCGAACCGGACGACACAGCGTCGCTGTCGGCGACTCTCACCTGGGCCCTCGAGCGCCTCGGCGAGCGGCTCGACCTCGCACGACTGGCCGACCACGCGTGCGTGTCCCCACGCACCTTCTCGCGCCGCTTCCGCGCCGAAACCGGCACCACGCCCCTCCTACCGGTCAGCGCGGTCGCCCACGCCTGCGGGTTCGCCGACGCTGCGGCGTTCCGGCGTCACCTCGGCCGGGCCACCGGCACCACACCCGCGACCTACCGCCGGGCCTTCCGGCCCGAGCCAGACGCCGCCGGCGGCCAGGCGGCCACCCAACCCTGAGCGTACGAACGATCAGGGCTAGATTATTCCGGGAAATCCCTAGAGTATTTCATTTCTGGCACCGCAGAAACTAAGTGCTTGCTGGTTCTAAATGGCTTCGAATGACACCCGAAACAGCCGACTGCGAGGATCGGATCCATCCCGATGACTACGCGGGCACCCAGTGACGGTGATGCGGTGCTCGAATTAGACGAGAACGGGCGCGGCGTGGCGCCAGCGATCAGACGGAAGTGTGGTCACTATGAGGGTACGATCCTTACTTGGCAGCGCTGCTACGCGGACAAGAGCAACCGCGTCGGCGGGCCAGGCGGAATTACCCCGCGACGCCCCGCCGGTCATCTATATTGCCGGATCCGGCCGCTGCGGCAGCACCTTGCTGGAGCGTGTCCTTGGCGAGATACCCGGGTACGTCAATGTAGGCGAGCTGATCCAGCTGGCCCGGCAGATCGCTCCGCGGGGTGAGCGGTGCGGGTGCGGCCAGGCATTCGCGGACTGCCCGTTTTGGACGGCGGTGGGCAAGCAGGCCTTCGGTGGCTGGGACAGCCGGCACCTGGACTCGGTTTGCCGACTGCAAGGCCGGGTTGCCCGCCAGCGCTATATTTCGTGGCTGCTCGCGATGGAGCTGGCGGGCCGAGATCACCGGGCTGACCTAGCGGCCTTTGGGGCGTGTTACGAGAGTCTCTACCGGGCCATTGCCGCCGAGTCCGGCGCGGCTTGCGTGGTAGACGCGAGCTGTGAGGTAGGCCAGGCACTCGCGCTTGCTGGTGCGGGCATCGACGTGCGCGTAATACATCTGGTTCGCGATGTGCGGGGCGTCGCCCACTCGATGAGCAAGCGACACGTGCCATCCCCGCATGCTCTGAACGAGACCGATTTCATGTGGCGAACCACGCCCGCAGGTGCGGCGGCCCTGTGGGTGGCCTGCCTGAAGGAAGCGAAGCTGCTGCGCCGTCGCGGTGTCCCCGTCGCGCACATGCGCTACGAGGACTTCGTGTGCCAGCCGCGCGAGGCCGTTGAAGCGGCACTGGCCCAGCTCGGCCTCTCGCCCGGCCCGTGGGGCCTGGCGCACATTGGGGATCGGCAGGTAGTGCTTCACCTAAGTCATGGGTTGTCGGGAAATCCATCACGATTCCGTCAGGGCGAGGTGATCCTGCGGACGGACGAGGCTTGGCGCGATCAAATGTCCCGGCGTAATCGCATTGTCGTCACCATGATCGGCTGGCCGTACCTGCGGCACTACGGCCGACGCCCTAGCCCTGGCAATTCGTGCGCCTAGCAGAGCGGGAAGTGACACCGTGACGTAATGCCATGGTGGATCTGCGCTGGAACAATGGCACCCAAGCGAGTAACCTGAAGCCGACCGATGTGCTTGCGACGTCCGGCGTGAAGCGGCGGCGCATCGTCGAGGTGGTGAAGACGTGATCGTCGAAGATACCGCCGCCTCGGGTGATGCGTTGGGTGCCGCTCGCCGGGCCCTGCGGGTTGCGCGCAGGCGAATGCGCGTAGTAGCTCGCGTCGTACCAGTCGGCAACCCATTCCCACACGTTGCCGGCCATGTTCAGCACGCCGTACGGGCTTGCTCCGCTCGCAAACGCGTCGATGGGCGAGGTGTCGGCGTAGCCGTCGTCGTGTTGCGTATCACGCCATGGGAGGTCGCAGTTGCGATCGCAGTAGTTGAGCCGGGTGGGATCGAACTGCTGCCCCCACGGATAAATGCGTTGATCGGTCCCGCGGGCGGCCTTCTCCCATTCCGCCTCGGTGGGCACACGGGCTTTGCGCCACTTGCAGAACGCTACGGCGTCGGCGTAGGTCACACCGATCACGGGGTAGGAGGCGAACGCCTGGTCGCCGAAATAGTCCTGCCGGGTCTCCGAGCCCGTCCGCTCGGGGGCCAGGCAGGCACCGCTCGCTACACACGTGCCGTAGTGGGCGTTCGAGACCTCGAAGCGATCGATGGCGAACGTGTCCAGGTACACGCGATGCGCCGGCCGCGCGTCGGGCTGTCCCTGGTCGTCACCCATGACGAACCAGCCGGCCGGAACATTGACCATGCCCGCTCCGACTGACGCTGCGGCGCTCGTATCGGGCTGGGGCGACGAGCAGGCGACGGCCCCGGTCGCCATCACGACGCAGCCGAGCAAGCCTTGAAGGGTAAGCCCCGCTCTGCGAGAGATGGTTCCCACGCAGTTTCTCCTCGCTCGCTCAAACGATTCGACCTGGCCAGAGGTGTTCGGCCACGGTGACCGGCCGAAGGCGCTGGCGGGCGCACCGCACCCGGCAGTTCCTTCGGTCCAGGGTTTAGTACGGCGTCAGCCCGTAGCCGAGCGGGAAGAGCGGTGTCTTTCCGTCGCCGCTGTTGATGGGCTCGTCGGTGACGGCGTTCGGCCAGCTCATGGGGAGCTTGCCGGTGTAGCCGCCGCCGAAGAGGTCGTCGGTGATGCCTTCGCCCTCCGTGCCCGGCAACCAGGCCGCGACGAACGCGTTCGCCTTCGGCAACTGGCTGCCGATGATCACCGGTCGTCCCGAGTAGAGGATCGCGATGCACTTCTTCACGTGCTGGCAGATGTCGGAGAGCTGGGTGGAGTTGTCACTGCCGAAGGCGAGTGCCGAGCTGTCACCCTTGCCCTCGGCGTATGGCGTCTCACCGCCCACCCAGATGCCGACGTCGCCGCTGTAGTTGCCCTTCGTGTGGGTGCCGACGTTCTGCAAGGTGATGTTCGAGCCGGCGGTCGCCTGCTGCAGCGCCTGCCAGAACGTCGTGCCGCCGGTCGTCGTCGTCCCGCTGCCGCCCTGCCAGGAGATGGACCAGCCGCCCATCTGGTAGCCGAGGTTGGCCACCGACTTCCCGCCCACGACGATCTTGTACGTGCCGGTGGTCGACAACGGCAGTGTGCCGTCGTTCTTGAGCAGGACTTGTGATTCGCGCACCGCTTGCCGCGCGACCGCGCGGTGCGCGGGCGAGCCGACCTGTGCGGTGTAGCTGCTGTCGGTGTACGGCGAGCTGAACAGGCCCAGCCCGAACTTGGCGTTGAGGATGCGGGTCACGGCGTCGTCGACCCGGGACTGCGGGATCAGCCCGCTGGTGGCGCCGGCGGTGATCGCGTTGATGTTGTTGACGTACTGGTCCGGCACCATGATCATGTCGATGCCGGCGTTGGTACCGTGTGCGACCTGGGCCGCGTACGTCGAGTCGGAGAGTTGCTTCACGCCGCCCCAGTCGCTCACCACGAAGCCCTTGAAGCCCTCCACGCCTTTGAGCACGTCGGTGATCAGATAGCTGTTGCCGTGGTCCTTGACCCCGTTCCAGCTCGAGTAACTGACCATGACCGAGCCGACGCCCGCGCTGATGGCGTTGGTGAACGGTGGGAGATGGATCGCGTCGAGTTCTGATTCGGATATCTGGGCGTCTCCCTGGTCTATCAGGTAGCCACTGCTACCAGTGCCGTACTTGGCGCCGCCGTCTGCGACGAAGTGCTTCGCCGTGGAGAGCACCGATGTCGAGCTCACAGACGAGCCCTGGAAGCCGGTCACCGCGCCGCTCGCCAGCGGATCGCCGATGGACGGGTCCTCACCGTAGCTCTCATAGGTACGACCCCAGCGGTCGTCTCGCGCGACGCAGACGCATGGCGCGAACGACCACCGGATTCCCGAGCCGAGCACCTCTTGGCGCGTGATGTCTTCTTCCTGCTGCACGAGTGCGGCGTCACGCGTTGCGCCCATCCCGATGTTGTGCGGGAAGCCGACGGCGCCGTCGATGTTGTTGTTGCCGTGCACCGCGTCGACACCGTAGAGTAGCGGGATCCCAAGCCGGCTGTTGAGCGCGTAGCTCTGGAAGTTGTCCACCATGCTCTTCCACTGTGCCGCCGTGCCACCGGCCCCGTTGGGCCCACCGCCGCCGCCACTCAGCAGCGACCCGAGCGCGTAGGTCGAGATGTCAGAGTCGCTCTTGAGGTAGTTCCACGCGGCCTGGGTCATCTGCCCGGCCTTCTCGCCGAGGGTCATCTTCGACAGACAGTCTGTCGTGGAGATACACCCCGGCGCCGTCGTTGCCGAGGCTGCGGGTGCGGTGGCGCTGAGCATGCCTGTGGCTAACATGCCCGCCACGGAAAGTGCCGCGACAGGCCACCTCGTGCGGCCGGGCCGTCGATGAGACTTAGAGACGTGCATCATTGATCCATTCGCGCGCGAACTGGCCAGGCTTCTTCGACAACGAGACGCGCGTGCCGACTCCTTTGTCGAAAGGCCCGCCCAGCGGAGCAGCAAGGGCCTATGTCTAGAAATATAGGAATGGAGAATTACCCCGTCAATTAGGACAAGCCACCTGATCCGAAAATGATCGTTGAAACGCGGATTTCCGCGCTTCAACGTCGGCTGACACGAACGGCCTGCTCCGGATGTTCCGGCCCCTTCGATCGCGCGCCGCTGCTGGCGCCGGTCTCGGCGGCCAGGACCTGGGTGACCCTGGCCAGCAGCGAGGCCCGGGAGAAAGGCTTGCCGATAACCTGCGTCCCGGCATCGGGCCAGCCGTGGGCAGTGTCATCCGGCCGCTCATATCCCGACATGAACAGCAGCCGCATGCCCGGTCGAACAGCCTGCACCTGGGCGGCAAACGCCTCACCAGTCATCCCGGGCATTACGACATCGGCCAGGACCAGGTCGATGGGCCTCCCCGGGTCCCCGAGGAGTCCAAGAGCCTCCTGCCCATTTGAAGCCGTCACAACGCGGTAACCGGCGCGGGTCAGGACCCGGTGCGTGACATCCCGGATGGCGGGCTCATCGTCGACCACGAGGACCGTGCCAGCGTGCCCGGTCTCCCCCCGCCCGGCGGCCGCCGGTCCGACCACCCCGGCACCGGACCCTGACGCGGCGGGCAGCATCATTGTCACGGTGGTCCCAGTACCTGGTTCAGATCGCAGCCACGCCTTACCGCCTGCCTGAGCGGCGAACCTGCGAACGGCGGGAAGGCCCAGCCCCGCCGCCTGGTCGCCGCTCTTTGTGGTGAAGAAGGACTCGAAGGCTCGCTCGGCGATCACCGAGTCCATGCCGGGGCCGGTATCGGTGATGCGAATCTCGACGTAGCGCCCTGGGAGCAGCTCAGCGAGCTCGGCCGCGTCCTGCCGGTCAGCAATGCGATTCGCGGTGCTGATATCGGCCGTGTCGATATTGCCTGTGCCGATGGTGACCTGACCACCCGACGGCATGGCATCCCGGGCGTTCACCACGATGTTGGTGATCGCCTGCTCAAGCAGCCCGGGATCGGCTTCTACCTGCCATAGGCCCGCACCCTGCCGGGTAACCACGCAGATGTGCTCGCCCACCACCTTGCCCAGCAGCCGGGTAACGTCGCCGATCAGCTGGCCGAGATCCACGAACACCGGCTGGCCATGTTCCCGGCGGGTGAATGCCAGTAGGTGCTTTATCATCCTCTTGGCGCGGTCAGTGGCGTCCTCGATCTGCTCCATATCCCACCGGACAGGCTCCCACCTGGCCGAGCCCTCGGCCGCCTCGGCGACGCAGACCTCGTCGCGGACAAGGCTCGCGTAGTTGGCGATCACGGTGAGCAGATTGTTGAAGTCGTGCGCGATCCCGCCGGCGAGCTGTCCCAGGCTCTCCAGGCGGCGCGATCGCGCCAGTTCGTGTTCGAGCCGGCGGATCTCGGCCCGTGCCTGTTCGGCGGGGGTGACGTCCTCGATGAAGGTCGCGAAGTAACGGTCACCAGCGGGAGGCTGGATCGCGGTTCCGGTCAGGCGGACGCAGACAGTATCGCCGTCTTTGCAGATCATGCGTGTCTCCGCCCGGATCTGGCCTGACCCGCCGGATATGACGTTCTCGATCATGGCATCAAGCGTGGGCTGGTCTTCGGGGTGGACATCACCTAGGAAGTCCCGACCGCCCAGTTCCCGCCTGGAATAACCCGTCAGCTGGCAGAACGCGTCGTTTACCGCGAGGTAGAGGCGCGGCCGACCAGCGGCCAGGCTGGTCACGATCATGCCGCAGGGCATGGGGCCGAACTCCCGCTGGATCTGCTGCTCGCTGGCCCGCAACGCCTCACCGCAGTCGCCCGCCGCCTTGGCCGACGCCGGCCACTCGTCCGGTGCGGTGCTGTCTTCCTGGTCCACGGGTGCCCCTTCGACCAGAGTCCCGCCCGCCAGCTGCATAGCGGACCGAACCACGATGGACGATACCTAACACATCGTAAAGTAACCGTAACATACCTCTGTGTAATCAAGAATTCACTGGCGTGCTCGATCACAGCCCTAAGATGTGGGAATGCGGGGGCAGCAGCCGTAGTCGGCCCAGCCGAACAGGCCAGGCCAGATCGAGTAATCGAGCCCTACCGGCTTGCGAGCTGAGTCTCTAGCTCGCCGAGCACTCGGTAGCAGCTGAGAACGTCGCCAACGCTGGAATTCGGTTCGCGCGCTTCGCGGATCGCCGCGATGAACTCGCGGTCCTGCAGCTCGATGCCGTTGGTGGAAACGTCGACCGCCGACACGTCGACAGGCTCCTCGCGTCCAGTAACCAGGTCGTCGTACCGAGCGATGTACGTGCCGTTGTCGCAGATGTAGCGGAAGAAGGTCCCGAGCGGCCCGTCGTTGTTGAAGCTAAGCGAGAGAGCGCAGATACGGCCGCTGGGCGTTCGTAGCTGAATAGACATGTCCATCGCGATGCCCATATCGGGGTGCAGCGGCCCCTGCACGGCATTGGCGATCTCGACGTCCTCGCCGGTCTGGTATTGGAACAGGTCGACGGTATGCGCGGCGTGGTGCCAGAGCAGGTGATCCGTCCAGCTGCGGGGCTGGCCGAGAGCGTTCAGGTTCGTGCGCCGGAAGAAGTACGTCTGCACATCCATCTGCTGGATCGACAGCTCACCCGTGGCGATGCGGCGGTGGATCCACTGGTGCGACGGGTTGAACCGGCGGGTGTGCCCGACCATACATGTCAAGCCAGTCTCCCCCTGCACGCGATCGACCTCCAGCGCGTCCGCCCAGCTGTCGGCGAGTGGAATCTCGACCTGGACGTGCTTGCCCGCGCGCATCGCGGCGATGGCCTGCTGCGCATGGAGCGGCGTCGGGGTACACAGGATGACGGCGTCGACATCGTTGCGGGCGAGGACGTCGTCAAGGTCGACCGAGGCGTGGACCGCGCCGTACTTCTGCGCGACCTCCTCGGCCTGCTCTAGCCTGCGGCTGACCACGGACGTGACGGTTACGCCGTCGATGGCGGTGAGGCCGTCGAGGTGTTTGACGCCGAAGGCGCCGGCCCCGGCGAGTGCGATCCGCATGTGTCTAGTTCTCTTCCTGGCGGGACTTGTCGGAGGGCCGCAGCACGATGTGCCCGACCGCGGTGTTGGATCCAGGGACATGGTAGAAGCGGTAGAGCTCCTCGACGTCGCGGCCCAGAGCGCCGCGCATGATCAGCCACATGACCAGCTCGATGCCCTCGGAGCCCGCCTCGCGCAGATACTCGATGTGTGGCATGAGCGCGAGGCCGTCCGGGTCGTCGACCAGCCGGTCGAAGAACGCGGTGTCGAACTCCTTATTGATGAAGCCCGCACGAGGCCCCTGCAGCTGGTGGCTCATGCCGCCGGTGCCCCAGACGTGGACCGTGAGGTCGTCGTCGAAGCTCTCGACGGCCCGACGGATCGCCTGGCCCAGGTGGTAGCAGCGGTTACCGGTCGGGGGTGGGTACTGCACGACGTTCACGGCGAAAGGGATGACCTTCACGGGCCACTCGTCAGGCTGGCCATAGACAAGGGAGAGCGGGACGGTGAGGCCGTGGTCGACGTCGAGCTCGTTCATCAGGGTGAGGTCGAACTCGTTGAGGATGAGCGACTGCGCTAGGTGTGCCGCCAGATCGGCATGACCGCGGACGACTGGTACTGGGCGGGCGCCGTACCCTTCGTCGGCCGGCGCGAACGCGTCGGCGCAGCCGAGCGCGAATGTTGGGACCATCTGCAGCGAGAACGCGGATGCATGGTCGTTGTAGACCAGGATCACCACATCGGGGCGCTCGGCGGAGGCCCAGGCCTTGGTCCACTCGTACCCGGCGAACAAGGGTTTCCAGTAGGGCTCCTCGGTCTTGCCGAGATCGATCGCGGCGCCGACGGCCGGGATGTGACTCGTGGTCAGCCCGGCAGTGATGTGGGCCATGTCAGGTACCGTCCTTCACGGAGCGCCAGCCCTCGGGTGAGCGCCCTCCAGCCAGCATCATCTGCTGGTAGGCCTCGACGGTCATACCGGTCATCGTGCTTACCGCCTGGAGGTAGCTAAGCCCATCGGTGGCGAAGATCTTCGCCAGGAAGTAAATGTTGCCGCCGTTGTCGAGCATCGCGTTGTAGTCGCGGTCGAGCACGGCCTGCTTCTGGGCCTCGGTCATTGGCCACTCATCGAGATAAGCTCGTTCGTCGGCTTTGAACCGTTCACGGTTCTTGGACTTCATCAGACTCATGCAGAACTGGTTCAGGTGGTAGCCCCGTCGCGAGCGCTCGGCGGTGAATACCCGGGTGCCGGGGATGTCATCGAGCTCTGAGTTGTCCATCATCGTCAGGCCTCCCAGTACAGGCGCAGAGGGTTGTCGACCAACAGTCGGCGCTGCAGGTCATCGGTGGGGGCGATCCGGGGGATGATGTCGACGAGGGTGCCGTCATCGGGCATGTGGCTCTTCATGTTCGGGTGCGGCCAGTCGGTTCCCCAGAGGACGCGGTCGGGGAACGTCTCGACGATGCGGCGTGCGAAGGGAGCGAAATCGGCGTACTCCGGTGGGCCAGAGATCGACAGACGTTCCGGGCCGCTCACCTTGCTCCAGACGTTCTCGTGCTCGCGCATGAAGCGCGTGAACAGCGCGAAGTCGGCGCCGTCGACCGGCTGCGACACATCGGGCCGGCCCATGTGGTCGACGACGACGATCGTGGGCAGGCTGGTGAACAGGTGCCAGCGCTCGGCCAGGTCGGGGGCTTCGAAGTAGACGACGACGTGCCAGCCGAGTTCGGCCACGAGGTCGACCAGGCCGAGGTAGTAGTCATCCGGCTCGAGGTCGGTGAGGCGCTTGACGAAGTTGAAGCGGATGCCGCGGACACCTGCTGCGTGAAGGTCGGCAAGCTCGGTCCGCGAGACGCCGGGCCGGACGCTCGCCACGCCGCGTGCCCGGTTGTCGGCCGCGAGCAACGCGTCCACGAGGGCGCTGTTGTCGGTACCGTGGCAGGTCGCCTGGACGATGACGTTCCGCTCGAAGCCGAGGAAGTCGCGCAGGGCGAACAACCGCTCCTTGTCGGCGTCGGTCGGCGTGTACTTCCGCTCTGGTGCGTAGGGGAAGACGTCGCCGGGGCCGAACACGTGGCAGTGGGCGTCGACTGCCCCCGGGGGTGGGATGTAGCTCGGCTTGCTGGGGTTCGGGTGGAACCCGAGCCAGTCGGCGTCGGGCAGGAACGTGGCAGCCATCAGAGTCCTCGTGCGCGCAGGGCGTTGTCGAGATGCTTGTATACCCGCCGGGCGTTGCCCGAGTACACCAACGCGGCGTCGGCTTCCGCCAGGTCGAGCCGGTCCACGTACCGCTTCGTGTCGTCGAAGTAGTGGCCGGTCTCAGGGTCGATGCCCCGGACGGCGCCCACCATCTCGGACCCGAACAGGATGTTGTCGACGTCGATGACCTCGAAAAGCAGGTCGATGCCGGGTTGGTGGTAGACGCACGTGTCGAAGAACACGTTCTTCATGACGTGTTCACTGAGCGGCGGCTTCTTCAGCATGTCGGCGAGCCCGCGGTAACGGCCCCAGTGGTACGGGATGGCGCCGCCGCCGTGCGGGATCACGAGACGCAGGTCCGGGAAGTCGGCGAACAGGTCACCCTGGAGGAGCTGCATGAACGCCGCGGTGTCGGCGTTGATGTAGTGCGCACCCGTCGTGTGGAAGCTGGGGTTGCAGCTGCTCGAGACGTGCACCATGGCGGGCACGTCGAGCTGAACCATCTTCTCGAAGATCGGATACCAGTACCGGTCGGTGAGCGGCGGAGCGGTCCACTTTCCTCCGCTCGGGTCGGGGTTGAGGTTGCAGCCGACGAACCCGAGTTCGAGGACGCAGCGTTCGAGCTCGGCGACGGACGACTTCAGTCCGGCGCCGGGTGACTGCGGCAGCTGGCAGACACCGATGAACGTCGACGGGAACAGCTCGACGACGCGCGCGATGAGATCGTTGCACGCCCGCGCCCACTCGCAGCTGACCCGCTCGTCGCCCTCGTGGTGGGCCATGGCGGACGCCCGCGGCGAAAAGACAGTCATGTCTGCGCCACGCTCGCTGAGCAGCCGGAGCTGGTTCTGCTCGATCGACTCGCGGATCTCGTCATCGGAGATGGCTGGGTAATCCGGTGTCAGGCAACCCTCTTGGAACGCCGCGAGCTGGCTTTCGCGCCAGTCGTTGTGCGGACCGGGCGCGGTCGTGTAGTGCCCGTGGCAGTCGATGATCACAGCGAAGCTCCCTGAGAGATGGCGCCAGCCATCGCGGCCGGGTACGAACGGCGGCTCCCCACCTCGCCGAGGCCGATGAGCGCCACGCAGGTCATGCCAGGCTCCACACCGACGATGGCACGAAGACCTCGCCGCGCATGAGCAGGCGGGCGGTGCGCAACAGCGCCGACTTGGTCACAGTGAGCGTGCCGTCGGAGATTTTCACGTCGAGGGTGACGGTGAAGAAACCCGTGGGGTGCTCGACCTCGATCTCGGTTGAGCCTTCGGTCTCCTGCTTGATGACCGCGACCGCGTGCGCCACAGATCCGGTAATTACGCACGCCGTGGCGACGGACACGGCGCCCAGGACCCCGATCGCCTCGTGGACGCGGTGGGGGATGAACGTCCGGGTCGAGACCGCGCCGCCGTGAATCGGAGGCGACAGGAGACTCATTTTCGGCACCGTGGTGTCCGTAACATCTCCGAGATTCATCAAGGGTCCGGCGGCGAGCCGAATCGCCTCGATCCGCCGGGTCACCTCGCTGTCGCCCTCGAGCTCTGCCGGCGACTCGTGCCCGGACAGCCCGAGGTCGGATGCCGCGATGCACACGACCGGCATGCCGTTGTCGATGCAGGTCACCCGCGTTCCTTCGACGAAGTCAGTGACCTTCCCCGTCGGGAGCAGCGCGCCGCATGAGGATCCAGTGACATCGGCGAATTCGATAGGGATGGGTGCGTGGGTGCCGGGCACTCCGTCGATGCGCGCGGGTCCGTCGTAGCGGACGCGCCGGCCCGGCGTCTGAACAAACGCTGTGGCGAGGGTCCCGGTGTTGCGCATCCAGATGCGGACGGGCGTAACGGGGTCGCCTGCAGCCACGAGCCGCTGCTCGATCGCGAACGGTCCGACGGCGGCAAGCATGTTGCCACAGTTCTGACTGTCGGAGACCTCCGCCCGATCGGGCCAAACCTGGAGGAACAGGTACTCGACGTCCGCATTGTCGCGGGGCGACCGACTCACGACGGCCACCTTCGATGTCAGGGGGTGACTGCCTCCCATGCCGTCGATCTGCCGCTCGTCCGGAGATCCCATGGCTGCGATCAGCACCGCGTCGCGCGTCGCGCGGTCGTTGGGCAGGTCATCGGCAAGGAACATCAGGCCCTTGGACGTCCCGCCGCGCATGACGACGCAGGAGATGGCGGTCTGGGTCACGGCGAGTCCGCGTTGTCGACGTAGCGCACGCCCTTATTGGCGAGTCGATCACGCATGTCGTAGATGTTCTCACGCGCTCCTATCCGGTGCGAAAGCGGTCACGGCACCGTCGCCTCGTCCGCGCGCCGGCGTCAGGGGGACACGGAGAATTCCCGCGCGACGGCCGCCATGTCCCGCAGCTGCGCCTTCGTCACGCCGATCCCCGCGACGTGCTTGAAGATGAACCCCTGCACCTTCTTCGCGAAAGCCTGCTGACCATCCGGGGTCAGGTCTTTGAACGCGCCGAGGTTGCCGAGTCTCAGCTCCGGGAACAGGTCGCGCACCGTCGCGTCTTCCACGACCTTTGGGGCGAGCGCCGACCGAACGTAGGGCACGTCGTCGTTCGGCATCGCGAAGACCGTTTCGCGGATGAGGTCCTTGGCCGCGTCGATGGTCGAGTTCTTCGCCAACCGCGTCGGCCAGGCTCCGTGCGAGCGAAGTTCTTGCGGATCTCGTTGAGGTCGAACACGGAGCTGGCCGGTCCACCCTTCTGCTGGACCATCCACTTGAACACCTCCTTGGCCGCCATCTCGCCAGCGCGCGAGGCGGGGCCGCCGGCCTCGAACACCTCCGCTGCCGCCGCGAGCGCGGCGGCCAGTAGCCCCAACGGCACGCTCATAAGAAGGCCCGCGAGCTTGGCCGACGCGTGGCCGGAACTGCTTAGCTGGTCTCTGAGCCAATCGAGGGTGTCTCGCCCTCTCTTCCTCACCGCCGGCAACCCGCCGGGCGGTCGGCCGCCCGGCGGTGGTGGCTTCGTTGACGGCGGCGTTTTCTTCGGCGGCAGCTTCTTGGTCTCCGCCGGCGGGTAGGCGATGGGTACGAGCAGGACCGGGCGGCCGACGGCGATGCCTGGGTAACCCCAGGGGTAGTACTGCAGCGACGTGATCCCCGGAAACGGCACGATCAAGGGCGGGCCGAGGAAGGGGAAGATGCTCGGCCCGCCGGCCGACGCCGGCCAGGTTGCGGGCCAGCTGCTGGTTACGCCAGCCGTCCAGCATCGCCCCGAAAACCTGCTCATCCGGCCGCAGCAGCGGCAGCCCGCCCACCAACTGCAGTCGGGCCGCCCCCGGGGCGTCACCGCCCACGCCGCACCTCCGCCGGGCCAGCAGCGCGGGCGGTGCCGATCAACGACGCCGTCACCGTCACGGTCCACTCATCCCGCAGCGCCAGCCCGTCCACAAGCTGCTCGGCCGAAGCCAGCTTGATGCCATCCAAGGGACCGGGCAACACCCGCCAATACGCCCGCAGCGCCCGCCCACCGGGATCCTCACCGGAACCAATGCTCACATCGTCACCCTCCGCCGCTTACATCAGACGTAGGGGTCTTTCATGAAATGAAATCACTCGCAAGTCCCCAGCTCAGAAGCCGGGAACCGCCCGGCGCCAGGCGCGATAGGGTGCCTCCGACGCCGCAGCCCGATCACAGGCAACGGGCCTAGCCAGCTGCCATGCCAATTCCACGGCCTACGTGTCGCTCGACCGGTATTTCACCGAACGAAATAGCGACCGCTTCCGAGTTACACCGTTAACTTGACAGACCCGCACGCCACCGTGCTCGCCGACCAAGGCGACCTCGACGGTGCCGTCGAAACCGCCCAGCCCGTCCAGCACGCCGCCAGCGCGCTGAAGTCCAGACGGCTCAGCCAGCGGCTGGACGCGTTCGCCGCGCGTCTCGCCCCACATCGAGCAACGCCGCTAGTTGCCAGCTACCTCGATGCGCACAAAGCCCGGCGCGGGATCTGTGCGTGAACACAACCGCAGCCACATGAGAACCTCAAAACGCTGGCGTCCTCCGCATGACTCAGCTTCCGCCGCAGCTCGCCCCGCTGCACCTAGGCCCGGCAAAGTGCGGCTCGCGCTCCAGTTCGATGTCCCTGACTGGGCCATCTGCTGCCGAGGCCGCGCTGAGCTTTCGCGTTGTGCCGGGTCCGGCTCCTGCCAGACCCGGCACAACGCGGTGCGAGCTGCGGTCGGTCGCCGAGCCCTTGGGCAATTTCGTCGAGCCGTCCAACATCGGCGCACACCGCCCACCTGCGTCCCCGGGGCCCAGCTGCCAGGACGATGAGGGCGGCGCGGTGCCCGGCCTAGCCGTGATGGGGTGATCGGGCGTCCGGGAAGCAGCCCGGGGAACAGCCATCGGCTGCCGGGGCGTGAGCCGACGCCGGTGTAGGGCTTGCCGTTTCGGATCAGTGTGAGCAGCAGGGTGCCAAGCGGTGGCGGAACCGGGGTCCGTGTCGGCCGAAGCGAATGAAGACGTAGTCGCTGTGGCGGGTGACCTGGCTGGTGGTCAGGGCTGCGATCCGGGACATGTTCTGGCCAGACAGCAGGACCAGGCACCCGGCGACGCGGTTGGTGGCCTCGAGGCTGTCGTCGTGGAGCAGCCGGGCGGCCTGGTCCCAGCGCTGCTCGGGGCCGATCGCGGGTCCGGTGTGACGCGCTGGGCGCGGGACGTCGAAAACGTGGCAGTGGCCCTGCCGGGCGGCCCAGGCCAGGAAGTCGCAGGCGTGGCAGGCGGCGGGTCCGGTGGCAAGCCAGCCGTCAATATCAACCTGGCGGCAGCGGGCGAGACCGCTGCCGCGCACGGCCAGCCAGGCAAGGAAAGCAGCCGCGGCCTTGATCCTCAGCCGGGCGTGGGCGGTGTAGGTGCGCGGCCTGCCGCTGGCGGCGGCGGTGCGGCCGCCGCATCACGTGCCAGGTCGCGAAAGCATGCACAATCCGCCGATACTCACCAACCTCGATGGCCGTTTGACCACCACGCTGCCGACCGGGGGTCGGTAGCCGATATAAGGCCGCTATTCCAGATCGCCTGCGCGCTGGCAACATCGGCCGCGTCGGTGGTGATCTGCGTCCACCGCGCGCCGTCACGATCCTGGACCAGCACTAGGCCATAGCCCGCGTCGATGGGGTCAACGCCGAGGGAGGCGCAGGCGGCCTGGTAGCTGTCGCCGAGTTCACCGGGAAAATTCCTCCGGGGGTCAGCAGCACACCGGTAACCACCGATAGGAACGGCCGCCGCGGTCACCGGCCGTGTACGGGCTGCCCCACGGCCGCGTTTCTTGCCGCTGCTCACCTCCCCACAGTGACAACCACAACCGCGCCGACACGGTGAGAGCGGCCGATGCCAGCACGTGCAAGAAGGGATGCGATGGAGCAAGGTTTTACCGCGGGTGAGATCGACACGACCAGGCCGCATCCCGCGCGCATGTACGACGCCTACCTAGGCGGCAAGGACAACTATGCTGCGGACCGGGAAGCCGTCCGCCAGGTGCTGCGCGTCGCGCCGGAACTGCGTGACACCGCGCGGGCCAACCGGGCGTTTTTGCAGCGCGCGGTGCGGTTTCTAGTGGGTGAGGCGGGGATCCGCCAGATCCTCGATATCGGCACGGGCATCCCCACTGCGGGCAACGTGCATCAGGTCGCGGGGGAAATCGCCCCGGAAACGCGCGTCGTCTATGTGGACAACGATCCGATCGTGCATGTGCATGCCAACGCCCTGCTGACTGGGCGCGGCACCACGAGGATCGTGCTGGCCGACCTGCGGGAGCCCGAAAAGATCCTTCGGCATCCGAAGGTCGGCGAGTTGATCGATTTCACCGAGCCGGTGGGCCTGCTGCTGGTGGCGATCGTGCACTTCCTCACCGACGAGGAGAACCCTGCCCGCGTCCTCGCCGCCCTGCGGGACGCGCTGCCGCCGGGCAGTTATCTCGTGCTCTCGCACGCAACCGCCGACTTCCGCACCGAGGCCGCGCGGCAGGCCGCCGCCGTCTACGACCAGGCGACCTCCACCATCACCCTTCGCGGCCATGCGGAGATCGAAGCGCTCTTCGACGGCTGGGACTTGGTCGAGCCCGGCCTGGTCCAGCTGCCATTGTGGCGGCCTGACGGTAAGCCACCCCGCCCGAAGGAACTCACCAAGATATGGGGCTACGGCGGTGTCGCCCGCCGTCGATGATGACCCACACCGCCACGGTGTGGCCCGTGGAATATTGCGAAAGGGCAAAGGCTGCGGCGTACACGCTGATCCCGAACGGCTGCGCGGGGAGCCGTGCCCACGCACCGAAAGCCCGATTATGCGGTCGCATCAGCCTGGGCTGCCTGGAAGACTGTGCAGCCCAGCGGTGATGGCTTCGCGGCCAAACTCTTCGATCCGCTCATCCAGCCCGCGTGCCTGTGCCGAACCCCGGAAGATCGGCGCGGCGAGTTCGGTGCGCACGAGCCCAAGCCGGGTGGTTAGCGCTGTGATCCGCTGCGCAGGGGGGAGCGACAAGACCGTATTCAGCGCGGCGACTGTTGCGTCGAGCGCGCCAGACCGAAGCC
>WNGE01000509.1_pt1 | contig 73076 bp, 62 predicted proteins | sample 5400651 | NCBI WGS metagenome assembly WNGE01 (sample SAMN13153370, study PRJNA577476) | soil metagenome | isolation source: 60 cm soil or saprolite under grassland replicate 2 | place: USA:California | collected 2016-06-15 | reverse complement strand
GGCGGGGCGGATCTCGACCCGGCTGGTGAACCCGCCGCCCGCGAGCCGCGCCGCGATGGCGACCGGGATGAAGGTCGCAAGCACGACGAAGAACACGACCACGTTGACCTCAGGCAACTGCTGGCCGAGGCGGATCGCCCCGAAGATCCACAAGGGCAGCGTGTTTTGCGCGCCAGCGGTGAACGTGGTGACGATGACCTCGTCGAAGGAGAGCGCGAAGGCGAGCAGCGCGCCCGAGATCACCGCCGTGGACAGCAGCGGCATCGTCACACGCCGCAAGGTCTGCCAGCCATTCGCGCCAAGGTCCATCGAGGCCTCGATGAGCGACCCGGATGTCCTGCGCAACCGGGCGAGCACGTTGTTGTAGACCACGACGATGCAGAAGGTGGCGTGTCCGATCACGATCGTCCAGAGCGAGAGCTGAATTGCCGCGTTGTGGAAGAAGGCGTTGAGCGCCATCCCTGTGATGATCCCCGGCAGCGCGAGCGGCAACACGAGCAGGAACGAGATGGCTTCCCTGCCGAAGAACCGGAACCGGTGTACACCGAAGGCCGCGAGGCTGCCGAGCGTCAGCGCGATCGCCGTCGCGACCAGGCCGACCTTGGCCGAGAGCAGCAGGGCCGCACGGACCTGCGGATCATCCCAGGTGCGGGCGAACCATTTCACTGTCAGGCCCGAGATCGGCCAACTCTGGATGTTGGACGGGTTGAAGGCATAGAGCAAGATCGCGATGATCGGGACGAACAGGAAGAGCAGAACGACCACGACCCAGGCCGCGAGCGCCCTGCGTGCCCATGGGCCTACCATCGCTTCCTCCCTTCCCGTCGCGCGGCTCGCCGAGCGAAGGTTCGCGCCGCGGCTAGAGCGCCTCGAAAGCGCCGAGGCGCTTGGCAGCGGCCAGGTAGAGGGCCATGACAACGATCGGCACGAGCGCAAACGACGCGGTGAACGGCAGGTTCCCCGCCACGCCGACGTTGGTGTAAACGACGTTGCCGATGAACGTCGAGCCGGTGCCGCCGACGAGCAGCGGCGTGATGTAGTCGCCGAGGGTCAGGGCGAAGGTGAATATGGAGCCCGCGACGATCCCGGGCAGCGCCAGCGGCACGACCACCCGGCGCAGCGTCTGCCTGCCCGCGGCGCCGAGGTCGGCGGATGCCTCAAGGTAGGACTCGGGGATCCGTTCCAGCGCCACGAACACTGGCGTGATCATGAATGGCAGCCAGATGTAGGAGAACACGATCCACATTGCCCAGTTGGTGTAGGCGAGCTGGACCACGGGCAGGTGCAGTTGCTGCAAGGTCCAGTTGAGCGCCCCCCGATGGGACAGGATCAGCACCCATGCGTAAACCCGCGCCAGGTAGCTGGTCCACAGCGGCAGCATGATGGCCGCGAGCAGCGCGGTTCGCAGCCGGGGCCCGGCGACGCGCGCCATGAAGAAGGCGAAGGGGAACGCGACGATCGCGTCGGTGGCCGTTACCGCCAGGGCCATGCGTCCTCGCGATGATCTCGCGGTAGGCGCCGTTGCCCAGGAAGGCGCGGAAGTTGTCCAGGTTCCAGGTGTGGGTGATCGCGTTGGTGAACGGGTCGATCCCCCAGAACGCGGTTATGAGCAGAACGACGAGCGACGCCGCATAGACAACCAGGAACCAGGCGAGCGGGAGCGAAAGCACGGCCGTCGCCCGGGCGGAGGGGCGCCGCCAGAGGACCGCCGCCACCCGGGCCATCCCGCCCGGCGCCTTGTTCGTGCGCACGCGAGCCGTCACGCGTGGTTCACCGGGTCAACGAGGTGCGGATCATCCGGTGACCTGTGTCGTCCACGCCTGCTGCCACTGCGCGTAGGGCACGCAGTTATCGCTGCCGCCGCCGCATCGGGCGATCGGTGTCTTCCAGAACTTGATCGAGTTGAAATACGACGCGGGCGCGTTCGCGTGGTATTGGGCGCACGCGCCCTTTTGCAGCCTGTTCATGACCGAGCACGCCAAGGTGTTCGCCGGTGTCTCACCGAACGAGATCGCCTGCTCGGCCTGCACCTTCGGGGTGCTCACCCACTTGATCCACAGATAGGCGCAGTTCGGGTGCGGCGCGTGGGTGGCGAGCATCCACGTGTCGGCCCAGCCGGTGGCACCCTCGCTCGGGATCTCATCTGCCACCTTTGCGCCGTCCGCCTGCAGCGTGTTGGTCTGGTATGGCCAGGCGGCGCCGACGGCGGCGTCGCCGTTTTTGAACATCGAGATTTCCTGCGAGGCAAGCGCCCAGTACTTGCGGATCAGCGGGCGCTGCTGCTTGAGGAGGTTGACCGCCGCGTTGAACTGGTCCTGGGTCAGCTCGTACGGGTCTGTGATCTTGAGGTTCGGCCTGGTCTTCGACAGATAGAGCGCGGCGTCGGCGATCTGGATGGGGTTGTCAGGAACCGTGACCTGTCCCTTGTACTTGGGGTCGTAGATGACGCTCCAGCTCGCCGGCGGGCTCGCGAAGGTCTTCTTGCTGTACAGCAGCACGTTCGGCCCCCACTGCAGCGAGACGCCGTAGTGGACGCCGTTGATGGTGTTAAAGGCGGGCGCCTTCAGTTGCGGGATGAAGTTCTTCCAGTCAGGCACGAGGTTCACGTTCACCGGCCGCACGTCGCCGCCGTAGATGAGCCGCAGGTCAGCGTCACCCGAAGCGGAGACGAGGTCGTATTGCCCGCCACCGCCGTTGGCCATCAAGGTGACCATCTCGTCGCTCGACCCCGCGTACTTGGCGTTGACCTGGCAGCCGGTCTGCTGCTCGAACGGCTTCACCCAGGCCGGCTGGGCGTACCCTTCCCACGCGATGAGGTTGAGCTGCCCCTCAGCCTTCCCGATGGAGCCGGCCGGCTTCATCCCGGCGGTGGGCGGCTGCCCGGCGCCCCCACTCGATGATGAGGCTGGTGTGCTCGAGCCGCCGCAGCCCGCGAGCAGAAGGCCTGCTACGCAGCCGATCACTACGGCGATAACGATCCTGGGTTGCCTGCGCATCATGTGTCCGTTCCGCTGCCGGCACCATCGGGCGCCGTGTCGCTTGCCTGAATCCGGTATGTCTGGTCCGCGTGCCATGACAGGTGAACCCGCTCCCCCTCGGCGGCCGTAGCGCCCTGCGCATCGCCCGCGTTCTGCTTGACCACCACGAGTTCGCCGCCGGAGTCGAGATCCACGACGTACCGGGTGATCATGCCAACGTAGACGATGTCACGTATCCGCCCGTCAACGGAACGCAGACCCGCAGGAACCGGCAGGTCCACGCTGGTCAGCCGGATCTTCTCTGGCCGGATGACCCGGCGCTCACCGTCGGAGTCGATGACGTTGGACACGCCGATGAACCCCGCCACGAATTCGGTGGCGGGATGCTCGTAGACCTCGACCGGAGTGCCCACCTGCTCGACGCGGCCCGCGTTGATGACCGCGATCCTGTCGCTCATCGTGAGCGCCTCTTCCTGGTCGTGCGTCACATACAGGAAGGTGATCCCAACTTCGCGCTGCACGTGCTTGAGGAAGACCTGCATCTCCTGGCGCAGCTTGAGGTCCAGCGCGCCGAGCGGCTCGTCGAGCAGCAGCAGGGTCGGGGCGTTGACGATGGCCCTGGCCAGGGCGACGCGCTGGCGCTGCCCACCGGACAGCTGCGCGGGCCGCCGATGTCCGACGTCGGCCAGGCGGACCATGGCGAGCGCGTCGGCCACCCTTCGCTGGCGCTCGGTCCGCGGCACCCGCCGCACCGCAAGGCCGTATCCCACGTTCTGGGTCACGTTCATGTGCGGGAAAAGCGCATAGTCCTGGAAGACGGTGTTGACATCACGGTGGTAGGGAGGCTGGCCGGTGACATCGGCATCGCCGAGCAGCACCTGCCCGCTGTCCGGGCGCTCGAATCCAGCGATGATCCGCAGCAGCGTGGTCTTGCCCGACCCCGACGGCCCGAGCAACGTGAAGAACTCACCCGGCGCCACCATGAGATCGACTCCGGCGACGGCCGCTACCCCGGGGTACTCCTTACGCACGCCGACAAGCCGCACCGCGGCGGTGGGCGCCGGCTGGCGTGACCTGGCCTGGGTCGATGAGGGGCCCACGGGCGCACCCGCCCGATTCGTAATCACACCCTCATACTCTCCCCGAATTCATGAATCCGCAGAATAACTGCCTGCTGACAACCGATGCAAGCGTCTACAGGCACGCCGTCTTCGTTCTTCGCAAGAAAGCTCCCGTATCGGCACCGGATACCGCAAGCGCCCACGTGACAGCGCCGCGATCAGCGGCGAGCCCTCCGGCACCGTCGGTGTCGCACACTCTGGACCGCTCGCACACTCTGGACCGCTCGCGCGCTCCGACCGGTCGAGAAAACTTAACTTTTTCGATTGATTTAGTCGATAATTTTTGCCAAGATCGTCCTCATGCGCCGACAGCCCTCATCACAACCGACGTCTCACCGATCCGCGGCGGCAGGCCGGTGGCCTGTTCCAACCCCGTCCAGTCCCGCGCCTGTCCGCGACTGGCGGGCAGCCAGACACCAGCCAGCGGCGAGGCGGCGAGTGAGCGCCAGCAGTCAGGATCTGCTGAGCCCGCAACAGCTCGCCGAGGTGGCAGGCGACCACCTGGCCCGGCCGGAGGATTGGATCTCACGCGTGCGGCTCACGGTCGAAAGACGCTGGTATGAGCGGATCCACCTGGCTGATTCGCATGACGTCTGGCTGATCAGCTGGCCGCCCGGCCAGGCAACCGGCTTTCACGACCACGGCCCCTCGGCTGGCGCGTTCGCCGTCGCCTGGGGTTTCCTTGAAGAACTCTTCGACGGCGCGGCCAGCATCGTTGGGGCGGGAGCGGCTCGCTCGTTCGGGCCGAGATTTGTGCATAATGTCCGCAATGTTTGCGAGGTGCCAGTGGTCAGTGTGCATGCCTACTCGCCACAGCTGACCGAGATGACCCGCTACGAGGTCACTCCAGAAGGGCTGGTGGCGTGCCGCACCGAGAGCCTGCGGGAGTGGTGACCGCGCCGCCCGCGACCGCGCCGCCCGCGACCGCGCCGCCCGCGACCGCGCCGCCCGCGACCGCGCCGCCCGCGACCGCGCGCACGATCGATGAGATCCTCGCGGCCGCCCGTGGCCGCTTGCGGAGGCTGACGCCGACGCAGGCGTTCGGCGAGTTTCGCCGCGGCGCGTGCTTGGTCGACATCCGCCCGGCCGGCCAGCGCGCCGCGGAGGGTGAGATACCGGGTGCTCTCACGATTGAGCGCAATGTCCTGGAGTGGCGGTTCGATCCGGCCAGCGATGCCAGGCTCCCGTCGGTGACCGGATACGACTGCCGAGTGATCGTTTTCTGCTCTGAGGGCTATACGTCCAGCCTCGCCGCCGCGGCCCTCCAGGACCTGGGCCTGGCGCGCGCCACCGACATAGTCGGCGGTTTCAAGGCATGGGCTGGCCGCCGGCTGCCAACCGTCGGCGGCCGCCCATAATCGGTTGCCGCGCCAATCCGCAGACCATGGCCGGCTAATCCGCGGCAACGAGGGGATCAGGGGGCAGGCGGCAGCTTGGCCAGCTTCGCCAGAAGAGCCCGATGCCTGTCCGGCGTGCCGAACGCCACAGCTGAGCTCTTCGCCCGCTTGAGATACAGATGCGCCGGGTGCTCCCAGGTGAAGCCGATGCCGCCGTGCATCTGGACGCACTCCTCGGCCGCGTTCACCGCCGCCTCGCAGCAGGCGGCCTTCGCCAAGGCGACCGCGACAGGGGTGTCGGAGTCGGCGGCCGCGAGGCAGCCCGCCGCGTATCTGGCCGCCGCTCGCGCCTGGGTCACCGACACCCACAGGTCCGCGAGCCGGTGCTTGAGCCCTTGGAACGACCCGACCGGCCGCGCGAACTGCCGCCGCTCCTTCACGTAGGCGACCGTCATCGTCAGACACTGCTCGGCGAGGCCGAGCTGTTCGGACGCAAGCATCGCCGCACCGGCTTGCAGCGCCCGCGCGATGGCCTGCCTCGCATCGTTGCCCGAGGCGATCAGATGGCCAGGCGCATCGTTGAGCGAGAGGTCGCAGAGCTGGCGAGTCATGTCCAGCGAGGCGACGGGAACGCGGGTCACCCCGTCGGCGCCCGCGTCAACCGAATACAGCGCGAACGGCACGCCGTCGGCGGGGATCAGCAGGATGTCGGCGGGCAATGCGTCGGCCAGCCCGCGCACAGCCCCGCTCAGCCGTGTCACGCCGGAAGCGCCATCTGTCGGCCATGGGCCGCGAACCCGCACGGTGGGCGGGGCAGATGCGGCCGCAGCGGTGGCGAAGGGCACGGCGAGCGCGGCGGTGGCACCGCCCTCCGCCAGCCTCGAAAGCAGCTCGCCGGCGGCGGCGGCGAGCAGCGCCGTGGTCGCGACGACGGCGCTGCCCAGGAACGGAACCGGCGCGACCGAACGGCCGAGCTCCTCCGCCGCGACGGCTGTCTCACGGTAGGACGCGCCCGCGCCGCCGCGCTGCTGCGGCACAAGCAGGCCAGCGCAGCCGATGTCGGCGGCAAGCGCGTGCCAGAGGCCGGCGTCGTACGGTTCGCCGCTCTCGGTCCTCGCGAGCACCGCGGCCCAACCGCATCGATCTTCGAGCAACGCTCGCACCGCTGACCGCAGGTCGCCTTCGTCCTCGCTGTAGAGAAGATCGGGCATCTCTTTCGCAACGGCGGGCGCCGCGGCCGGCCTCGCGGGGCGCACGGCCTGGGCGTCGGTGACCGCACCGCGCGTGCTGTGGCTGTGATCGGGCCCGCTCATCGCGGCAGGTCCTTCCATGGCACGTCCTTGTCGAGCCGGATCTCCGGCGGCAGGCCAAGCACTCGCTCAGCGATGATGTTGCGGAGGATCTCCGACGTGCCACCCTCGATGGAGTTGCCGCGTGCGCGCAGGTAACGGTATCCGGGCCCGCGTCCGTAGAAGTTCGCCCCCTCTGGCCTGCGCATCGTCCAGTCGTCATACCGCAGCCCTTCACCGCCGGCCAGCTCAACCTCCAATCCCGATATCTCCTGGTTCAGCCGGGCGAAGACCAGCTTGGCCGCCGACCCCTCGGGGCCTGGCTGGCCGGCGGCGAGCTGCTGGCGCAGCCGCTGCGAAGCAAGCCTTGCCACCTCCGCCTCAGCCCACAGCCGCAGCATGCGGTCGTGCAGTCCCGGGGTGCGCAGGTCGGGCCGCTCCCGCCAGGCCTGAGCGGCCGAGGCGATCATCCCGCCTTCCCTGGGCAGCGCCGCGCCGCCGATCGAGACGCGCTCGTTCATCAGCGTGCCGATGGCCACCCGCCATCCCTCGCCGACCGCGCCGATCCGGTCGGAATCAGGGATCCGAACGTCGGTGAGGAACACCTCGTTGAACTCCGCCTCGCCGGTGAGCTGCCTGAGTGGCCGCACCTGCACACCGGGCGCGGTCATATCGCAGGCGAAGTAGGTAAGCCCGTCATGCTTGGGCACGTCAGGGTTGGTGCGCGTGAGCAGCATCGCCCAGCGCGCCATGTGCGCCGTCGACGTCCACACCTTTTGGCCGGTGACCAGCCAGTCGTCGCCGTCAGCGGTCGCGCGGGTGGCGAGGCCGGCAAGATCTGAGCCCGCCGCAGGTTCGCTGAACAGCTGGCACCAGATCTGCTCGCCGGTCCAGAGCGGACGCAGCCAGCGCCGCCGCTGCTCGTCCGTGCCGAACGCGAGGATGGTCGGCGCCGCCATGCCGAGGCCGATGCCGATGCGCTCCGGATGATTGCCCGGCGCGCCCGCGGCACCGAACTCGGCGTCAGCGACCGGCTGCAGCGCGCGGGGCGCGCCGAGGCCGCCAAGCCCGGGCGGGTAATGCACCCATGCCAGGCCGGAGTCGAAGCGGGCGCGAAGGAACTCGGTGGGCGGGACGGCCGCGGGGTTGAACTCGGCGAGGAAAGCGGCGACCCGGCGCCTCACGTCGTCTGCCGTCGCCACCGGTTCGGTTGGAGGCTGGCGGGCTTGGTCGGACATCTGCGCCCTCCCTTCGCTCCCACATCACCATGCCGGTTACGGGCAGCGCAGGGCAACCTCCGATCGTCGGCTCGCGTTCGCTCAAGCACCCCCGTTACAGACCGCTGGTCAGGACGTGGAGGTGACCCGGGTCGCGTTCGGGGTGCGGTCGTCCGCCTCGGCTTTCGCGGCTCGTCGCGCGGCGCGCGCAGAGGTCGGGGCGAGCTCCCTGCGGCCAACCACAGAGAACCGGCCAAGCGACATCGCCGCGAGGAACACGATGACGACGCCGAGGCCGGTGAAGAAGCCGATCTGCTCGCACACGCGCAGCAAGGTGCCACCGGTGGGAACGCCGATCTGCGGGAACCCCGACGAGGCCCACAGCGTGCTGATCGGCGTGCCAACGACGAACCAGGCGCCCGCGAGAGCGGCCAGCCAGGCACCGAACGCGGCAACGGCGCGATTCGAGCTGGCGAGCGCGATCAGCCCGCCGAGCGCGGTCGCGATGCCGGGGAGGATCTCGAGCCAGAGCCGCCCGGAGGTGTAGGCCCAGGCGCGGTCGGGGGTGTACGCGTAGTTGAAATACGGCCCAATGAACGGAATGAGTGCTCCCCAGGCGCCGAGAAGCAGCAGCAGGACTCCGCTGAGCGCGCCACGGCTCCGTGGAACTCGTAGCATCCCAGCCATTTTCGACCACTCCTTTGGTAGCAAATTGTGACCGCTTGTCTCTATACCCGCAGAACTCGCGACTACGCCCGCGAAGCCGGTGCGGCGCCGGACATCGGAGACAGGCGATTTAGCCGAACGGCTGAGCGCGGCGTCCGCTTTCACGACGGCTGGCACACTGCGCGCGGCTTAATCAAGAATCAAGAAAGGCTGCGCGTCCTTCCCTGATGGCGAGGGTCTATGCCGAGGGCGAGCGGTCCTCGATCTCCCAGGCGTGGTCGAGCACATGCCAGGTGAACCGGCGCAGCGCGTACCTGGCTGGCCAGCCCTTCTCGGCCAGCGGCACGCCATCAGACGCCGCGTCAAGCGCGGCGGCGATGCTGTCCCTGTGCGCCGCGATCGCCGCGGCGTCATCGATCGCCGGCTCACGGAGCCGGAGCCCGATCTTGCGGCCGTACCCGGCCTCCGCGCCCAGCACGTGCGCGGCGATCTTGTCGCGGTCACGTCCGCCGCCGCGCGGGCCCTTGCGCAGCTCCTGCGGCGCATCGGCCACGACCCGGTCGAAATAGGTCCACGAGGCGCGGAGCAGGGCAGCGAACTTGCTCGCCGCACCGCTGCTCAGCGGCGCGGAGTCGGCCGCGGGCACGGCGCCTATCGCACCGAAATCGGTCGTTGCCGATCCGGGCGCCCGCTCCACGACGTCAAGCGACTTGCCCGCCGAGGCGGGAAACCTCGCCGCGGCAAGCTCCGCGACAGGCGCGTACCGAGCAGCGTATGCGGCCAGCGTCTCCAGCGCCGCCTCCTCGCTCTTGCCCGAACGGCACCACCCCGGCCAGTCAAGCGAGCAGGCGAAGACACGCTTCTTACCGACCTCCAGGTACACCGGTGTCGCCGCCATGGCGCGATCATCTCACGCTCGGCGCCGTTCGAGCGCCGCTGCCATGCGGTCGCAGATCTCGGTGAGCACGGCGCCGGAGGTGGCGAAGTTGAGCCGGGCGAAACCGCGCCCGATGGTCGGCGGGCGCCCGGGGAACCCGGCAAAATCCGGCCCAGGGCTCAGCTTGACCTTCGCCTGGTCACCGAAGAAGGTGGCCGGATCGTCCGGCAGGCCCAGGTCGCGGCAGTCCAGCCAGGCCAGGTAGGTCGCGTCGGGCGGGAGGTAGCCGACGCCGAGTTGCTTCAGCGCCTTGTCCAGAATCGAGCGGTTCTCGCCGAGCCGGCTGAGCGCCGCGGACAACCACCGATCGCCGTCGTGCCACGCCGACAGCGTCGCGACGACCCCGGGCACGCTGGCCGTTCCAAAGATCAGCGGCGGCATCGCCGCGAACGCGCGACGCACTGCCTGCGATCCCACGTGCGCGACGGCGCACCGGATGCCGGCCAGGTTGAACGCCTTGGTCGCGGACGTGAGCGTCACCGCACGGCCGGCCGCCTCGGCCGAGATCAACGCGAAAGGCGTGTGCGCGCTCCCCGGGTACGTCAGGTCCGCGTGCACCTCGTCGGCGATGACCACCAGGTCATGTGCTACCGCCACCGCGGCGATCTCCTCGAGTTCTGGCCGGGTGAACGAGCGGCCGGTCGGATTGTGCGGGTTGACAAGGACCAGCGCGCGCGCATTCGATGTGGCGACGTCTCGCGCGAGCCGTTCTGGGTCAAAAACCCAGCCTGCCGCGGAGCGTTGCATGGGGATCGGGACCAGCCGGCGATTCATCGCGGCGAGCGCGTGGAGGAATGGCGGATAGGCCGGCAGGTGCATCGCCACGGCGTCCCCCGGCGCGGTCGCAACGTACAGCACCGCCTCGAGCGCCTGGATGATGTCGCTGAACTCCCGCACCTGCGCCGGATCGGGCGACCAGCGATAACGCCGCGCCATTCGGGCGGCGAACGCCTCGCGCAACGGCACCGCGTCATGCAGCCACTGCGGGTAGCCGAGGTCGCCGTCGGCCACAAGCTTGGCGAGCGCCTCGCGAACGACGGCAGGCGTGGGAAAGTCCATGTCCGCGACCCACGCGGCGATGCCGTCCGGACCCACGGACTGCCATTTGAGGCCGGGCTTCGCGCGCAGCCACGGCAAAGCGACGTCCAGCTCATCGCGGTCAGTGGGCATGCCATGCCTCCAGTTCCGGATCCGAACCGCCCACTTGGCTGCATACCAGCAGCCGCCGCGATCGCACAACGCAGCACGGGGACCGCGAGGGCTAATGTCGTGTGCATGGAAGAGCGCGCGCTTGGCCGTACTGGGCGCAAGACCAGCGTGATCGGGCTCGGCACCTGGCAGCTTGGGGCCGACTGGGGGCAGGTGAGCGACGAAAGCGCACACGCCACCTTGCAGGCTGCCGTGGATGCCGGCATCACCTTCATTGACACCGCAGACGTCTACGGCGACGGGCGAAGCGAGCGGGCCATCGGGCGGTTGCTCTCCGAGCAGCCGGATTCAGGCCTCACCGTCGGCACCAAGATGGGCCGCCGCGCGCCACAGGATCCCGCGCAGTTCACGCTGGAAAACTTCCGCGCATGGACCGACCGCTCACGGGCCAACCTCGGTGTCGACACCCTCGACCTGGTGCAGCTGCACTGCCCGCCATCGGCGGTCTATTCGGCCGATTCCGTCTATGACGCCTTGGACACCCTGGTCGCGGACGGCGCTGTCAGCTCCTATGGCGTGAGCGTGGAGACCTGCGACGAAGCGCTCACCGCGATCGCACGGCCCGGCGTCGCCACCGTGCAGATCATCCTGAACGCGTTCCGGCTCAAGCCCCTTGACGAGGTCCTGCCCCGGGCGCAGCGGGCAGGTGTCGGCGTCATCGCGCGGGTGCCGCTGGCCAGCGGCCTGCTTTCTGGCCACTACGACGAGACGACCCGGTTCGGCGCCGACGACCACCGCACCTACAACAGGCGCGGCGAGGCGTTCGACGTCGGCGAGACCTTCTCCGGTGTCGAGTTCGCCACCGGGCTGCGAGCCGTGCGGCAGCTCGCGCCAATGGTTCCTGTTGGAGCGACGATGGCGCAGTTCGCGCTGCGCTGGATCATCGATCAGCCCGGGGTGAGCGTCGTGATCCCCGGCGCGCGCAACCCCGCGCAGGCGCAGGCCAACGCGGGCGCCGCCATACTGCCGCGGCTGCTGGCCGAGGAACACGACGCGGTGCGCCAGGTGTACGACGAGCTGATCCGGCCGCAGGTCCACCACCGCTGGTGAGCGACCCGATAGGAGGGCTGATGCCCGGCGCCGGACAACACCGGCTGCTGCTTGTGCGGCACGCCAAGTCGGCCTGGCCGGACGTAGCTGATCATGAGCGGCCGCTCGCGCCGCGTGGCCGTCGGCAGGCGCCCCTGATCGGCGCGTGGCTGCGGCGCAACGGCTACCTTCCTGATCTGGTGCTGTGCTCGACGGCGCAGCGGGCCACGCAGACATGGCGCCTCATGGCGGGCGAGCTTGCCGCCACCCCACGGGTCAGCTCCGACGAGCGGATCTACGGCGCACCCTGGACGGCGCTGCTTGACCTCGTCCGCCAGACACCGCAGACGGTGGCGACGCTGATGCTTGTCGGCCACGATCCCGGGGTTTCCGACCTGGCCTCGATGCTGTCCGACGACGCGGCGGGCGGCTCGGCGGCGGACGCGCTGCAGCGGATCCGGGCCAAGTTTCCAACCGGCGCGGTCGCGGTCTTGAGCGTCGCAGGCGGCGGCTGGCGGGATCTTGACGCGGACTGCGCCCAGCTGACCGACTTCGTGGTCCCACGCGACCTAGATCGCCGACACAGCGCAGGGAGGCTGGATGCCAGGGAAGAGCCGTGATGGTCGCGTCGATGCGCCGCGGCTGGTGGCAGTGGGCTTGCTGCTGATCGTGGTTGCCTTCGGCGTGCGCGCCCGGGCGGGTCTTGCCGCGAAACGCCCGCGGCTGTCCGCCGCCTCTTTTAACGATTTCCTCAACGCCGGCGTTGTGGTCGAGGCGCTCGCCGCCGTGGCGTTCGTGGTCGTGCTCGTGCTCGCGTTCAGGTCCGGGCGGGAGCGGGGCGACCAGCCGCCGCTGCAGCGCAAGCCGCGGTCGCGGCTGGCCCGCGTGCTTGCCGCGCTGCTCGTGCTCGCCCTTATCGCCGTCGAGGTCGTGCTGTTCGGGCTCCACCCATTCCGCAGGCACAAAGCAGCCGCCCCGCACCCGAGCGGCAGCCCGCTGCCCGCGACGCACCACAACGCGCACGCCGCCACGTCACACGCGCCGTGGCCGCTCAGCGTCACGGTGGTCGCGGCCGTCTTGGTCGCGGTCATGCTCGTGCTCGCCCAGCGTTTCCGACGGCCCGGCAGCGGCGAGCCCAGCCTCGCCGAGACACCGGACGCGCCGTCGCCCGAGCCGCTGCGCGCCGCCCTGGCCGACGCGGCCGACGCGGTCGGCGAGCCGGGCGACGCGCGCCTGGCCATCATCGCGAGCTACGCCGCCATGGAATCCCGCCTCGCCGAGGCCGGTGCGGCGCCCGCCGCCGCCGACACCCCTGCGGAGGTGCTCGCCCGCGCCGCGGACTCCGGCTTGGTCCGCTCCCCGGCCGCTGGCACCTTGACCACGCTGTTCCGCCGCGCGCGCTACAGCCGGCACTGGCTCGGCGAGACCGACCGCGCCGCCGCTCGCCGCGCGCTCGCACGGCTGCGCGCCGACCTTGAAGACCGCCGATGAGGGCGCCGAGGACAGCCGCGGCGATAGGCGCCTGCCTCGGGCTCGGCGTCGGGTTCCTGGTGGCTGGCCCGGTCGGCCTGATCGTGACGGGCACCGTTGTCGCGGCGGCCGGGATGCTGGCGGCGCGTGCCGCGGTCGGGTATGGCGATGCTCGCGCAGCCGTTCGGGATCAACAGATCGGATCCGATGACGACGCTCGTGCGTTCCGCACGTACCGAAAGATCGCCGGCGACCTCGGGTGGGCCGTCGTCTCGCGACGGCACTACGACCATGGCGTGCGACCACTGCTCGCCCGGCTGCTCACCGCGGCGCTTGCCGACCGTCACGGGATCGACGTGGCCCGCGAACCTGAGAAGGCCCGCCGGCTGGTCGGCGCTGATCTGTGGCCGCTGATCAACCCGGCGCAGCCTTTTTCCAATGACGACCGCGCGCCCGGTGTGGACCGCGCGACGCTCACCCGCATTGTGGAGCGGCTGGAGGAATTGTGACCGAGGCACGGGCATGACCGAGGCGCTGGCATGACTGAGGCGCTGGCCGACCCACGGCGCGCGGCTCCCGCGGAGACCGTGCAGCAGTGCGGACAGATCCTGGCCGAGGTGGAGCAGGTGATCGTCGGCAAGCGTGACGCCGTGCGGCTGGTGCTGATGGGCATTCTCGCCGCCGGGCACGTGCTCATCGAGGACCTGCCCGGCCTCGGCAAGACCTTGCTCGCGCGGACCTTCGCCCAGGTGCTTGGCCTGCAGTTCACCCGGGTGCAGTTCACGCCGGACATGCTGCCCGCCGATGTGACCGGCGCGGTGGTGCTGGACCCGCGCACCCAGGACGTGGTCTTCCGCCGCGGGCCGATGTTCACCAACCTGCTGCTCGCCGATGAGATCAACCGCACCCCTCCCAAGACACAGGCGGCGTTGCTCGAGGCGATGGCCGAACGCCAGGTGAGCGCCGACGGCATCAGCTACCCGCTGCCCCAGCCGTTCATCGTGCTCGCCACCGACAACCCGATCGAGTACGAGGGCACCTACCCGCTGCCTGAGGCGCAGCTCGACCGGTTCACCGCCCGGATCCGGCTCGGTTACCTCGACCCCGACGGCGAGGCCGAGATGGTGCGGCGGCGGCTGTCGCGCGGCTCGGCCGAGCCCACGCCGCGGCAGCTCAGCGACGCCGCTGGCGTGCTCGCCATGCGGGAGTCACTGGAACAGGTCCAGCTAGATCCCGCGATTTTGGCCTACATCGTGAAGGTCGTGGCGGCCACGAGGAACCATCCGAAGGTCACCGTGGGCGCCAGCCCGCGCGGCACCCTCGCCCTTGTCCAGGTGGCGCGTTGCCACGCGGTTCTCGACTCACGCGATTACGTGACACCCGAAGACGTCAAGGCGGTGGCGGTGCCTGTCCTCGCCCACCGGCTGGTCCTGCGCCCGGAGATGTGGGTCCGCCAAGTCAGCGGGAGCGACGTCATCAGCGAGATCCTCAGCCAAGTGCCGGTTCCAAGGACCGGCGAGTGAGCGAGGCGTTCGGGCTCGCGGGTGTGGCGCACGCTCGTGTAGCCAGTCGCCACCCGCTCGTTTGGCGTCCCGCGCCACGTGCCAGGCAGCTCGCCACCGTGGGGTTGATCGCGCTTGTCGCGGCGCTCGCCACCGGCCGGGCGCCGCTGGTGCTGCTCGCTGTGCCCGCGCTCACCGCGCTCGCCGCCGCATCGCGCGGCGGCCGTCCCGGCGAGATCGAGGTCGCCCTCGCCGTGACCGCGGTCCGGTGCTTCGAGGGCGAGGAGTTCGAGCTGCGCGTCACCGTGCGGTCCGCGGAGGAACTGGACGAGATCGGGATGCGGCTGCACGTTGGCGACGCCTTCCAGCTTTCCGACGGCTCGGCGGCGCAGGCGGCGGTGGTCAGCGCCACCGCGGATGCGCGGTGGACGCTGCGCGCCCGCCGCTGGGGGCGGCACCACCCGGGCACGGTGCGCGTCACGTGCCATGGCGCCGGCGCGATGTGGCAGGCCTCGGTCGATGTGCTGGCCACCGTCGTCGACGTGTTCCCCACTGCGCGTGCCCGCGCGAGCCTCGTGCCCGTGGATCTGTTGCGCAGGATCGGCGAGCACGTCAGCCGGGCAAGCGGAGAAGGTGTCGAGTTCGCCGGCGTCCGCCCGTACCTGCCAGGTGACCGGCTGCGGGACATCAACTGGGCCGTCACGGGCCGCCGCGGCCAGCTTCACGTCAACCAGCGGGCGGCAGAGCGCGCGGCCGACCTCGTCGTCATGATCGACGCTTTCACGCATACCGGGCCTCCTGGCGAGAGCACGCTCGATCTCGCGGTCCGCGGCGCGGCCGGTCTCGCCACCGCATACCTGCGGGTCGGCGACAGGGTCGGCGCCGTGGCACTGGGCGGGATGCTGCGCTGGCTCGCGCCCGGCACGAGTGAGCAGCAGTTCTACCGGATCGTGCAGACCGTCTTCGACATCAGGACCGACAGCGTGGTGGAGCCGGACCTCGGCCGGATCCCCCGCACCGCGCTGCCGCCAGGTGCGCTGGTCGTGGCCTTCTCGCCGCTGCTCGACGACCGGGTGATCGGCGGCCTCACCGATCTGCGCGAACGCCGGTTCCCCCTGGTGGTTGTGGACGTGCTGAACACCGAGCCCGCGGTCCGCCGGCCGCGCCCGCTCGACGCGCTTGCGCTGCGGCTGTGGCGGCTGGACCGGGCGGCGCTGCGGTTGAGCTTCGCCAATCTCGGGATTCCGGTGGTGACCTGGGACGGCTCAACCGCACTTGACACCGTCCTCACGCCGCTGCGTCACTTGCCGATCGTGGCGAGGCGGTCATGAGGGCCGCGCCGCCGCGCATTCTGGCCGCGATGAGGAACTCGCCGCTGCGCCGCATGCCGATCATCGCGGCAAGGTGGCCAGGGCACTCGGGCGCCGCGCGCAGCGGCGAGGTCAGCGGGTCGGCCGGCCCGGTGGGCCTTGGCCAGGTTCTGAAGCGCACCGGCGCCGACGGCGCCGTGGTGGCCTTCGCCGCCGCATCCGGGGCGCTGATGCTCGCCCTGCCCGCGCTGACCGCTCCCGCGACGGCGCAGGCCATCACCGCGGTTGGCGTGCTCGCCGTGGCGGCGAGCCTCGCCGTCCGCTGGGCGCCGGTCGGCACCCTCGCCGCGACCGCGGCGATCGCCCTGTGCGTCCTCGCGCGCCCGGCCGCTGGGATTCTTGCCGCGGACGGGCTGCTGATCCTCGGCTACCTGCTGCTCGTGGACGCGCCGCGGCACGTGCAGCCGCGGCAGGCGGCCCGCGGCTGGCGCCGTGCGCAGGCGCCCATCGCGGCCGCCGCCCTGCCGGTCTGCGGCGCGACCCTCGCGGCGGTCACGCTGCCTGCGGCGCCCTCGGCATGGATCGCTTTCACCGGCGCCGCCGCCGCCGTCATCGCCTACCTGTTTGCCGTGCCCCGTGGGCCTCGCCCGCCCCGCGCCGCCCGCCGCCGAACGCGCGGTTCCTGACCGCGCGCCGCACGATGGTGGGGCCTCGGGCTGAGGCTGGTCGCAGCCCGCGTGAGCCGTTCTGGATATGACAAGACCGGCTCGGTCCGGACCGTGTGGGCCGAACTGAGCTGGCCGGTGACCACCGCTTTCTCACCGTCGCGGCCGGATCCAGGCAGGCGCGGGCCGGGCTAGCGGCGCTGCGGGATGCGGCTTGTTGTCCGCCTGGGCGGCGCCGGGTCGGCGAGCGCGGCGATCAACTCAGCCAACGCGGTCAGCCGGTGCGCGCTCACGACGGCGTCGCAATACGGCCACGCCGCGGCCATCCCGCCGACCTCCGGGCGGTACCGTGCGCTCTGCGTGCGCGGGTTGGCCCACACGATCCGGTGCGCCACCCGCGACAGCCGCGCCATCTCGGCGCCGAGCTGCGCGGGGTCGCCGGTCTCCCAGCCGTCGGAGATGATGAGCACCACCGCGCCCCTGGCCATGCCGCGGCAGCCGTGACGATCGTTGAACTCCTTGACCGCGGCCCCGATGCGCGTGCCGCCGGACCAGTCGGGCGCCGCCTGCCCCGCGCGTGCCAGCGCCACGGCCGGCCGCGGGCTGGCGAGCACCGGCGTGAGCCTGGTCAGCCGGGTCGCGAAGCTGAACACCTCGGCGCGCGCGCCGCCGGTGGCGCAGTACAGCAACTGCAGCATCGCTCGGGCGTACGGTTCCATGGACCCCGAGATGTCACAGAGCACCACCAGCCGCCGCGGCTTCGTGCGGGCGGCGTCATGTGCCAGCCGGAAGGGCTCGCCGCCGGTGCGGCGCGACAGGCGCAACGTTGTGCGCAGGTCGATCCGCCGGCCGGTCGGCGTCGAGGTGAACCTGCGGGTCCGCCGGGGCGGTGTGGCCAGCGCGAGCTCGCGCATGAGCTGTTCAAGCAACGGCAGCTCGTCAGGTGAAAGCTCGGCGAAGTCGCGGCTGGCCAGCCGCTCGGCGGCGGTGGCGATCGCCCGGACGGGCCGGCGCCGGCCTCGGCTGCCCGCGGGCCGATCGGCCGCGGCGTCGGCCTGGCCGGTCGCCGAGCCTGACCCGCCGGTGGCCGTGGGCGCCGTTGGCGGTTGCGCCTGATTGGGGTCGCCGCGCTGCTCGGCCGGATCGACCAGGCCGGTGAACACCGCGGCGAACACCCGGCTGAACACCTCGATCTGATCTGGGTCGCTGACCAGAGTGGCGAGGCCGCACCAGTAGAGCTCACTGATCGTCGCCGGGCGCATGACCGTGACTGCGCGGGCGAAACGCTCGGATCGATCCGGCCCGACCGGCAAACCTTCCGCGTGCAGAGCCGCGCCGAACCGCGCGGCCACGGTGGCGAGGTCGGCGGCTTGATGTGGGTCCGGCTCAGTCATGCTCGCCGACCAGGGTGGCCAGGCCAGCGCGCTGGACGATCCCGTCGTCCTCGGAGTATTTCAGCACCGCGCTCATGGTCCGCTCCGCCGCGGCGGCGGTGAGCTCGCGGACGCCAAGCACCTGAAGCGCTGTCGCCCAGTTGATGGCCTCGGCGACACCTGGTGGCTTGGTCAGGTCCAGGCCGCGAAACCGACGGACCGACTCGGCGACCTGGTCGGCCAGGTGGCCCGCCACGGCAGGAACGCGGCGGCGGATGATCGCGGCCACCCGGTTGGTGTCCGGGTAGCTGATCCAGTGGTAAAGGCACCGGCGTTTGAGCGCATCGTGCAGGTCGCGGGTTCGGTTCGAGGTCAAAACGGTGATCGGGGGCAGCGCCGCCTTCCGCGTGCCGAGCTCAGGAATCGTGACGGCCGACTCCGCAAGCAGCTCGAACAAGAACGCCTCGAACTCGTCGTCGGCACGGTCCACTTCGTCGATCAGCAGGACCGCGGGCCGCGGTCCCGTGTGGTCGAGCGCGGCGAGGAGCGGCCGTGCCAGCAGGTAATCCTCGCTGAACAGGTCGGCATCCTTCAGTGTGCCGCCGCTCGCCTCGGCGAGCCTGATGCTCAGCAACTGGCGCGGGTAGTTCCACTCGTACAGCGCCTCGGCGGCTGCGATGCCCTCATAGCACTGCAACCGCACCAACGGCGTGTCGATCGCCGCGGCCAGCGCCTTGCCGGCCTCGGTCTTACCCACTCCAGGCTCGCCTTCGAGCAGGATCGGCTGTCCCATGCGCACAGCCAGGAACAGCGCGGTCGTGAGCGGCTCGTCGGCGAGGTAGCCGACCTCATCGAGGCTGGCGGCGAGCGCGCGCACGTCGGGGATGCGACCTTCAAGATCGGTCATGCGCTGTAACGCTCCGGGTTCGCCGCGAATGCGTCGCGGCAGCCCGAGCCGCAGAAGTACCAGACTCTGCCGCCATGCTCGAGTTGCGGGGTGCCGCTCGTGGCAGCGACGGTCATGCCGCAGACCTTGTCCGTCGTCTCCGTGGTCACGTTTCGCGCCGAACGGCTTGCGATGATCTCGGCGGCGATCGACACCGCGATTTCGCTGGGCTCATGCGCGGAGATGTCGAGGCCGGCCGGGGTGTGTATTCGGGCCCGCCGTTCTGGCTCGATGTCGAGGCTCTTGACCACCTCACCGCCGCGCCGCCTGCTGGCCACCAGAGCGACGTAGGCAACCCCCGCGCGCAGAGCCTGGGTGAGCGCCCGTTGCTCGTCGCCGCCGTGCGAGGCCACGACCACCGCGGCGGCGTCGGCGGGGATTGGGCTGTCCGGGCTGGTCACCCGGCGCATTTCCCAGCCCACCGCCGTGCCGAGCGCTTCGAGCGCGTGCGCGATTGGCGAGTCGCCGAAAACGTGTACCAGCATGGGCGGCCTCATCACCTCAAGGAATATGTCCAGCGTGCCGCCCGACAAGCAGGGGTTGTGCGCGGTGACCAGCCCTTCGTCGGACATCCCAGCGTCGGCGCCGGTCTCGGCGCCGGTGTCGCGGCCGGGGCCGGTGTCGCGGCCTGCCGGAGTGATCCGCAGCAGGGTGGACTGCCCGGCGCCGAGCTGCCGCAAGCCCTGCAGCCGGACGGTCGATTCCGCGCAGTCGCCGCCGACGAAGCCCTCGATTGTGCCATCGGGCAAAACAAGCGCGCAGTCACCGGCCTTGGCGCTCGTCGGCCGCTCCACCCGGACCACGGTGGCGAGCACGAACGGTGTCCGGCTCGACCGCAGGTCATTCGCCCGCGCCAGCAGATCGGTGCGGATCACCGTCGGGCTCTCAGGTGATGGCAAGATCGGGCCGCAAGGGCCGGCCCTGGATCGCTCGCCACACGGCCGCTGGGGTGAGCGGCATGTCGGCGTGCCGAATGCCGTAGGGCTTCAGCGCGTCCATCACCGCGTTGACCACCGCGGCCGGCGAGCCCACTGTCGCCGACTCTCCGACGCCCTTGGCCCCGATCGGGTGGTGCGGTGAGGGCGTGACGGTTTCGCCCAGTTCCCACGTCGGGCATTCCATCGCGGTGGGGAGCAGGTAGTCCATGAACGACCCGCCAAGGCAGTTGCCGCTCTCGTCGAACGCGATGACCTCCATGAGCGCCATGCCGATACCGTCCGCGAGCCCGCCGTGCACCTGGCCCTCGACGATTGTCGGGTTGATCCGCACGCCGCAGTCGTCAACGGCGATGAACCGCCGCACCTTGACCTTCCCCGTCCCCGGATCGACATCGACGACGCAGATATAGGCGCCGAACGGGAACGTGAGATTCGGCGGGTTGTACACACAGGTCGCGTCCAGGTGCCCTTCGATTCCCTCGGGAAGCTCCAGGTTGGAGTGCGCGGCCAAGGCGATCTCCTGGATGGTCCTGCCCTGGTCTGGATCACCACGGACGAACCAGCGGCCCTTCTCCCATTCCAGGTCGTCCGGCGCGACCTCGAGCATCGCCGAGGCGACGATGCGGGCGCGCTCGCGTACCTTGCGCGCCACCATGGCGGTAGCGGCGCCGGAGACGGGCGTGGAGCGGGAGCCGTAGGTGCCGAGGCCGAACGGCGTCTGGTCGGTGTCTCCGTGCACGACCTCGATGTCGTCCGGGGAGATGCCGAGCTCCTCCGCCGCGATCTGGGCGAACGTCGTCTCGTGGCCCTGCCCCTGCGTCTGGACCGAGATCCGCAGCACTGCCTTGCCCGTCGGATGCACCCGCAGTTCGGCGCCGTCGGCCATGCCGAGGCCAAGGATGTCCATGTGCTTACGCGGCCCTGCCCCGACGGCCTCGGTGAAGAAGCTGATGCCAATTCCCATGAGCGGCGCCACCTGTCCGCCCCGCTCGCTCCGCGCCTGTTCGCGGCGTGCCGCTTGCTCGCGCCGTAGCTCGTCGTAGCCGGCGATCTCCATCGCCTTGCGCAGCGCCCGCGGATAGTCGCCCGAGTCGTACTCCCAGCCCGTCGGGCACTGATACGGGAACTGTTCGGGGCGCAGCAGGCTCCGCAGCCGAACCTGCGCCGGGTCCATGTCAAGCTCCGCGGCGAGCACGTCCACCATCCGCTCGACCAGGTACGCGGCCTCCGTGACGCGGAACGAGCAGGCGTACGCGACCCCGCCCGGCGCCTTGTTCGTGTACACGCCCGTGACCTTGCAGTGGGCGGCCTTCAGGTCGTAGGAGCCGGTGAACACGTGGAAGAACCCGGCAGGGAACTTCGTCGGCTGCGCTGTGCCGTTGAAGGCGCCGTGGTCTGCGAGAACGCGGACCCGGACCGCGAGGATCCTGCCCTCGCTGGTGGCCGCGATCTCGCCGCGCATGTGGTAGTCACGGGCGAAGGACGTGCTCATCAGGTTCTCTGACCGGTCTTCTGTCCACTTCACGGGCTTGCCGGTCACGATGGACCCGACGATCGCGCACACATAGCCGGGGTAGATGCCGACCTTGTTGCCGAACCCGCCGCCGATGTCGGGGGAGATCACCCGGATCTTGTGCTCGGGCAACCCGGCCACCATCGCGTAGAGCGTGCGGTGCGCATGCGGCGCCTGGGTGGTTGACCACACGGTCAGCTTGCCGGTCACCTTGTCGAAGTCCGCGACGGCGCCGCAGGTCTCCATGGGCGCCGGGTGCACGCGCGGATAGATCATGTCCTGCGCGACCACCACGTCGGCGCCGGCGAACACCTCCTCGGTGCGACCGGCGTCGCCGGCCTCCCAGTCGAAGATGTGATTGTTCGTGCGGCCCTCGAGGTCGTCCCTGATCACCGGGGCGCCCTCGTCAAGCGCGCGCCGCGCGTCGACCACGGCAGGAAGCTCTTCGTAGTCAACCTCGATGAGCTCGAGGGCGTCGCGGGCCGCGTAGCGGTCCTCGGCGACCACGAACGCGACCTCCTGCCCCTGGAAGCGGACCTTGTCGGTCGCCAGGACAGCCTGAACGTCGTGGGAGAGCGTGGGCATCCAGGACAGGTTCAGCCCGGCCAAGGTCTGGCCGGTGATGACCGCCTTGACCTTGGGGTGAGCCTCCGCGGCCGAGGCGTCGATGGACTTGAGCCGCGCGTGGGCGTAGGGGCTGCGCAGCACCGCCCCGTGCAGCATGCCCGGTAGCTGCAGGTCGTCGATGTAGCGGCCGCGGCCACGAATGAAGCGAGCGTCTTCCTTGCGTGTCATCCGGCCATACCCCATCGGGGTGACCTGCTCCTCGACGGCACTCATGCCCGCACCTCCTCGGCCGCAGCGACGCCTTCGCCGGCGGCTGCGGTGGCCGGCTGCCCCTCTTCGGCCGCGGACACGCTGGCGGGATGCTCAGCCGCCCACCGGACCGCCCGCACGATGTTCTCGTATCCGGTACATCGGCAGACCTGGCCGGAGATCGCCTCCCTGATCTCCTGCTCCGATGGATCGGGGTTGTGGTCGAGCAGCCACCGTGCCGTCATCATCATGCCCGGGGTGCAAAAGCCGCACTGCAGCCCGTGGCAGGCCATGAACCCCTCCTGCACGGGGTCGAGGCGCCCGTCGCGCTCCAGCCCTTCGACCGTGCGGACCCGGCGCCCATCAGCCATGGCCGCGAGCAGCGTGCACGACTTGACCGGCACGGCGTCGAGCCACACCACGCACATGCCGCAGTTGGAGGTGTCGCATCCCCAGTGGCTGCCGGTGAGCCCAAGCTCGTCGCGGAGGAAGTGGATCAGCAGCATCCGCGGTTCGACGTCGCGGGTGTATTCCTGATCGTTGACCGTCATGGTGACCTGCATGTCACGCCTCCCGTCCCTGCGCGCGTGCCATGGCCCTGCGCAGCGCGCGCGCCGTCAGCTCGGCGACCAGGTGCCGCTTGTAGTCGACCGGCCCGCGCTGGTCAGCGGCCGGGTTGCAATGCTCGGCCGCGATCTCGCCCGCCCGCGCGAAGGTCGCGTCGGTTGCGGGCTGGCCCCGAAGAAACTGCTCGGCCTGCGCCGCGACGAAATGCTCGGCGCCGACCGCGGTCAGGCCGATCCCAGCGTCGGCGACCAATGGGGTGCCGTTTTCCCTGTCAAGCCACATGACGGCCGCCGCGGCGGCTACCGACCAGTCGCCGACGCGGCGCTCAACCTTCTCGTATGCGCTGCCCGCTCCGGCGCGGATCGGGACACGCAGCCCGAGCAGGAGCTCGCCCGGCGCCACCACGGTCTCGTACGGCCCGAGGTGGAACTCACGAACGCCGACCTCCCGCGTGCCGTTCGGCCCTTGGATCACCGCTGTCGCGCGAACCGCGGCGAACGCCGCGGAAAGGTCTTCCGACGGGTCTGCCTGGCACAATGAGCCGCCGACTGTTCCCCACTGACGGACGATCGGATCGGCGATGACACGCTCGGCGTCGTAGAAGACCGGGAAATGCTCGGCAACCACGGCCGAGGCGAACAGTTCCGCGTGCCGCGTCAGCGCGCCTATCCGCAGTTCCGCGTCTTCGATCCTGATGTAGGACAGCTCGGTCAGGCCGTTGATGTCGATGAGCACCTCGGGTTGGGCCAGGCGCAACTTCATCATCGGGATGAGGCTGTGGCCGCCGGCCACCACCCGCGCCTCCTGCCCTGATGTTGAGAGCAGCGTCAGCGCGTGCTCGACGCTGTCTGCTTTCGCGTACTCGACGTGCGAGGGAACCTGCATGTGCGCTCCGTGGGTGAAGACGTGGCGAAGGCGTGCTTGCTTGGCAAGCTCGTCCCTGCGGCTATCATTTCGGCGCCCACGGGCGCCGGCAACGGCTGGATAAGCGAAACCTTAGCCGCGAACCTTCTGGCGTCTGGCGCGAGGCGCACCTGGGCCCCGATCATGATTGTGTGACACTCACACAGCTCAGCGCCTTCGTCCTGGTGGCGCGTCTCGGCTCGGTGAGGGACGCGGCGAAGCTGCTTGGCGTGAGCGAGCCTGCCGTGTCCCAGGCGCTTGCCGCGCTACGCCAGCACCTGGATGATCAGCTCATCACCCGGCGCCCGAGCGGCATGACGCTGACCGCGGGCGGAAGCCGACTGCTCCCGATCGCGTCGCAGATGGTGACCCTCGGCGCGGAAGCCAACGCAGCGGTGCGGGCCGGCCAGGGCATGCCCGCGCAACTGCGCGTGGTGAGCACGAGCACCATCGCGGAATTCGTCAGCTCACCGCTGACCAGTGCTTTCACCCGGCGGTTCGGCGGCGGAGTCGAGGCGTCCACCGGAGTGGCCGCGTGCGCGGAAATGCCGGTCCTTGTCGCAAACCGGCTCGCCGACGTGGCGCTCGGCCCGTGCCTGTCCAACCCCGGCCTCAGCCTGATCAGCGAGCCTGTCTTTCGTTATCAGCTCATCACCGTGACCGGACGCAACGGCCGCCTACCCGGCAGCCCACGGACTTGGTCATGGCTGGTCGACCCGGCCGGCGTCGATCCCGACAGCGACGTGGCGAGGCTGCTCGCCCGGCTGGCCGTGCCAGAGAGGCGGATCCGGGTGTTTCCTAACCAGACCGCCGCCTGGTCGGCGGCGGCCGACGGCGCCGGGGTGGCGCCCGGCGCCGCCCATCTGGTGGCTCACCAGATGCAGCGCGGCGAACTGCGGCCCGTCGGCACCCCTGCCACGCCCATGGAGGCAAGCTGGTACGTCACCACGCTGTCCCGCGACCGTCGCCCCCATGTTGTGAGTTCGCTGCGGCACTACCTCGGCACCCCGGAGGCGATGCAGTTGATGCGGAGCCCGGGCGGCGGGGTGCCGCCTTCGGTGTTCCGCCCGCCGGTCTACGTCACGATCTGGAGCTGAGGGCCATGATCACGCCTCGCCTCGCCTCGCCTCGCCGCGCGGTGCGCGCTGCGCTTATGGACCGGGTCGCAGCGCGGCTCACTCCGTGGGATCATCGGGAGACTCACCGAAACGGTCGTGGGCACCATTTCACCTCATCGGCCGTTTGGATGTGGAACCAGCGGTGTGCGCTGCCGGGCACAGGGAGGCGGTGAGCCGGTGAAGCCGTGGCGTGGCAGGCACGTGTCCAACCAGGCTGATCTCTGGCCGAGCCTCTGGCATGCCGCCTGCGCGGCGCCGCTGCTCGCCGTGGTGGTTGTCTTCAGCCTGGACCACTCGTGGCAGGGGCCGCTGTTCCTTGAGCCGCTGCTCGCCGTGCCACCGGCGCTCGCTGGAATCGGCGCGACGAGGCCGCGGTGGCCGCTGATCTACGGAGGGATCAGCCTCGCCGCCGCGATCGTGATCAGCACGCGGACCTTCGATACGGCACCCTCGCTACCGGTCACGACCTTGATCTCGGTCGTGCTCGTGACCGCCGTCAGCACCGCGGGCGCGGTGCACAGTGCGCGAAGCGTCCAGAAGCTTGCCGAGGTCACAACCGTGGCCGAGGTCGCGCAGCGGGCGCTGCTTCGGCCGCTTCCCAGCCGGGTCGGGCCGCTGGAGCTTGGCGTGCTCTACGTGGCCGCAGCTGCCGAGGCGCAGGTCGGCGGTGACCTGTATGAGGTCGCGCGGACCCCGTACGGAATCAGGGTGATCGTCGGAGACGTTCGGGGCAAGGGTCTGAGCGCGGTCGAGGTCGCCGCGGACATCCTGGGCGTCTTCCGTGAGGCCGCGCACGACGTTTACACCCTCGCCGAGGTCGCGCGCAGGCTGGACGCGAGCCTCGCCAGGCGGCAGGCGACCAATGAGGAGTTCGTGACCGCGGTCCTTGTCGAGATCGATCCCGTGGTCAACCGCCTGACGCTCTATAACTGCGGGCATCCCGCGCCGATCCTGCTGGTGCCGGCCAGAGGCGCCGATTGGTCGCCGCCGGAGGTGAAGGTCGCGGTCGTCCCGGCGCCTGCGCCGCCGCTAGGGCTGATGTCGCTTGGGGATTGTTCGGGCGCGGGCCTGACGCTGCCGTTCAACACCGGTGACGAGATGCTGCTGTACACAGACGGGATCACCGAGGCGCGGGACGCCGACCGGCGGTTCTACCCGCTGGCCGAGCGCCTTGCCGTGCTCGTACAGGAAGGGACGGGCCAGGCCCTGCTCGAGCGGCTGCGCGAAGACGTGCTGCGTCACCGAGGTGCGCCGCTCGACGACGACGCCGCTCTGCTGCTCGTACGTGCCACGGGCGTGCTGACGGCGGGCCAGGATGGCGCGGTCAGCCCGCTTCCGCTCTCCCTCCCGCAAGCCTCGCAGCCGGCGACGCCCTAGCCGCGCTTGCGAGGACTTTGACCGCGCTTGGTTGCGAGGACTTTGACCGCGCTTGGTTGCGAGGACTTTGACGGCGGTCTTGAGTTTTCGGGCTGGCTAGCGGCCTGTGCATCGTGGCCGAGGCGCCTTGGCCTAGGCGCCTGTCTCACCGCTCCCCGCATCAGATCGGTCGGGGGACGGACTTGCCGCCAAAACCGTTAACACTGTAAGCTGCTAACAGTGTTCACGAAAGATACGGCGTTAACTCTTGTGCGCCGTTCGTGGAGTGCGAACCAAGTGCTCCACAGGGAGGAGAGAGTCCGATGGTTGACATCCATGCCCTGAACGTGCTGCTGTGGGCCGTTACGATCATCTGCGCCGTGGCCGTCGGCTCGGCGGCGGGCGCCATCGCCCTCGCCTGGCTGGCCGACAGGAGGCGCGACGCACGCGGCGTCGCACGCGGCGTTCGGGCCGTCGAGGCGCACCTCGCGGGCGCGGCTCGCGACCGCGTCGCACATTAGCCCAAGACATGCCGATCGAGGAAGCGGCGAGCTTCTTCGAGGCGGTGCAGCCGCCATTATCCCTAACGGCTGCCGCGGTGCGAGCCACGCGCGGGCCCGCGGGGAGTGGCACCCGGCGGCAGCCGTTATGGATAAACGACTTTGTACTCTGGAGTGTCGCCAGCGGCCGTTATTGGTGGCTCGATAGCGACACTCCAGAGTACAAAGTCGAAAGGATCTAGCCGATCCAGACCGTCTTGGCGTTGCAGAACTCGCGGATCCCCTGCGCGGACAGCTCCCGCCCGTAGCCCGAGTTCTTGACACCGCCAAAAGGCAGCTGCGGGTACGAGGTGGTCATACCGTTGATGAACACGGCGCCGGCGTCGAGGTCGCGAATGAAGCGCTCGCGTTCGCCGTCCGCCGTCGTCCACGCGTTCGAGCCAAGGCCGAACGTTGTCGCGTTGGCCAGCTCGATCGCTTCATCGATGTCGGCCACCCGGTACAGGGAGGCGACAGGGCCGAACACCTCTTCGCCGTGCACGCGCATCTGCGGCGTGACACCCGCGACCACGGTCGGCGCGTAGAACCAGCCAGGCTGGTCAAGGGTGTTGCCGCCGCAGAGGATCTCGGCGCCCTTGCCGACCGCGTCGCCGACCAGGTCGGCCACATCATCGCGGCCCTGCCGGGTGGCCAGGGGCCCCACTTCGGTTGCCGGATCCATCGGGTCACCGACGACCAGCCGCCGCATCCGCTCGGTAAAGCGCTCAGCGAACGCGTCGTAGACGTCGGTGTGCGCGATGAATCGCTTCGCGGCGATGCACGACTGCCCGTTGTTCTGGACTCGGGCGAACACCCCCACCTCGGTGGCGCGGTCCAGATCGGCCGAGGGCATCACGATGAAGGGGTCGCTCCCGCCGAGCTCAAGTACGGTCTTCTTGATCTCGCTGCCAGCGATCTTGCCGACGGAGCGCCCCGCGGGCTCGCTGCCGGTCAGCGTGGCCGCCGCGACACGGCTGTCGCGCAACACCGCCTCGACCGCACCGCTGCCGATGAGCAGGGCCTGGAAACAGCCCTCGGGGAACCCGGCCCTGCGCAGCACGTCCTCCAGGTAGAGCGCGGTCTGCGGCACGTTCGAGGCGTGTTTGAGCAACCCGGTGTTGCCCGCCATCAGAGCGGGGGCGGCGAACCGCACGACCTGCCACAGCGGGAAGTTCCACGGCATCACCGCGAGCACGACACCGAGCGGCTGGTAGCGGGTGTAGGCGAGGCTGGCGCCCACCTCCGGCGCGTCGGCCGGCTCGTCGGCCAGGAACTGCTCGGCGTGGTCGGCGTAAAAGCGCATCGCCTTGGCGCACTTGGCCGCTTCTGCCTTGGCCTGGGCCAAGGGCTTACCCATCTCGGTGGTCATCATCTGGCCGACGTCGTCAAGCTCGGCGTCGAGCAGATCCGCAGCCGCCCGCAGCCAGCGGCCCCGGTCCGCGAACGATGTCAGCCGGTACGACAGGAACGTCTCTCGCGCGGCGCCGATCCGCGCGTCGATTTCCGCCTGATCCAGTTCCTTGAATTCCTGCAGCGTCTCACCGGTAACCGGGCTGATGGTGGCGATCGGCATACGGGCACCTCCATTACGCGGCAGATCCCCCTTGTCCCGGCACCACCCGGGTGATCTGCACATCATCTAACATTCCACCAGGTTCCGCGGCGGTCACTCGGCCGGGCGGGCCAGGCTCGGTGCGAGGTCACCCTCCGCTGGGTACCCGGCTAACCAGCGGCGAATACTCTGCGAGAGCTTTTGCCGCCGCCGCGAGGTCCTCGTCGAGCGGCCGGTCCGCCGTCCGCCGGTCCAGAACCGAGTCGGCGATCTCGAAGGCGCGCCCCAGAGCACCGCCGGACGGCGGGCTGCCCTGCATCCGCAGCGCCCGCACGGCGGCGACCAGCTCGCACGCGACGACCACCCGGTAGGCCGAGACCGCGTCGGTCGTGGCCCGGGCGGACTGGGTGGAGAATCCCGCGTGCTCCTCGACGCCGCGGGACAGAACGGCGCTGCCGAGCGCGGCTGGCGTGGCGAACCTGCGGATGTCGGCCGCCGCAGACTGCGCCACATACTCGAGCACCATGATCCCTGAACTAGTCGGCTTATCGGCAAGAAAGGCGTTCAGCCCGGTGAAAGAGGGCTCGACCAACGTGCCGAGGCGGGCCGCCGACAGCGCGGCCGTCTGGAACAGGGCCGCTCGCGTGCCATCGAGCGCCAGCCCCACATAGGCGGCGTGGAAGTTTCCGTTGTGCCACACCGTGCGGCCCTCGACGTCAACCAGTGGGTTCTCACCCGCGAAGTTGAGCTGCCTGTGGACCACCCGTTCTGTGTAGTCCAGAGCATCCAACGCCGGACCATGGACCTGCGGGAACGCACGGTACCCGTACGGATCCTGTACCCGCGCCGCTGCGGCGGGTTGGGCAAGAAGCAGGCCCCGCACGACCGCGACCACAAGCCGCTGCCCGGGGTGCGGGCATGCCCGGTGCACCGGTGCCGCATACGGTTCGAGCGAGCCGCGCACCGCTCGCATCGACAATGCCGCCACTACAACCGCCGAGCGGAGCAGGCCCGCAAGGTCATGGCAGGCCAGCGCAGCTTCGCCCAGGGTCGCCGCGTTGCTGCTGATGAAGGCGAGCGCGTCGGCCGAGCGCAGGGCAAATTTCGGCGGGGGGGCAGGGGGGATTCTCTGCGGCGGACCCGGCGGCACATGCGGTGCCTTCGGCGGCGAGCCGGGCGGCGCAGGCGGCGCCTTCGGCGGCGAGCCTGGCGGCGCAGGCGGCGCCCGCGGCGATGCCGTCGGCGATGACCCTAGCGATGGCTCCAGCGAGCCTGCGCCGGCCCGCCAAGCGTGCTGCCAAGCCTGCTCGCCGAGCAGGCAGAGCCCGGTCGAGGCCAGGGCGGTGAGATCACCCGTGCCGATCGCACCGTACTGCGGCACTGGCGGAGTGAAGCCTGTGTTGATCGCGTCGGCGAGCACGTCGAGCAGGCCCGGATCCACCCCCGAGCCGCCCGCGCCGAGTTGGTTGAGCCGGACCACAAGCATGGCCCGGGTCAGTTCGGGCGCGAGCAACGGCCCGGCGCCCGCGGCGTGGCTGCGCAGCAGCCGCAGCCCGTGCTCGGCGTCGCCGTCGTCGGCCACGCTGACCGCGTGATTGGCGCCCACCCCGGTGTTGCGGCCATAGACGGGGCGCCGCGTGGCGACCTCTGCGGCGACCTTGCTCGCAGCCTCCGCCGCGGCGCGCGCGGCAGCGCCAACCTCGACGGCGGCGTCACCCCGCGCGACGGCGGCCACGTGGCCGCACGTCAGCGACGAGCCATCGATCAGGACGCGGTTGCTGCTCACTACCCTCGGTTCCCCCTTGCGGGCCGCGACGGTCACGACCGTGCGCAGGCCCTCAGGCGCTGCCACCCAGGATAACCAGCTCTTCCTTCCGCTGTTTATGTTGCGGCCATTCAGCCTGCGCCCTACCATCAACCGATGGAGTTTACAGAGGCCGCGCGGCTCGTCTCGGAGGTGCCGGCCCCGCATATACCCGCTAATCGCGGCCGGGTGCTCTACGAGCACATAAGAAAGAACCGGCTGGAGAACCTGCTTGAGCTTGGCACGGCGCGAGGCGGATCCGCCATATTCATGGCGGCAGCGCTCGAGGCCACCGGCGCAGGCCATCTGACCAGCGTAGACTCCACCCGATGGCGGTGGCGCAACCCGACTCCCACCGAAGTGATCGACCATGCGGGGCTTGGCCACCGGGTCACACTTGACAAGCGATTCTCGACGTACACGTGGTTCCTAAAGACGGAGCTCGAGAAATGCATTGATGACGCCGGATCGGTTCGCCCGGAATACGATTTCATCTTTCTCGACGGCGCAAAGAACTGGAGCACGGATGGTCTCACCGTCGTGCTCGCGGAGAAACTTCTCCGGCCCGGAGGATGGCTCCTGCTCGACGATCTTGGCTGGAGTTACGAAAAGCACGCGGACAGCACCTTTCACTATGAAATAGAGATCGCCAAGCTTTCCACCGAGGAACGAGTGGAACCGCACCTGCGCGCTGTCTTTGATCTCCTCATACGGACGAACCCGGCATTCGATCAGTTCCTGATCCAAGACGACTGGTGGGGGTGGGCGCGCAAGTCGCCTGACGCGCGCGGCGTTGCCACGGGCAGGGCTGTCACCGGGCGAAACGTCAACGCCGTGGGTCCACGTTTGCGGCGGGCGCAGAGCAGCGTCCGGCGGCGGTTTGGTCGTCTGCGGCGCGCGCCGACCCGGCTGTTAAGCCGCCGCCAAGCGCACGGGTCACGCTGAGAACGCGTCAAGAATGGCGGTCGCGCGACCGTCCATCGGCCCGCCCGCGCCGACCCGAACGGCCAACGCGGATGCGACGAAGATGGGCATGGCAGGCTCGTTGACGCCGAAGAACTCGTCCTGCTGCCAATTTCAGCGAAATTCACCGACGTAGGGATCCCGATACCTCGTGCGCCACGGGATCGCGTCAGAAGCAGACCGGCATCGACTGGGTGCCCCCGGCCGCTCGGCGCCCTTCGCGCCGGGCTGCCGAGTCCCGGTTTTGACCGGCCCGAAATGTCCCTCCCACCTGTGATACTGGCGGTGTGCTGCAGGTACCGCAGGGACGGCTCGTCGGCAGGGCAGGTGAGCTCCGCCGCCTGCTTGCCCTGCTCGATGAGGCCGCGGCGGGCAGGCCAGTGGTCGCGCTGGTCAGCGGCGACGCTGGCGTCGGGAAGACCAGGCTCGTGACCGAGCTGGCCGCCCGCGCCCGTGAGCAGGGTTTCACCGTTCTTTCTGGCCGCTGCGCCGAGCTGGGCGACAGCGTGCCGTACCTGCCCCTTGCCGACGCGCTGCGGGATGCCACCACTGGCCCGGGTCCGGCTGACCGGTTGCGCGAGGCTCTGGCGGCCCGTCCCATCCTCGGCCGCCTGCTGCCAGATCTCGGCGACGCCAGCCAACCCAACGGCGAGGAGTCGGGTCTTGCGCAGCAGCAACTGTTCGGCGCGGTGCTTGGATTGCTCGCCGAGCTCGCGCGGACGAGCTCCGTCCTGCTCGTTTTGGAGGATCTGCACTGGGCGGACAGGTCCACTCGGGACCTGTTGACCTTCTTGAGCAGGGTGCTGCACCGTGAGCGGCTCGCGATCGTCGCCACCTACCGGGCAGACGACCTCCACCGCCGCCACCCGCTCCGGCCGGTCGTCGCGGAGTTGCAGCGGCTGCCCACCGTGGCCGCCGTCGAACTCGGACCGCTCGAGGGCTCGGCGATGGCGGAGCATCTGACGGCGCTCGCCACCGGATCGCTCGACGCGGTCGAGCTTGAGACGATCATCACGCGCGCGGAGGGCAACGCCTATTATGCGGAGGAGCTGCTCGCCGCTTCCTCTGTCGGCGGCGAGCTGCCCGCAGGGCTCGCCGGGCTGCTGCTTGCCCGGGTTGAGCGGCTCACGCCCACAGCTCAGCAGGTGCTGCGGGCTGCCGCGGTAACCGGGCGGCAGGTGGATGACGATCTCGTGAGGCAAGCATCGGGCCTAGCCGCGCCCGAGTACGAACAAGCTGTCCGCGAGTCGGTCGCGAACCAGTTGCTTGTCCCCGATGGCGCGGCAGGGTACGCATTCAGGCACGCGCTGCTTCGTGAGGCCGTCTACGCTGACCTGCTCCCCGGCGAGCGGACCCGGCTGCACGCGCGGCTGGCCGAACTGCTTGCCGACGAGGGGAGACTTGCCGCGGTGCCTGGTTCTGCAGCGGAACTCGCGCATCACTACCTGGCGAGCCACGACATCCCTGGCGCCTTCGCCGCGTCCGTGCGGGCAGCCAAGGAGGCCCAACGGCTGGCCGCGCCCGCCGAGGCGCACCACTATTACGACCAGGCGCTGGCGCTATGGGACCGGGTCAGCGAGCCGGAGGCACTTGCTGGGACCGATCGCGGCAGGCTTGCTTTCTCGTCCGCGAACGCCGCAGCATCCGGTGGCGACGTGAGACGGGCCGTGTACCAGCTTCGCCGCTTGCGCACCGCGCTCGGCGCTCTCGGCGACGCGGCGGACCCGGCCCTGGTCAGCCGGACCTGCGAGCGGCTCGGCTATTTCTTGCTTGAGACCGACGAAGCCGCCGCGGCGGCCGAGGCGGCCCACGCCGCGATCGATGCGCTGCCGGAGAATCCGCCGCGCTGGGAGCGAGCCCGCGCGATGGCGACCTACGCGCAAACCTTGCTCTATGCGGACAGCAGGGCGGCACTTTTCGCCGACGACGGCACCAGGACAGGGCTCGGATTCACCGCGCATGGATCGGCGCCGGAGCCGGCCGCCGCGGGGCCCGGGTCGGAGTCGGCTGCCTCAGTGCCCGGTTCGGGGTCAGCCTCGGCGCCAGGGTCGGAGTCGGCTGCCGCGGGTCCCGGTTCGGGGTCAGCCTCGGCACCAGGGCCTGCGGGCGCGTTGCTGGAGGAACGCGCCTATGACTTCGCTGAGCAGGCGCGCGCCGCCGCGCGTTCCGCCGATGCCCCGTGGGTCGAGGCCGACGCTCTTGTGACGCTGGGCATGATCAGCGAACGCGGTGGGCGCAACCAGGAGGCCATCGACCTCTACACGGCGGCTCACGACCAGGCCAGGAGGGCCGGTGTCCTCGGGGTCGAACTTCGAGCCGCGTTCCAGCGGGCGCGCGCTCTGCTTGAACGGGGCGATCTCGATGACGCGAGCGCGACTGCCCACGAGGGCCTGCGTCGCGCAGAAGAGCGCGGGCTGGGCCTCGCGCCCTATGGCCTCGACCTGCAGTACCTGCACTACCTGGCGCACTACGCCGATGGCTGCTGGGATCACGCCCAAGAGCTTGCCGACGGCTTCGTGATCCGCGTCACCAGAACGGCCGAGGCCCGGCTGTCAGCGATGGCGCTGTTCATGGATGTCGCCCGTGGCAGCGGGGCCGTAGCCGAACGGCGCGCGTGGATGGAACCGTTCTGGCCAGAGGATCAGTTCGGCGAGTACATCGCACGCGGCTTGCTCGCCGAGCACGCGCTCTGGCAGGGCGACACCGACACGGCGGCGACCGAGGCCATGGCGACGATCAAGACCCTGCATGCCTACCAGGGCGGGTACGGCCCGGCAGTCATCCGGGTTGCGGCCACGGGTCTCGCCGCGCTGGCCGACCGAGCCCGGGTAGCCCGGGCCGCTGGCGATGAGGAAGCCGTGCGCGTGGCGGTGGAGATGGCCCGCGTGATGGTGGACGCCGCCCGCGAAGGCGCCGCCTACCGCCGACGACCGAAGTTCGTCCTCGGGGTCGAGGGCCGTGGATGGCTCGCCCGCGCGGAGGCAGAGTGGCTGCGCGTCCAAGGTGGCCACGACCCGCAGTCATGGCGAGCCGTGGTCGATGAATTTTCTCCGGGCTTCGTCTACGAGACGGCCCGCTCGCGTTGGCGGCTCGCCGAGGCGCTGGCCGAGGCCGGCCGCCGTGATGAGGCAGAGCAGGAATGGCGGCTCGCCGTGGAAGTTGCCGACCGCCTCGGCGCCGGGCCGCTGCGCGGCGCGCTCAGCGATCTTGCACGGCGGGCCAGGCTTGGCGAGCACGCCTCGGTCAGGCCGGGCCCGGTTGCCGGGCTGACCGACCGCGAGCGTCAGGTGCTGCGGCTGGTCGCCGAGGGACGCAGCAATAGGGAAATCGCGTCGGCTCTGTTTATCTCGCCAAAGACAGCGAGCGTCCACGTCTCGAACATTCTCGCCAAGCTCGGTGCCGCGAGCAGGACCGAGGCTGCCGCCATCGCGCACCGCGACGGACTCGAAATTGCCGACTCGCCGGATACCGCTCGCTAGCCAGGCGGGCGAAGGCGGGGTCACGAGGGCGACGGCAGTGCCCGGGAGGACGGAGGCGGGTCGGGAGCGGCAGGCGCGGCGGAGAGGGCGGCGTTAGCGAGGCCCCCAGCCAGACGGGACGCTGTGGCGCTCGGGCTACCCGCGGCCGAAGGGCACCTGGCGCACCGGGCATCGGTAGGCGTGGCTCGCCGCCGCAGCGCCATATGCCGGCGTGTGGGTGCCGCATTGATTCCCGTTGGCAGTGACGAGAATCCCGACGACGATCGCGCTCAGCACGGCGAGCACCGCGATCGGGATCAACGCTATCCACTGCAGACGGCGATTCCACCAGCCTGGATCCGCGTCAGCTGTTCCGCCGGAGCTCCACTGGCCCGATCGGCCGCCTGGCCGCGGGCCGGCGCTACGGTTCCCGCCCGAACCAACACGCTCCCCGGCACCCTGCCCCACGGTGTCCCGTTGCGCGCGGGAATTCCGCTGCCGGCGGGTACGCCGCCGCGTTCGTGAGAACGGGCTGCGGCGCGGTGGCTTCAGCCGCTCGACCTCGGGCATCTCCTCGTGCTTGGTGAGCCGGGTGAAAGTGGCGAACATCGACGCCAACCGCGAGTCGTGTCTGCGCAGCCCTTCTTCGATCCCGTCGAGAATTCGCTGCTGACCGGCGGGCAAATTCATCCGCACTCTCTCCGCTCGTCCATGTTCGCGCGCAAGGCCGTGGGCAGGGCAGAGCTTGCGTCACGACGACACGCAGGCGGCCGCGACGACACGCAGGTGGCGCCGTCGTCGCCTGGGTTCGGGGAACCGTCACCGGCACGGATGGCTCTGCGTGGCTTCCACTACCCCCGCCACGAGGGTGAAACAGGTTCGGAGCCATTCGCCGGCACGTCCGCCCGGCCCGCGGCATTGAGGGACGCAGCCCTCCTCACGAGCCACCCTCGGCGGGCCGACGGTGATCGGCGGCCAGCTCCTCGAGTTGCGCCGCCTCCGCCGCGGCGAGCCGCTGCTCGGCCCGCACGTCGATGGTCCTGGCGAAGGCGTAGTGCCCGCGCCTGACCACGTAGTAATCGACGAGGTTGACCGCCGTCCAGGGGATGAACAGATAAAGGATCAGCAGCAGGAAGTTCTCGAAGTTGGTGAGGAACGACTGGCTGCTGGCCTCGTGCCCGTGGACGTGTCCATCGACGAGCGGATCGCCGACGGCGCGGCTGACGTGCGGTTCGCCGCGGTGCCCGCCGACGAGGTCGAGGTGGTGGGCGCGTTCCCCAAGGCAGTCTCGCTGCACGAGCTCCGGTTCGCCCGGGCAGGCGGCGCGTGGCGCTGCCAGGTCACCGTGGACGTGTGAGGCCCAGCGCTTCGTAGGCGATGGCGACCTCGGCGGCGAGCGCCGCGTTGTCGGTGATGAGCTGGCGGTTGACCTGCGCGCTCCGTCCGCCGGTCAGGTCGTGTACGAGCGCGAGCACGGCCGGGGTCACCGCTTGCCCGCTCACTCCCGCGCGCCGCACCCGCTCGACGGCCTCGGCTATGACCGGCTCGATGTCGAGTCCGTCGGCGGGCGGCTGGGCAAGCAGCACGCCGGCCGAGGGGTTGAGCTGCCAGTGGACTCGGGCGACCCGGGCGGCTTCCGCGCTTGTGGACACCGTGGCGGAGAGGGCGGGACCGCCCTCCGCGCGGTAAAAAAGCGGCAGGGTGGCGGTCCGCCAGCCAAGCACGGGCACGCCCAGGGTCTCCAGCGCCTCGGCGGTCGCATCGACGTCGAGGAGCGACTTCGCGCCGGAGGCCACCACGACCGCCGGGGTCCGGGCGATCTGCACGAGGTCGCCCGAGATGTCCAGGTTCTGGGCGAAACCGCGGTGTACGCCGCCGATGCCGCCCGTGCCCATGAACCGGATGCCCAGCAGCCTGCACACCGCGAGCGTGCCGCCGACCGTGGTGGCGCCGAGCGAACGCTGCACCACGCAGGCGGCAAGATCGCGCGCTGCCGCCTTGCGGGCCGACGCGCCGGCGGCGGCGAATCGGTCAAGCTCGCCGCGGCTGAGCCCGACCCGGACCGCGCCATCGATGACGCCGATCGTGGCGGGCGTGGCGCCGGCCGAGCGCACGCGCTCCTCGGCCGCCAAGGCCACGTCAAGCCCCTGCCCGTCGGAGAACCCGTGCGCCACCAGCGTCGTCTCCAGCGCCACCACCGGGCGGCGGCGCCGCAGCGCCTCCGCGACCTCGGCGCTGACCTCGGGTGCGATCGTCACGGCATGGCCCCCATTCCCGCCACCGCCCGCGCCGCCGCTCGCAGGCCAAGGTCGACCCCGCCAAGCAGGTAGCCGGCGGCGAACGCATCACCCGCGCCGGTCGAGTCAACGGGCCGCGTCGGCAGCGCCGGGTAGAGCGTGCCGCCGACGCGAACGCCGCGTGGGCCACGCGTCACCACAAGCTCCGTGCCTGGCAGATCCCCCGCGAGCTCGGCTTCGGCTTCGTCGCCGAACACCACGTCCGGCGCCACCCTGGCCAGCAGCGCGCGGAAGCGATCGACACCGTAGGCGCGCAACGCGGCCGTTGACGACAGATCGACGCTCACCCGCGGCGCCTGCGCGGCCGCGGCAAGCGCGGCATCGCGGATCGGCGCGGACACCAGGCTGTAGGCCGGCAGGTGCAGCCGCGCGCAGCCGTCGAACCAGTGGCGCCGCAGTTCGCTCGCGGCCAGTTGCGGCCCGACGCCGCGGTCGGTGAGCATCGACCTCGATCCGCCGCCGTCCGACAGCGACACGACCACCCCTGTCCGGCCCTCGATCACCGGTCCCACAAGGTCAACCCCACGGCGGGCGAGTTCGGCAGCCACGAGCGCGCTCGCCGGGTCGGTCGCGCGCGCCGCCACCAGCCTGGCCCTGCCGCCAAGCGCGACGACCCAGGCGGCGACGTTGGCGGCCTGGCCGCCTGCCCCGACCGACGTGCGCGCCCGGGTGTCGGTCTCGCGCGCGAGCGGCTCGCGCGCGCAGACGACGACGTCCAGGTGCGCGTCGCCAAGGACGCATATCACTCCACCCGGCGCCCGGTCCGCCCTCATGAAGGCCGAGCCTACGGGGGACAGCACGGGAACGGCGGCGGGACGCCGGCGCCATGCGGAGGGCGAAAAGGCGGGCAGGTGAGTGACAGCGCGCGGCAGCCGTTCGGGAAATTTATCCTTAACGGCTGCCGCGGATTGCGCCACTCCCGCCAGCTAACCCCCTGTGCTTTACTATCGGCCGTAGGCTCTGGTGTTTATAGCCAAACTTTTGTATACGGGGATTCCCACGCTATCGACAGGACGCGCCATGCCTGCACCCCATGATGCCGATCTCGTCCTGACCGCGATCAGACTGGGCTGCTACATGGCAGAGGTGCGCGGGCGCAACCGGCCGGCGGCGCCGGTCGGGTCGGTCGCGGACGTGCCGGACCGCGCCGCTCACGTCCTGCCGTTGCGGACCGAGCGAACCCCGACCGAGTTGCGCATCGAGGCGCAACTGGTGCTCGGCGCTCTCGCGGCCAGGCTCGGCGTCGATGCCAATCCCGATGGCGGCGCCAGCTACGCGGCGGAGGTGGATGAGCGGGCCCGAGCTTTGGCGGCGCTGCGCGAGAACGGCGAAACAAAGGCCGAGGCGGCGTGGGACGCATTCGCGGAATTGATCTATAAGTTCGACGCTCACATCCAGGACAATCTGGCCGCGAAATCGGACACGCAGGCGTGTGGTTACCAGCTCGGCCGCGGCCTGGCCGAGTGCTTTTGGGCGCTGGACCCCGACGTTGAAGACGGGCAGCCCAGCCCGGCGGCCTGGTGGTTCCTGCTCGGTGAGGCGCGGTGCCTGGAACTGTCCAAGCTGCTCGGCCGCCTGGAAACCTACATGGACCCCTACACGGCCTCGGCGATCGCCGGCTCGATCGAGGTATGGAAGCACGTCGCGGCCGACGCGGCCTGGCGAAGCGCCGCGCAGCGGGACCTGCGCCGGCAAATTCGCCGGTGGTACGAACTGCTGGTTTTGGGCCAGGATCCGACCACGCTGATCAAGCCATACGCGTTGTTGCGTAATTACCGTGTGCTGCTGCAGGCGGTCCGCATCTTCTGGGGGCCGCTTGCGCTGGCCGCGCTCGGCGTGGGCGCGCTGGCCGTGCTGGTCGCGTTGCTCGGCACCGGGACGGCCAACGCCGTGGTGAACACGCTGCTCGGCACGCTGGCCGTGGCTGGCCTGTCCACGGCTGGGCTCGCGGCCAGGCTGACCAACGCCGCGCAGGCGATGCTCAAACGGCTGCGCCAGGACGCCTACACCGATCTCATCGCGCTCGCCATCACCACCGCCCCGCCGCCGCCGTCGGCCAGCACGCTCCCCGGCCGCTCCGAGAGCGACATGATGGCTCGGCTCGTGAGCGACCGGCCCGTCACTCCCGCGACGGCCAACTGAACCCCCGCATGGCCGTGGCGGCACGCTGCGGGTCAGCGAGGCGATGACGCCGTAGCAGGCGAACGGTCTGCGCGTTATCGTGCGGTCGTGACGCCGTCGTCCGCGCCTGACCCGACCCAGAGCGCCATTCTGGTTCCTGTGCCGGAGGCCGAGCCGGTGGTCGGCCGGCACCGTGCCCGGTTGGACCGCGCAGCGGGTTGGGGGGTGCCGGCGCGCGCTGCGTGCCGCTGAGGCGGAGGTGATCCGTGCCCTGCCGGTGCGTACTGCCGTCAGCCACGCGTGGCTGATGACGGGGGCGCACGCGCCGAGCAGCTGGCGCACCATCGCCGAGCTGCCGCTGGCCGCGTGACCGGTCGAGCGCGCCGGCGAGGCAGCCGCGGTGTGCTGTGGCCCTCGCAGGCGGCATAGTCGAGGCATGGAAGTTCTGGACGACCTGGCGGCCGAACAAGACAGGCTCGAAGCCATCCTCGGTGGGCTCGACGACGCCGCGTGGGCCTCGCCGTCCGCGGCGGACGGATGGACGGTCGCCGACGTCGTGCTCCACCTCGCCCAAACCGAAGAGGCCGTGGTGGCCAGCGCCGCCGGCGCGAGCCTCAGCATCGGCGGTGGCGGCGCGGCCACGCTGGATGAGGTCATTGACGAGCTTGTCCGGGCGGAGCGGGCGGCCCCGGCTGCCGTCTTCCAGCGCTGGCGGGTCGCGCGCCGAGCCGCGCTGGCAGCATTGCGCCAGGCCGGGCCGCAGCAGCGGCTGGCGTGGGTGGCCGCGACGCTCAAGCCGAGGACCCTGGCGACGACCCGGCTCGCTGAGCACTGGGCGCATGGTCTGGACATCACCGCGCCGCTGCGCATCCCGTTCCCCGACACGCACCGGCTGCGCCACATCGCCTGGCTGGCCCATAGCTCGCTGCCATACGCGTTTGCCCTGGCCGGCGAGCAGCGCCACGACGTCTTCTGCGAGCTGACCGCGCCGGACGGCGCCACCATCTGGCGCTATGGCCCGCCCGGCGCGCCGTCGAGGATCAGCGGACGAGCGGGCCGGTTCTGCCGAGTGGCAGCGCGGCGGCTGGCGGCGCAGGACTCCGGGCTGCTCGCGACGGGCCCATACGGGCCCATGGCCCTGCGCGTCTTGCGCACATACGCCGCTTGATTGCTGCGCAGGGCAGGCTCTCAGGTGCGCACGACGCGGTAAAGGGCAGGGTGTGAGCCGTAGGCGGCGAGGCCAGCCGCTGACTCACGGAATCCAGGGTGCTGTGTCGCGGCGGCGAAGTCCTCCGCGGTCCGCCAGTGTGCAACGTTCACGAACTGGAAATCGGCGGCCGCGGTGATCGCCTGGTGCAGAGCCGTGTCGATATATCCCGGCTGCGACTCGAGGAAATCCCGCGCCTTCTCCCATGCCGCGATGAACGGCCCGGCTTCGTCGCTGGGTACCTCGAAAACGTTGATCAACACCAGCGGCTCAGCCATGCTCCAGCGCTCCCGATCCCGCGATCAGCAGTTGCCCGATCAACCTACCCGAATCTCACCGCAGCCCAAGGAGCTCCCGTTACGCACATCTAATCTGGCGGCTAATGTGGCGGCTAATGTGGCGGCCCGCCGGATGATGGGAGGCGAGCGCATTTGAAAGGGCGGGTGAGCATGAGCAAGCCGTTGGTGGCTCTGATGAGCATCATGCTGGCCGTCGTGGGTTTGACCGGCGCCGCGGCCGCCGCCCCGCGCTCGCCCGCCTTCACCGGCCTCTGCGGCGCGATGGCGGGCTCGGCGCCGTCCCGGGTCAAGCACGTCATGTTCATTCTGGAAGAGAACCGCTCCTACCGGCAGGTCATCGGTGACGCCGCCGCGCTCGGCGACCCATACATCAACGGCGTTCTGGTTCCCTCGTGCGGGCTGGCGGCCAACTTCCACAACTTCTCGCACCCTTCGCTGCCCAACTATCTCGCGCTCACCTCGGGCAAGGCCGCGGGCACGGGCACCGACACTGACTGCTCGAAGGTGGCCAACTGCCCGCAGCCACAGTCATCGATCTTCAGCCAGCTCGGCAACGCCGGGCGGAGCTGGCGCGAATACGCGGCATCGATGCCGGCCAACTGCTACCCGAGCAACAGCGGCAAATACCTCGTCAGGCACGCGCCGCCGCCCTACTACACGAGCAGCCCGGTGCCTGCGCAGTGCAAGTACCAGGACGTCCCGCTGGGCAGCACGGCATCCGGGCAGCTCATCACCGCGCTGTCCGCAACCGCCGACGGGCTGCCCGCGTTCAGCTTCGTCACGCCGAACGCCTGCGACGACATGCACAGCTGCCCGGCGAGCGCGGGAGACACCTGGCTCAAGACCTGGGTGCCGATCATACGGAAAAGCGCCGCCTACCAGCACGGGCAACTGGTGGTCTTCATCACCTGGGACGAGGGCGAAGGCACCGACAAGGTTGCCGGCGAACATTGCTGGGACAGCGCGCACGCGCACAGCTCCGCCTATCCCAGTTGCTGGGTCGCCACGCTTGTGCTCAGCCCGTACACCAAGCCAGGCACCAGGTCGTGGGCCTACTTCAACGACCGCGGCCTGCTCGGCACCGCCGAGGACATGCTCGGCCTGCCCCGGTTGGCGGCGACCAGTGGCTACGCGAGCCTAAGGACCGCGTTCGGGCTGTGACATCGGCCTCTCGCGGCCGGGGTTGCCTTGGCGGCCTGGGCGGTATGGGATAACGCCGGGGGCCATTCACGCGGCAGAAGGGGGCTCGATGTCGGCGGATCAGAACAAGATGGGTTCGTGGCCGACTGCGGCAGGCGCAGCGTTTCGGGTGTGGGCGCCGAACGCGTCCGCGGTCGCGGTCCGACTGGTTGACGGGCCGCTGGCCGGCCAGGACGTCGCGCTGACCGCCGAAGCGGGCGGCTACTGGTCGGCCGACGTCGCGGGACTCGCCGTCGGCGATGGGTACCTGTACGCGGTCAGCTGGAAAGATCAGGTGCTGGAGCGGATCGACCCGTACGCACGGCGGGTGACCAATTCCGCTGGGCACGTCATCGTGTACGACGAAGACGCTTTCGCCTGGGCGGACGGGGCGTACCGGTCGCCCGCGTGGGATGACCTGGTGATCTACGAACTGCACGTGGGGACGTTCGGCACCAGCCAAGGCTCGGCGGTGGCGGACTTGACCGAGGCCGCCGCGTTCCTTCCGTACCTGCGCGACCTGGGCGTGAGCGCGGTCGAGCTGTTGCCGGTGGCGGAGTTCGCCGGTGACCGGTCCTGGGGTTACAACCCGGCGGTGCCGTTCGCCGTCGAGAGCGCCTACGGCGGGCCAGACGCGCTGAAGGCATTCGTCCAGGCCGCGCACGACCTCCGGATCGGGGTCATACTCGACGTGGTCTACAACCACCTCGGTCCCGGCGACCTCGACCATGATCTGTGGCAGTTCGACGGCTGGAACCTCGCCGGGGGCGGCGGGATCTACTTCTACGAGGACTGGCGGGGCGCGACCCCGTGGGGGTCGCGCCCCGACTACGGACGGCCAGAGGTTCGGCGGCTCTTGCGTGACAACGTGCTGTCCTGGTTGCGCGACTACCGGCTGGACGGGCTGCGCCTCGACGCGACCGCCTATGTGCGCAACGCCGACGGAGACGGCGACCCGGCGCGAGACATCGCCGACGGGTGGCGGTTGCTGCAGGAGATCAACGATGACGTCGCGGCGAACCAGCCCTGGAAGATCGCGGCCGCCGAGGACATGCAGGGCAACCAGTGGATCACGCGCCCCACGTCGGACGGGGGCGCGGGGTTTCCCACCCAGTGGGACCCGGACTTCGTTCGGCAGCTGCGCCAGGCCGTGATCACCCCGGACGACGCGGCCCGCGATGTCGCCGCCGTCGCCGACGCGGTGACCCGTCAGTACAGTGGCCGGGAACTCGCGCGGGTGATCTTTACCGAGTCGCACGACGCGGACGCCAACGGCGGGGCCCGCGTTCCACAGGAGATCGACCCCGGTTCCCCCGGCAGCTACTGGGCCAAGAAGCGGTCTACACTCGCGGCGGCGGCCGTCTTCACCGCACCGGGAATCCCCATGCTCTTTCAGGGCCAGGAATTCCTTGAGAATCTCTGGTTCACCGACGACAGGCCGGTGGACTGGGGTAAGCGCGAGATCTACCCCGGCGTGTTGCGGCTGTACCGCGACCTGATCGGGCTGCGCCGCAACGCCAGCGGCGCCACGGCCGGCCTGCGCGGCGGCGGCGTCGGCGCTCACCATGTGAACACGGCCGACAAGGTGCTCGCTTACCACCGCTGGTCTGGCGACGGGCCCCGCGACGACACCGTGGTGCTGCTCAACTTCGCCAACCGGGGATACGACAGCTACACCATCGGGCTGCCCCGCGCAGGCGTCTGGCGAGTGCGGCTCAATACCGACTGGGCCGGCTACGACCCCACGTTCGGTGGCCAGCCGGCGAACGACTTTCATACGAGGCAGGCGCCGCGCGACGGGATGCCGTGCTCCGGCGACGTGGGCCTCGGCCCGTACACCGCGATCGTCCTCTCCCAAGACGAGTGAAGCAGGGCGCTCCAGCCTGGGCCGCCCGCCCCCGGGCGATCCGACGCCCGCCAGGCGCCGCTCCAAAATTCCCACGAATCCGACCCGGAGCGGCGCTTCACCGCACGCGCCGCGCCATCATGGAAGGACGGACCGCACGTCCCGGTCACGAGACGGGTTCGCTCGTAAAGACTTCGGATTCTTAGTTATGTGGCGAATGAGCGGGTAAAAGACTCCTGGACCAAGCGGGACAGCTTGGCGCCGTGTGGAGCGAGAGGCCTGAAGGTGCGCAAACGAGCCTCGGCCAGCGGCCGCGCCGCGCGCGCCTCCACCACGTTCTCGCTGGCGCCGGATGACCTGTTCCGCCCGCGCGGGCGGCGACGCCTCGGTTCCAAGCTGGCGCGCTGGGTTCGCCGCGCCGTCGCGGTCGTGGCGGCCCTCGGCATACTGGCATTGATCAACTTTGTTGCGTTGCTTTTGCTCACGCCGTCGGTCGGTAACGCACGGCACCTCGCCCGGGCGCAGGACCTCGCGCATCACGCCGTCTACCCGGGCCCGCCGGTCCCGCACCGTTTTGGCACCTCGCTCGTCGCCACCGAGGATCACCGGTTCTACGCCGAGCCGGGGATTGACCCGCTCGCGATTGGACGGGTGGCTCTGGCCAAGCTGAGCGGTGGCGGTGACCAAGGCGGCGCCACGCTCTACCAGCAGCTTGCCAAGTTGCTTTATACGCCGGTGCGCTCGGGCGTGCGCGCAAAGGTCGAACAGGTCGCGCTCGCGGTCAAGCTGGACATGACCTACAGCAAGACCCAGATTCTGCAGATGTACGCGAGCGTGGCCTACTTCGGTCACGGCTTTTACGGCCTCGCCGCGGCGAGCTGTGGCTACTTCGGCGAAGCGCCCGCGCAGCTTTCCTGGGCTCAAGCCGCGATGCTGGCCGGCCTGGTGCAGGCGCCGTCCGCGGACGACCCGCTGGCCCATCCCGCCATGGCCCGAGCGCGTGAGGTCCACGTGCTCGACCGGCTGGTCGCGACCCACACGCTGACCGGCGCCGCGGCCACCGCCGCGCTTGGGCAGCCGCTGCTCCGGCTGGTCGGCAAGGCGGGCAAGGGCTGCATGACCCTACGCTGAGCTACGGACCGCATTCAAGCTGCGAGATCTGCGACGAGGGAACAGACTCCTACCCGGCGTTTCGGCTCGCATCGAGGCGGCGAAGGTCGGAGCATGGCTGTGCCCAGAGGGGGTGACACGTGCCGACACAAGATCCAGCGGGCACCATCAAGACCAGGGTGCGCGCGCCGGGCTTCGACGGCCTGCGAGCGCTCGCGGTCCTCGCGGTCATGGCCTTCCATGAGCAATTCACAGCGGTGCCAGGCGGGTTTCTTGGCGTCGACATCTTCTTCGTCCTCAGCGGCTACCTGATCACCGACCTGCTGGTCGCGCACAGGCAGCGGCGCGGGCACCTGGATCTGCGCGGCTTCTGGGTCAGGCGGGCGCGTCGGCTCCTGCCCGCTCTCGCGGTCGTCTTGGTCACGGTGACGGCAGCGGCCGCGGTGATCGAACCGGACCAGCTTGGTCAGCTCAGGCCGGCCCTCGTGGCGGCAGCCACCTACTCGAGCAACTGGTGGCAGATCTGGCACCATCAGCCCTACTTCATGGTGTTCGGCCCGCCACCCCTGCTCAAGCACCTGTGGTCGCTCGCCATCGAGGAGCAGTTCTACCTGGCCTGGCCGCTGATCCTCGCCGTGCTGCTTGCCCTGTGCGCGCGCAGGCGGACGCGGGCCGCCGTGGCGTGGCTCGCGGCGGCGGCGTCCGCGGTCGTCATGGCGGCGGCATACTCGCCAGGCGCAGACCCCACACGTGTCTATTACGGAACAGACACCCACGCGACCGCGCTGCTCATCGGCACCGCGGTGGCCCTGACCTGGCCGCTCAACAAGCTGATGTCGGCTTCAACAGAAACGGCGAAGCGCTTCGACCTCGCCGGGGTGATCGGGCTCGCCGTGCTCGCGTGGACGGTCGGGCACTTCTACGGAACCGACGCCGCCCTCTATCCGGCTGGATTGGTGATCGCGGCGCTGGCCGCCGCCGGGGTCGTGCTTGGCGCCGCGGCTCAGGGAACGGTCAGCCAGATACTGAGCTGCCGGCCGCTGCGCTGGCTCGGAGTGCGGTCGTACGGCATCTATCTGTGGCATTGGCCAGTGATCGCGCTCACCGCGGCGGTGACGGGACCCGGGCCGGGCAATGGCGTGATCTGGGTCATCGAAACCGGTGCGGCAATCGCCCTCGCGGCAGCGTCATGGCGGTGGATCGAGACACCGATCCTGACCAACGGGTTCCGCGCCACGATGCGGGCCGGGCACCGGGCGCTGATCGAATCGGTGTCCGCCGTGCGCAGCTCCCCGCTGCGCGCCATTCCGGCGCTCGCCCTGGTCGCGGCGCTCACCGTCGCCTGCACCGCCGGGTACCGTGTGCTGCGCGCGCCAGCCACTACCTCGCTCGAGCAGCAGATCTTGCAGGGCGAGAGGGTGAGCGGGACCACGCGCACGGTCGGCGCCGACGCAGCGGCGGGGACCGCGATCGCCGCGACGGGGTCGGTCACCACCGCGCCGGCCGGCGCGGTCGGCAATGCCCGGCCGCCGCGGGTCTGGGCAGCCATGTCCAGCCGTCAGGCAGGCGCGCTTCCCGGGCGCCCACACTCATGGCGGCAGAAGATCTTCGGATCGAGGGTCACCGCAATCGGCGACTCCGTCATGCTCGCAGCCGCGCCCGAGCTGAAGGCCGCCCTTCGGGGCGTCTACATCGACGCGCGGATCAGCAGGCAGATGGGCACGGGCCTGCGGACAGTCACCAGGCTGGCCGACTCTGGGTTGCTGCGCCCCGTGGTCGTCGTGGGTCTTGGCACCAACGGCCCGGTGACAAGCCAGCAGATGCGCCAGCTCGTCACCGACGTGGGACCGCACCGCAAGCTCGTGCTTGTCAACACCTTCGTTCCGCGGCCGTGGAAGGAGGAAGTCAACAACGCGTTCGCGGCCGCAGCCCGCGGCCACGCCAATGTCGTGCTTGCCAACTGGTGCGCGACCATCGAGGATCGGACCAGCCTGCTGTGGGGGGACCGAGTGCATCCACGCCCAGCCGGTGCGCAGCTCTACGCGCAGATGGTGGTGGCGGCTGTACGGGCGAGCGCGACACACCGGCGGCCAGGCGCGACCTAGCGGTCACCCTTTCTGACGCGGCGAGGGGAGGGCAGATGGACGAGCGGCTGCGGCGGCTCACCGAGTTCAGCCACTGCGCTGGTTGAGCGGGCAAGCTCGCGCCGGGCGAGCTGGCGCAGGTCCTGCGCCATGTCACGGCCGACCACCCGAACCTTCTCGTCGGCACGCAATCAGGCGATGACGCGGCGGTTTGGCAGGTCAGCAGCGATCGCGCCATCGTGGCGACGGTCGATTTCATCACGCCCATCGTGGATGACGCGCGCATGTGGGGCCGGGTCGCCGCGGTCAACTCCGTGTCTGACGTGTACGCGATGGGCGGTCAGCCGCTTTTCGCGCTCAACCTCGTGTGCTGGAACTCAACGGAGCTGCCCACCCGGCTGCTCGACGACCTTCTCGCGGGAGCGGCAGAGGTGGCAGCCGAGTGCGGGTTCGTGATCGTCGGCGGGCACACGATGGTTGACCCAGAACCGAAGTTCGGCCTGTCGGTCGTCGGCGAGGCCAACCCCGACCGGCTGCTGCGCAACAACGCGCTGCGCCACGGTGACGCGCTTGTCCTCACCAAGGCGCTCGGAACCGGCATCATCTCCACAGCGGCGAAGGTGGGGGCCGCCGCCGCTGACGCGGTCGAGGCGATGGTTGCCTCGATGTGCAGGCCCAACGCCGACGCGGCGGCGCAGGCGCTGCTGGCCGGGGCGATCGCGGCCACCGATGTCACCGGCTTTGGTCTGCTCGGTCACCTCGCGCAGATGGTTCGGGTATCGGGCGTCGACGTCACAGTTGATCCCGCCGCCGTACCGGTCCTGCCGTTCGCCCGTGACCTCGCCGCTGCCGGTCACATCCCGGGCGGCAGCCGGCGCAACCTCGACTGGGTCCTGGACCGCTTGGACGGGGGGTCGGCCGACCAGACCACGCTCATCGTGCTCGCCGACGCGCAGACCTCGGGCGGGCTCGTCTTCGGGGCAGAGCCGCACGCCGCGGCGGAGGCTGTCGCCGCGCTCCGGTCATCCGGCCACGACTGCGCGGTCATCGGCCATGCCGTCGGCGGGGAAGGCCGGATTCGGCTGCGTTGAGCCATCCCGTTGTTACCCGCCTTCGCCATGGCCGCCTCCGTTATGGCCATGGCCGTTCCCGTGGTCGTCGCCATGGCCCTGCGGCTTGACCGCTCCAACCAGGATGACCACGCTGCCGGGCGCGAGCTGGCCGCTCGGCCGCACGGACACGACCGTTCCCGCAGGCTGCTCGCGCGTGCGACGCCAGAGCACGCGGACCACCAGGCCGAGCCGACTGAGCTGCTGACGCACCGAGCTGACGGGCTGCCCGGTCAACGAGCCGCTGTTCACCTCGACCAGCCGCGCCGACGGCGACGGGCTCGTGCGCGTCGTCGGCGCGGTTCCGGTGAACAAACCACCCGCCAGCAGCCCCACCAGCATCGCGACCACGGCAAGCGCCGCGAAGGCGAGCGCTGTCTGACGGCGGCTAAGGCGCGGCCCAGCGCGGCGCACGGCAAGCAATCGCCGCAGCCGGCTGGGCGGTGGGAGCGGCACCGGCATCTCCGTGGTCGGAGCAGCCGGAGCGGCGGGCGGCGGTTCATCGCCAAGCGGCGCCTGGTCTGGGGCCGGATCATCCGCCAGCCTCGCGGCCGGGCCGGCGGTTGGGCCGGCGGCCGGGCCGGCGGTTGGGCCGACGGCCGGGCCGGCGGTTGGGCCGACGGCCGGGGGCAACCGGAACGTGGGGAGATCGCGCAGCCGCGATGCCCTTCGTGCGACGTCGCCCGCGCTGCCCGGACGAGCCAGCGGATCCTTGGCGGTAAGCTCAGCCACCAGGCCGAACACCCCAGCCGGGATCGTCTCAGGCAGCGCGGGCAGCGGATGGTCGCGGTGCGCCGCGACCACCTCCAGTGGTGTTCCCGTGAAGGGCGGGTGACCCGTCAGGCATTCGTAGGCGACAACGCCAAGCGAATACAAATCGCTAGCTGCGGTGGCGTGGGCGCCAGCGGCCCGTTCCGGCGCAAGATAGCCCGGCGTTCCCACGACCAGCCCGGTGCGCGTGACCGGCGCGGACCCCGCCGCATATGCGATGCCAAAATCTGTGATTTTCACATTCCAATGCGGGTCTAGCAGGAGGTTGGCTGGCTTGATGTCGCGGTGTACGAGCCCTGCCGTGTGCGCGGCGTGCAGGCCGGCCGCCGCCTGGGCGATCACATCCATGGTGCGGGACGTACCGAGCGGCCCCGCGGCAAGCAGCGCGGCCAGCGACGGCCCGTCGACAAGTTCCATCACCAGGTACGGCGGATCCGGCGGGTCGGCATGGCCGTAGTCGTAGACCTGCGCGATGGCGGGATGGGACAGCGATCCTGCGCGCTGCGCCTCGGTTCGGAAGCGCGCAAGCGTTTCCGCGCTCTGCGCGCACTCGGCGCGCAGCAGCTTGACCGCGACCGGCCGTGCGAGCACCGTATCGACTCCGCGCCAGACTTCGCCTACGCCGCCGACCGCGATCCGGTCCTGGAGTCGGTACCGGCCGCCGAGAAGGGTTGTGGACGACATATCCGCGAGATCTTACCCATGCTCCGGGCCCGCCACGCGTTTCCTCAGCACGTAGTAGATCACCCCCGCGACCAAAAATCCCACGTAGAAGGCCAGATCGGCCCCGTCGAGGGCGTGTGCCACCGGACCGACCACCAGCGAGGTGTTCATGAACGGCACCATCGCGCCGAAGGCCACGACAAAGGCTATGAGCGCTGGCCAGCCGCTGTGCAAGTTGCGCAGGTTGAGTGCGTCGCGCAGAAAGCCAGGCGTGTAAATGTGATTCGCATAATGCCAATCGATCATCACGATCGCGCAGAACGGCGCGATCCAATAACCAATGAACAACAAGACGTTCTGGAACTTGCCGGAGGTGTCCCCCGCGTGCATCCACAAGATGGCAGCGAATGCGATGACCGCGACGATGACCGCGATGACCGGCCGCCGCAGCCGCGCGCCTAGCGCCTGGAAGGCCAGCGATCCGGTGTAATCGTTCATCGAGTTGGAGGTGATTGCGCCGAACACGATTGCCACCAGCGCCAAAACGCCGAGCGCGCCCCCGCCCATGAGCGCGCGCACGCCCGCCGCGGTCTGGTTGGCCAGCACGCTTGCGCCGGCCAGCCCGATGGTCTCCACCCAGACATACGAAGCGGTCAAGCCGCCGAGGGTGAGCCAGAAGATAGCCGCCTTGGATGACGTCGGCTTCAAGTACCTGCTGTAGTCGGAGGCGTAGGTCGCCCAGGAAATCCCCGTGCTGAGGGAAATTGTGACCATCAGCACAAACGCGCCGATCAGGGCGCCGCCATGGACCGTGTTGTGCGGCAGAACGACGTGGTGCTGGAAGATCCGCACGGTGAGCAGGGCAAAAAGCACGATGAGAACTGCGGATCCGAAGGACTGCAACCGGTGGACAAACTCATAGCCGTAGACGCTGACGATGCCCTCAACCGCCAGGACGATCGCGGCGCCCAGCCAGAACGGAACGTGAAAAAGGAGTTCGGCCGCCTCGCCGCCGAAAAGCCCAACCAGCGCATCCCACGCGATGGAAGAAAGCCATTGCACCGTACCCGGCAAGACGATCGTCTTCCCGAACGGCATGCGCGCGAGTGGCACCTGAGCGGTGCCCGTCTTCGGGCCCCAGGTACACAAGATCGCCACTGGAAGCGAGCCGATGACCGTGCCAACCACGATCGCAACGAGGCCGAGCTGGATACCAAGTCCGAGCACGACAGCGAGGGTTCCCGTGAAGACGCCGGACAGCTCCATGTTCGGCGTGAACCACACCGTGAACATCCGGTGGACCCCGCCATATCGCGCGTCCGCAGGGACCGGGGCCATGCCATGGCTTTCAAGTGCGAGGTCGCCGACGCGGGTCGGCCGCATGCCTTCGAAAACGCTGAGCTCGTCCATCACCTCGGGCATGGCCTCATCCTAGGGTCGGGCCATCCGGCCGAGGGCACTACGAAGATGGATGTGCGATCCAGGATCGTGGCAGGCGCGGCGCAACCTCTTAATGTAGGTGTGTTGGGACCGGGGGATGGGCGCGACGCTTGACATGGGAGGTCCTCATGGTCCGGCCGGAGACCGTCGCCTTGCAACGGCAAGCGGAGGCGGACGAGTTGGTTTCTGCGCTGCAGACGCCCGAACCCATGGCGGATCCTTATCCGGTTTACGCCCGGCTGCGTGAGCTGTCCCCCGTCCACAAGACGGCGTCCGGCCAGGTCTACCTGACCAGGTACGACGATTGCGCAGCGCTGATGCGGGACCCCGGGCTGAGGGCGCAAAGCGCGGAATGGCTGGACCGGGTCCGGCCCGGATGGCGTGAGCATCCGGGATTGCGCGTCACGGCGGAGTCGTTCCTCTTTCGCGACCCGCCGGAGCACACCAGGCTGCGGCGCCTGGTCAGCGGGGCGTTTACCCAGCGCCGCGCGGAACAGCTCCGTGCGCACATCACCCGTCTCACCGATCGCGCTCTCGACGCGGTGGCCGATGCCTGCAGCGACGGCGGCACGGCCGACTTGCACGAGGTTCTCGCCGCGTCGTTGCCCATCTCGGTGATCGGCAAGGTGCTCGGCGTGCCAGAGGCCGATCAGCCGCTGTTACGTGAACCGCTCGAGGGACTGCGGCTTGCGGTCGACGGCGCCGCAAGCGCGGCGAACCTCGGCATCATCGACCGTGCGGCGACGGCTTTGCTCGGCTACTTCGCCGATCTTGTCGCTGAGCGTCGCCGCGCGCCGTGCGACGATCTCACCTCTGCACTTGTGGCTATCCGCGATTCGGCGGACTCGCATGCGCCGGGCGAGGGTGGCGGGCTGACCGAGGAGGAGGTGCTGCAGACCCTCACCCTGATCTTCAGCGCCGCCATCGAGAGCATGGTCGACCTCTTGCTCAACGGCACGGCCGCGCTGCTCACCCACCCCGCCCAGGCGATGGCCTTGCGCGAGGACGCGTGCCCGTTCCGGCGGACAGTCTGGTGATAGCGCTGCTCGGCGCGGCGAACCGAGACCCCGCGCGGTTCACGGCGCCGGACCGGTTCGACATCTCCAGGACGGGCCCGGCCGTGCTCTCGTTCGGCGGCGGCATCCACTTTTGCCTTGGCGCGGCGCTGGCGCGCCTGCAGGCGGGTGTCTTCTTCCCAGCCTTGGTGAACCGGTTTCCCACCATGCAGTTGGCGAGCCCGCCGGTCCGCCGGGGGGTGGTGCTGCGCGGTTTCGCCGAATTCCTGGTGTGCGCGCGGAGACCATGATCCGCGTACATTTGGCTGCCGCTCGCAAGCAAAATGTACGCGGCTGTGCGTGCGCACCTCAGCGTGCTGCTATGGGGAGGTAGCTGAAACCACGAAAGACCACGCCGCTGCGGACGGGGGTTCCAGCCAGCCGCAAGCCAGGAAACCGGGTCACCAGGGAGCAGAAGAACTCTTCGGCCTCCACCCGCGCGAGCGCAGCGCCAAGGAGAGCACGGCCGGGCCCGTCCTGGAGATGTCGAACCGGTCCGGCGCCGTGAACCGCGCGGGGTCTCGGTTCGCCGCGCCGAGCAGCGCTATCACCAGACTGTCCGCCGGAACGGGCACGCCGCCGATTGTCGCGTCCGCCGCCGGCACGCGGGCGACGAACTGCACAGGTGGGTCGTAGCGCAGCGCCTCTTCGACCGCGGCGGCTGCCAAGCCGTGATCGCCGCGCAGCAATTCGGCCTGCGCCGGATGCGCGATCAGGGCGGCGGTGCCATTTGCGAGCAGATTGATCATCGTATCCACGCCGGCCATGAAGAGGAAGGTGAGCGTCTGCAGCAGCTCCTCCTCGGTCAGCCGGCTGCCATCACCTGACGCGCGCGCGTCCGGCGAGTCCCGGGTCGCCACCAAAGCAGAAGCAAGATCACCAAGTGGGGAGCGGCGGCGCTCCGCGACAAGATCTGCGAAGTAACGGCGCAGCGCGAGCGCCGCGGCGTCCGCCTCGGCCAGCTCCTTCTTGCTTGTGAACAGCTCCACAACGTTGAGCAGCGCTGATATCGATGCGCGAAGGTGGCGCCAGTCGGTCTCCGGCACCCCGACCAGCCTCCCGATCACCGGCATCGCCAGCGACAGGGCGAGGATGCCCTGAAGATCCGCCGTACCGCCGTCGGCGCAGGCGTCAGCGACGGCGTCGAGCGCGCGATCGGCGAGCGCGGCAACCTCGCCGCGAAGGCTGTCCACCTTGCGCGGCGTGAATGCGCCGCTCACCAGCTTGCGGAGCCGCGTGTGATCCGGCGGGTCGCGGAAGAGCATCGTCTCGAACGTGGCGACCTGCCCAGGGCTGTCTCGCCACCCTGGAATGACCCGGTCGGCCCAGGCGGGGCTCTGCGCGCGGTATTCCGGATTGCGCGTGACAGATGCGCAGTCGTCGTACCTGGTCAAAAGGATGCTGCCGGACGCGCTGCGATGCTGCGGCGCCAGCGCGCGCAGGCGGGCGAAGATCGGATATGGATCGGCCCTGCCCTCCGGCGTGGCTAAGCTCGCCAGCAGCGCGTCCGCCTCGTCACGGACGCGAGACGCCTCGTCACGGACGCGCGCTGGCGCGGCGTCGCCGGGCTCCGCTGCTGCCACGCCGTCAGTCCCTTCCAGCCGCTGTCGCGCCGTCATCCTACGCAGGCCATCCGGTGCGGAAAAGCCTCCCTAAGCGATCACCATCCCATGCCTGTGTGGCGGACATGGGTAGAGCGGTCTTACCGAACGGACATATGAATCCGTGATTTTTTTGTAGAGCATGTTCAGGGTCTAGCCGTCAAGATAACCCGCACAGGAAAGGAGCCGGTCATGGTGTCAGGCAGCAGCTGAGTTCCGGGCAATGACTGTCACAACGCCCGTGGTGGCCAGGTCATAGACCTGGCCACCCGCCAATCGCCGCCTGACGGGGCGGCAAGCGGGGGCCGGATGCTCCAGCACTCTCCCCGAAACTGAAGGGACACCCGAGATGGACGCGCGGGCCGTACCGAATGCGAACTATGTGCTCCAAGCGTGTGATTTTTTTGGCACCCTGGGCGACGCGGAAGCCATCGTGGCGGGAGATCGCAGGTTCAGCTACGGGCAGACCCGCAGCGCCATCTTCGACATGGCGGCCGTGCTGAGCGAACACGGCGTGCGCTCCGGTATGAGCGTCATCACAGTGGTGAAGAACCATCCCGAATCGATCTTCCTTCAGCTCGCGCTGCACCTGCTCGGTTGCCGCACCGGGTTCATACCCCTCTACGCGCCGCACCGCGATCAGGTTGATTTCATCGAGCACGCGGGCATGGACGTGTTCGTCCACGACAGCGACCTGGCCGAGGGACTCATCAAGGAGCTGAGCGGGCGCGCGAAGCCGGTTCCCGTGCTCAGTTTGGGTCCAGCGGGCGCCGGGCCCGACCTGCTCGCGGAACTGACGGGAGACGCGCCGCGATTTGACCCCAGCTCCGTTGGCGGCGAGCCTGAGTCGCTGTTCTACACCAGCGGCACTACCGGCCAGCCGAAGCTTGTGCTCCACCGGCAGCGCTTCTACCAGGCGCTATTCGTTGGCGGGCAATACTACCGCGCCTCGGGAGAGCCGGCGATGCGGCACCTGGGCATCCCCGCGTTCTCCACCACAAGCGGCCAGATGCCGGGGCTGCTCGCGCTGTTCCAGGGCGGCGCGGCCATCCTGATGCACGACCTCGACATGCCGGAGTTCCTCGCCACGATCGAGCGTGAGCGGGTGACCAGCACGTTCATCGGGCCGCTTCGGCTGTACGAGATGCTCGATCACCCCGCGCTCGCGCAGACCGACTACAGCAGCCTTCGATACCTGAACTGCGGAGCGAGCGCGCCCGCCCCGGCGCGGCTTGCGCAGGCGATCGAGCGCCTCGGCCCGGTTGTGCGGCTCGTCTACGGCATGACCGAGGCGCCGCTGATCACCGACCTGCCGTTCCTTGACTTCGATCCGGAGCACCCCGGTCGGCTCAGCTCATGCGGAAAGCCATTCGCCGATATGCGGATCGAGATCCGCGACGAGAAAGGCGCCGCGGTCGGGACGGGCGAAACCGGCGCGGTATGGGTCTCGGGAATGCTGGTCATGGACGAGTACTGGGGGCAGCCCGAGTTGACGGCGCAGACGCTGGTTGACGGATGGCTGCACACCGGCGATGTGGGCTACCTCGACGAAGAGGGCTTTCTCTACCTGGTCGACCGGTCAAAGGACATCATCATTACCGGAAAAAGCGACCAGAAAGTTTACTCGCGAGTTGTCGAGGACATCCTCGCGACACATCCGGACGTCCGCGCCGCGGCCGTCATCGGCGTGCCCGACGAGGAGCTTGGCGAGGCCGTCCACGCGTTCGTTGTCATCCGGCCGGGCGCCTCGGTGACCGAGGCAGAGCTTCGCAACCTGGTCGCCACCGGCCTGAAGGAGCTGTATGCTCCGCGGCACGTTGAGTTCGTGGACTCATTGCCCTTGACCGGCGCGGACAAGGTCAACAAGCTGGCCCTGCGGGCGCGCTACCGCGCCGGGCCGAACGCGTGAGCAGTGAGCAGGGCACCGAGAGCCGGTGGTGAGGATGGCTGAGCCATCGCCAGACATCTTCCCCTTCCATTTGCGGCGGGAGGATTTCGGCACTCCGTCGCGGCTGTACGCGCGACGCCGCCAGGAATGCCCGCTCGGGACGATCAGGCTGCCGAGCGGCGACCTCGCGCACATGGTAATGGATTACAACGACGCCGCCTTTGTGCTGCGGGACCGCCGTTTCAGCCGCAATTTCCGCCACCCCGGCGCTCCGCGGATGGTGGCAGATGGCGACATGTCGCAGGTCGCCGACTCAATCGTCAATGTTGATCCGCCGGAGCACACGCGGCTCAGGCGAACGATCCAGGGCGCGTTCAAGCCTAGCCAGGTGGAAACCTGGCGGCCGATAGTGCAGCACGTTGTCGCCGGCCTTCTCGACCAGCTCGCCTCGGCCGGGCCACCCGCCGACCTCGTCGCCACCTACACGAGCCTGCTGCCGATCAGCGTGATGTGCGAGCTGCTCGAGGTCCCACCGCAGGACAAGAAGCGCCTGATCTCCTGGACCGGCGTCTTCTTCTCCACCTCGTCGGCCTCGCTGCAGGAACGAGCGGCGGCCAATGGCGAGTTCATGGCCTACACCCGCGAACTCGCGACCTCGCGCCGTGCCAACCCGGGCCATAGCCTGATCGACTCACTCATCGCAAGCCGCGACATCGACGGGGTGCTCAGCGAGGGCGAACTGCTTCAGATGATCATGGCAATGTTCATCGGCGGGCAAGAGAACACATCGGCGACGCTCGCGCGCGGCATATTCACCCTGCTGCGCCACCATGAACAATACGAGGCACTGTGCGCGGATCCCGAGCTCGTGGACGGCGCCGTCGAGGAGATCCTCCGATTCGATCTCCCCAGTGAGGGCGCATTTCTTCGAGTGGCCACCGAGGACGTGGAACTGGCCGCTGGCGCCATCGGCAAGGGCAGCGCCGTCCAGGTGTCGCTGGCGGCTGCCAACAGGGACCGTAGCTGTTTCGCCGATCCCGACCGCTTCGACATCCGCCGCGCTCCCAACCCGCACCTGGCCTTCGGCGCCGGCGCCCACTTCTGCGTCGGCGCCCATCTGGCCCGCCTCGAACTGCAGACAGCGCTGCGCGCCCTGGCCACCCGGTTCCCCGGTCTCCGCCTCGCCACCGAGGTGTCGCAGGCCCGCTACGCACAAGACACTCTCGTCCGCGCGCTGCACGCGCTCCGGGTGACCTGGTGATCCCGGCCAGGTGAACGAGCCGGCCGCGCGGAGGAGAAGGATGGCCACCGCTGCGGGTCCCGGCCAGCCGGTCACCGGGCCGGCCGTCGCCGCCGAGCAGGTGCCGCTGCGCCGTAACAGGGATTTCAACCTGCTGTGGGGCGGGCAGGCGGTCTCGCTGCTCGGCACGCAGATGTCGGTGATCGCCTACCCGCTGCTGATTTTGACCGTGACCGGATCGGCGGCACAGGCCGGAATCGTGAGCGGCGCCACGCTGATCGGCACCGTGGCGCTGCTGCTGCCCGCGGGGGTGGTCGCGGACCGCTACCCACGCAAGCGAATCCTGATGATCACCTCGCTCGCGCAGATGATCGCCGTGGCCACGGTCGTGCCGGCAGGGCTGACCCATCGGGTGTACCTGGCGCATCTTGCCGCCGTTGGCCTCACCCAGGGCGTCGCGTCGGCCTTCTACATCGGCGCGAGCCGTGGCGCGGTCCGCCGCATCGTGCCTGCCATACAACTCCCGCACGCGCTGTCGCGGCTTTTCGCCCGCGATCAGGCGGCCGCGCTGCTCGGGCCGCCCATCGGCGGGGCGCTGTTCGGCGTCGCGCAGTTCCTTCCTTTCGCATGTGACTCCGCCTCGTTCGGCGCGGTCGCGACCGCCGCGGCGATGCTGCGCGGGCCGCTCGATCCCGCTGCCGAGGCCGCGGATGGGAGCAACGCCGTCCCGCGCGTGCCGATTCGGCGCGCCGTCACCAACGGCATGCGCTACCTGATCGGCCAGCCGTTCCTGCGCACGGTCGCCATCTGGTCGGCAGCCGTGAACGCGGTCGCGGCGGCGATGCTGCTGATGGTCATCGTCCTCGCGCGAAGCCGCGGCGCCACGCCGCTGGTCATCGGCGGGATGTTCTCAGTCAACGCGGCGTGCGGCCTGGCGGGGGCGCTCACCGCGCCGCGGCTGATCAACCTCGTGGGCGGTCGGCGGATGGCGCTGACCACGTCGTGGCTGCTGCCCGCCTGCGCGGTCGGCATCGCGTTCGCGCCGTGGGTGTGGTTGATCGCGTCGCTCGGCGCGGTGACCACGTTCACCGTGATGCCGGTGAACGTGAGCTTCCAGGCGCGGGCGACGCAAATCACCCCGGATCAGATGCAGGGCCAGGTCGGCAACGCGCAACAGCTTTTCGGGACCAGCCTGACGTGGCTCGCACCGCCGAGCGCGGGCGCCCTGACCGACGTCATCGGCCCGGCCGGGGCCATCATGGCCGCGGCCGGGCTCTATGCGATCACCGCGGTGTGGCTGCAGTTCAACGCGGGCTTGCGCCAGCTCGATGACCGGCGCGCGTAGCCGTTCGGCATGAATCTCTGCTTCGTCGCGGAGGGGGTCGTATTCAGCCGTCAGCACGGTCGTCCCTGGCAGGCCCGCGAGGTCGTCCGCGCGCAGCGGCGACGCGAGCGGGTTCGCGCCGTCCTGCGGCGAGGCCAGGTACATGGCCCAGTACCGCCGCACAGCGGCCGCCACCGAAAGAAGTACACCAGCCACCGTCCTTCGCTGCGGGGCCAGCTGCCGGGCCAATAGAGGCGGGCGGCCAGTTCGCAGGCAGGGCCGGCGAGCGCGGTTCGATCTGGGCCCGATGCTGGCGAGCCCACGCCAGAGGTTGCCAAAAGGCGCTAACAATGGGACGGGGAAATCCATTGACGCTGCGCCCCCCGGTGGTGGACGCTATGCCCGCGTGGGACCGTTTGCGGTCCAATGGCGCTTCTGGAGGGGGCACGATATGCGCCGTTTGCCTGGAATTGTCTGCTCTGCTGCCGTTATCTTAGCCGTTCTGGCGCTCCCCGCGGGCGCCAATACAGCCGCGCCCGCGGGGCCGGCCGCGACCACCTTCGCGAATTGGCCCGCCTACCTGCTTGGACCCACTCATTCATCGGCTAATTCCGCGGCCGCCGCGATCACCCCGGCCAAAGTCGCGACCCTCACGCGAGTCTGGCGCTTCGCGCCGGCCGGCCCGACGATGACCGGTCAGCCCGGGACATCGCTGTTCGCCAGCCCCACCGTTTTCAATGGCCGGGTCTATATCGGGGCGAATACGGGCGTCTTCTACGCGCTGGACGAGGCGACCGGCCATGTCGTGTGGCATCGGTTCATGGGTTTCGTGACGAAAAAGACCTGCAGCGCGCGGGGCTTCATCTCGACGGCGACCGTGGCGCCGGACCCGGCGTCCGGAGCTCTTACCGTCTACGTGGCCGCGGCGGACGGCTACCTGTACGCGCTCAACGCCGCCGACGGCGCCCTCAGGTGGCGCAGCGTGGTCGCCATTCCCTCGACGACGGTGAACGACTACTACAACTGGTCGTCGCCAACCGTTGTGAACGGGCGCATCTACATGGGTGTGTCCTCCGAGTGTGACTCTCCGTTGGTGATGGGCGGGCTCAAGGCGTACGACCAGGCCACAGGGAAACTGCTCGCCTTCTACCGGACCAACCCCGGCGGCTCGACCGGGCCGAGCATCTGGAGCAGCGCGGCGGGAAGGCCGTCGGCGACCTCTGTGTACGTGACGACGGGGAACGGGCCGGCGGGCTCCGATGCGATCTCCGTCGTGCGGCTGGATGCCGCCACGCTCGCCAAGCGTGGCTCATGGCAGGTCCCGAACAGCGAGCACGGATCAGACTCGGACTTCGGCGGCTCCCCCACCTTCTTCTCCGCGACACTGGCCGGCGTTTACACCCCGCTCGTGGGGGCGTGCAACAAGAACGGCGTGTATTACGCGCTGCGCAGGGGAAACCTCGCCGCCGGGCCGGTGTGGCGGTTCAAGGCCGGCGGTCCACCATCGGTCGGCGGGCAATGCGACGCGGCGGCGGTGTGGGACGGCTCGAACCTCTTCGTCGCCGGAAACTCCACCGTGATCGGGGGCGTCACCTACGGCGGATCTGTTCGGATGCTGAACCCAGCGACGGGCAGCCCTCGCTGGCAGCGTGGCCTGTCCGGGCCGGTGATCGGCTCACCAACCCTGAGCGGCGGCGGCGTGCTCGCCGTGCCTACCTACAGCAGCGCCGGGTTGTACCTCGTCAGTGCCGCGAACGGGTCAATACTGAGGCACATCGCCACCGGGCCTGAGTTTGGCCAGCCCGTGTTCGCCGACAACACGATGCTCGTTCCGACAAAGAACAACGGTCTGTGGGCATACCGGTAGCCGGCTAGCTGAGGCGCCCGGCCGACCCGACGGCCATTGCGGCAGCCAGCCGGGCAGGCTTGACGCGCGATGCCGCAGCCGTTCTGGATAACTGTCCTTAACGGCTGCCGCGGGAGGGACCGCCACGGGACCTGCGTCCTGGCCTCGTGGGCGCCCGCCGTTCCGCATCGTCGGCTAGCTCGCGCACCACCTGCGCCATGCTGGGATCCGCGGTCAGTCCCTGCAGCTCATCGCTGAGCTGCTTCAGCTCAGCGCCGCCCGCCATCATGTCGGTGAGCCCTTCGACTGTCGTCTCGCTCTTGAGGAAGGAACCCATCAGCCGCCCCCGTTTGAGCAACACGAACCGGTCGCCAACCGGGTAGGCATGATGCGGGTTATGGGTGATGAAGACGACGCCCTTGCCGAGATCGCGCGCCTGGACGATGTATTTGAGCACGATCCCCGACTGACGGACTCCGAGGGCCGACGTGGGCTCGTCGAGTATAAGCACGCTGGCGCCGAAGTAGACGGCCCGCGCGATGGCCACCGCCTGGCGCTCACCGCCCGAGAGCGTGCCGACTGTCTGGTTCGGGTCGCGAACGTCGATGCTCATTTTGAGCAGTTCCTCGCGCATGACCTGTCTCGCTTGGGTGACGTCCAGGCGCCGCAGCGGTCCCCATCCTCGTGTTGGCTCCTCGCCTAGGAAGAAGTTGCGCCACACCGACATCAGCGGCACGGTGGCGAGGTCCTGGAACACCGTCGCGATGCCATGGCCTCGCGCGGCGCGTGGCCCGGAAAGGGTGACAGGCGTGCCGCCGATCAGGAATTCGCCTTCGTCTGGCGGAAAAACCCCGGAGAGGATCTTGATCAACGTCGACTTACCCGCGCCGTTGTCGCCCAGCACGCAGGTGACCTCGCCAGGCAAGATCTGGAGCGAGACGTCCTGTAGGGCGTTGACGCTGCCGAAATACTTACTGATGTCGCGCACCTCAAGAAGCGGCGGGCCCACCGCCTGGATGGCGTTCACCGGCGCGCCTTCAGCGCTCGCCGGTAGATGACCGTATTGACCACCACAGCGAGGAAAAGGACGACACCGAGGAAGGTGAAGTCCCACGAGCTGTCCCAGCCCGCGTAGATCACTCCCTCGAAGGCCATGCCAATGATGCAGGCGCCAAGGGCCGCGCCAATGGCTGAGCCGTACCCGCCGGTGAGCAGGCAGCCGCCCACCACGGCGGCGATGATGTAGAAGAACTCATAGCCGACGCCCTGCTCGGAGACTGCCGACGATGCCTGCGTGAACGAGATGATCCCGACAAGGCCGGCCGACATTGCCGTCGCGAGGAAGAGCAGGATCTTGGTCCGGGTCACGGGGACGCCGACATTGCGGGCGGCATTGGCGTCGCCTCCGACTGCGAAGATCCAGTTCCCGAACGTCGTCCGGGCGAGGATCCACGCCGCGATCGCAGTGACACCGATGAACCAGAGGACCGCGATCTGGTAACCGCTGCGCACGGATTCGCTGGCCCAAAGTGAGTTACCGAATATGGTCTTCGCACTTTCGAGACCGGGATGTGCGGTGCCGGTCACTCCTACCTCGGTGCTACCGTGGTTGAGCAGCAGGACGCCGCCAACGCTCGTGCCGCGAAGGACGAAGAACGTCGCGAGCGTGACGATGAAGCTCGGTAGCTTCGACTTCACCACCACGAACCCGTTGAGCAGCCCGATCGCGGCGGCGAACGCAAAGGTTCCCGCGATCGCCGCCCAGGCGTTCCAATGCAGCCTCCCGACGAGAAGTGCCATGACAATGGCGGCCGCGCCCGTCATCACGCCAGCCGAGAGGTCGAACTCGCCACCGATCATGAGCAGCCCGACCGGTACGGCCATGATCCCAAAGAATGCCGCCTGCGCGCTCCACGCCGCCACGCCGGTCTGGGTGAGCCACAGGTGCTGCGGGGTTGAGTCGGTGGTAGCGAAGATCAAAAAGATGGCCGCCGCGCCGAGGAGCGCGCCAAGCTCCGGACGCTGAAGCGCGCGCGTGACGCGGCTGATGGGAGCGAGCCGCTCGTCTCGCCCGGCGATCGTCGGCACGACGGCGCCGGCTTGCGGGCCGACGCCCTGACCCGCCGCCGGGGCGGCTTCCGTGCCCGCGCCCTGACCCGCCGCCTGAGCGACTTGCGGGTCCGCGCCTTGGTCCGCTGCCGAACTGGCTGCTGGCCCAGCCGCCGGGCCCGAGGTGCGAGCGGCCGTGGGTTTGCCTTCCATGTTCAGTCCTCGCTCGGTGGTCTCGGACTGCCCTCGTGGCGTGCCAGGCCGCCGGCCTGGCACAGCACGAGCGCTCTAGGCGTGATGTCCGTGATCAATCGTCTCCAGCGGAGATCGCGGCTTGGACGGTCGCCACATTGCCCTTGTTGACCACGAGCGGGCCGGTGGGAACGACCGAGCCAGGGCCGACTGAGTTTCCCTCGTGCTTGTTGTACAGGTAAAGGGTCACGATCGGCAGGTAGCCCTGCAGGTACTGCTGCTGGTCGATGGCGAAGTCCATGGACGACGACTTGAGGTCGCTCACGACCTGCGAGTCAAGGTCGAAGGTTCCGATCTTCACGCTACCGGGTTTCGCTGTGACCAGCGCCGTGCCTATGGCGCTGTTGAGCGTCATCACCGCGTTGACCCCGGTGTGGGCCTGCAGGTACGCGCTGACCTGGCCAATCGCCTGCTGTGGGTTGCTTGCAGCGTTCGGGGTCGACAGAATCAGCTCGGTGCAGGCTGGGCCGTGGGCTGGCGCCGCCTTCGTTGAGCACGTGGAACCAACGCCAAGCCCCTGAGCGATGCCGTTGCAGCGGTCGAGCAGGTTCTGCCCGGACTGGTGGATGACGCACAGAATGTTGCTCGCGCCCTCGCTCTTCAGCGTGGCGCCGGCTTTTTGGCCCGCCAGCGTCTCTGGTTGGCCCATGCAGGTGATGGCGTGGCTCGCGGCGAGGTCTGCCGGGTCACAGCCGGCGTTGAGCAGGACGACGGGAATTCCCGCGGCCACCGCCTTGGCAATGGTCGGGTTCATCAGGCTGGGGTTGTGGTCGGAGACAGCGATGCCGTTGACGTGGGCGTTCACCGCATCCTGGATCTGGGCGTTCTCGGCGCTGTCGTCCGGCTCCGCCTGACCCTGTTGCTGTGAGCCGTAGACCTCGCTCAGCGTGCAGCCGAGGTCCTTCGCGGCATTCTTCGCGCCCTTGTAGACGACGCTCCAGAAATTGCCATTGTCGCCGTGGGTGATGAGCGCGAACCGGTACTGGCACGCCCCGCCGGCGCCAGCCTGGGCGGTCCGGGATGCCTTGGGTGCGGACGAACTGCTGCCCGAACATGCGGCGAGCAGAAGCGGCGCGCATAGAAGCGCCACGACCAGTTTGATCCTCGGATGCATTCTCTACCCTCCTTGTTACGGGCAGTTCATCTGCCCCGGTCGCGGGAACTCGCCGCGCCAAGTGAGAAGGTCCTCGCCAGGGTGGTCCGGAAGGTGGGAACGCTCGGAGCGGCCGACCGGCACCACAGGGTGTGGACCGCGCCCAGGTACCCAGGAGTGCGTGCTAGCGACCCAGTGCTCGATGGCCCTCATCGTTGCCCCTCCGAGCGATGGACCGAGGAACGACCGACCGGCATCCGCTCGCCTGGTAACCGAGCGGAACGTTGCCTTACTTTAATGACATGTCAATAGTATGTAAAGAGGTAAGGACAATTTGATGCTCTACCGAAATCGCTTACACTCAAGCCATGCACAGCAGCGCCGATCAGGCCGCCGCAGCGCCCGTGTCCCGCGCGGCGCCGACGTCCGCCGCGCTCACCACGTCCGCCGCGCTCACCACGTCCGCCGCGCCGTCGCGGCAGGAGGCCGCGGCGATGGGCCGGGCACACCGCGACTACCGATGGGCGACGCCATGATCGTCGGGCCGCTCGACAGAAGCAGCCCCATACCCCTTTACTTTCAGATCGCGGAGAGCCTGACTGAGGCCATAAAGAGTGGGGCGATCGCACCTGGCGAACGGCTGGACAACGAACTGGAGCTAGCCGAACGGCTGGGGGTGAGCCGGCCAACCGTCCGCCAGGCGGTACAGCGGCTCGTCCAACAGGGCCTTGTCATTCGTCGCCGCGGCCTCGGTACGCTCGTCGTGGCCCCGCGCATCCTGCGCCCAGTCGCTCTGACCAGCCTTTACGACGACCTGTCGGCGGCAGGTCGACACCCGGCGACCGTCGTGCTCTCGGCGCGGCAGGTCGAGGCCCAGGACGAGATCGCCACGATCTTGTCAGTGGCGCCCGGAACACCAGTGCTCTCCATTGAGCGGCTCCGCTCGGCAGATGAGGCGCCACTTGCGATCATGCATAACTATCTGCCCGCGAGCCTGCTGCAGGGCCGACCCGAAACCGATCTTGAGAAAGTAGGCCTTTACGAGCTGCTCCGAAGCCTTGGCGTTCACCTTCACGCCGCAGAACAGGTGATCGGCGCCAGGCGGTCAGCGGCGCAGGAATCGCGTTTGCTACGAGCGCCGCGGGGTGCCACGGTGCTCACGATGACCCGCACCGCCTTCGACCCGGTCGGCGTTCCGGTGGAACATGGTCGCCACGCGTACCTCGCTGACCGGTACTCCTTCAAGATGAGCCTCGTCGCGCAATAGCCGACGTCCGGCGCCTACCCAGAGCTAACTCTGGAGCGGCCCCCGCGGGCTGCCAGACCCCCGCGTCAAACCGCCGCCAACCTCCGCTCAGAGGTACGGACGCTGGGCGCGTTTGGCTGACTCGTAGTCTTGCCGCGCGTCTCGGGTGGTTGGCAGCGCGGAGACTTCGGCGACCGGCACGTCCCACCACGCGCCGCTGTCGGGCGCACCGACGAGCGGGTCGGTCTCGATGTGTACGACCGTGATGCGGTCCGCCGCCCTGGCCTTCACAAGCGCCGAGCGGAATTCCGCCAGAGTGCCGGCTCGCAATACGTCCACCCCGAGACTTTCTGCGTTGGCCGCGAGGTCGACTGGCAGGTAGTCGCCATCGAGCCTGCCACTCGCGCCCCGGTACCGATAACGCGTGCCGAAACGCTGGGATCCGATGGACTCCGAGAGGCTGCCGATTGAGGCGAAGCCGTGGTTCTGCACGACGACCACGACGAGTTTGACCCGCTCCTGTACCGCCGTGACAAGCTCTTGGGCCATCATCAGGTAGGAGCCGTCGCCCACGAGCACGAAGACCTCGCGCTCCGGCGCGGCCAGCTTCGCGCCGAGGCCGCCCGCTATTTCGTACCCCATGCAGGAGTAGCCGTATTCGACGTGGTAGCCCTTGGGATCGCGGGTTCGCCACAGCTTGTGCAGGTCGCCGGGCATCGACCCGGCTGCGGCCAGCACCACATCGGTGGCGGCCGAGACTTCGTTGACGACGCCGAGCACTTCGGCTTGTGATGGCAGGGGGCGGTGCGCCGCGGTGTAGGCCTCTTGCACGGTGGCGTCCCACTCCGCGGCCAGGTCTGCGGCCCGCTGGCGGTAGCGTGGTTGGACCGACCAGCCCGCGGTCGCCCGGCTCAGCGCAGCCAGTGCGGCGCGCGCGTCGGCGACGATGGCCACACCACTGTTCTTGGCGGCGTCGAATGCGGCGACATTGACGTTGATGAACCGTACGCCAGGCGCCGCGAAGGCGCTGTTCGAGGCGGTCGTGAAGTCACTCCACCGAGTGCCAATTCCGATGACCACGTCAGCGTCCCTGGCCAGCGCGTTGGCAGCCGTCGTACCTGTCGCACCGATTGCGCCCACACAGCAGGGGTCGTCATAGCGCATGGCACCCTTGCCCGCCTGGGTCTCGGCTACGGGGATCCCCGTGGCCGCGGCGAACGCGCGCAGCGCCTGGGTGGCATCGGAGTAGATGACGCCCCCACCAGCGACGATGAGGGGCCGTTGAGCCGACCGGATCAGCGCCGCCGCCCGGGCGAGAGCGGCTGGCTCGGGCACCGGGCGCGCGATGTGCCAGACGCGCTCATCGAAGAGCTCGGCCGGCCAGTCCCGCGCCTCCGCCTGAACGTCCTGGGGAAGCGCGAGCGTCACAGCCCCGGTCTCAGCCGGATCGGTTAGCACGCGCATCGCCGCGAGCAGCGCCGACGGCAGCTGCTCCGGGCGCCAGATGCGATCGAAGAACCGCGACACTGGCCGCAGGGTGTCGTTGACGCTCACGTCGTAGCTTGTGGGGTCTTCGAGCTGCTGCAGCACCGGGGCCGCCACCCTGGTGGCAAAGATGTCACCGGGCAGCAGCAGGACCGGAAGCCGGTTGATGGTGGCGAGGGCCGCTCCGGTGACCATGTTTGTCGCGCCGGGGCCAATCGAGGACGTGCAGGCCATCGTTTGGAGCCTGTTTGTGGTCCGGGCAAAGGCCGCAGCCGCGTGCACCATCGCCTGCTCGTTGCGCGCCTGGCGATAGGGCAGCAGGGTTGGGTCGGATAGCTCGGCTGCCAGCAGGGCCTCGCCGACCCCCGCCACATTGCCATGGCCGAAGATGCCGAAACAGCCGACGATGAGCCGGTGCTGCGCACCGTCGCGCTCACTGCGCTGTGCTGCGAGGAAGCGAACAATGGCCTGGCCCACGGTGAGCCTGATCGTCGTCATGGGTTTGTGCGCCGCCCAGTCATCGGGAGCCGCGGGTCGACCGGTTGATCGGGCCAGGTGCTCCGCACCCACGAGTGGGCAGGATCGTCGCGTGCCAGCCATTCCCGTCGGCCCGGCCCCGCCATCACGTTGAGGTAGTAGAGATCGTAGCCAGGCGCTGCCATCGACGGGCCGTGCCAGCCGTGCGGAATCATCACGACATCACCGGTGCGCACCTCGGCGAGAATGTCAGCCGGGCGCTGTGGCGTGCCGTAGACGCGCTGATAGGCGATGCCGGGCCCGGCCGGTCCTGCGGCGACCTCAAAATAGTAGATCTCCTCGAGCGCGCACTCCCCGGGCCGATCCTCGTCGTGCTTGTGTGGCGGGTAAGACGACCAGTTGCCCGATGGGGTCAGCACCTCGCAGGCGAGAAGGCGGTCGGCGTCCAGTATCCCGGGCATCGCGAAGTTGTTGACCTGCCGTGAGCAGGCGCCCGTTCCGCGCAGCTCCACCGCGATGTCTGCGCTGCGAACATGACGGAACGGCAGCGCGCGCCGCGCTCGGGCGCTTGCCAGAGCGAACCGCCCCCCGGCCTCGCTCGTCAGGGAGAGCTCGCTGTCGCGGGGGACATAGGCGCAGTCGCTCAGCGCCGCGAAGACACTCAGCCGGCCCGCAAGCTCGGCCCGGCCCGCAAGCTCGGCCCCGCCCGCAAGCTCGGCCCCGCCCGCAAGCTCGGCCCCGCCCGCAAGCTCGGCCCCGCCCGCAAGCTCGGCCCGGCCCGCGACCGCCTCGACGGTGCACGAGCCGGCGAGCGGTAGCACGACCACCTCGAATTCTTCTGTCGCGCACTCGTACCGGGCACGGGGCGGCAGCTCGACGACACGAAGGGCGGAGAATTCCCAGCCAGCGTGCTGCGGAGTCACCCGGACGGTCTCGCGCCCCTCCCCCGTGCTCCCGGCCCGGATATGCCAGGCTGGCGACCCATCAAGGTCGGCCACGACGCGCCCAGGGCCGCCGACGGCCCGCCCCCGACCGTCCGAGACCCGGCCCCGACCGGCCAGAACGTGCCCAGTCACGGACTCGCCGCCTCTGCCATGTGGACCAGCGCCGCGGCGGCGTCGACGGCAGCGGCGACGTCGCCGTCCTCCGGGTAGAGCAGCGCACGGCCGATGACAAAGCCGCGAACCCCCGGCAGCGTGAGCGCGGATGCCCACCGTGAGTAGGTCTGTTCGGCCGGGCCGTCTGGGTCGCCACCGAGCAGCAGCGTGGGCAGGGTGGTGGCGGCCATGACCTCGGCCATTCTGTCCACAACGGGCAGCTTCAGCCAGCTGTAGCCGCTGGTGGCGCCGAGCCCCGAGGCGATGGCGACAGCCTTGACGACAGCAGGGACCGACAGGTCGTTGACAAGTCTGCCGTCGACACGACGGCACCAGAACGGCTCAAGCAGCGCCATCAATCGACGCGAAGCCAGCTCGGTCACCGCGCGGCCACTGGCCTCCAGGGTGGCGACCGTCGCCGGGTCGCTCGGGTCGATCCTGGCGAGCATCTTGCCGCCGTCGAGTCCCATTCCCGCGATCGTCGCGGTGTCGTAAGCCGTGAACCGATCGTCAAGCTCGAAGCTCGCGCCCTGCAGGCCGCCCCGGTTCATCGATCCAATGACCACCTTGTCCTCAAGCGCGCCGAGGAGCAGCAGGTCTTCGATGATGTCTGCGGTGGCTAGCAGGCCGTCCACGCCAGGGCGGCCAAGCGCGGTGATGAGCCGACGGAGCAGGTCATAGCGGTTAGCCATGGCTGCGCCGTCGCCACGGACGCCGAGCGCGCCACGCGCCGGATGGTCGGCAGCGACGATCATCAACCGGCCGTCGGATCCGAGCAATGGCCGCCTCCGGCGCGCGGCCGCACGCGCCATGACCGTGTCCGGTTTGGTTGCCCGGAGCTCGCGCAGCAGCTCGAAGGCCCCGCCTTCACCCTCAGGCATGCGCAACCTCCACGACTCCGTCAGGCATGCGCAACCTCCACCATTCCGTCAGGCATGCGCAACCTCCAGGAACTGCTCGACCTCGGCTGTGGTCGGCATTGCCGATGAGCATTCCAGCCTCGTGGCCACGATGGCGCCTGCGGCATTTGCGAACCGTATCGTCCGCTCCAGCGGCCAGCCAGCAAGCAGCCCGTGGCAAAGCGCCCCGCCGAAACCGTCTCCAGCGCCAAGGCCGTTGAGCACGTCGACGGGGATCGGCGGGACCTCGACCATCGTGTCGGCCGTGGCCGCGAGCACCCCGCGTGGACCCTGCTTGACGACAGCGAGCGCGATCCCGAGGCTCAGCATTATGCGCGTGGCCTCATGCGGGTCTCGGCTGCCGACCGCCGTCTGGCATTCGTCGACGTTGCCGACGGCGACGGTGACGTTGGTCAGCGCCGCGCGCATGTGCCGACCCGCTTCTTCCCTGGATGACCAGAAGACTGGCCGGTAGTCGAGATCGAGCACGGTCAGCGGCGTCCGGCCGCGGGCTGCCCAGGCGGCGGCATGGGCGGCCCGGCTTGGTTCGGCCGAGAGCCCGGTTCCAGTGGCCCAGAAGAGCCGCGCCGACCGGATCGCATCGGTGGGAAGCGAGCCAGGTGTGATCTCCAGGTCGGGCGCCTTCGGGTAACGGTAGAACCAGATCGGGAAGTTGTCGGGCGGGAATATCTCGCAGAATGTGACCGGCGTTGGCAGCCCGGCCACGGCCGATACAAAGGCGTCGTCCACCCCGAGGCGGCGCAGCTCCTTGTGGACGTACCGGCCAAACGGATCTTCCCCGGTCCGGGTAATAACGGCTGACCTGCGGCCATGCCGAGCGGCGGCGACCGCGACGTTGGTGGCGCTGCCGCCGAGGAACTTACGGAAGGTCTGTACCTCGTCAAGGCCGACGCCGGTTTGCAGTGGGTAGATGTCCACCCCGACCCGCCCCAAGGTGAGCACGTCGTAGGCGGGCATCAGGTCAGGCTCCGCAGATGAGCGACGCTCGCGCGCACGTCCGCCACGGGTCCTTCGCCGTCAGGCTCGCGGGTTAGCACGGTGTCCTGCTCGAGCACATACCAGCCGTTGTAGCCGACGGCTTTCAGCGCGTCGATGAGGCCGGCGATGTCCACGTCACCCTGGCCGAGTGGCCGGTACATCCCGCGCGCGACGGCCTGGGCGTAGCTGACCTCGCCGCCGCGTACTCGTTCTGCCCAGGTGGCGTCCACGTCCTTCAGGTGGACGTGCGCCACTCTGTCGCCGACGCGGCGCGCGAGTTGCGCCGGGTCAGTGCCGCCGATGAGCAGATGCCCTGAGTCGAGGCAGAGCTGGATCGCCGACCCGTCCAGCACCCGGCTCACCTCGTGAGGCCGCTCCACGAGGGTGCCGACATGCGGGTGCAGGGTCGCGAGGACACCGCGCCGCGCGGCATGCGCGGCTACCCGGTCCAGGCTCGCCAGCAGCACTTTCCAAGCGTCACTGTCGAGTTCGGCGCGTGCGTCATACCCGTCGCGCCCTGTCACCGCGGCGAGCACGAGGACGTTCGCGCCCACCGCGACGAAATCGTCAAGAGCGCTGTCCACCCGAGGAATCGGGTCGATCGAGGAGTCGTGCATGATGGCGGGGACAAAGCCGCCGACGGCGGCCAGCCCGAAACTGCTCAGCAGGTTGGCCTTGCGGGCTGGATCGCTGGGCAGGAACCCGTCTGGCCCGAACTCGGTCGCCGAGAGGCCGACGTCGCGCATCTCGGCAAGCACCCGATCGGGCCGCAGCTGGTAGCCCCAACCCGGTACCTCGCAGACGCCCCACGAGATCGGCGCGCCGGCAAGGCGCAAGCGTCCGGAGGTCACCGGCGGACCTCCGTGAGACGGGCATCCGCGAGACGTACATCCGTGAGACGGACCGGCGCGTGCCGTACACGGGAGAGCTCGCACGCCTCGGCGATGTAGAAAGCCTCAAGAGCGTCCAGAACCGTGCATGGGCTTTGCCCGCCATTGGCAGCGAGTTCGACGAACGCCGCGAGCTCAGCGCGGTAGGCGCGGCCGAACCGTTCCAAAAACAGCGGGTACGGCTCGCCCGATGGAAACGTCGCGCCGGGTTCTACCGAACGCAGTGGCAGCCGATCATCAAGACCCACACTGACGCTGTCCTTGGCGCCGAGAACCTCGAGCCGCACATCACAACCTGCCGCGTTGTAGCGCGTGTTGGAGACGACAGCCAGGCTGTCGTCGCTCATGGTCAGCAGCGAGGTCAGCGTGTCCGCGTCGCCGAGCGCGCGGAAGAAATCGGCGCCGCGGTTGGCGCCGACCGCATAGACCTCAACGACCTCACGGCCGGTGACCCAGCGAATGGCGTCGAAGTCGTGGACACCGCAGTCCCGGGCGATGCCCCCCGACGAAGCGACGTATGCGCGTGTGGGCGGTCCAGGGTCCAAAGTCGTGGCGCGCAGTGTGTGTACCCAGCCGAGCGAACCCGACCCGATGGCCTCACGCGCCGCGATGTACCCCGGATCGAAACGGCGCTGGAAACCTATCTGCAGTGGGGCGTCGGCATCGCTGGTCTGCTTGATCACCTCGATCGTGCGCTCGATGTCGGGCGCGACCGGCTTTTCGCAGAAAACCGGCAGGCCCGCGCGCACGCCGCGCACGATGTACTCCGGATGCGCGTCCGTCGCCGTCGCGATGACCAGCGCGTCGATGCCGGATTCCAGCAGGACGTCGGGGGACTCGGCGGCGTCGACGTGGAGCCGGTCCGCGACCTGCCGGGCACGGCCGCCATCGGCGTCAGCCACGATCACGGAGTCCACCCCAGGCAGCCGGCTGAGTGTGTCAGCGTGGAACGCCCCGATGCGCCCGACGCCCGCGAGTCCGATACGCATGCAGTGTCCTCAAGGCTGGTGTAGCTGGGCCGCAGGTGGGCCTGTCCCTGCTGATGCATGGCGGAAAGCCGCCGGATGGTCAAAAGCTTGAACTCCGGCAGGCCACCTTGTCAAGAAGTTGTCTTAATGTCCTTACAATATGTTCTACTAACAAAAGGGGCGGTTGGCCGGGGGCGGCGGTTGGCGACCCGGCGGTCTCTGGCGCGGATTCGCTGGCCCGAGCATTTGCCGGCCGGGCGTTTGCTGGCGCGGCGGTCGCTGGCGCGGCGGTCGCTGCCGCGGCGGTCGCTGCCGCGGCGGTCGCTGGCGCGGCGGTGGCTGGCCCGCCGGTGGCTGGCCCGCCGGATCGCTGGCCCGCCGGATCGCTGGCCCGCAGGTCGCTGGCCCGGCGGTTGGTGGGGGACGGCGGTTGGCGGCACGACTTCGCTGCCCTGGCGTTTGCCGGCCGGGCGTTTGCTTTGGCCCGACGTAGCGGCGCACCGCGTCACGGCCCCGGCGGCGTCACAATCGCGGGCCCCGGTGTACCGGATCGCCGCCGCGGCGAACAAACCATGATCCCGTGGATTTGTGCGCTCCACCGACTGCGCGCGAGATGATCAAGCACCGGTGGCACAACCATTGGCCACTGAGCCGCAAATCAGCAGGATGCTCCCCAGCGATACCTAACGGCTGCCGCAGATGCGCCACCGCTCATCGCCACTAATGCCGCGTCCTGTCGAGTTTGGCACCCATGCGGACCTAGGCGGGAACATCGCCGCCGGCGCTGGCGTTTAGCTGATCAAACAAGTATATCGTAACGAGAGATGAGATAATGCCGCAGTGCGTCACGTGCGGGACCGAATTGCATCCTGAGAGAGCACAGAAATACAACTACTGCATGGCACCTAAGTGCCAGGAGAAAAACGCCAAGGGCCTCACCATAGTCGCCGTGGGAGTGAACAAGTCGGCTGACCAGTTCGTGATCCTTGATGAGCGCACCCGCGAGGAATTGGCGAGCGGAAAATACCGCGATCCGCGGCGGGAGGGCTTCGGCGCGTCCGCTTGGACGCCCGCGGGCGTGCCCGCTGGGGCACCGGTCGGCGTACCGACTGGCACGCCAGCACCGCCATCGCCGCCCGAGGCCGACGCGGACACGGCAACCAGACCCGAGCCCGCGCGCCGACCGGGCCGACCGCGGCCCGCCAGCACTCCCGCACCGCGCAGGCCGGTGCGTCGCCCATGGAGCAGGTCGCAGGAGAAGCTCGCGGTCATCTATAACGAGCAGGGTCTTCGGCCGGACGAGATTGCACAGAAGCTAGGGCTGAGCACCTACGCGGTGACCCAGATCATCTTGGCATCCAGGAACCGAGGAAAGCTCTAAACGATCATCGGTGAGCGGGCACGCGGCCTCGGTCGGGCAAGCGGCACCTCTTTGTACTCCGGAGTGTTGCTAATGAGGCCCATTTTGGCCGCCAGAACAACACCCTGGACCCTGCTAGCTTATTGCCAACGCGCCCCGGCGGTCTATGGCGCCGGCCTGAGCTGGCGGCGCCGCGATGATTCCTGCCTGTTCCGCAACGGCGGGACCGTGCGGCGAGGCCGGAAACCGGTGTCCCCCTTGGTGTGGAGGGCACGCTGCCGCGGTGCGGCCGGTCCTGCGGGCGGAAAACTGCCCCGCCATGCGGCGCGAGGGCCGCGGTGTCGTGATCGCGGTGGCCTGCCAGTCACTATGACTGGCGGGCCACCGCGATCATGAAAGAAGACTGGGCTGACCGTGGGCATGGCCCCTGAGCGCACGAGTCGAATAACCCATCAGGGTTCACCCTGGGATACAAAGTTGGCCATACGCCCGCTGCGCGGGGCAGCGACACCGTGCTGCTGCAGGGCGGGCAGCGCAGCTGGGCCGACCGAGCAGCGCGGGGGCCCGGCAGCAGGACGGGCCGGGGAGCAGGGCAGGCCGCGGAC
>WNGE01000501.1_pt1 | contig 73250 bp, 76 predicted proteins | sample 5400651 | NCBI WGS metagenome assembly WNGE01 (sample SAMN13153370, study PRJNA577476) | soil metagenome | isolation source: 60 cm soil or saprolite under grassland replicate 2 | place: USA:California | collected 2016-06-15 | reverse complement strand
ACCGTGAAAGCAAGGATGCCGATTACTTCGCCGTCAAAGCGAAGGATCTTCGCAGGAATGTATTTCAACGTCTGAAACATGAAAAGGAAATACCATTCCGGCTTGATTCCTGCTGGAGCGGGAGCGAATGGGTCTGCTTTAACACCCAATTCCCAGGGGAAAAGAGCAGCCAGCGCCGCCAGCACTCCGATTGCCAGAATCCAACCGATCAGATCGCGCAGAAAGAAGTTGGGAAAGAATTTCATGCGACGATAATTCTGCTGGTATCGCGAAGGTACATGCATTCCATGAAGCTGGACCAGCAGAACGTGAATGGCAATGAACACAGTGGCCGCAGCCGGAAGTACGGCAACATGGAAGCCAAAAAATCGGGTAAGGGTCGCGCCGGTTACATCGTCGCCACCGCGTAGAAATCGCAACGTGGCTTTACCAACAACCGGGACCACTCCCGCGATTTGAGTTCCAACTTTTGTAGCGAAAAACGAAACCTCGTTCCAGGGCAGCAGGTACCCGCTGAAACCAAAACAAATGCAGATGAACAGCAAGACAACGCCACTCACCCAGGTCAGCTCGCGTGGACGATCGTAAGCTCGCATGAAGTAGACGCTGAACATGTGAATGAACAAAGTCAGTATCATTAGATTGGCTGACCAGCTATGGATCGAACGGATCAACCAGCCGAACTTTACCTCAGTCACAATGAACTGGACGCTTTCAAACGCATTCTCAGCACTGGGGCGGTAATAGAGCAGCAAGAGAATTCCGGTGACTACCTGGACGGTAAACAGAAACAACGTCATGCCGCCAAAGTAGTACCAGATCGACTGCCGGTGACGCGGCACCTCTTTCTTCAGTGCCGCATGAGCTAAGGCGCCAAGAGATAGACGTTCGTCCAGCCACAATCTGAGAGATTCAATGCTCATTCGGGGCTTCAGGATCGGTTTACGACAATATCATCTCCGCGTTTGTTTACTGGGAATTCCTGCAACGGCCGAGGTGGCGGACCACCAATGTTCTCACCGCTGAGGTTATATTGGCCGTTGTGACACGCACACCAGATCTGCTTTGTATCAGGACGGTACTGAACGATGCACTCCAGGTGGGTGCAAACTGCGGAAAAGGCTTTTAGCTCTCCAGAGGGTGTGTGCACAAGCAAGCCGGGCTTGTTGCCGAATTTGAAGATTTTCCCAGAATTTGGAGGGAGCTCACTCAGCTTCGCCGCGACCACTGAGTTTTGCATGGCCTCGACAACCTGCGGCGGCGCCATGAACTCGATAATGGGATAGACTATCGCACCTAATGTTGCTACCGCGCTGGTGCCCAGCAAATAGTCGAGGAATCTACGACGTGTAGTTGTTTGTGGTGAGGGTTCCTGGCGAGGCTGAGTTGTCTTATCCGAAGCGACGCTTCCCACACTGACCCTCCCGCTGTGGATTCACCAGAACGGATTCCTTCGTGAAATTACTACTCCAGCCGCTGCTCGGTAGCTTCTTAAATCGTTACAAAACAAACCCCAGCCGTAATGAATGACGAGCCGGGGTTTGCTCTTGACAGCCTGTAGCCAGGCTATGATCGTCCAGCTCGCCTATTCCTTTCGCCCGAAGTAAATACGTAATGAAGTGTAAGGCAAATGCGCGTGATAGTTCTGCGGCCTTGGACCGACAAGCGCGCTCTCGTTGTAGTTGTAGTACTGATACCCAATGTTCCAATCAAGGCGCCGGTTAATCTTGATCGCTAGACGGCCTTCAGGAGATTGGAAGTTCATCGGGTAAGAAGTGACCAGGAACCCAGGGTTGGCGGTCGGAGTCGAGACGCGCGTCCCCTGGCCTGTGTCCTTATTTATTCGATAGCTGATGTAGAGCGTCGCGCGGGAAGCCACTTGGGCGACAGAGTCGATATAGAAGAAACTGTTCCGCATGTAGTACAGGCTGTGACCGTCAGGGTGCCTGATACTGTTAAAGAAATAATCAACGACTGCGTTGCTGTTTACCCAGTTGTAGGTGTAACCGGCGCTAACAGAGAGTTTGGGAGTTGCCGTCCAATCAACCGCGGAAGTGAACACCCTTGATTTAATGTTGACGCCGAAATCCTCCAGCGAAACTCCCGCTATCTCTGAAGGGTTGGAATTGTCCTTCGTGATCACGCTGACGTTGAAAGACACCTTGTTGGTTACTGAATACCTGCTTTTCGCGCGAATGTTCGTGTAATTGTAATTGCCGATGCGAGTGAAGATATTGTCAGCGGTACCGTGTTCGCTGTCGAAGTAGATGGTCCAATTCTTTACTGGTCGCGCCTTGAACCCTCCGAGGAAAGCATGGGTGTGATTCTCTTCCGTTTGCTGTTCGGAAGTGGGAGTCGCTGGGGGCGTCAACGACCCGTTGGAACCGAAATTGAATCCGCTAAAACTCTGCTCGATCCGACGCTTGCCGTAGCGATATCCAAGGTGTATCGAGTAATGAGGGTTGAACTGATAGTCGCCTTCAAGCGTGTTCTGGTACTTACGGTAGTTCGTAATCTCGTTAGCCCCGAGATTGTTGAAACTTACGCTGTCGTTCCTCGTCCCTCGGGTGATAAAGAACGCGTCGCTAAACAAGCCCAGGCCATTGATTTCGAAATCTTCCACCCTAAAGGTGTTTGAAATCCTGAGTTTGCTGGTAGCCAGAAAGGTAACTCCAAAATCGCCAATCGTATTCGGGCGGTCGACGTTACCGCTGACGTTGTACTGGCCCAGATTTAGAATGTTGGGTGTTGCGGCTGGTGGCGTTGGAGGCCAACCAGTCACTCTCGGGTTCCAGTTGAGGCCAGTAAAAACCTCGCTGAGGACAGAGTTTGAGGTTGCCTTGCTGTGAATGATCCGGGCAGTGATATCGAGCTTTTTTGCCACAAAGGTGTGGAGGCTCAACCGCGTGTAGTTCGCGCTTCCCCGCGTTGGCTCATTACGATCGAAACTAGTCAAGCTGGCAACTGTGGGATTTACGTTGATACCCAGGGTTCGCCCCAGATCGATGAAGCTATCGTCTCGGAAGCGACGGAAGCCTTGCAGGAACGAGTAGTCGATTGGGCCAACCTTGCCATCTGCTCCGAATCGGAAGTCGTTTGCCCGCGACCTCAATTCAGAGAGCAGCAAAAAGTCGTTTCCGCCCTGGTGGTAATTTGTGTAGGCTGGACCGCTGTACCTTTCCGGCGAGAAGCCCACGTTGAACCTGATCAATTCATTCTTGGGTAAGATGGTTAAATCGAAATCTCCCAGCTGCTGCCGCGTGTTGTACCCGTGCTCGCCCGTAACAGGATTGGGCGGCACGCTGAAATTTGCCGGGCTAAATACCCAGTTAGGGTTCACAAAACTGTTGAGGAATCGGAAATACTTGAACCGGCGGTACGACCCATCAAACCGATACCATTTTTTACTCTCGGCACTGATGCGCATTTGCCCATAGGGATCTGCTCCCCAGCCGGTCGAAGTAATGAGGAACGTATCAAAAGGACCGCCATTCTTACCGTCTTTGGCCTTCAACAGAAAGCTGGTATCAAATAATCGCGGCCCAGCCTTGTAGTTCAAATCGCTTTTGTACTTGTTCTCATCGCCATCAACGCTGATACCGCGATAGCCGACCTCTATGCTGGATATGACGTCATAGTTGCCAACCTGGTCTCCATTACTATTTTGATTCGTTGAGCTCTGGGTCTTTGTATCTGCGGGTTTTGGACTTGGGGATGTTTGTTGTGCGCGTATGTGGCCCGCCACCATGAAGAGCACTAGCGTAAATCCTGAAAGAATCCGCAACATGTTGGAGACGTTGCTTTTCATACGGTCCATCCTCCGGCTTTATGTCGCTAGGCAACCAGCGATTTCGCTCTTTCGTGAGCCGTCATCTGAAGAAGACGGGACTTGACCGCGACCCGTGGATCTTCACGTGACAGGCGGTACAGTTGGCGTATTGCGCGTTCTGGTTATGTTGCGGACCAGCCGGTTCAACAGCCCCAACGCCATGATCCACGCTGTGGCATGTCAGGCAGAGGTGGTTGACGGCGCTATACCTCAATAACCTTGGGTTAGCAGATCCATGCGGAATATGACACGCAACGCAACCCTCGGTCTTAACGGGAGCGTGCTCGAACATGAAGGGACCTTGTTTATCGGCGTGACACTTGATGCAGGCTGCGTCCACCCCAGTGGCCAATCTGGTCTGCTTCAACTCGAACCCGCCGTGCGGATTATGACAATCACTGCATCGCATAGCCCCTTCAAGAACCTTGTGATGGAACGGCGCCGTGAACTGATGTTTGACCTCAGCGTGACAGCCCAGGCAAAGCTGCGGCTCGCTGATTTTCAGTAACTTGATGGTCGAGAAGCCGGGCTTTTCGGCGTTTGCCCTTGTGATAAAGGTATTCGAACTCGCCACATTTCGGCCCGTAGGACTGCCGTGAGGCGAGTGGCAGTCGGTACAACCGATGTCGTTACGCCAGTGTTCGCCGCGCCGAAAGTTGTTATGTTCCTCTTTCCCGGCATGGCAAGTCAGACATGTCTCGGATATTTCCTTCGAAGACTTGTTCTTGAACGAGATGATCTTCTTTGGATCGCCTTCAGCCAGGTGTTCTTTGCCCGGTCCATGACACGACTCGCACCCGGTAACCTTGTTTTTCCAGCTTCCCAAACTACTGAGGCTGGCGTGGGAGGTAGGGACAAAGTTCTTAAACTGATCCTCATGGCAATCTTTGCAGGCTTCACTACCAACGTATTGATCGTCGACGTTCTTGCTTCCAGAAGGAACTGGCGCGTTTGTGGCCGTCATAGATGTCGAAAGGGACCCAGAAAGAACCCAGGCCGCACAGGCAAGTGCGGCAAGGAGAACTAGAACTTTTCTGGAGAATGTTCTGATACGCGTTAGCTCCATTGGATCACCTTCTTCGGGCAACGATTAAAACTCAATAGCAAACTAATGCGAGAAGTTCCAGTATTATCAAGAGCTAGAGTAGTTCAGAACTATTTCGCTCTGCTGCTAAATCGGGTCTTGCTCCAGCAATCCGAATAGAGCCTCAAGAATATTGCGTTCCTGAAGATTGAATCTCCATTCGCTTTCCTTAAGGTGCAGGTAAAAGGTTCTGTTCTGAATGCCGTTAAATTTTCTTAGTCGACCGTGTGTGAATTTCCAAAAAGTCTCAATTGCCAGGACAGTCGACCGATTCTCGAAACTCTCACTAATTAGAAGTAATGGCTCCGGATAGTGCGCATCAACTAGTGCGTCGTAACCGTGCCAGCCGTTGGCAGAAACGGATTTAACAGATAAACGACGTCGAATTAGAGCGCGAAGGATCGGCGTCCTACAGTCGGGAAAAGGTATAGCAATAATCTTGCCTTCTAAACTCAGCAGCCCGAAGACCGGCACAGACCGAGTAACTGTAGGGCGGCACCATCCGCACGAACATTGCTGGCATGAAAGACCATCTTGATCCTTTCCTAATCTGGTCAATGCCAAGCCGTCGTTACTTTCCTGGGCAATTCGCTGCCGCAGTTTTAGGTAGATTGAGGTGACCGTTTTCCGGGTTATGCCAGTTAAAAGAGCCGCTTCCGTGGCTGATAAATCCTTTGCAAAACAACTCAATAGGCCCAAGAACTTCTCCCGGGAAATTCTGGTCCGCTTGTAATATTTTACTGCTGAAGACATCTGCCGACTTCTTTACCTCAATCCTCTAAGGACCATTAATTTCAAGGTTATGCAAACTGACACTTTCTTCCCCCGACCCCTCCTCCGCAAGGCCTATGCCTACACTTTCAGCGCGGTTTCCTTCGCTAATGTGGTATATCGGGCTTAGACTAGCGGGCTTTCCCGCACATGGTGCGAAAGTTTCCTCAATGATGAAACGATAGGTAAAGCGTTAATTGTTGATTCTGAATGGACTGCAAAGCGGGTCGGGGGAAATTCAATTGAGAGATTCAAAGGAATGTGCTTTGCTTAAGTCCCCTGAATTGTCCAACACTGTTCTGACAAGACTAGTGGAGCTAAACAGCCATGGGTCAACACCACGTTGAACTCGAGCTTGATGAACTTAGCCAGCGGCTCTACATGCAGGCCCTGCTGGACGATCTCCGCGCGCTCGACTACATGCTCGATAATGGCTTGATTGAGACTGGAGTGAGGCGAATCGGAGCCGAGCAAGAGCTGTTTCTCATTGATCGAGACTTTCGGCCGGCTCCGCTCGCCATGGAAGTCCTCCAGGACGCCAAGGACCCCAGGCTAACTACCGAGATTGCGCGCTTCAACCTCGAGGCCAATCTTTCTCCTCTGAAGCTCACCCGCCGCTGTTTCAGTGAAATGGAAAATGAACTCAAGGAAGTGCTGCAGACAGCACGGGCAAGCGCAAACAAGTTCGAGGCAGATATCCTGCTGGCGGGAATCTTACCAACCCTTCGACAGTCAGACCTCAGCCTGGAGAACATCACGCCGGCTCCGCGCTATCATCAACTGAACCAGTCGGTCGGGAAGTTCCGCGGCGGCCCGTTTAGCATTCACATCAAGGGACTGGATGAAATACAGCTCGCGCACAACAACATCATGATGGAGTCGTGCAATACGAGTTTTCAGATTCACCTTCAGGTTGATCCCAGGGAGTTCGTCGAGCTCTACAACATCGCCCAGGCAATCACTGCTCCGGTAGTTGCAGCCGCAGTGAACTCCCCTTTGTTATTTGGGAAACGGTTATGGCAAGAGACCCGGCTGGCGCTATTTCAGCAATCAACCGACTCACGGTCGGCAACGCAACAAGCAAGAAGTCAGCCAACTCGTGTGGGATTTGGCGAGCGCTGGCTGGAAAGATCGGTGCTCGAGCTTTTCCGCGACCAGGTCGCTCGCTTCCGAGTGATCATGACAACTCAACCAGAAGAGAGCTCGCTCTCCGTGCTTGCCCGTGGAGGAATTCCGCCGCTGAGCGCATTAAGGCTTCACAACGGAACGATTTGGCCATGGAATCGCGCCTGCTATGGCGTTGCTAATGGAGTGGCGCACCTGCGAATAGAAAACCGAGCACTCCCATCCGGGCCCACGACTCTCGATGAAATCGCCAACGCCGCTTTCTTCATTGGTCTGATGACGGCCCTGCCGGAAGAATATCGTGACATTACAAAGTTAATGACGTTTGATCAGGCCAAGGAAAATTTCTTGGTAGCCGCTCGTCACGGCCTTGATGCGCAATTCGCCTGGATTGAAGGTAATACCTTCGGCGCCCCCACCTTGATTCTCAATCATCTCCTACCCCTGGCTCGCGGCGGACTTAAGCAAAGCGAAGTCGCATCAGAAGATATCGATCTTTATCTGGGAACGATCGAAGAGCGCGTTCGCAGCCGGCAGACCGGAGCGCAGTGGCTTCTCAACTCTTTCGCGGCCCTTGGCGACAAGCCACGTGATTTTCGCTGTCGACTTCTTGCTGAGGAGATTCGCTCGCGTCAGCAGTCCAATGAACCGGTGCATCGATGGACGATTCCGGAAGAGAAAGATCTGGCAGCATGGAGCGATGGGTACCAAACAGTCGGCCAGTTCATGTCTACCGATCTATTCACGATGGGACCTGACGACCTCGTTGATCTGGCCGCAAACCTGATGGACTGGCGGCACATCAGGCACGTGCCGGTGGAAAACGATGAGGGACAGCTAGTAGGGTTAATCTCACATCGATCTCTCCTGCGGCTCCTCACACGCGGTCGAGGGGTGAGTGACAGCGAGCCTGTCACCGTGCGCGACATCATGCGTACAGATCCGGTCACTGTCTCTTCCACAACTCCGACGCTTGAGGCAATCGAAATTATGCGCAGCAACAAATTTGGCTGTCTTCCAGTAGTCGACAATGGCCGGCTTGTTGGCATAGTCACGTCGTATGATTTTCTTGACGCGTCGGCCAGGTTGTTCGTAAGAGAACTGAAATCAAAAGAACCGCGGGCTAATTCAACCGACTCAATCAAAAAGCCAGTGACCGCCCTGGCCCACAAAGCGGACGCCTGAACTCATTTTCCACCGTAAGAGAAATTAGCCACAAATTAACGCCGAGAACACAGAGAATGCACTAAGACTATTTCAAATTAGGACACTCTTTTGTATGCAAGGAATTGTCTGGAAACTCAGAAAGGTAGCTTCGGCGCGCGGTCATCCGCCGGATCAGCCCAGCGATTATTTGGAATAGTTGGAGTCCATCCCGGCCTGAGTGGATCTTGATCGTAAGGGTAGCTGCCCAAACGTTTATATAATTCGCTGTACTCCTCGAGCTTGTCGCGGTTCAACTTCACACCCAGTCCAGGTCCATCGGGTACCTTGATAGCGCCGCCATCATAGTTGAATTTGCCACCTTCGATTATATCGTCGGTGAGGTGGTGGTAATGCGCATCCGCTGCAAAAGTGAGGTTCGGAATCACTGCACCTAGATGCAGCATCGTCGCAAGCTGGATACCCAGCTCACCTGAAGAGTGGACAGCCACGCCCAATTGGAAGGTGTCGCACACACTCGCCGCTTTCACGCATTGGCGCATACCGCCCCAGAAGGTCGTATCAAGCAGGATCACGTCGACAGCGGTGTTGAGCACGTTTGCCGCGAGTTGCTCGAAGCCTACGACCACGGTGTTAGTCGCGAGCGGCATCCGCACCTTCTCGCGGGTCCGGCGCATACCGTTCAGACCAAAGACAGGGTCCTCGAGGTAATCGTTCTTAATATCTTCGATGGCTTGCCCGAACCATATAGCTTGCTCAGTAGACCAAACAGCGTTTGGATCGAAGCGAAAGCTATCGCCCTCGAGCGCCACGGCGATAGCCCGGTAGCACTCAACTTCAATTCGCGCGCGTGCGCTACGAGTTGTTCGATGGTGCGCACTTCGCCCGAACCATCGTTCGAATTCGGATAACGGAAAAACAGGTATGAAGCGAATGGCACTCGCTCTTGCAAACGCCCGCCAAGGATTTCCGAGACCGGGACATCCCATTTCTGTCCAAGAATGTCGAGACAGGCAAACTCGAGCGCCGCTAAAATTTGCGTGCGGTTGTTGTAAAGCGACGCAGTCGGGTTCGCGATCAGGTGGCGCATCTGCTCAATGCGCGCCGGATCGTGACCGACCAGATAACTCTTCATCGCGCGAAATGCCGCTTCAGCTGACTCACCGCCTCCACCCATTTCGCCGAGTCCGGTGATTCCTTCATCGGTGTCGACTTCGACAATGGTTCGGACAAAGCGACCCCAATGGCAGCCATTGGCATGACGCAGTGGTGCTTTGAGCGGCACGGTCACGGTCGTTGCTCGGATGTCCGTGATTCTCATAGCAGAAATGATATGTGACCAATGATTGACTGGTTTTCAATACCACTGCGTGCCGATTGTGCCATCTTCTGCTAAAACAAAGCTATCGTTTTCGAATTATCTGGAAGTATCTGTGGCTCGCGAGGTGCGTATGAGGTCGAACCGCTTTCTAAAAGTTTCCTGCCAGCTACTGCCCACATCGCTCCTCCGACGCTGCATCTTCGCGGCGACTCCGACGAGACGTTGAAGCTAGTTGACGTTGGCCGTCACATTATTATTGTTGTCCTTGCGCACACGGAAGATTCCTCTGAAAGAACCTAGCCAAAATCAGATTTACGGACTGACCACCGGTCAGAGTCTTGCTCTTGCCCGAATGATTGACTTTTAGTCATGAGAGGAATATCGTCTGGCTGCTATCGCAGAAAGGCTGAATTCTCAAGAGCTGCTTCCTTGCAAACTCACTAAAATCCAGTCTCGAAATAGCGCAGCTGTTTGGTAGCTCGTTTCTATCACCTTCCCCCACGTTCCCATAACGAGCTAATGACGAATATTACTCTCCAAGTTCGACCGGAGGTTTCGCGTGCGTTACAGCAGCGAGGACCGCCCTCTGCTGAATCAGAAGAATTGCTGAAAACAGCAGCGAACCTCGGGGTCAGTCTCGAACCAATACATCCCGGCGCAGAAGATCCACTTTTGATCTCCTACTTCACCGTGAAGGTAACAGATCCAGACTCTGTGGAGCTCGTGGTTGACCGCTTGCGGCAATGCCGGGCAGTAGAGGCGGCTTATGTAAAGCCACCGGATGCATTACCTTGATTCTTCAACCTTCCAAAACCATCTAAGGAGGTACGTTATGCCAGAAGTAAAACAAACCTCAAAGGGGGCACGAGGAAGCCCTGCAGGCCCCGATCCCATCTCAACTGGCTATGCCACTGAGCGCGAACTGATCTGCGTGGCCAAACGCGAAGCTGGGTTGCGCGCCACGCGAGAGGGTGTCACCTCAATTGCCGGTATGGATATGGCTCCTCTGGCGAATCTGCTTGCTGAGGAGAATATTAGCTTCCAGCCATTGTTCGGCGTGAGCGAAGAGCGGTTACAACGCGAAGCCATGTCAATGGCTGCGACCGCAGTTCCCGGAGCTCAGATACCGGATCTCTCAGTCTATTATTTGGTGCAAGCTCCCGACGAAAGGCTCGACGACATTGCTGCGAAGCTGCTCAAACACCCCACAGTGGATGGCGCTTATGTCAAACCACGTTCGGAGCTTGCGCAGACCGGAATCGGCGTTGCGCGTGGAGCAGCGCTCAACGATATGGCGCCGCTGCCTCTGGACGCACCACCGCTCTCGCCCGATTTTACTCCGCGGCAGCTCTATCTTGACGCGGCTCCAGCAGGCATTGACGCACGTTATGCATGGACGCAGTCTGGCGGAGCGGGATTCGACGTGAGGATCATTGATTGCGAGTGGGCCTGGCGTTTCACTCACGAGGACCTGACTCAGAATCAAGGAGGCGCCGTCGTTGGTACGCCGAATACGGAGTTAGCGTTTCGCAATCACGGGACAGCGGTGCTCGGTGAATTCAGTGGCGACCGCAATACCTTCGGCATCACCGGTATTTGCCCTGATGCAACCGTCAGCGGCGCCGCCTTTTCGGGCCCAACCGCTGCCACTATCCGCCAGGCAGCCGACAGACTGCGGCCAGGCGACATTATCCTATTAGAGATTCATCGGCCTGGGCCGCATGCAACCGGGGTAGGCCAGCAAGGGTACATTGCCATCGAGTGGTGGCCTGATGACTTCGACGCGATTCGCTACGCCGTCAGCAAGGGTGTGCTCGTGGTTGAAGCGGCCGGAAACGGGGCTGAGAACCTAGATGATCCGATTTACAACACTCGGCCGGCTGGATTTCCTTCCACCTGGACCAACCCCTTCAATCGTGCCAATCGGGATTCGGGGGCGATCGTGGTCGGAGCTGGCGCCCCGCCGCCGGGCACACATGGTCGGGATTGGGGGCCCGATCGCTCCCGCCTCGACTTCTCGAATTACGGGGCGCTGATCGATGCACAAGGCTGGGGACGCGAGGTGACTAGCACGGGCTACGGGGATCTGCAGGGTGGCGCTAGCGAGGACCTATGGTATACGGACCAGTTTAGCGGCACCTCAAGCGCTTCGCCCATCGTCGTTGGCGCCTTAGGCTGCGTACAGGGCTTCTTGCGCGCACGTGGCAGGATCCCTTTAACTCCGGCACGGGCCAGGGACTTACTGCGCACCACCGGCTCACCGCAGCAAGATGCGCCTGGACGTCCTAGCACGCAGCGGATCGGCAACCGGCCCAACGTACGACAGCTGATTCCCGCAGTAGCCCCGGTTCCGCAACCTTTTGTCGGTGTTCAGTTCCGTGGAACCGTTCCCTCCGGCCAAACTCGGCGCTGGTTCACTTTTAACTGGCCAGCCCACTGGCACTTGCTGTGGACAGTCATCCCAACCAGTGTTACCCCTGGTGGGCCGCAGATCAGGTGGAACGTCCTGGTCGAGCGTGCCTCAGACCGCTTCATTACATACTGGATCGACATCACCAACATCAGCTCGGCTTCGGCTGATATAGAGGCACGCTATGCAGTGCTTGGCTGGTAACAAAGGAGGAAAACCATGACAGTCGGAGTGCAATTTACTGGAACCGTCCCGGCGAACCAGACCGTTCGCTGGTTCACCTTCAACTGGCCACAGCAGTGGCATGTCGAATGGAACGTGGTACCTATCACACCTCGAACTGGCGCCCCGGAAATCGATTGGGACGTCGCGGTGGAACGCGCAAACGCCAACAACATCACGTACTGGATCAGCGTGAGAAATCTCACCGCAATCCCGGTCAACATCGAAGGACGCTATGCCATTCTTAACTAGAAGGAGTCTGCCATGCGAATCGTCATTGAATCGGAAGAACGAGCTGTAACCACTGCTCAGCCGGCAACGATGCTCGGCCAGGCGGACACGGCATTAACAGTGGTCGACGCGGGGCCACCATCAGTTTCGCTGCTTCAATCATTGGGAGCGACGGCTCCGATGTTGGGCCAGGACAGTGGGCAGCGGGAAGGTCTCGATGCTGGGCCGCCTGCCGAGACACTGGTGCAAGCTATTGAAAGTGCTGCTCGGCCGCTTGCGAGCACAGCCAATGCTTCGTACTACGATGCGGGAGCAGCACCGAGGCAGGAGGAGACTGAACACTAACTTTCGTTGTACCCCGATGCTTTCAGCTTTCTGGTCAGCCTGGCCTCTCGGGGAGACCACCAACATCGGGTAGCTTTCCGCGATCTGTCTCGAGATGATCACCGTAGCTGGTTCGTACGGCACAAGAGCAGAGGGTGGTGCGAATCAGCTTAGAAAGGGTTCATTAGAGGGTTGCTGGTGGGCGTCGAGCGTGCTGGGCCTCGGCGCCCAAATTTGTCTCATTTGTCTGCTTTCGTTGAACACGGCCGCATCGCCAGGTTCCTGCGTAACTGGTCCATAGATGCGCTCTTCAGGGCTCATACGGCTATTCCGGTGAACATCCTTACGGGCAGTCGGCTTTTCAATGTGTTCAGTGTGTCACGGCCGGATCTAGTGGAAGGGGACTCCCCTTTATCTCCACGACTCGGCCGCAGCGGGAGGAAGGCGGATAAACTCGGCTGCGTTTTCAGTACCACCGCCCACCCGGCAAGGAACTCTAGGTCGCAATGCTTTGCGCGGATTTGGGGCCACTCAACTAGACATCGCGTTCCGCCGACAGTTTACCGTGACCGAACGCTTAGCACTGCAACTCCGAGCCGAGCTCTTCAATGTTTTCAATCATCCGAATTTCGGAAACCCTGAAAGCAGTCTTAACGAGGGAGGGCTGTTTGGAGAGTCTCTGATGATGCTTGGACGCAGTCTCGGAGGCTTGAATCCTATTTACCAGATAGGTGGTCCACGTTCGATCCAACTTGCTTTAAAGGTGCAGTTCTGAATTACCTTGAATGTGTTGATGCGCAGCCCGCTTGCAGGCTTGTGTCAACTGGTTGCCGCCATTCGCCCATCGAGTTGCTGGAGACGATTGGTCAGGCCTGCTCGTGTTGGTTCTTCGAGTCATCATTGGCAAAGCCAGCATGCGTAAGTCTCAATTGCGTTCCGCTTCCGTGTGGCGTGAGTTCGACCGTAACAACCGTCTCGGCGCCTTTTGTACCTGTTGGTCCGGTAACCCATGTGAGACATTTTGATTAACGTTCATAGGATCAAGCCGTCCTGCCTCTCAAGTAGGTCACGCAGCCACCATTCGTGCTTCTCATGAATCTGAACATGACGAGAGAAGAGATCGACCGTGCCAGGATCGTTCTGTTTGTCAGCGGTCTTCGCAGCGGACCGCATCTCCTTGATAACAACCAGGAGATTGGCATCTGCCTCCTCAATCATCTGACGCATTGTCTGGTCGAGATCGGCCACTTTGACAGTTCCGTTTGCCAGGATTTCCAGCGGACGCGAGACGGGATCCTGACCTATCATCCGCACTCGTTCAGCAAAGTCGTCGACTGTTGCGAGCACCGCCGTTGCGAACTCGTCAAATAGCAAGTGCAAGTCGCGAAACAGTGGTCCATAAGTTTGCCAGTGGTAGTGCTTGTAATTTGTGTAAAGAATGAAAGCATTCGCCACTTGGCGCTGCAGATGCTCAACAACGGCATCGTTGGAGTTGTTCTCCTTTGATATTTCTTCGGCGAGCGCTTCTGTCCGCGCACTCCCGCGCTTCTGTGCTGTGGCACTGCTATTCGTTATCGTAGCCATCTTCTTTCTCCATTAGTGTTGCTGAGCGTTGACGTTATGTCCGTTGATCCCGATCCTGGTCATCAAGGGGTCTTCAGATCGAGACTGCGCCATCGACCATCTCTGGCGGCATAGCTGAACGAAAGCGCAGTAAGGTCTTCGTTTCATCCTTCGATTCAATCTCGAGCGCTGCGTTTGCTCCTTCAGAAGTCTGTTCAAGCCACACGCGCTTGGGCCCCGTTACGGTGTGCGTCACGTGATCTCCCGGTTCCTTGCCCACGCTTATCGCAATAGTTTCGGGATCACTGCTTGACGAGGCCAGGCTGATGCCTTCGAGCGGGATTTCAGTGGCTTCCTGCTGCGCTCCGATGTCTGGCGCAAAAACCTCGAGTGTTACCAGCCACCCCTCATGTTGCTTGCTGAATCTATCGAGAAACGAAACCCATTCATCTCTCGGGATTTCTTGTGTCGACATACCTCTACTCCTGATTTTCATGGTTACGCAGCATGTTGCCGCTCTTGCGGCGCTCGCCTTAGCAGTTCGCGCACTTCTTCGTCCGTGGTCTGAGAGAAGTCCTCGTACCAGATACCTACTCCGTGAAACGGCTCAGGTGTTACAGCACAGACAATGTCGTCAACTTCGTTACGAAACTCCTCACAAGTTTGAGGCGCGGAAACCGGTACAGCCACGACGATGCGGGCTGGCCGTTGTTTACGTAATGCCCTAACCGCGGCACGCATGGTTGACCCCGTCGCAAGGCCATCATCGACCAGGATTACTGTATGACCCTTAACGACTGGCGACGGACGATCTCCCCGGTAAGATCGCTCTCGACGCTCCAATTCACGCTGCTCGTACCTCGCAACGGCATCAATAACTTCGTCAGGAATATCAAGGTTGAACACGACGTCTTCGTTGATAACACAGACCCCTCCTGACGCAATCGCTCCCATCGCCAGTTCTTCATAACCAGGAACACCGAGTTTTCTCACCAGGAACAGATCCAGTGGTGCATCGAGTTGTTTCGCCACCTCATAAGCCACTGGCACGCCTCCCCGCGGGAGGGCGAGTACCACTACGTCCGAACGATTGGCGTAGTCCTTAAGCCTCGTTGCCAATTGCCGGCCCCCATCTTTTCGATCTCGAAAGATCATCTCTCAACACATCAAAAAGCAACCCTCGAAATCAGACAGAGACTTAGTGGGAAAAAACGCGGCGACGCACTGTCACCAAATCGCCGCGCCTCGTTTGACGGCTATCTTCCCGCTGCCTTAGCCCTTGTACGCGATTCTTGTTCGCTCGTGGTATCACGAACCTCAAGCCGTCTGCCACGTTTCTCCGCCTGCTCAGGCGCAGGCATCGTTATTTCAAGCACGCCATTGTGAAAAGTTGCTTTTGCCTCGTCGACATTTATCCCTTCGGGCAGCGGAATGCTCCGGTAAAAGCTGCCGTAAGAACGCTCACTGCGGTAGTAGCCTTCCTCGTTCTCCTCGCTCTCCTGTTTTCGCTCACCCTGAAGCACTATCGCGTCATCGGTAATCTTTACATCAATATCATCTTTCGTTAGTCCAGGCAGATCGGCACGGACTACCAGTTGATTACCGCGTTCGAATACTTCGACCTGTGGAGACCAAAGCGAATCTCGAATACTGCTCAGCCTCCCAAACTCACGACCGAAGCTCGATCCAAAGCCGAAATCTTCGAACAATCTCTGCATTTGCTCGCTAAAGCTACGCATGAGTGACAACGGACTGCCAGACCACGCGCCTGGCGCGTAGGATTCACGTTGCGATAAGCCCGTTCGCGGTTCTTTATTTCCGCTGCGCTCCAATCCCTGATTTGGTCTTCCAACTTTCCTGTCTTCCTTCTCTTCTCGTTTTGATTGCGTACCTTTATGTGCCATCTCCACTTGTCTCCTCTCTTAGTGATTGTGGCTAGTTGCTCACCGTCCAGCGGCCGAGGCCGCAGCGCTCGGCTCTGATACTTCCTTGACAACTTCGGCTGTGACACCCTTCTTAGCGTGAAGAGCAATGTCAGCAAGCGCCACAATGCCACAGCAACAGCCACTGGCATCGACGACCGGAACGCGGCGAATCTGATTTTCTTCCAGAATCCTGACGCACTCCTCTATGGACATGTCCGGCGTCACTGTCACACATGGTTTGCTCATGCAATCACCCACCGTCAGGTCGAGCGGATTAATTCCTTTTGCGACAGTGCGACAGACAATATCACGATCAGTAATGACACCAATTGGCAACTTGCTGATCTTGTTCTCAACGACGGGTATTTCGCCGCAGTCGTGATCGATCATCATCATTCCGACTTCTTGCAGGCTGGTGTCCGACGTACAGCATGCCGGATCGGTTGTCATGATTTCTTTCACTTGCATCTCTTGTCACCTCCAAATTCAAGCAACAGTTCGCTAGGAATATTCGATTGAGTTACCCATTAAATCTGATGTGTTTCCTTCTCGGTCGCTGCTTGTACGCCTACGGTACGCAGCGCCCAGCGTCATAATGCCGCTTTCCGACATCAGCGTGCTCCTCATAAGGGAATCAATGGATCTCAGCGCAACCACGGTGCCAAAGCGACGCTCATTCCGCTTGCAGGTGAGCAAGTGCGGAAGGACTCCACCGTCGGCTGCAAGAACGTGCAACTTCCACCTGCCGGGCTCTTCAAAATTGTTACCGCTTGCGCGTTCGTGCTGCTTTCTTCGCGGAAGCCGAGCGCTGAGACTTCGACCGACTTCGGGAGGCTATTTTCGCCTGACGCGACAGCGCTTGTTTGGATGCTGCTTTCCGCGGCTCTCGTTTTAGCGCCTTTGTTATCGCGCTTGACCGCTTCTTAGACGTTTTCTTTGCTGACTTTCCTCTTCTGAGATCTCGCAGGGCCTGCTCACGTATTTCCTCCGATCCTCCACTCTCCGGGGGCGGAAGTTCCACGCCGGCCCGACGCGCCTTGGAAAGCCCAATTGCAATTGCTTGTTTTGTCGACCTTGCACCATGTTTGCCCTCACGCACGTGGTGGATCTCTTCTCGCACAAACTCACCAGCTTGTGTCGACGGAGCTTTACCTTGTTGTTTGTCTTCACGCGCTCGCTCTATGGTTTCCTTTTCTGGCATAAGCCTATCTCCAATTTAGAACAGATTCTCGACACCTGGGCCGAGTGCAACTACATCAGGGATTAAAATCAGCACCGGGTTTCAGATGCCATCAGTTTTCTCCTTCACGCGGATGTCAGTAAGCAATTTCTTGTCCTCAATCCTCAGCTAATGCCGAATCATTCCAAACGTCTGGCACAGATCCTGCCGTCATGCGCTGAGCGGACATTGTGTGTAACAAAAGAATTCACTGCGGACTAAGGTCCTGCAGATAAGTAAACACCTCAGGACGGGGCACATAAGCTGGACAAACACCGACACATGCTTAGCCGAATTAGAATCCAGCTAGTGTTCACTGCCTTTTGCGCAATTGTGTCGCTTGGGTCGCTTGGCACAGACATCGGCTTGGCCCAAAGTTCGGTTGCGCAGTTTCAGAAGGCGCTTCGGGAAAGAGCTACCTTCGATGAGAACGATTTCGCTGCACTGGCGCAAGGTCAGACAGTTGTAAAGCTTTTGCCTGTGCTCGATAAGAGGGAAGTGGCGGTGTGTGGACTGGTGAGCCTGCAGGCCCCGGCTGAAGAGTTTCTCCGGTCTTTTCGAGAGAACATGACCCGGAAGAACAACCCGGCGGTTCTCGAGATCGGTAGTTTCAGCAATCCACCGGCAGTGGATGACTTGCAAACCCTTACCATCGAAAAACGTGATGTCGAAGATCTGAAGGAATGCGTCGTCGGAAATTGCCAGCTGAAGCTTTCGGCCTCGATGATCGAGCGTTTTCGCAAGGAGGTGAATTGGCAAGCGCCGGACTACCCGCTTCAGGCAACTCAACTTCTCAAATTGCTACTTTTGGATTATGTGCGTGATTATCGAGCGCGAGGAGACGCGGCGCTCATTGAATACAATGATAAACCGAAAGAAGTTCGGCTTGTTGAGGAACAGCGAGCGCTTATGGCTGCTTCAGGTTACGTTAACGATGTTCTTACTGACCTACCAAAGTATCTGGAAGGCTTTCCGACATCAGAGCTACGCATTGTGGAGAACGCGATTGTCTGGTCGAAGATCAAGTTTGGTCTAAAACCCGTTACTGTCATCAACCACATCATGATCTACAGAGGTGAACGGGAAGCTGGCCCGCAGTTCCTAATTGCGTCAAAGCAGATCTACGCAAACCACTACCTATATTCTTCACTCGCCCTAACAGCATTCGTGAATATTCCGGGTGCGAATCGCGAGTCTTATCTCGTCTACGAGAATCGCTCGCGAGCTGATGGACTCGAAGGGGCGTTCAGTAAGATCAAACGTCGCATTGTCGAGAACAGAGCAGTAGATGGTCTGAAAGCTATTCTGGAACAGTCAAAAATGAGTCTGGACGCGCGCGCGTTGAGCCTAACCGAATCGGCGCCGACTTCCGATCGAGAAGAGAGTTGGCGGCGATGGACTGTCGGCGGTATTCATCTCTTCTTGTGGCTCTTCTTGATCACGGCGTTCGTTGCCTTGTTCGCGCTGGGTACTACGACTGGAAAGGTAGCATGACCGGAGGAGCGTAGCATTAACACCCGGGATAAACGAGGTTGGCGGCGCTCGAGTTCGCATGCGATTGATCATCGTTATCACCAAAGGCAGAAGCTACTGATATCAGGAAGAGGAGTGGAAATCATGAGGAGACACGTTTTCGTATGGCTTGTCGTTGTAATCATGACAACTTGTTTGTTGTCCTATGCCACTGCTCAGCAAAGTGCCGTTACGGTGGAACTGAAGAATGCTCAGGGCGAGAGCGTCGGCACAGCCACATTATCCACTGCCCGTAACGGGGTCAGGATCAAGCTCGATCTAAAGAATCTGACGCCAGGTCAGCACGCAATTCATATTCATCAGATGGCCAAGTGTGAAGCGCCGACTTTTGAATCCGCCGGCCCTCACTTTAACCCTGACGCCAGGCAGCACGGACTAAGGAATCCAAAAGGGCCTCACGCTGGCGACATGAATAATTTTATGGTGCGAGCCGACGGAACCGCGACTGCAACGTTAACCGATTCAAGAGTGAATCTGGGGACAGACAGTCATTCACTTTTCACCAACGGTGGTACTTCTCTGGTGATTCATGCGAAAGCAGATGACCTGAAAACGGATCCGTCCGGCAACTCTGGTGATCGGATTGCTTGCGGGATGATTGCCAGGTAGCTTTATTGTTTAGCTCCAGTTGCCTCGAGTAATTGGATGATATCCTTATAACCCTTCTCTTTGGCAAGCATCAGGGCTGTTTTTCCGGTCTGAGTGACTTTTGCTGATACGTCAGCGCCTTTGCTCAACAAATCCCGGACAATTTCGCTGTCACCAGCCGATGCCGCCAGCAGCAATGCCGTGGAGCCATCGTTAGCCGTCATATTCACATCGGCCCCATGCTCCAGCAATGCTTTCGCTGCGTCGCGGTGCATGTTGGTAACCGCAAACATCAGAGCTGTCCGGCCTTCATCGTCTCTTTCATTCACGTCTGCTCCGCTCTCGAGTAATGTTTTCACCTGCTCGGTTTGTCCTTCGAGTGCCGCACGCATTAATTTTGTGTGCCCGCCTTCATCTTTTGCTGATTCGCTCATCTGTGCGCGAGTAGTCATATTTGCCTTCTTATGCTCGTCAGGGTTTCCTGTGCTTACGACGACTGCTTCGCATGAAATCAAAACATCGCTCTTGATTTCCGTACCACTAGCACACCATCAAGAACCGGGGCTTAGTGAATGAGCAAGCTAGCCAATGATCGGGTGACAAGCTGCCTTAAACTAGCCACTTCTTTTTATCTGCCTATAAAAAGGCCATTCATGGTTGTCATTAGGCAAAATGCGTACCGATGTCAGGCTCCGTTGCAAGATACCTCGAACAACAATCAAAGCATCATGGTTACGATTCTCGTGTAATTACCGCCGTCTTTCGCCACCGCACGTCTCAGCCAGTCGTGCTCCAAGCTCAAACTGAACTTGTCCGCCAGCGCAACCAGACGCCTTTACCTGGCCAGAGACAAGCCAGCCTTCGCCAACGCAGTGACGCAATCGCGCAATTGGGCGTTCGCGGTAAGAGAGGCTCGCACAGGACTCCTGGCTTAGCCAGGTGGCTGTGCGAGCTTTTTTTGTCTCTCAATACATCAGGAGTACGGCGGCTAAGCTGTCGAGACCCCAGTACATGATACTCCATCCAAACGCTCACCGAAGAGGTCATAGAGTTCGTTGAGGCTTGGCTATGCTCTGCGCGCGCAGGTTGACCTTTCACCAACCACGTTGTTGAGATCAATGTGGTGTTAGTTCAGTAGACGTGTGGCGCCCGACGAGGACGGATTGGACCGTAGACGTGTGGATCCATTTGCCGTCGGTCCAAAACTCCAGGCGGAGTCCAATGCCAATCCAGCCCATCTTGATTGTGCAGCCACCGAAAGTTGATCCACTCACTGTGGCTTCTACCGGCTCGACAAAGTGTCGCCCGCCTTCTACGAGGGCGCGCCCCGTCTTGGGATCGAGCAGGAAGATACGATACTCGCTGTTGAGAGTTCTCACCCAAATCGTATCGAACGGTTCAAGCGTTTCCAGTTCCACGCCTTTATGTGTCGGGTCAATCTCGACTAGGTACTCCAATCCACACCACCGAGGGATGGCCTCTATTTGGGTTTGACCCTTTCCTTTGAATGACATGCGAAGGTTGGCTTGCGTTTGAACATTAGTCAGATGTTGCTCTTGCTGAGCAGAAATTGGGTTCATATTGTCCATTGCTAGTCTCCTTCTTTAAGAGTCGACACATTTCCTGTTTGAGCTGTTGCTCAAGCGACCAGGCTAACGTTTGCCTTCGCTCACATGATTTGGAAGTGATGTTCGCCGTCGACTCTTTGCTGACACTCAATACAAAGCGAGATGGCTGGATCAGTAGCGAGTCTTGTGTCTTCAATCCATCTGCCGCACTTACTGCAGTCACCATATGAGCCGGCCATTAGTCGATCCAGCGCATCATCGAGCTGGCGCAAACGAGAATGAAGCTGTTCACGATTCTTTCCCTCTATATTCTTCTCGTTGAACGTTAACTGCCACATTCCCACTTGCGTATCGGGTCGAACCTCTTCAATCAGAGCTGAGCAGATGTCCTCCCTCTCAGAGTGAAGACGATTCCAGATACTTCCGCCCCTTAGAAGCAGCGGATTGTCAATTTGCCGGATGTTTGGATTAGTATTCATGATGAATTCCTCTTAAGCAGTTTTTGGTTTTCTTACAACTTCGACGGAGCAGTGTGCACGTGCGGCAACCGCCGCAGAAACGCTGCCTAGAACAAAACGTTCGAAACGGTTACTGAACCCGGTGGAACCGACAAAGATCGAATCGGCGCCCCATTCTTCTGCTGCGTCAACCAGTACACTTTTAGGCTCGCCTTGACGAATCTCAGTTGAAACTTTTACCTCAGCCGGGCGCAACAAGTACGCACAGTTTTCCAGAAGCTTTTTCAGCCATTCCCGATCAGCTCGATTACTGTCCTCTATGGTTTTCATAAGAGGTGGTACCAACTGTCCAATGAAAGTAGGAGTCAGAGGATCGTCCACCGCGATAACCCGCACTTCGCTCTTGAGCGGCCAAAGTCGTGCCGCTACTTCCTGCACCGCTGCCTCACTTGCCGGCGAACCGTCTACGCCGATAACTATTCGGGCCGGCGTATCAGGCTCTTCAACTCGGCCGCGGGCTACGCGGACGGAGCAGCGAGCTTCCGTTAATACTCGTTGCGCAACGCTTCCGAGTATCAGTCGACCAAGTGCGGAACGTCCGTGTGAACCGACGACGACTAGATCAGGTCCCCATTGATCGGATTTCATAATTTCATAACCAACTCCCATGCGGGAGAGCCGCACGAAGCTTCGGTTGTTATTTCCCAACCTGGGAAGTTTGTCCGCAGCCGAGTAGCCGCCCGGTCGGCAAATGACAGTGCTTGTTTCGTTGCAGCTGAACCTCTCGCATAGACGCGCTTCAGGTCGGCGGGAACGCTCACTTGACGAGCTTGCTCGACAATTTCGTAACTCGATGGGGGAGGTGGCGGCAGCCAGACTTCGGCCACCGACAGGATCAAAGCCCGCGCCTCAGGCGGCAACCCGGCACGCTGCAGATCGTCCAGCGCTGATTCAGCACAATCCGACCCGTCATAACCAATTAAGATCTTCATCTTCTCAATCATCACACGCCTCGCATGGGAAATCTCAAAATCCACACCTTCGCCTTGGCAACAGGCATACCGCCGGGTTATTGCTTGTTTTTCTTGGATTTACAGAAGAGGGAAGAGACTTCCAATTAAGATCTTCATCTTCTCAATCATCACACGCCTCGCATGGGAAATCTCAAAATCCACACCTTCGCCTTGGCAACAGGCATACCGCCGGGTTATTGCTTGTTTTTCTTGGATTTACAGAAGAGGGAAGAGACTTTCTTGACGAAGTCTTGTGGACGTTCACGCAGGTGATGGGTAAGTTTTCGCAGGCTGAAGATGGGCGAATGAGAATTTAGAATTTAGGTAGAAATTAGAATTTAGAACTTAGAATTTGCGACATTGTACCGGGTTAGCTTGATTCGGTTAGACCTCAAGGTTCCCAAAACACGAAATTCTAAGTTCTAAATTCTAATTTCTAAATTCTAAATGCGGAGGGACGTCGCAATCACGAGTGCATTGCCTGCCAGCACTTTTCATGTACCCGCTTTGCCCAGCTCCAGAAACGGCCCTGTCTCACGCTCGACGGCTCGTCCAGCCAAAGGTCCTTGTGCACGTAGATACTCTCGGCGCCGCCCTCTTCAATTACCATCATCATCTCGTGGTCGTAGCGTGCCACAGGATCTAACCCTCGAAGATTCGCAACGAGATTTGCGGCCGCAACTTCAGCTTGGTGCACGGCCATATGGCCCAGCTTTGGGCCGCTAAAGTTAACGCAGTCACCGACAGCGTACATTCGCTCGGCACCCAGGACGCGCATGGTCGAATCAACATTGACATAGCCTTCTTCACTTGTGATGCCCAGGCGGGATGCGGGACTCGCACCCTGAAACGGCGGTAGCAGCATCAGCAGATTAAAGTTTATGGTGTGGGCATTGTTCGTAGAAACGGCACCAGGCGTAACTCGTTCGATCGGATAGTCAGGCAAGAAGTCAATGCCATGAGCGTCGAGAGCACCTCTTAAAGCACGCGCGATTGCAACATCACCAAGCTGGAAGCCAGGTGGGTCAGGACTCACTATCGTGATTTTCGTTTGGTCACGCGCACCCCGCTCGTCCAGTAACCGTGACAAGGCGAACGCGGTTTCGTAGATGGGAACCGGCAGGCGTGCTCCCGGGCATTGGCCGATGACAGCTCGGCCGCGGTCAAACTCTCGCAGCGCTGCGCCAAACTCTAGTGCACCTTCGACCGTCAATACATGATGTGCGTGCTCGTAGAAACCAGCGACTCGCTCGGTGGCAAGTCGGCGGCCGAGCGCGTAGATCAGGTAATCATAGGGAAGGGTTCCTGCCACTTCGCCATGGGCAGTGATTACTTCGCGTTCGAGCGGATCGATCCGCGCGACTTCCGCTTCTATGAAGGTGACCTGCCGGGTCAGCATCGTTTTGCGGAGATCGAATGACACGTCTTCGACCTGACACTTACCGAAGGCCAATCTAACCAGCCCCGGATAGAAGACAAACTTGCGGCTGCGCGCTACCAGCGTAATCTGGTGCTCGTCACCGAGTTCCCTGGCAAGCGATTCAGCAGCTACTACGCCCCCGAAGCCTCCGCCCAGTATCAGAACTTTCGCCATTGGTCTCCCCTTATTTGTTCCCCATTGTCGTCGGCCGACAGCGAACTACCTCGACCGAGCATTTTGCATGCGAAACCAGAGCCTGCGAAACCGATCCGAGTAGGAATCGTTCCCAGGCACCGTAGCCATGCGAGCCGACCACAATGAGATCGGCGCCCCACTCTTCGGCTTCGTCAAGGATCACGATCCTTGGGGTACCTGGGGCAATCGTGCCATTGATTATAAGGGAACTGCCACACGCGGATTTTAGTCGTCTTACCGCGCTTTCCACAATTGAGCGAGCATTCGCCTGTGCCGCGCGGTCCAACTCTTCAAAATAATCTGGCGGTATAGCCCACGCTTCCGGGGTGGGTGGCAGCGGTAACTCGAATGCAGACATCACCTTGATTTCGGATCCCTCGGGCCATGGTCTGCGAACTATCTCCTCAATTGCTGCGCCACTACAGGGGGAACCGTCAACAGCTAATAGGATCTTCATAAGACTCTCCTCACATTGGACTGACTGGCTATGTTCTTTCCGTCGCTAGATCGAGGCGCAAAACCCCTCAGGCTCGATTGGGAGGAGCGGAATAGCGCATAACTTCAGGTGCCAGAGAAGCGAAGGATATGAGCGCCGGTCTTTACACACCGGCACCGGCAGCTAGCTCCTGTTTTGCCGGCTGGCGGTGCGCGCAAATCGCCTTGTAGGCCTCTACGATTTCGGCGTAACCCACTCCAGAACCGCGCTTATCTTTGGCCTCTTGAGCTTGTAAAACGATATCGTTCATCGACAGGATCCCCTCGAGCGTGCCATCCTCATTGACCACAGCGAGGCGGCGGACTTTGCAGGCTTGCATCGTCTCAAGCGCTTTGTGGATATCATCCTCCGGAGCGACTGAATAAACCTTCCCCGAAACAACTTCCTCAACAGCAATGTTTGAGAGGTTGCGGTTATTCAATGCTGCCGCCATGCAGATGTCGCGATCAGTTATCAACCCGACAACCTTGCCTTCGTCAGTCACTACCGGTAGCACCCCACAGTCGTTCTCCCACATAAATCCCGCGGCATCAGCCAGCGTAGCCGTAGGAGTGCAGGCTGTTGCGTTGCCGGTCATTATTTCTTTGACTTTCATAACGCTCCTTCCATTCGCAGCTGAAATCTTTGTGCTGCCTCAAACAGGCAACGTATATGCCGCCTGGTCGATGACAGGAAACGGCGAGAATTAAGATCGGAACCAAGCCAAATTGCGGGAAATTTACTATTTGCGTGAGAGAAAACTCGCAGAATATTCTCTAAACCAAACGCAACCCCGCTACATGTTTTCAGCGGTGTCTCGCCTAACCTCACTAACTGAGTTGTTTTTGGGAAAAACTCGCCCGAATACAAAGCACCTTCATTGGCCAGGGCCGCACAAACAAGCTGGCACAAATCATGCAATCACTGGCTAGGCAATGCTCAATTGAAGTTGGAATCAACTGAATTAGGAGAGTCTAATGAACACACGAGAAATACCACGGACCGAATGGACCAGGTTTTTCAACAATTTCAGTAGCAAGCATGAGGGTTGGCGTGCGGAGCTTGAGGTATTTGGTCAGGAGATTGGCGATCAAGTTGAGGAGCGCGGGCTTTTCCTCGCAGGCATCACAGCCGAAGTGACTGACAGAGGCGACATGATCGAGATTATGATGGGTGGAAAGCCAGAAGTTCACTTAACTCATATCATCACAGCACCGACCCAGGTTGGTTTCGAGCAGACAGACGAAGGCAATTCAGCGCTGCAAATCAAGTCTGCCGATGGGACTACCAGTCTCCTGCACTTGGGTTAGAGAGTGCCTTCAAGGCCATTTCCGGGAAAGAACGGGCGGGAAAAGGGGAGTACAAAACGTGAATTCTCAGTTTGTCCAACTAATCGCTTCGCTTCAGAAAAATTCGCAAGAAAGTTCGCGGCCAAAAGGCAACCAGGTTGGCCCTGGCAAACTTACGCGCAGAAACTTCTGCGGCCGTATCCTGCTGACGCTGACCGCCTTATTCCTGTTGGCGAAGAAACTTATAGGAAGACCGTCAAGTCAACTTAGCCATCAGCTGGCCTACCCACCAATGAAGATTCAGGACGCTGAGAGCGTAATGCCTGGTTCATTCCTGAACTTCAATTATCCAGGGCTTGGTGACCCGGCTATTCTGGTGCGAGCTCCCGAGGAGAATACTTCGCCCACAGTCGGAAATGCGCCCATCTCGGTTGCTCGGTCGATTTCGACCGGGCGCGTCGTTGTCTGGACTGTCCCTGTCATCACGGAGCGTACGATCCAAAGACCGGTTCCGTACTCTACGGCCCGCCGACACGATCTCTAGACGCGATTGTTTTACAGATGCGCGCAGGCGGCGAGGTTTGGGCGGTTGGCAAGGGAATCGGGTCGGGAAATACGGCTTGAAGAATCGGATTTTTTCGATGCCGTTGGGCAAAAGCTCGCATCGTGAGGACTGACAATGCGCTGGTTCCCAATGAAGCTGCCCTTTATCAACTGGCATACCGGTTGCCGTTAACACCACCAGCAAGGACAGATCTTCCTGGTCCTTACAGAGGAGGTAAAGAACAATGAAGTCAACTAGAGCCAATCTCTTTGCGGGACTTATCATGATGCTCGCGTTTGCCCTTATGAGTCTAAGCTTAGGCGCTCAAACAGTTGCCAAGGCCCAGAAGACACGGCCTGCTGTTAATGTGGCGACCGCCGTGGCCCAGCCGCCGATCTACAGTGAGTACAAAGGTGTGCGTCTTGGGATGACGGCCGAAGAAGTTCGCGCAAAGCTTGGTGAGCCGGCATTGAAAGCTGACGACCAGGACTACTACGTGATCTCCGAAAACCAAGCGGCGCAGATTGTTTACGATGCCACCCACAAGGTACAAGCAATCTCCGTCGACTACACGGGTGGAGTCGGAGCACCCGATCCTAAGATTGTGGTTGGTGGGGAGCTCGAAACGTCGCCGAGAGGACAATATAAGATGATGCGTTACGAGAGCCTGGGCTTCTGGGTATCGTACAACCGCTCCATTGGTCCAGTGGTTGTGGTGACCATCACGTTACAAAAGAGATAGTGCCTGGAGGAGCGTGGTTAGGAAAGCGGTGGAATAACCAGCTACAAAATGAAGGCAGATAAACGCGGGGGTCAGAAAAGAGAGTGAAGGGGTCTTGTTAGCTGTTTCATTCTTTCTGGTCCGCGTCTGGCTGCGTTCATTTGTGGCTTATAATTTATTCTGTCCAACAACTACGTGGAGACGAGCTCCTCATTCCTCGTTGTCAAAACAGGTGTAGCAAACTCGCTTGAAAGCTTCATAACCCAACAGCTTGACGTCGGGCGCCAGGTAACCGCTCTTACCAGGCTCCTCTCGAAGCAGATCCGTACTTAAGTACTTTTTATTGTCGTCGGGAAATACGGTGGTCACCACGGCTTCATCACCCATCTCATTCTGGATCATCAAAGCGCCGATGAAGTTCGCTCCTGATGAGATGCCCACCGCAAGTCCGAGGCTGGCAGCAAATTCTTGGGCCATCAGGATCGCATCACCATCCGGTACGCTAACGACAGGATCGAGCTTCTCGAGCTTCAAAATCGAGGGAATGAACTCATCGGAGATACCCTGAATACGATGCTGGCCGACTTTGCGTCCCATTGACAGAGTTGGAGATTCAGCCGGTTGCAGCGGGTGCAGACGAATTCTCGAATTACGCTCGCGAAGAAATCTCCCGGCGCCCATGATTGTGCCGCCAGTGCCCACGCCGGCCACAAACGCATCTGGTTTAATCGAATGGAAGAAAAGTTGCCACCAGATCTCAGGCCCAGTGGTTTTCTCATGCGCCTCGACATTGGCATCATTTGTGAACTGCGCAGGCAGGAAGACGTTTGGTTCTTGTTGAGCAAATTCCTGAGCCATGCGAATGCTACCTAAGAACCCGCCCTGGTCGTGACTGACCGGAATAATCTTCGCGCCTAAGCTCCTGATTAATGCGACGCGTTCCTGACTCATCCAGTCGGGCATAAAAATCACTGTCGGATGGCCCAACGCTCGACCAATCGCGGCGAACGAGATGCCGGTATTGCCACTTGTAGCTTCGGCAATCGTGTCACCGGGCTGAATACGGCCTTCCTGGTAAGCGCGCTTGAGGATATGGAATGCCATCCGATCCTTAATGCTCCCGGTCATGTTGATGTGCTCGGCCTTGGCGTAAATGAGCCGTTCTTTTCCCCTGAACATGAACCGAATAGCAAGCAGTGGTGTGTTGCCGATCATGTGCTTCAACTGTTTGAAGCGAGTGGGTGTGTCTCGATGCGATGTATCCGCCTGCGCCGAAGCTGGCACAGCGCGGGTTAGAGGTGGTTGTTCGGCTGGTTCAGGACGGCAGGCTTTTGGTGCGGAGAGGTCCATCGGTGAGGTATTTGCACCAGTCTTCCTTTGCATAGAATTCAGCGAGTTGAGATGTACGGCTCGGCTTAGAGGGTGCGAGGCCTGAAGTATCCTCAGCGATTTCTCTGGCAAACAAGGCATAGCGCAACAGCTGGTTCGGTCGCCAGGCGTCCAGTCCCAAGTGCTTCGCCACACTTGCGACAACGACCGTCGCCGGCGTCGAGCAAACAGTCGAGTGCATGATCGATGTAGTGCAATGGGTCCTGCATCCATTCGCGATGCTGCCATTCGACTTTGTGCACGTCTGAGGATTCATCGCCTTGCAGTTCACCGATTTCAGTCTGGACAAGGGCGTCTGTCGCAATAAGATTCCGGCAAACTTCCTCTCTTTCCACTTTGAGTTGTCCCAAGATTGCGCCGCGCGTAGCCGTGTTCGACAGCTCTTCCGATCTCTCAGCGCTTTTACAAGCAGCGGCCTTCATCTCAGTCACCTCCGATTTGTTTTAGGTAATCGTTCAACCCTTCAGCGAAGAGCAAGACCTATTCCAAGCCAATCTAGCTGGCTTTATCTCATTACGGGCAGGTCGAGGCGCAATGAATGCGGGCTTTCACGCATGCCAAGGTGAAATTCTTCGCAGTTGCCTCGGCTTCAGCAGGTGAGTTTGGCCGCAAAAGCCGCGAAGTTGTAACGGCATGTGTGTTGCAATTCTAAGGTGCTTTGCTTCGCTCGCCCTCGGCGTGAGCCGAACGGATGAGCGCATGCGACCACAGGAGGTTATGTCATGAAAAGTTTTCTCTTCTTGATTTTGATGTTTTGTGCAGTAACTCTGAGCGTGAGTCAGCCGCTTCCAATCGCAACCAGAGCCAATTCTTCGCACAAAGAAAAAGCAGTCGTGGAATTCCAAACTCCGGTCAAACTCATGAGCGTGATTCTGCAAGGCGAGTATCTGTTCGTTCATGATCACGATAAGATGGCGGCGGGAGAAGATTGCACCTACGTATACAAGATGGAGGCAGGCCGGCCAGTCAAACTTGTCACATCTTTTCATTGCATCCCCGTGCCGCGTAAGAGAGTCGACAGCTTCACCATGCGAAGCTCGCTTCTACTGTCAAAGCCAGTGCTTTACGAACTGCAGGAGTATCAATTTGCCGGTAGCGATGAAGGACATCAAGTTCCATCAAGACAAGAAGCAAAGAGCGCGACAGTGGATATCATGGGCTGCTGTGAATAGAAGGACATCAACATGAACTCTGCAATAGTATCTGAGGCCACGCACACGACCCTCGAAGGTCAGGCACTTCTCGATAATCCTCTGCTCAACAAAGGTAGCGCATTCTCAGACAAAGAGCGGCGGGAATTCGGTTTGCTGGGCCTCTTGCCGTTTCATCCATCTACGATGAACGAACAACTGACCCGGGTCTACGAGAACTATCAAAGCAAAGATTCGGATGTTGAACGTTATATCTTTCTCGCCGCTTTGCAGGATCGGAATGAAACGCTTTTCTACCGGCTGGTCCAAGATCACATAAGCGAGATGATGGCAATCATCTACACGCCAACCGTTGGCCTGGCCTGTCAGCAATATAGCCACCTGTTTCGCAGCCCCCGAGGGCTTTACATTTCCTATCCCCATCGCGAAGAAATCGCGACGCTGCTTAACAACGCCCCCGCCAAAAAGGTTGAGGTAATCGTTGTCACTGATGGTGAAAGAATATTGGGACTGGGTGATCTGGGAGTAGGTGGCATGGGTATTCCGGTTGGCAAACTATCTCTGTACACGCTTTGTGCCGGAATCAATCCGCAGACGACGCTTCCGATTCTGCTTGACGTCGGTACGGACAATCGCAAGCTACTGACCGATCCGCTGTATCTCGGCTGGCGCCACGAGCGTGTTCGTGGCGAGCAATACGACCAGTTTATCGAGGCGTTTGTTGCAGCGGTACAACGAAAGTTTCCCCACGTCCTGCTTCAGTGGGAGGATTTTGCGAAGCATAACGCCTTGCGTTTGCTGGACCGCTATCGGGACCGACTGTGCACGTTTAATGATGACATTCAGGGAACAGCCGCGGTGACGCTCGCTGGATTGTTGACGGCGGTGAAAGTGACCGGGTCGAAACTCAACAAACAACGTATCGTGATTCTCGGCGCCGGCTCTGCGGCAACGGGAATAAGCGAGCAAATTGTCGCGGGAATGAAGCGCGAGGGCCTCTCGGAAGATGAGGCGCGCGCGAGGCTTTGGTTAGTTGACAGTCGCGGACTGGTCCACGACGCACGCGAAGACCTCGAACCGTTCAAGCGGACATATGCGCAGCCGTTCGAATCGTTGGCCGCTTGGTCCGTGGTCCATACCACCCGGTTCAGTTTCGAAGAGGTGATCCACAATGTCCATCCGACAGTCCTCATTGGCACTGCGGCTCAACCAGCAGCCTTCAGCGAAGAGATCGTCCGCGAAATGGCGCAACACGTTGAACGGCCGATTATTTTTCCACTTTCCAATCCCACAGCTAAATGCGAAGCCACTCCCACATGCCTACTTCACTGGACCGATGGTCGCGCCCTGGTCGCGACCGGTAGTCCCTTTGACTCGGTAACGGTAAATGGCCGAACAATAGCCATTGGTCAGTGCAACAACTCATTCATTTTCCCGGGCGTCGGTCTTGGTGTCCTAGCCTCAGGGGCCAAGCGGGTTACGAACCAAATGTTTCTCGTCGCAGCGCTAGCCCTGTGTGAATTGTCGCCGGCCCTTGCGGATGCCCGTCAGCCACTCTATCCGCCGCTCGAACGAGTCAGAGAAGTCTCGTACAAAGTTGCCGTGGCGGTTGCGCTTGAGGCCCAGCGCTCTGGGCTTGCTGAACAGATCTCCATTGATGAATTGCACCGGCGCATTGAGGCGAAGACCTGGACACCGCACTACGTGACTTAGAAGCCTGTAGAATGACTCGTCGTAAGGAGAACTAAGATGACAAAGCGAAAACTCACTAAACTCATTGCCGCAGCTTTTGGTGGCGCGGCCGCGGTTTCCGCATATTCATTCCTGATACGCCCCTAATGTCGACCGAGTTGTTCCAGAGTGGCAGGAGCTCAGAGTCGGAGATGTAGTGTGGCTTCACCCTGAAGCGCCTCCTCTTCGAGTACTGGCAGTTGAACGCGAGCGAGCCATCGTGCTTGAAAAGTGCTGGACATTTTTCCTGCAACCTATTGATGAGCACTCAACGCGTCTGATCGTCCGCGGACGCGGTAACTTCAATCCTGATTTCAAGAACGCTTTGCTCAATTTTCTGTTCTGGCGCGTCGTCTTCGAGCCGGCGCATTTCATTATGGAGCGAAAGATGCTCTTGGGTATTAAGGAGAGAGTTGAGCAGAACGGTGCGGTTGCGCAGGGAACTCAATGGACCGATTCACTCTACCCAGATTCTCAGGACGACTCCGGCGGCGTATGCGAGGCCGGCTGCGGTCGCACCCACCAAGAATGTGGTTAACCCTGAACTCCACCACGATGCTGTGGACCAGCGACTCTTGGCTGAACCGATGGCAAAAAAGACGGCCCCGGTCATCACCATCGAGACGATGAGGGCATCGGACAAACGGAGCAAGTAAGGAATCAGTGGCGTCAGCCCGCACACAAGAAATGAGCTGAATGTACTTAAGGCGGCTATCCATGGAGAGCGAACCTCATGGGGCAAGCCATACTCTTCGGTTAGCATCGTTCGGACCCAGCGGTTACGATCAGCCGTAACGAGTTGGACAATGCGCTCTAAATCCTCACCGGCGAAACCTTTCTGCTGAAAAATCTGCCTGACCTCTTCTCTTTCACCCTCAGGCTCCAAATCGATATGGCGGTTTTCCACTGCTTCCAGCCGCTGCAAGTCCTCGTGCTCTGCTTTCGTGCCCAGGAAGTTACTAGCCGCCATTGAAAATCCGTCAGCGAATAGGTTTGCAAATCCCATCACCAGGATCACCCATGTCGAAAGCCGTGCACCGGTCACTCCACTGACAACCGCGAAAGTAGTGACTGAGCCGTCGATTCCTCCGTAGATCCAATCGCGCAGATAGTTGTGACGGGGTCCGGCGGCTAGCCGCCGCTCGATTGCTTCCGCTGAATGTTCGTGTTCCATTTTGTGCGATGTGCAAACTCCTGAGATGAAAAGATGTTGCTGTCCCGTTCTGTAGGAATTACGGGTCTTCACTCCTCCGGAGTGAAGACGCAGTCGAACTATAAAGCTTTACCTATTACGAAATCGCGTCGCGCCGTCCCGCGTTGGTGGCGCAATCTTTTCTCATACAATCTCTACCGCGGTCTTTTTCCGACACTTTCGCATAGCGAGCTTTTACACACCTTTTTGGAGAACTTCCTCAGTGAGCGACATAACACAAACCCGCTTCAGCTGAAAAGCTCTGCCTTATCGGCTGGCATACCCATTGCTCGTCTGAGACTGAGCGTAACCTTGCCGGCACATTCTGTTCCGTGATTAAGTCATGGAGACTGGAGACCAAAGAAACAAATGTTTGCCCGACTGTTAGAAAATGAAGCGCGGGAACTGCTTGCGAACGGCCGTCTTGCCAGACTCGGTTGTGTTTTAGACGGCGGGCCTTACGTCGTGCCTATCAACTATTTCGTCGAAGAAGATTGCGCTTACAGTCACTCGTTACCCGGGCTGAAGATTTCTGCTTTGAGGGAAAACTCTAACGCCTGCCTCCAGTTGGATCAAATTGAGGACGATTGTCACTGGCGCAGCGTGATCGCTTTCGGCAGGTACGAGGAGATTGAGAATCCGGAAGAACGCAAGCGAATCCTGGGCAAGCTACTCGAGCGGTTTCCGATGTTGACACCAGTCGAATCCGCAATTGTTAACGATGCCGCTGCGCCTCCGATAGTGGTCTATCGGATACGAATCAACCGCATCACTGGCGTGGCGGAGGAATGACTCGTTAGTCTTTCAATACCACCTGAAGCAGCGATAATCTTCGCGTTTTTGTTCATTTTTCTCAGGGCTCGAATTATTGCCGGACCATCCATGAAGGCCCCATTATATCAGTCGAGATAACCTCGAAGCTGCACCGTACTTGAAGGCACAGAGCGCGCGACAACTGGGAATCGGAGAATGTTATGAGTGAACAAGATCAAGTCTCAGGAAACACTCAGGAGGTCAAGCAACTGGTTGACCTGCTGCAATATCAAGATGGCTCTATCGTGAGTCGTGTACTGCTTAAGAATAACGGCGGATCGGTCACGCTGTTTGCCTTTGATGAGGGCGAAGGTCTGAGCGAGCACACGGCGCCTTTCGATGCTCTTGTAGTTGTCATTGAAGGAAAGGCCGACGTTGATATCGCAGGAGAGCGTTTTACGGCGCGGCAAGGAGAGACGATCACACTTCCCGCAAATCGGCCTCATGCAGTGAAGGCGGCCAATAAGTTCAAAATGCTGCTCATCATGATACGCGCGTAACGTGCGGGCTGTTTTAGTTCCACCTTTGAGCGGAAGCCTTTGGTAGGTCAAAACCAATTCTCCGCTTTGGTCTCTGACCTTCGGGCAAATTTTTGAATCCTCCTATTTCGCAAGGTGAGCTGTGGCAGCGGGGAGAATGGTTCGTGAGTTCCGCAGGAATACGAAATAATTCACCGCGAGGCAGACAATCGCAGATAAAGCCAGCAAGATAAATCCGATCGCATAACCGCCCGTTGCGTCGCGGACTACTCCCAGCACCAGCGGCGGAAAGAACCCTCCCAGTCCACCAAAGGCTCCGACCAATCCGGTAACTGTTCCCGTCTCTTTCGGGAAGTATTCAGGCACCAGTTTGAAAATTGCTCCGTTGCCTAGACCAAGAGCGGCCGCTGCTCCGAGCGCGCCAACTGTAAAAGTCGGCATGAACGGACAACCCATCAGCGCTCCAAGAGTCGCTATTGCTATAAACACTCCCACAAGAACGCGAGCGCCGCCCAAACGATCTGCCAAGACGCCTCCGACCGGGCGCATAAGCGTCGCCAGCAGCACGAAACCCGCCGTCCGAGCACCGGCATCAGCAGGCGCTAATTTGAAAAGATCTTTGAGCAGGGTTGGAAGGTAAATTGAAAACGCAACAAAGCCACCGAAAGTTAGGAAGTAGAAAAGCGAAAGAACCCAGGCAAGGGGCGAGTGACGCAACACTCCCAGGCTTTCGCTCAATGTTTTTGGTTTGACTGTGGAGATTGCATCGCGCGCGAAAAGATAGAACACTGCGCCCCAAACAAGAGTGATCGTGGCAAAGATGTAAAAGACCGGACGCCATGACGACAACCACAGGGCAAGCACCGGTGCGCCAAACACCGCGATTGATTGACCGGCGTTGCCCAGGCCGAAGACACCCAGAGCGGTTCCCTGTTGGTCCTTTGTGAACCAGCGGGAAGTAAAGCTCACTCCGATCGCGAAGGATGTCCCGGCCATGCCAATTAAAACGCTAAGCCAGAGCAGTTGCGCATAGCTGTTCGAGAGACCAATGCCGATCGCCGGAATAGCTGAAACCAGAAGCAGCGCGGAAAAAACTTTCCTTCCGCCGAAGCGATCAGCAAGCATTCCTGCCGGAACGCGGCCGATTGAACCAAGCAACACCGGAATGGCGATCATCAGACTCTTTGATTTCGCTGAGAGTCCGTAGGCTTGAGCAAAGGTCGGCGCGAGTGCTGCGACCAAGCCCCATACGGCAAACGAAACCGCGAACGCGGTGGTCGACAAGAATAGAGCCCGCGCGGCTCCTGGTTTGAGTTCTTTCATAATAAAATGGTAATCAGATGCTTCCCGATCTGATTCGCTTTCTCTGGATAACAAGAGGAACGCAGATCAAATATGGCGCCTGAGCAATCAGCATGCCGTCCTCAACTTGGACAGCTTTATTGTAACGACGCGGATGTCTTGAGGAAAATGACGCTCCAGAGCGGAAATCTTCGCAACTCTTTTCTATCGCGCCTCAGCAAATCGCGGGGGCAAGTTGTCCAACTCTCGCCTGAGTGAGGCTCTCAAGCCTTGGAGATCGGAAGCGCCGAGCAATAAGCCGGGCCATTCATAAAGTAGGATCCGGATCATATCGTAGAGTTCTGAGATTTGAGCAACGTCAAAACGAATTACCTGAAACTTATCGCGCTCATCCTTATGTTTCCAAGTTTGACCGGGCTGCATCTTCGCGCTCCGCGGCGCGCGGAAACAGAATGTTGTTTTCGAGATGGATATGCTGGTGCAGGTCAGCCTCGAACGCGATTAGGGCGCTGTAGAGCGTTTGGAAGCTGATGCAACCATCGGGTGGCGTGGTGTAGTCGGAACTCAATTGACGCATTGTGCGCAGGATCTCTCCTGCCGCATCGTGCTCGGCCATCATCACTCGTACCGGATTCCGCACCGTGCCAAAGGGCGGTACGGGAAGCGGTTGCTTCTCATCTATCGTTTCCTCCATGCTAATGATATAGGGAAAGAGCACTCGTTCCTCTCTTAGCATGTGCGGTTCGAGATCGCGGCGCAGTGCCTGAAATTGATTCTGTATGTGCAACAGTTCCGGGTGGTTTTGCCCGTGGACCCCACACACTTTGGCGAATAAAGCCTCTAGTCGCACTAACTCGTCTCGCGTAAACGTGTGATGTTTTCCCACAATATGCTCGATCAGTTCCGCATGCGACGCCGTTTGCCATTCTCCGCCAGCGAAGGTTTCCTCGGAACCCTCATTCGTTTTAAGCGAATGGAGTACTTCATCCACTGTGACACCGGCCTTAGCACAAGCATCCGCGAGACTCGTACCGCCCCCGCAGCAGTAATCAATCCCAAGCTTCTCGAAGACTCGAGTCGCAGCCGGTATTTCCAGCGCGTATTCTCTAACTGTTCTTGTCGATTCAAACATAATTGCTTCTCCTTATCTCGATATCCACTGACAGGCTGCGCTTTAATAGACTTGGGCGCAGTGACTTAAATCACGCTTCTGTCAAAAAGAAATCGAGTTGTACTCCAGGGATTCACGTTTGCTGTGACATTAGTCATATCGCGCCCTTCGTCGCAGGACTATCCTTAACTTGCTGCAAAGAACATCTACTTCAATTGTCAGCAGTAAGGCGCGAAAAGAGGAGGAGAAATGAGTGATGTATTCACCATGACCGAACCAGGTGCAGGCCTCAGCCCACGGAATATGCCGGGTCACTGGGTGCTGGCCCGGCTCGGGAAACGAGTATTGCGTCCCGGAGGGATGGAGCTGACCCGACGCATGCTTGAAGCCCTCAACATTGTGTCGGCGGACGATGTGGTGGAGTTCGCGCCGGGACTGGGATTGACTGCGCAACTTACGCTGAATCGCCACCCGTCTTCCTACACGGCGGTCGAGCGCGACGCAACTGCGGCTGGTATAGTCAGCAGTTATTTGAAAGGCTCACGGCAAAAGTGCGTGACGGGAAGCGCCGACCAGACTGGACTTCCTGATGCAATGGCCACGGTCGTCTACGGTGAGGCCATGCTCACAATGCAAACGCCGGAGATGAAGCGCCGGATTGTCCGTGAAGCACGCAGGCTGCTAAAGCGCGGGGGCCGTTACGCGATACACGAGATGTGCCTGGTCGGGGATGATCTTGATGAGGAGGGTAAGAAGGAGATAAATCAAGCTCTCTCTCGGGCGATACATGTCGGAGTGCGACCTCTTTCCGTTTCAGAGTGGTGCGAACTCTTGGAAGTAGGAGACTTTGAAATTCAAACACAAGTGAGCGCCCCGATGCATTTGCTCGAACCCCATCGCTTGTTGAGCGATGAAGGGCTTAAAGGGGCGCTTCGCTTCGTCTGGAATGTCGCGTGGGATCGCGAGTCACGCGAACGAGTTCTGATGATGCGGAAAGTATTCCGGCGTTACCAATCCAACCTCGCAGCCATCACGTTGATCTGTGTGAAGCGATAAAGAGAAATCGCTTGAAACGTCCCGGACTTGCTGTTTGACTTATCGACGACGCCACGAAACAATCAATAAACCGTCGCGACAAATGTCTAAGGAAACAATTAGAGCCGGGGTTTGGGGAACGCTGTTCACTCTGATCGTGGCCGGCCTGATCGTCCTGGGCTCACGAAACCTCGCCCACTTCGACGCTGCGCTCGTCGGCTACACCTTTGCCGTACTCTTTGCCACCTTCGGGATTACTTATCGATATTCAATGTGGTTGCAGCGGCCCCCGACCGCGCTTTACTGGAAGCGAGGTTGGCAGGTTTTCTTGCGACCGGGACACCTGGCCCGGAATATCAGGGAATGGTTTGTAAAAGTACCGAGCGACTTCGGTCTGAATCTGTTCATTCTTCAACGGGGAAAACTTCGCTGGGGCGCGCACATGCTGATCATGTGGGGCTGCATCATTGCCATCGCCATCACCTTTCCGCTCGTCTTCGGCTGGATCCATTTTGAAACTTTGCCAAACAATTTCGACTGGTATCGCACGTACATGTTTGGCTTTCCCACGTTTGCATTTCCTATTCATTCAGTTTTCGGTTTTCTGATCTTTCATGGCTTGGTGTGGGCATCGATTATAGTTACAGCGGGAGTGATGCTGGCGATGCGACGCCGTATGAGAGATCACGGCGCGGCTGCATTACAGCAGTTTGGCGAAGACTTCCTGCCGTTGATTCTCTTGTTTGCGATCAGTGTCACTGGACTAATGTTAACTGCCAGCTACACGTGGATGAAGGGCTACGCCTACGACTTTCTCGCTATTATCCACGCGATCACGGTGATCTTCACACTGTTATGGCTGCCTTTCGGAAAGTTTTTCCACATCTTTCAACGCCCGGCACAATTGGGAGTCAGTTTTTACAAAGACGTTGGACAGCGTGAAGAACCCGCAAACTGCCGGCGTTGCCGCGCGCCGTTTACATCGCGTATGCACGTAGAAGATTTGATTAAGGTGGAACGACAACTCGGCTTCCGTTACGAGATCAAGGATAACCCAGCCGAGCATTACCAGTGGATCTGTCCGCCCTGTCGGCGGTCCATGCTCGCGCTCGCTCAAGGCCAACTTTGGAGGTCCGAGTTGGGCACGTCTCTCGGCCACGTTGCATCCATGATGCCGACGCCCGTGCTCGGCAATCCAGGCCCAAATCAGGGGCCACTGGGCGAAGAGGACCGGACGAACTTTCATCCGTAGAGGTTGACAAGGACTACATGGCACAAGCGCCGGAAAGCACTTTAGAATTCATACAACACTTTGGCCCGCACCCGGCTTACGCGAGCGGAGTTCGACTGGAAACGGGAATCGAACCTGACAAGCTGGTGAAGACCCACTGTTGCTTCTGTGGCCAGCAGTGTGGCATTCAACTCAAAGTCAAAGACAATGAGGTGATCGGCTTCGAGCCGTGGGAAGAGTTTCCTTTCAACCGTGGCATGCTCTGCCCTAAAGGTGTGAAGCGTTACCTCCAGGGCTCTCATCCTGATCGTTTGCTCCATGCCTATCAACGCGATCCTGCGAGTGAGGGCGGATTTCGCGCGCTGGCTTACGACAAGGCGATCGCACTCGTAGCTTCCGAGATTCAGCGAATCCAATCCACGCACGGCAACGATGCGTTCGGCGTTCTAACCGGTGCGAGCTTGACGACTGAGAAAGCTTACCTGATTGGTAAATTCGCTCGCATGTGCCTGAAGACTGCGAACATCGATTACAACGGACGGCTTTGTATGGTCAGCGCAGGCGCGGCCAATAAGAAAGCCTTCGGCATCGATCGCGCCGCGAATCCCTGGTCAGACATACTCAAGACTGAAGTCGTTTGGATCAGCGGAGCAAATATTGCTGAATGCGCGCCGATTACCACGAACTACGTGTGGCAAGCGCGAGAAAATGGTGCGAAGATCATTGTTGTTGACCCACGCATTACTCCGATTGCCCGCACCTGTGATCTATTTCTGCCGGTGAAGCCAGGCCGTGACATTGCACTCTTTAACGGCATCCTGCACTTGATGATCGAGAACGACTGGCTGGATCATAGTTTCATTAATCAGCACACCATCGGCTTTGAAGCAGTTGCCGAGCATGTTCGCGAATGGAATCCGAAGAAAACTGCGGAGGTTACCGGAATTTCCGAGCGAGCAATTCGCCAGGCGGCTGAATGGTGGGGTCAGGCAAAATCAAGTTTCCTGCTGCACGCGCGCGGCATCGAGCACCATACGCACGGAGTCCAGAATTGCCTTGGCGCTATCAATATGGTGCTCGCCTCAGGCCGGATTGGTCGCGAAAGTTGTGGCTATGCCACGATCACTGGACAGGCTAACGGACAAGGCGGCCGAGAGCACGGCCAAAAATGTGACCAGCTTCCCGGGATGCGCGACATCAGCAATCCTGAACACCGCGCTTACGTCGCCGGAGTTTGGGGAATCACTCCCCAGGAGCTGCCGCAAGCTGGTGTCGATACTTACGAGATGTTTCGCCTGATCGATCGCGGCGAGATACGCGGACTGTTGAGTATTTGCTTCAATCCAAAGGTGTCGCTCCCCGATAATGGTTTCATTGCCCGATGCATGGAAAAACTCGAGTTCTATGTAGCCATCGATTTTTTTCTCAATGAGACGGCGCAACACGCTGACATTGTGTTGCCGGGTTCTTTGCAGGAAGAGGACGAAGGTGTGGTCACGCAAATAGAGGGGCGCGTAATCAAGATCAACAAAGCCGTCGATCCGCCAGCCGATGCAAAACAGGACTGGCGCATCATTCAGGACATCGCAAAGGCCCTGGAACGCGAACGGGGTTTTACATTTTCTAGCCCGCGCGAAATCTTCAATGAGCTACGAATAGCTTCAAAGGGTGGTATTGCGGATTACTCGGGAATAACTTACGAAAAGATTGAAAAGCAGTACGGTGTGTTTTGGCCTTGCCCAAGCGACGACCATCCGGGCACACCACGCCTTTTTGAACCGGGGTCTTCGAACCCAATCGCGAAAGGCAGCGGCCTGTTTTACTTTCCCGATGGCAAGGCGCGCTTCAACGTTGCCCCCTATACTCCGCCTGCGGAAGACACTGATGCCGCGTATCCATTAATGCTGACCACGGGTCGCGTAGTCAGTCAGTTTCTTTCGGGCACGCAGACTCGGCGCATCGGCCCGCTCGTCGATCAGTATCCTGAGCCGCTGATCGAGATTCATCCGCAGCTCGCACAGAAGCTAGGCATTGCCAATGGCGATTTGACGAAAGTCGAATCGCGACGCGGCGACATAACCTTGCCGGCGATGGTCGTAACAACAATTCGACCCGATACTGTTTTCGTTCCCTACCATTGGCCCGGACGAAAAAGCATTAACCAGTTGACGATCGCCGCGCAGGATCCGATTTCCAAGATTCCCGAATACAAGGTTTGCGCAGTGCGCGTGAGCAAGGCGACCGGTAATGGTTCCTGATCAAAACGAATTCTTCATGGATCCTAATCGCTGCATTGGCTGCCAGGCATGTGTGCAGGCGTGCAGCGAATGTGAAACGCACAAGGGCTATTCAATGATTCACCTCGACTATGTCGACCGAGCGCATTCGGTCCAGACCGCGCCGGTGGTCTGTCTGCATTGCGATTCGCCAACTTGCGCCGAAGTATGTCCGGCAGATGCGATTAAGAAAACTGCCGATGGCGTAGTGCAGACTGCTCTCAAGCCGCGCTGTATTGCCTGCAACAACTGCGTGCTCGCCTGCCCGTTTGGCGTACCTAAGATGAAGACGGACTTCAAACTGATGATGAAGTGTGACATGTGCTACGACCGGACCTCTGAAGGTCTCAAGCCCATGTGTGCCACGGTATGTCCAAGTCAGGCGCTTTTCTTCGGCACGCGCGAAGAGATCGAATTCCTTCGGCCCCGCTCGGTGGCGACGAATCAATTCCGGTTTGGAGAACAGACCATTACCACGAAAGTAAACATGATGTTGCCGAAATCTGGTAAGGCGGAATACGTGGATGTAACGGCAGCGATGAGCCAACGCGGTAGCGGCAAAACTATTTCTCTGAACATTCTGGATGGAATGTACGAGGGGGAACAGAATCAATGATTAGGCGCGAGCGCGAAGAATTGACGGTTCCGCCGGACGGTAGATCGTTTGAGGAACAACCGAAGTGGCGCCAGGACTTTCCAATTGACTGGCCGCAAGCCGATTACCTCTCGCGCCGCGATTTCACCAAATTCATGGTCTTGATTAGCCTGGCATTTACTGCCGGTCAGTTTTGGATCATAGTCCGCAATTTCTTACGTAAACGACGTGGCGAAGCGCCCATCCAAGCGATTGCTACTATCGATCAGCTTCCCATCGGCGGATCCCTCGCGTTCATCTATCCCGAGGCTCACGATACTTGCCTGCTCGTGCGAACCGCGGAAAAAACTTTCGTAGCCTATAGCCAGAAATGTACGCACCTATCTTGTGCCGTAGTTCCTCAACCGGACAAGAATCGATTTTATTGTCCTTGCCATGAAGGTTCGTTTGATCTTGCCACCGGAGCGACGATTGCTGGGCCGCCGCAGAGGCCATTGCCTCGAATCAATTTGGAAGTGCGCGGTGACCGGATCTATGCAACCAGCGTTGAGGTGAAGACGATATGAGAAGACGTTTCTCACGCTCACAGCGCCTGACAATAGTCTACGGCATTCTCTGTGTTGTGCTGATTATCGTGATGCTGCAATTGTGGTTGTTGATGGCCACAATGAATGCTTACCTCGGCGGAGATGAGTCAGTCATCTGGTCTGCGGCCTTGGTTAGTTTGGTTTGCTTTTGTCTAAACGGTGGATTGCTCTGGTATGTCTACCGCATGGAGCGAAGGTAGCTACTCTAATATCACCTACAAATCGCATGCGCAGATTAGGGTCTCGAAAGAGTAACCCAATCCTCACGGACGCTTATTCCCTGAAGCTTATTCAGTTAGTCGCGGAAAGGGTTTTAACGCCGTCGCGCGTTTACATGGACGTCACCGGGTAAGCGCATAAGGTGACTTGAAAAAAGCGCGGTTCGAGCCGAACATGTGTTGCTATGGCAACAGATAAAATCGCTGCGCTAAGGGGAACGGCTCTCTTTGGCAGCTTAGAGGACGAAGACCTAAGAGCTTTAGCCGCTCTTGCCTTAGAGCGAAGGCTTGCGCGCGAAGAAGTATTATTTATTGCGGGCGAAGAGGCGCGCGGACTCTACGTCGTCGTCAGCGGTGCGGTGCGGGCTTTCCGGGCCGGAGCAGACGGGAGAGAGCAAGTGATTCATACCGAGGGCGCCGGAGCTACGCTCGCCGAGGTACCTGTTTTCGATGACGGGACATACCCGGCGACGGCCGTAGCGGATGAAGATTCGGTAGTTCTCTTCCTCGCTAAGCGGGACGTGCGGGCGGTCTGTTTGGAGCACCCGAAAATCACGCTCGCCGCACTCAAGATGCTCGCCGGACGTTTGCGGCGGCACGCCGAACTGGTCGAAGCCTTATCGTTACGCGAAGTCGGACAGCGGCTCGCGCAGTTGCTACTCACAGAAGCGGAAACGCACGGCGTAAGACTGGAAAGCGGCATTACCTTCGACCTTATGATGACTAATGGACAGATCGCTGCACGCGTGGGCAGCGTACGCGAGGTGGTATCGCGCGCTTTAGCTCGGCTGCAACAGGACGAATTGATCTTACTTGAAAATCGTCGTGTGACGATCCCCGACGAAGGCCTGCTTGCTGCCTATTCCGGTGAGAGTTGATAAGAGCACGAAACATGAAATCGGTAGAGAAATTGCAGCAATCCAGAGAATACGAAAAGCCTGCCGACTCTGTCAGTAGTTCGTCAATAGATCCGGTTTGTGGAATGAAGGTGCTGACACAGGAGGCCGCCGGTTCGTTCGAGTGCAACGGAAAAACTTATTACTTCTGCAGTACGAGCTGTCTAAACAAGTTCAAAGCCGATCCTGAGAGCTTCTTGAAGCACACTGCGCAAACACCAGTCGAGCACCCAGTCTCTATTAAGCCTCAACAAACCGCTGCACATCCTGCCGCAGATGCCGGAGTCTACACCTGTCCGATGCATCCCGATGTTCGCGAGAACAAACCAGGGTCATGTCCAAAGTGTGGGATGACGCTGGAGCCAGTTGTTCCTATAGTTGCAACCCAAAAGATTGAATACACCTGCCCAATGCATCCGCAGATAGTGCGTGACAAACCCGGAAACTGTCCTATCTGCGGGATGGCTCTGGAACCGCGAACCATTTCCTTCGAAGATGAGAAGAATCCCGAGTTGGTCGACATGACGCGGCGATTTTGGGTGAGCGTGGCTCTCTCAATCCCGCTGCTCGTCATCGCGATGAGTGAATTCGTACCGGGAAATTTCCTGGAACGAATTGTCTCGATGCGGGCGCTTGGTTGGATACAATTTATTCTGGCAACGCCAGTAGTTGTTTGGGGTGGATGGCCTTTCTTTGCGCGCGCATGGCAGTCTGTTGTTAACCGCAGCCTGAACATGTTTACGTTAATCGGCCTCGGTGTGGCCGTGTCGTACATCTTCAGCGTTATTGCCAAGCTATTTCCCGAGATCTTTCCGCCCTCCTTTCGGGATCCGTCTGGTGCGGTGCCAGTTTATTTCGAAGCAGCGGCAGTAATCACCACGCTCGTGCTCTTGGGCCAGGTGCTCGAACTTCGCGCGCGCAGTCAGACCGGCGCTGCAATCAAAGCTCTGCTTGGCCTCGCACCCAGGACCGCGCGTAGGATCCGCGAGGATGGCACTGAAGAAGACGTTCCTCTTAATCAGGTGCAGGTTGGCGATCGCTTGCGCGTGCGCCCCGGCGAAAAGGTGCCGGTCGATGGTGGTGTCATAGAAGGATCGAGCTCGGTGGATGAATCGATGGTTACCGGAGAGCCGATTCCTGTTGAGAAGCATGCGGGCGACCGCGTCATTGGCGCGACGGTGAATGCCACGGGCTCGTTTGTGATGCGCGCGGAACGGGTCGGCTCAGAGACATTATTAGCGCAAATCGTCCAAATGGTTGCCGAAGCACAGCGCAGCCGCGCGCCCATTCAAAAACTGGCGGATGTTGTCTCTGGTTATTTCGTGCCGGGGGTAGTGGCCATTGCGGTAATCACATTTATCGTCTGGAGCATCTGGGGGCCTGAACCGCGTATGGCCCATGGCCTAGTGAATGCGGTAGCGGTACTGATCATCGCGTGCCCGTGTGCGCTTGGCCTGGCGACGCCAATGTCAATCATGGTAGCGACTGGAAAAGCAGCGCAGAGCGGAGTGCTCTTCAGGGATGCCGAAGCGATTGAGATCATGCGCAAAGTCGACACGCTCGTAGTTGACAAGACAGGGACGCTTACTGAAGGTAAACCGAAACTCGTCAGCGTTGTTACGACCGAAGCAGTCGCTGAGCGGACATTGTTGAGATTGGCTGCTAGTCTCGAGAAAGGCAGTGAACATCCTCTGGCGGCAGCCATCGTAGCCGGCGCCCAGGAGCGCGGCATCGAACTGACAACTGCAACCGCGTTTGATTCAGTAACAGGTAAGGGAGTGAGAGGAGAGATCGAGGGTCATCAGGTTGCCCTCGGGAATGGAGCGCTTCTTGATGATTTGAAAATCGATGCCGGAGAACTTGCGACGAAGGCTGAAAGCTTAAGAGCCGACGGCCAGACAGTAATGTTCGTGGTAATCGACGATAGAGCAGCGGGTTTGGTTGGCGTCGCAGACCCAATCAAGGAAAGCACGCCGGAAGCGATCAGACAACTACACGAAGAAGGCATTCGTATTGTTATGCTAACGGGCGATAGCCGCACGACGGCCAACGCCGTGGCGAAGAAACTCAAGATTGACGAAGTAGTGGCTGAGGTGTTGCCGAATCAGAAAGTTGAGGTGGTGAAAAAGTTTCAAGCTGAGGGGCGATTCGTTGCGATGGCAGGTGACGGCATTAACGATGCTCCTGCCCTCGCTCAAGCTCATGTTGGTATCGCAATGGGAACCGGAACTGACGTGGCGATGAAAAGTGCCGGCGTTACCCTGGTTAAGGGAGACCTGCGCGGCATCGTCAGGGCTCGAGTTCTTAGTCGCCTGACGATGAGAAACATAAAACAGAATCTTTTCTTCGCCTTTATCTACAACTCGCTTGGGGTTCCAATAGCAGCCGGTGTTCTTTATCCTTTCTTCGGCATTCTGCTAAGCCCGATGATTGCCGCCGCCGCGATGAGCTTCAGCTCAGTTTCGGTGATCTTCAATGCTCTGCGTCTTCGTCGAGCGCGGCTTTAAGTATTGTTCACAAATAGCTCAACCACGCTTCACGCCGACGCTTTTTGACGCTCGCGAACCATCGGCAAGCGGGATAGAGGATTAAAACGACACCAACCCAGATCGCGTATACTGTCACTAGACTGTAGCCGTAGCCTTGAGGGTAAGGAAGCACAGAGTTGCTCGGCACTGTTACATTCCTGAACATCCATTCAGCGTGACCGTATCGTGCATAGGCGCATGCGACAGCTAATGCGTGAATGACTGCGAGATGGAGTAAATAGAAGAATAGAGGCACTCGCCCCAGTGTCACTAACGGGCGACTGAGCCGATGCGAGATCCGATCAAATAGTCCAAGCGCAATTATTGCTGGCCCCAATGTCATCAATAGGTATAAGAGCGAAGGTGGATACTTTTCGCAGTTGATGAAGGAAAAGAATGTGAACAATCCCGTCTTCTGGATAGTCCACGCGTGCGGATCGCCATAAAAGTTAGTAACCCGAAGGACAATGAAGGCAACGGTAAGTCCGATGCCTAATCCCAGAAGCCATCTTCTTCTCTTGTCCTGTGAGCGAAGCAAAAGCGTTCCAAATCCATACCCCGCGGCCATAACTCCGATCCACGGCACGAGTGGATAGCCGGGCACGAAGTGCGTTCCAGGTAGCGGTTCCAAAATGTCGCCGCTATGAAGAACGGCCCAGAGCCAGCGGAAAAAACCAAAGCTGTCGGCATGCACGGCATCGAACAGGTTATGGAGTGCCACCATTGCAATTCCGACAGCCGTAACGGACCACACCGGAAGAAAAACCAGTCCCGCCATCACGACCATTGACCAGCCCAAAGCCCAAAGTACGTCACCGTAAAGCAAGCGGTAATCGAAGTTGAACCACCAGCCAAAGGTGTGAACGAAAAAAAGGTCAAGAAAAACCAGCCACAAACCACGCGTGATTAGAAAGCCTGCTAACTCTTTTTTTGTCTTTCCGCGTGATGTAGACAGAAAAGCACCAGTCCCCGCAAGGAATACAAAGACAGGCGCGCAAAAATGTGTGATCCAACGAGTCAAAAACAGAGGCCCGTTTGTCTGGGTCAAATCGGTTGGGTCGAAGGCGTAGGCATTGGAGAAAAAAGCGCGGACATGGTCAAGAGCCATGATGACCATCACCAAGCCGCGAAGCATATCTACGGAGTAAAGGCGGGACCGTCCGCTTAGAGACTCGCCCAATAGGTTTGTGCCATTGTCAGGTACTTTCAGTTTGGTTTCTCTCGCACCCGAAGTTAGGGAAAAAGCCCGTGAGAACTTTTCACGGGCTCTTTAGCAGTTCGCAAATCAATATCGCCTGCCCGCTGCTTGCCGCCGTAACGCGGTTTAGCTAATCAATCGGTTCCGCTGTGATTTGTGGCTGATTCTTGAGTGGCCCAACCCCTTGCTTCCCCGGATGGTCGGGAATAGTGATCTGTATTTCGCTCACATTGTTGCCGTAATTCAGTTCGGGAAGCTGGTGGCAAAAGCCGTTCGAATCCGTGAAGGGGCAAGGCTCACCGGGCGCCGCGATAAATGGCGGGTTCACAGTGATGCGAATAGTGTACGTGCCTGGAGGAACCGGCGGCTGGCCATCTCCGCCGTCCAGAACGAAATACTGGCCTCCGAGCTTCCAGACGTAGGTATCCGCCCACCCGATGCTGATCCCTTGATTACCGGGAATGGCCGGCTCTGTCGCCGTTGCGGGTGCGCCGCATGAGAGGTAGTTGCGATCGTTATTTGCCGGGCCGGGGTAGGCTTGATATTTCTCCACATCAATCATGCAAAAGCCACGCTTGGCGGCGCGCCAGACGTACCCAGTCGCTGGATCAATCAACTCGTACAGGGTGTAGTGGCGAAAGTGGAAGTGACGATGACAAGTGGCGTATTCGTAGAGGCCATCGCCGGCGGCGACATGGGCATTGGGATCGCCGAGATTCACGTCAGCCGTGCCAATGTTGGGTGTAGAGACGGTGAAGCGCAAAAGCGTGCGCTCGCCCGGGGTAACACCGCCTTCCTCGACACTACAGAAGCTCGCGGGCAGATTTTCGACGCGTACTACCCAGTTCTGCAAGAGTCGCTTTTGGTCGACAATAAGATCAGGCTTACCTGCAGGTGCTGCAATGGCTTTGGCCTTCTGAAGACTAACAGTTATTCCGAGAGCCAAAACAATGGAAGCTGAGAGAGCAATCCACTTTTTCATTTCGTGCCTCCTCTTAGTCTGATTGAGTTGAAATTTCAGTAGCAAAGAGTTGGGGGGCCACCAGTAAATACCGGCGATCAGAAAATGTCAATACAGCATTCAATTCGCCTCAGAGTGAACCACCGTCACCCGCCATGCCTCGAGGTTTTCAGCGACTCTCTCCGTATTCGACTTTGAAAATGAAGGACCACAGCCAAAGCAACCGCTGTGGAATTATCCCCAGGATCTTGGGGTTTTTCCGCGATCATTGTTGAAGGACTTCAAAGTTCAGCAAAAACGTGGCTGTTTTCGTTCGGCATGTTCCTTGCTCACCACATGGCGGGACCCTTGTGGTTTTGCCAAGAACTTGCTTACTTGGCTGATTTAGTTTGAAGAGTTAGTTAACGATGCTGAAGCGGTTTTCATCTCTGATTCTGGCGCTGATGCTTGGTGGCAGCGTACTAGCTGGTACGGCACGGCTCCATGATGGACATGTCTGCCAGATAGTAGGCATGGAGGCGATGCCGGGCATGGAAACCATGCCATGCTGTAAGAAGGATGAGACTCCACCTGTTGTGAGTGAGTCCAGCTCTTTGGAACAGTGCTGTGTCACGGTTCCGCAAGAGACTGGTTCAAGCGGAACAACGTTTAATCTGCGTCCCCCTGCCTTCAGCATCGCTGTTATTCATCCGGCAGTACTGCAGTCTCCTATTGCTGCGCTGAAGACATACCAGTGTTCCCACTCGTCTTCAGTTTTTCTACCCAACCTTCAAGCGAGTTACATCCGCAATCTTTCCCTTCTGATCTAACGCACAAAAACCGTCGTGTCTTTTTGTCTGTGTCCTTTGTAAGCATAGGACTATCGGACAACAGGCGCCGACGTGTAACCGCGCGCGGGCAATGAGAGATCAATCTTGAGGCTCGTGTTGTGGGTAATCTGCGTTTAGTCAAATCGCTTAACTAGAGAGACATTCAATCAAGAGAGAGAAGAAGGAGAAGTCATGAAAAGCAAAATACAGTCAGTTGTAGTCGGTTTGGCGTTGGTCCTGATCTCATTGATATCGGCGCCACGCGTATTGGCCCAGCACACGCACGATCACAGCGGCGACAGCGGCTGGAAGACAGGAATGCTAAGAATCTCGGAGCCTGTGTGGGCCGGCGATGTTCGGCTAACGAGCGGCATGTATCACGTTACGCATTTAGTGAACGGAAAGACGCACGTGATTGTGTTCAAGTCTGTTGCTCTGGCGGCAGGTTATCGCGAATTCAGCATGTTCGAAGGGAAAGAAGTCGCAAGATTGGAATGCCGTGTTGAGCCCGCGACCAAACAAGTGCGAAACACGAAGGTTCGTCTGGGCAAGAATGCAGCTGGCCAGTCGGCAATCCTGGAGATTCAGATCGCCGGTGAGAACGTTAAGCACATCCTGTCAGCAAACCCTCAGCAGGCGAGCCAGAGAAATCACTGAAGGAGCACATCCATTTGAACGTGGTCTGCTTCTGCTAGCGTGCCCGTTTATGCACTTCTTAATGCATGGAGGTCACGGCAAACACGGCTGCGGCAGAGAGGGATATCAGTGAGACGTCCAAGCGTCGCTCAGAGGAAGTAAACATCATGGAGCGGTACGTTCGGTACGCTCTGACAAACTCCTGTATTACTTGACAATCTTTTACCCGGATTCGTACAGTCGGTATGGCTATGTTGAAGTGGTTCACATCTCTGGTCCTGGTCGCGGCGCTGAGTGGTAGCGTGTCCGCTGGAGTGCCAATGCACTCGAGCATGAACGATTGGATGATGGACTGCTGCAAAGCGGCGCTTGCGCACAATGATTCGGCAGCCACATCTCAGGCGAGGCTGTGTTGCGCGCTGAATTGCCAGGAGCCGGTTCCTACGGGCGCTACTACACTTCAACCACTTTCATTGTTCGCGCCTGTGCCAGTCGCCGCCATTCCTCACGTTTTGGTCCAGGACCTCAACCAGAACCTGCGACGCAACCAGCCAGTGGCGCAAACCGGAATTCTCCAACCTGCCTACCTCCTAAATCTCGCACTCCTGATCTAGTTACACAGCCGTAGTGTGTCTTCTTGCCGCGCTTTGTGAAAGCGGGAAGTCGCGAGCGTTCGTTTTACGATCCTAGAACGCACGCCGCCACCTTCTTAGGCAAAATGGGCACTGCGGTCCATCTGTATTTATCCGCGAGTACTTCCGCGACTCTTCGTCCGCTGAGTACTCGACCCTAAGTACATGGCGTGTTCATTTCGATTTTAGAGGAACTCAAACAATGAAGAAACTTGCAATCCTACTCGGGCTGATTGGCTTGGCTGTAGTACTCGTCGCATGCGGTAAGAAAGAAGGACCGTCTTCCGGAAAAGTAATCAAAAGTGCGGCGGCAGGAAACAATCTGAACGTCTCTCTCTCAACTGGTGATGGAGTGCTAAAGCATGGGAAACCGGAATTCAACCTTTCATTCACCGACGCTGCCGGCAAACCGGTAGACGTCGGCGCGGTCGGCTTAACTTTTCGCATGCCGCGGATGGGAACAATGGCCGAGATGAATAATGCCGCCACTTTTACAACTACAGAAACACCTGGCATCTATCACGGCCGGGCTGACATTGAAGTAGGCGGTGAGTGGCAAGTGAAGATTACTTATGAGGGACCGGCGGGCCGCGGCGAGGCGTCGTTTCCGATAGTAGCGCAGTGAGGGCATTCCCAATTTCCGATTGCCCAATTGCCGATTAGATTGCTTGCAACAAAGTTGCTTTAGCTCGGCGATTCAGACCCAGGACTACAAACGGTGCTGGCGCAATCGGCAATCGGCAATCGGCAATCAGCAATAGCATGATTCACCGACTCATCGAATTTAGCCTGCGCAATCGCGGCCTCGTGCTGGCCTTGTACCTCGGACTGGCTGTGTGGGGCTACTGGGCGCTTTTACGGACGCCAATCGATGCGATACCGGATCTCTCGGAAAACCAGGTAATAGTTTTCACCGATTGGCCCGGTCGATCGCCGCAGGAAGTAGAGGATCAGGTCACCTATCCGCTGGTAACAAACCTTCAGGGGTTGCCGGGCGTTCGTGTTGTACGCGCCAGCTCCGCTTTCAGCTTCTCAATGATCAACGTGATCTTTGAAGACAGTATCGATCTCTATTGGGCGCGGACACGCGTACTGGAGCGATTGAATCTCGTAACTAAACAATTGCCTGAAGGAGTAGTGCCCACGCTTGGTCCGGACGCAACCGGTGTAGGTCAGATCTTTTGGTACACGCTGGAAAGCGACCAGATGAATCTGCGCGATCTGCGGACGCTGCAAGACTGGTTTGTGCGTTATCAGCTCAATTCGGTTCCGGGCGTTGCCGAGGTCGCTTCAGTTGGCGGCTACGTTCAGCAGTATCAAGTTGATGTTGATCCCAACAAGTTGCGCGCCTACGCAATGCCATTATCAACGGTCGTCGAAGCGGTCGAGCGTTCGAATAACAATGTTGGCGGCAATGTGGTTGAGCAGGCCGGTCAGTGGGCGGTCGTGCGTGGCGTAGGGTTGATCGAATCCGTCGGCGACGTTGAGAACATCGTGATTGGCTCTGCCAACGGCACGCCGATTTATATTCGCAACGTTGCCGACGTAAAACTCGGCAATGCTTTTCGCACGGGAGGTCTCGATAAGAACGGCAAGGAAGCGGTTGGCGGTGTGGTAATTGCGCGCTATGGCGTCAACACGCTCGAGGTTATCGACGCCGTCAAGCAAAAGATAAACGATTTAAAGGCCGGCTTGCCTCAGGGCGTGCGGTTGGTGCCATTCTACGATCGCACCCAACTAATCAATCGCGCGACTGGGACTTTGAAGCGCGCGTTGATTGAAGAGTTATTGTTGGTAACGTTGGCGCACATCATTTTCCTGGCGCATTTCCGCTCAATCCTCATCGTTACGATTCCGCTGCCACTGGCCGTACTGCTGTCATTCCTCTTCATGCACTACATGGGCATCAGTTCGAATCTGATGTCGCTTTCAGGAATTGCCATTGCCATCGGCGTGCTGGTTGATGCCGGGATCGTAGTGACGGAAAACGCTTTTCGTTTCCTCGAGAAGAGAAAAATCGATCCGAAAGACCGGCCGGCTGTGTGGCAGACGGTGCTCGATTCGACGAAGCTGGTGGGACGGCCCGTCTTCTTCTCGATGGCCATCATTATCCTCGCATTCATTCCCGTCTTTGCGCTCACAGGGCAGGAGGGCAAACTCTTCCATCCGCTTGCCTTCACAAAAACCTTCGCGATGGCTGGCGCAACCATCATTGCCGTCACACTCGTCCCTGTGCTCTGCACATATTTACTCGGCGGGAAATTTCATCCAGAGAGTGCGAATCCGGTGATGCGCTTTTTGCAGGCGCTCTACCGTCCCGTGCTTGGTTTTGCGCTGCGACATCGCCTGCTGACAGTCTCGGCAGCGGCCATTCTGTTTGTTGGTGCGATCTTCCTCGCCAGTGGCCTCGGTAAAGAGTTTATGCCGCCGCTGAACGAAGGCGATCTGATGTTTATGCCAGTTACCGATCCGGCGATCTCGATCGATGAAGCACTCAAGATAACCAGCCGACAGGACGAGATACTGAAGAACTTTCCTGAGGTCGAGTGGGCTGTCGGCAAAGCCGGTCGAGCAGAAACTTCGACTGACCCGTCGCCCGTCAACATGACGGAAACGATTGTTCATTTGAAATCACCGGAGCAGTGGCGGGCAGGCATGACGCGCGAAAGGCTGATTGCCGAGATGGACGAGAGGCTGCGTATGCCGGGAGTCACAAACATCTGGACGCAGCCAATCATCAATCGCATCGATATGCTCACGACGGGCATCCGTTCGCAGGTTGGCATCAAGATCTTTGGCAATGATCTCAGGACACTTGAACAGCTTTCGCGCAATGTCGCTGCGGTTGTGAAAACTGTTCCCGATGCGGTTGATGTCTACCCAGAACAGATTAGTGGCGCTCCCTACATCGATATAAGAATCAACCGCCCGGCGGCCGCGCGTTACGGTATTGACAGTCGAACAATCCAGGACGCAATCGAGAAGGGCATCGGCGAAACAAATCTAACTGTCACGATAGAGGGGCGCAGAAGATTTCCGGTTCGGGTTCGTTACGGTCAACAATTTCGCGACAGCCCGGAAGCGCTCTCCGCGATCCCAATCACATCGCCTGCGGGAGCACCGATTCCGCTTTCACAAATCGCAGAAATTCGGACCGTGGAAGGTCCATCAATGATTTCCAGTGAAAACGGCTTGCTGCGCGGCACAGTGCTCTTGAACGTGCGGGGTCGCGATGTTGGTAGTTTTGTCGACGAAGCAAAAGCGGTGATTGCTCGGCAGGTGCAGCTTCCCGCTGGTTATTACGTTACCTGGAGCGGTCAATACGAAAACCAGCAGCGAGCGCGACAACGCCTAATGCTGGTTATCCCTATCGTCCTCATCGTCATCTTCGGTTTGCTGTACATAACCTATCACTCGGCACTGGAAGCCGCGCACGTCTTGCTTGCCGTGCCGTTCGCACTAACGGGTGGTGTCTATCTGTTGTGGGCACTTGGCTACAACTTTTCAGTCGCGGTTTGGGTGGGCTTCATTGCGCTCTTCGGAACTGCGGTGCAGACGGGCGTAGTGATGGTCATCTACCTCGAAGAAGCCGTCGACCGAAAGATAAAAGAAGTCGGCACGTTGACGAGAAAGAGTCTGCTCGACGCGGTGATGGAAGGGGCGCTGCTACGGCTGCGGCCAAAAGTGATGACGGTTTCAACTGTAGTCGCCGGCCTCCTGCCGATTATGTGGAGCACCAGTGCAGGAGCGGAGGTGATGAAACCATTGGCAACACCAGTATTGGGAGGAATGGTTTCGAGTCTATTGCACGTGCTGATCGTCACGCCGGTGATCTTCTTTTCGCTTCGCGCGCGTCGCTTAAAGAGAGACAACGCACCGGCAAGAGAAGCAAAAGAACAGGAGCAGTTGGGAAATGAAGAAGAAGTTGTTACACGCTGAAGGGACAATGTTCCGCAAAGGACGAAAGACTCAAACTGCGGAGGCTTTATGGTTTCTTCGCGCCTTCTTGACATTGCGCGAGTGGTTTAGTTCGAACGCACCGTGCCTCTTTGTGTTGCTGGTTACGTTTGCGTTCACAGTCAGTGCGCAGACCAACGAGCCTGTGGCCATAAGAAGTGGGCCTGTAGAACCGCTCACCGTGCAACCGGATCAGCAATCTTCGCTTAAAAAATACTTCGATCCGGACAACGGACTTACTGCCGATGACGCGGTTACCTATGCGACGGCGCACAACGGTGAGTTGCTCGCGGTGCGCAAAGAGATCGATGCAGCTCGCGCGCTGGTCAAGCAGGCTAGCCTTAGGGCCAACCCGGCATTGGAGATTAATTCCGCACGTCAGCTGGATGGCAAGGATAACCAGCTGATGGTCAATGGCATGTGGCCGTTGGAGCTAGGGGGGCGTCGCTTGGCACGAATCACAGTTGCGCAACGGGAACTCGAACTGCGCGAACAGGCAGTAGTCGATCGGGAGAGGCTCATTGCCGCCGAGGTGCGAGCTAAGTTTGGCCAGGGGTTGGCTGAGATTCTTAAGCTGGGCTTCACTGAAGAATTGCTGGCAAACAGCCGACGTGGTTACAGGCTTGTGCAGGCACGCGTCACCGAAGGTCGCACGGCGCCGCTGGAGCAGAACATGGTCCTGGTTGAAGTAAACCGCTTGCGCTCGGTGCGCGAGACAGACGAAGGGAGAGTGGAAATTGCACTGCTCGAGTTGCGGAATCTGATGGGCATGCAACCTGAAGAGCCGCTCCGTCTGCGTGGTGATTTCGATAAGCTGATCGAACCACTCCTCCCCCTTTCCGAAGCTACCGCGCAGGCACTGCGAAGCCGGCCCGATCTTGAAGGATATCGCGCCACTGAGCGACTAGCGGAGGCTCGGATCCTTGAGGCGCGAGCACAGGGACGAGCGGACGCCAGCATAAATGCTGGTTATCAACGAATGAATTCCAGTTTTCCGGTTTTCGGTGTTAACGACGGCGGTCAATTGCAGCCCGTCCAGGATGTTTTCAATTTCGTCACGTTTGGAGTGACCGTCAGTCTTCCTGTGCGCAACAAGAATCAAGGGGCCATTGAAGCAGCAGTCGCTGAAATGGACGCCGCTAAGCAACGGCGAGAATTTGCTGAACTAACCATCCGTCGCGAAGTTGCTTCCGCCTATGCCCAGTATGAACGTGCGGCGCGGGCAATGCAGATCTACCGAGTTGGCGTTAAGGAACAGGCAAGCACGAATCTTGAAGTGGTCCACCAGACGTACGAACTCGGCTCAAAAACATTGCTCGATTATATTGCCGAGCAACGTCGCTATATCGAACTGGAAAACACATACATCGATTCGTTGCTGGCTACGTATCGCGCCCAAGTCGATATTGCACGCGCTTCTGCTTCCCCGGAGTTGATAAAGAAATGAGCAAAACAATTGATGACAAAGATGCTGGAACGCCGGGAGTTGGTTCTGACGAAGCCGAGGTTGAGCAACCGAACGTCCCGATCAGGAAGCATCCCGTCAGAGGCGGAAGTAGACGAACAACGATCGTGGCGATCGTGGCAGTGATAGCAATTGCAGTGATGGCAATGGTGGCTTGGATTTATTGGCGATCCGGTTCCACCGGTGCGGGGCGCCCAGTGCCTACGCCGCGAAGCGTCAATACTGAACAGATGGGAACGACAGGGTCTCAAGCGAGGGAACCCACCCTATCGCTTGAACCCGAAGCGGCGGCGCGAGCCGGCATTAAGACTGAAACGGTTGGTGAAGCATTGGTCGCCGGGAGTTCAATGGCGGGGCCAGCGACGACTGGCGTGGTTCAGGCGAATGCCTATCGCACCACTCCGGTAGTGTCACTGGTCGGCGGCATCGTTCGTCGCGTTGATGCTGAGTTAGGCCAGAATATAAGGCAGGGGCAGAATGTTGCGACCGTATTCAGTGATGAGCTCGCGATGGCCCAGTCCCGTTACCTCAGTGCCGTGGCAGATCTTGAAGAGCATCACAAGCATCACGCTCGCACGACGCGTCTGGTGGAGATTGGAGCAGTCAGCCGCGAAGAGTTGGAACAGGCAACTACTAAACTAAAGACGGCAGAGTCTGAAGTTGCGTCACAGCGCCAGCGTCTTCTGCTACTGGGTCTCAGCGCACGACGAATTGATCAACTCAAGTCTTCTTCACAAGTCAATTCGGAAGTAAGTCTGCCGGCGCCACTCTCAGGCGTGATCATTAGCCGCGCTGCTAATCCCGGTGAGGTAATCGCCGCTGACAAGGAGATTCTCCGTATTGCGGATCTCTCAAGCATCTGGGTAGTTGGCCAGGTTTATGAGAAGGATCTGGGAAAGGTAGTGATCGGCAGCGGAGCAAGCATCACCAGTGATGCCTACTCCGGTCGAGTTTTCCGAGGCCGAGTCTCTTACATCGATCCGACTCTGGATCCGGCAACGCGCACGGCCCAGGTGCGAATCGAATTAGCAAATCCCGCTCAGTCGTTGAAGATCGGAATGTACGTGAATGTGGCTTTCGCGGCGCTCGCTGGAGCAGAGTCTACAATGCCAGTGATCCCCAAGAATGCCGTGCAAAGCCTCAACAATCAACAGGTTGTTTTCGTTGAGACGAAGGAATCTAATGTCTTCGCGATGAGGGCTGTAAAGCTTGGCTCTGAAGTGAACGCTCAGTATTTCGTGCTTGAAGGATTAACTGTCGGTGACCGGATCGTTACTGAGGGGAGCTTTCTCCTTCGCGCAGAGTGGCTCAAGCTGCATCCCGGCGGGTCTTAAACTCAACTGAGCCATAGTCGTAGGAACTAGCGCTACGACGCCCGACCGAAAGTCTGAGTATGGGAAAACCTGCGGTGCTGACTCAAGAGCTTCTATCAGGCGCTCGTTCACAAATGCGAGCACCTCTTGCTGTTCCACCTCGGTGAGCAAATCGACTTTTGTCAGAAGGATTGAGACCTTGGGTGTGTATTCGTAAAGACTTTTGAGCAATGCGATATCGTGCTGTGACAAGGGCGGGTCAACACTGACTGCAACAAGGGCGAGGCCAACTTTGGGCAACCAGGTAAGAGCCGTTTCAGTGTTGTGTGCGAAGGTACTTTCCAGGCCGGGCATATCCACGAAACGTAATGCGCGGCGTCGCGCGAGTTCCGGCAGCTCAATGCAACAGTAGAAACCCATTTTCGGTTGCCTGGGTTTTCACCTTCAGCGATGAACGAACGAACCTCGCCGAGCGGAACCACTTTCATGTCACCCTTGAGAAAATGAACCGTTGCTTTTTCTTCTGGCCCATAACCGATCTCAGTGACCACGGTCGTTACGGGAACAACTCCGACTGGAAGGACCTCTCGCTCCAGAAAGTTATTGAGAAAACTGCTCTTTCCGGCTTTGAATCGTCCTATTACTGCCACACTTATCTCGTCGCGGTCAGCAAGCTGGCGGCAACTCTGGATCAGCGGCTGAAGTGAAGAGAGTTGATATCGATGTGCAATATCAGAAGCGACGTTAAGAGCGCCGGCAATCTGAAGCTGTTCATGCTGTTCAGTGTCTATTGCCATTTCCGAATTCACGACGAAGCTCAATCGTGGCGGGCTGAATGCGTATATTTGATGATCTCAACGTCAGACAGCGCGATCAGTCCTTCGTCGACCATCTCGTCAAGCACGGGCAAAACGCCCCGAATCTTTTCCTCAGTATCGATTATTGAAAGCATGATGGGCAGGTCCTTCGATAAACCGAGAAAGCCAGACCGGTGAACTCGATTCTGCGCTCCGTACCCAATCAAGCCCCGATAGACGGTAGCGCCGGCGATATCCATCATCCGCAGCTTCTTCACAATCGCTTCGTGCAGCGGCTCGTCTTCCCACCGATCATCTTCACCCACGTAAATCCTCAGTAGTTTTGCGCGGCCTTCGAGTTTTTCGTGTTTCACGGCGTGCGACTCCTCTGTTTCGGCTTGGTGCGTAGTGTGCTTGATCACTTCCGTGTCTTGCACTTCGATCAATCCCTTATCCACCATGTCGTAAATCCACGGCAGCAATGCATTGATCTTTTGTTCAGAGTCAACTACTTCAACTCGCATCGGTACGTCTTCGGTGATGCTGAACAAATGTGCTTCGTGAACCTTCCCGCTACGGCCATAGCCCGACACGGCTTTGGTCACTGTCGCTCCTGCGCACCCGTGACGATGAGCAAACTCCACGATGGCCTCATAGACTGGCTTGCTCTTGTAGTGTTGGAACGTGTTGACATAGACCACCAGTTTTTTCGCTGGACCTTTTTGCAGCATTTAGCTTTCTCTCCTCTCCTGTTCTCCAGGCTCGAGACAGACCACCAGAGTGGGCTGTATTTCGACCAGTCCGTGCTCCCCGAGCAGTTCCGCGACTAGAGCTGCCGCGCGCTCGACTTTTGCTCGCTCGTCGACTGCCTCAATAATAATCGGCAGATTCTCCATTTGGATCTCATTCTTATTCGTGTGAAGGCGACGTTGGACTCCATAACTCATTACTCCTTTCGTTACGGTAGCTCCGGCAATTTCAGTATTATGAAGAGTAAGGAGTACTTCCCTATAGAGCGGATGATGCGCATGTCGCTCGTCTTCGCCAACGCAGATAGTTAACTTCATTGCGGGTTTTAGTTCAGTCTTCATCGAGTCACGTTCTTTTTCTTTGCTCTTTGGTATTATCGACAGACACCGATTCAATACTAGTCTCTTGCGAGATGGCCGTCGCGACGCGCTCTGACGAAGCCTCGGTTACTGGACCACGCCAGTACTCCTCTGCAAGGCGGCTCGTGATCGGCACCCCTTCAACTTGGCGCGCCAGGATAATGCCAGCCCACACCGCGCCAAACCCCACGGCGAAACTCAAGACTACGTAAAGAAACGCATACAGAAAGTCTTTCCCTTCAACAAGCCTGGCGGTTTCATACTCAAAGGTTGAGAAGGTGGTATATGCACCGACGAAACCCACAGCGACCGCAAGCCTAACGTGCGGATTGATAGGTATCCGCTCGGTTACCAAAGTGAGAAAGAATCCAATAATGAACGAGCCCGTAATGTTTATAATGAAGGTTGCCGTGGGGTACGGTTGAGCAGTGCGGCCAAGCCCGGAAAGTGTCATGTAATAACGCAACATTGCTCCCACAGCCCCGCCTGCAGCCACAGCCAGATATTTCGTCAATGTATCCACTTTTTTCTCCTCGAAGCCTCAAGGATCGAGAGCGATTTCGTAAACGCAAAAAACTCCTTTCCATGCAGCAAGAATCGCGCTTGAAAAGGAGTCATCAATCTTGGCCCTTTGCGGCCTCGATGGTTAACGGCGAACTCCATCGCCCGGCAAATCTGAAGTCATGTTACACCACTGATGCGAGTACGTCATAGCTTGAGGACGAGCTGGACCTTGCTGTTGCCATGATCTTTACGACCACCGCGACACGGGCAATAATAGGAATGAATTTGTAAGGCGATGGAGTTCGCCGAAAATAGGAAGTCTCGTGTTTGGACGGCTTCTGGATCGAATCGGTTTCCCAATATTGATTTTTGCTTTTTTCCTTTCAAAATTGTTTGCTCCTTTCGTTTTTCTGGGAGGCGCTAGCCTCGCTCTCGTCGGGATGATGCTCTGGGGTCTTGGCATGGGAGCGCAGGACTCCTTACTAAAGGCCGTGCTGACAAGTGTTGTGCCCGCCGCGAAACGAAGCACGGCAATTTGGAGTTTTCGATACCGCCTTTGGCATCGCGTGGTTTCTTGGCAGTGCGACGTTGGGTTTCCTATACGATCGGTCAATCGTTACTGTGAGAGCGTATTTGATTTTTTTGCAAAGCTTTCAATGAATACGCTTGGATACGAAGTTAAGCATACCCTTTTGTTGCATGCTAATGATCTTAACGCCGATCACTTCGATGATCTTGTTCGCATGATGAAGCGGAGAGGGTATAGGTTTATTTCATTGGAAGACGCACTCAAGGATAAAGCTTACCGGCTGCCGGACGCCCAGGAGATGAAAGGCCTGTCGTGGATCCACCGTTGGCGATTGGCAAAAGGGCTGCCGCTGCAAATCGAACCAACTGAACCAGAATTCATTACCCAACTATTTAGGGCAAGACAAGGTTGGTGAGTGTAGCGCACTTGTCCTGATTCGTGTTGCTTCGTGGATCCTCTGCGGCGACACAAAAGCGCGATCCACGAAGAAACACGAAACAACAAGAAAAACGAATCACACGAAGTGCCTTCGCCTTCACTATATTGTGAAGGTGGTTATCGAGCGATGACTGTGCGTCCCATTAACTTAGGCCACTTCAACAGACGCGACTTCTGCGCGATCGCCGGGAGTACCGTTGCATCGTTCGCGCTCGGTAGCGCGTGTCGTCGTAGTGGCGGTTCGGACGTTGCCGACGACGGAAGACTCACGGTGCGTCCGCACCGTGGCGTTAAGACGACGGCCACTGGCCGGATCATGCTCGGCTTAGATCGCAAGGATCGCGAGCGTGATGCGATCCTCCAGTTGCCCAAGACCGACGGCAAGTCTCCTTTTCCCTTGTTGCTTATGCTGCACGGCGCCGGTCAAAGTGCCGAGGACATGTTTTGGTACCTCGGTTCGACCCACGAGGAGGCGGGAGTTGCCGTGCTTGCGCCCAACTCTCGCGACTCCACCTGGGACTCTATTGGCGGCAGATTCGGACCGGATGTGGAGTTCCTGAATCGGGCGCTTGAGCGCGTGTTCGATACTGCTGCAGTCGACCCTGCGCGCTTGGCCGTGGGTGGGTTTTCTGACGGCGCTACGTATGCACTCTCGCTCGGACTAATCAATGGTGATCTCTTCAGGCGCGTGATCGCATTCTCACCCGGTTTCGTAGTTGACGGTGCGCCACACGGAAAGCCGCGCTTTTTCATTTCGCATGGTACCAGGGACCGCATTCTTCCGATTGACAGTTGCAGTCGCCGAATCGTTGGCGGATTGAAGGCTCGTGGCTATGACGTCACATTCCGTGAGTTTGACGGCGATCACGAGATACCGGCTGGAATTGCGCGCGAAGGCACGTTGTGGGTCGCTGCGCCCGCGCTGGCAACGCGTATCTAAAAACCCGATCCACGAAATAGCACGAAGCACGAATTGCAGTAAGAAGTGTTACTCGTGTCGCCGGGTTGGTGTATTTTCGTGGATCGAAGTTGCGGTTCGTGACGCAGAACAGTTACAGATTAGACGCGAGAGTCTCATTCGCAGCTTTCTGCTACCTATCGTTCTTATCCGCGTTAATCTGTGGCTGACCTAAGGAGCACACGCATGCAAAAGAGGACCTTCTGGCCCCTGACACTTGCCATACTGACCTTCTGCGTTGTCGTTCAAATCCCTGCAAACGAGAGCATCTATTTGCAGGGTCGCGGCAACGCCACGCCCGAAATCATTGAACGGCGCCGTGCGATAGAGAACGAGCTACAGTCCATCGCGATCGTCGAACGGAAGCTGATGGTGCCGATGCGCGACGGTAAACGAATGGCGACGGACGTCTATCGGCCGAAAGATACTTCCAAAAAATATCCCACCATCTTTGTGCGCACGCCATACAACTTCAATTTCTGGGATGTGCGCAATGGCGCGCCGCGCGACCTGACGAATGAGCTCGAGGCCGTTAAACGCGGCTACGCGTTCGTCGAGATGAACGAGCGCGGTCACTTCTTTTCTGAGGGAAACTACGACATTCTGGGCCCACCGCTCACTGATGGCGACGACGAGTTGTCGTGGATTGCCAAACAACCCTGGTCCAACGGCAAGGTCGGCACGATCGGCTGCTCGTCAACGGCCGAATGGCAGTTGGGCCTCGCTTCTCAGGGTAATCGCGCATTTACGACCATGATTGTGCAGGGGTTCGGCGCCGGCGTGGGACGAGTGGGTCCTTATTATGAGCAGGGGAACTGGTATCGTGGCGGCGCGGTCCAAATGCTGTTCATCGCCTGGCTCTATGGCGAACAGAACCAGGTTCGGCCGATGTTTCCGCCAGAGGCATCCCAGGAGGATTTGATTCGCGCGTCGAAGTCGTTCGACCTCGCCCAGCAGTTGCCGCCGGTCGATTGGTCAAAGGCTCTGCGCCACCTACCCGTAAAAGACATAATAAAAGCTGTCGGTGGACCAACCGGCATCTTCGCCGATCGCATGCCGGTCGCGACGGGCGGCGCAATGATCGAGCGCGCGCCGAATGATCCAGCCTGGTACAAGGGCGGGTTGTGGCACGACAACATGAAGATCAACATTCCCGGATTCTGGTTTATGTCCTGGTATGACGTATCGGTTGGTCCCAACCTGGCCGCATACAACCGTGTGCGAAAGACTGCGCCACCTGAGATTGCCAACCAACAGTACGCAGTGATTGCGCCGACCCTCCATTGCTCGTACAAGCGGGCAACGGAAAATACAATCGTTGGGGAACGCAGCATGGGCGATGCGCGATTGAACTATGACGAGCTGACCTACGCCTGGTTTGATTACTTCCTGAAAGGCGAAACAAACGGGATACTAGAAAAGTTGCCGCGCGTGCGTTACTACACGATGGGAATCAACCGATGGCAGACGTCGGACACATGGCCACCTCCTGGCGCGCAGCCGCTGAGCTTTTTCCTGTCGAGCGGCGGCAAAGCAAACACGCTCGACGGCGACGGTGCGCTTATCGACGCAGCTCCGGCGGCGGATAACCCGGACAGGTTTGAATATGATCCGATGAATCCCGTGCCTTCCTATGGTGGCAATGTCTGCTGCACGGGGAACGCCGTCACAGGCGGCGCCTTCGACCAGCGCAAAATGGAAGCCCGACCGGATATTCTCGTCTATAGCACTGAGCCGCTGAAGGAAGGAATGGAAGTGAGCGGGCCTATTGAGGTAACTCTATATGTTTCGTCCGATGCGAAGGATACAGATTTTACAGTGAAGCTGATCGACGTTTATCCAGATGGTCGAGCTTACAATTTAGATGAGACGATTCAGCGGATGAGGTACCGGAACGGCTACGACAAACCCAACGTCTGGATGGAGGCAGGCAAGGTGTACAAGGTGACGCTGCAACCGATGACTACCAGCAACTACTTCGAGGCAGGCCATCGAATTCGAATAGAAGTGTCAAGCAGCAACTTCCCCCGCTTCGATCGCAACCTGAACACGGGGGGACGGAATTACGACGAAACAAAAGGGGTGGTTGCCAGGAACGCTGTTCACCATTCGCGGGAGTATCCGTCAGAGGTAAAGATCACTGTGGTGAAGAAACAAATGACAAGTAGTAGGTGATGCTTCTCTTGAAGAAGACGTTGGAAGCACGAGACATTGCGTAAGGACAATCTCGGCGCGCGATGATGTTGAATTACACAATCGAAATGCCTAAATTCATTCCGGGACTAAAGCTCAGCAAGCTTTTCTACCAAACTATATCTGCTGGCTGCTCAATGGACCAGAATATCTCAAGAGGAAGCCTTTGTGGCTCGCGCCGGCGACGTTGGCGATGAACTTGTTCCCAAATAGCAGCGTCACGCATGGTGCGTGAAATTATGAAGCTTGCTTTCCTGATGGAAAGACACTATGCGCCTTATAGTAAGTGGTTTGGAAGCGCTTTCACGAAACTGAGAATCGGGGCCAAACCCACGCCCACCTTGCAGCAGCTTTCGGCCAGTCTCTTTTCTCTCGCTTTCCATGTTTTTGCCTATTCACTTGTGGCCAAACAGCACAATGCTTTGAAAATCACTAAGCACCTACCGACCAAAGTTACAAAATACTACGACCGCCCCTACTTAGTGATTCACGGCGACAATTTTGCTAATGAGATTAAGAAGGGAATCAAAGATCCACAAGTAAAGAGAATCACAGCGAAAGTCGGATCAATTTGTCATGATCTTAGTGTTGCCTACGTCGTCGTCGATACATCGCAGCTCCGCCGGCCAGGCCAGTGCCAAACAATAGCATTGTCGCGGGCTCCGGAACTGCACTCGGAGCGACAACAGTAACCCCCACCGGTATGCGATCCAGAAAAGAGGTGCCGTCAGCCAAGTGCCCGAAGATCGTGATATCACCGGTGTAAATGCCGGGTGCAGCATTCGGGCTGACGTAAAAGTCAAAGACTTCGCAGGGAATTGTCGCTAAAGCCGGCCCGGTAAGCGGAAGGGGCGCAGGATCCAGGACATAACCCTGAAAGATTAAGAGAATGCCTACACCCTGTGAAAAAACTAATCTGTCCTCGATCATAAATGACTGGGTAGTCAGGTTTGTGGCGCTGGTCCCAATATGGACGGTAGCCCCTGGCGTCGCTGTCAGGAACGTATTAGATGCCGTTAGGATTACAAACTGATCGGCATTTGCGTTGCGCGCAGCTCCAAAATAGACGACCACCAGGGCGAGTGCGACAAGTGTGTATTTGGTTGGTTTTAGCATTAGATTCTCCTCGACATAAAAAGTTGCAGCCGACTCTGAAGGTCGACGAATCCAGGCAATGACGACGGGCAACTGCAGTCACTGCAGGGAGTGTTCACCTGTTAAGTGGTAGGAGATCGAAAAAGATCACACAAGAGTGATTGAAAAATGCTCGATTGAATAGAACAAGTTGGGAAAGGGGCAAGCGGTGAATAGAACCACACAAAAGAGCGACTCCGAGCGCGCCCCCGTTGGCCTTTCCATAGCAGGATCTTCAAATTGAAGATCCAACATTCTTAACGGGTTCCGTCAATGTTTAGTCTTGATAGCAGGGTGGCGCCAGGGCGGTAGGGATTCACGGAGGTGGAAGATTGAGGCGGCGTAGCAATGCAAGGTACCGTGGATCGCCGTGCAACGGCTTGAAGCAGTCGAGCACCCTCACTCCTGGAATCCACATGTGCGGGTGCTCATAATTCAGCCAGCGGAATGCTTCATCCTTGTTCCCCAACCACCCATTTAAAATGCGCGCCAGTAAGCGTTCCACGGGGTGACCTTTTGCTGCTCCAACTCAGTCAATAACTTTCGGGTCTCATTCAGTCGGCCGGCTCTTGCATAGCCCACCCCAGCGGCCCAATTCCATGGCGGAGCGACCTCGGCTGCCTTCTTGTAGGCCGTAATGGCCTCTTCGTGCCTCCCTTGATCTGAGTAGACTTCTGCAGGAATGAAGTGGCCAATGGGGAATTTGGGATCGATCTCAATCGATTTATTTGCTTCCTTGATTGCTTCGTCATAGCGGCCCACCATCCGGTAGATTTCGCCCAGCCAAGCTGTGTGCAGAGGCGTCAGCGGATCCAGCTCCTGGGCCCGCTTGTGTTCCTTGATGGCCTCTTCCATGCGGCCAAACGTTACATGGGTCCACGAGTTAAAGTAGTGGGCGATCGCCAGGTTGGGATTAATTTCAAGGGAATGAATGCTGTCACTGACAGTGGTCCCCTCGACATAGGCCATCGCCAAAAAGGTCTGCCCGTCGGCACTTCCGATCTCGTGGATCGTGCAAATATTGGGATGATCAAAAGCCGCAGCAGCCCGAGCTTCACGCAGGAACCTAGCTAGCCTGATACTCATCCCTTCCAACAATATCCGGCCGAAGAAATTTCAGAGCCACGAGTCGGTCCAAGCGCGTATCTTTGGCCTTATAAACCACTCCCATCCCGCCTTCACCAAGTCGGGTCAATAGCCGGTAGTGGGAAATGGTTTGGTGAACACCGACAATGTCCATCGGGCCCAGAGATTTGGAGAAGGGACTGGAATTGATTTCTACGTTAGACCGCTCGGAGTCTTTGCCCGACGGTGCCGCAATCCCAATTGTAGGCACATTAAGAGCGTCTCCCGTTTTAGTCCTCTGGCCAAGTAGTGAGTCTACTTCCCGCCGTAGCGCAGCATCATCGCCGCAACCTTCGCTCAAGAACGAGGCTCGTTCACCGGGACCAAGTTTCAGAGTTGACTCGCAAATCTTTTTGATTTGTTGTTGGCGTTCAGGGTTACTCACGACAACTTCACCATTTCGAAAGGGCGCTGAAGTTAGTCTCGCAACGCAAACTTTTGACCCATCATACGACGATAGGTTCAGGCTTCACTAGCAAATCTACGACAGTTAATCGACAGGTGGATGTCAGTGGTTCGGATTCCGGCTTGAACGAGGGAACAATCTGCTCAGGGGAAAAGTATAGTACCGTATGACTACCACTCAGACCGGGGAAGCAACTCCCCAGAAACCCTTACGGCTGTGGCCTGGCGTCGTCGCTGTCGTGCTACAGTGGCTTGCCTGGTTTGTTGTCCCCCTAGTTGTTCCCGATGCCGCGATGTTCGGGGTGTTGGCCGGAGTACTCTGCGGGTTGGCTGTCCTCGTGTGGTGGTTGTTCTTCAGTCGGGCACCCTGGCTCGAGCGCGTGGGTGCCACTGTTTTGATGGTCGTTGCGATCGTCGCGACAAAGCGCATTGTTCACCCGTCCATTGCGGGTGGAATGATGGGGATGATGCTGCCAGTCTTCTCCATCCCGGTTCTGAGCCTTGCCCTTATTGTGTGGGCGGTTGCCACCCGTCGCCTCTCAAGCGGACCCCGGCGCGCCTTGCTGGTGGCCGCCATCCTGCTGGCGTGCGGAGTGTTCACGCTCATTCGGACCGGCGGTATCACCGGCGACGCCAAGTCAGATCTCCACTGGCGGTGGACGAAGAGTCCCGAGGAACGACTGCTGGCCCAAACCGGCGACGAGCCGACAACTCCTCCGCCACCCCCCGCAGCCGCGGCTACTCCCGAGAAGCGGACGCCGGACGCTCCCGCGAACGCGCGGACGGCACGCCCTGCCAACAACGAAGGAGTGGAATCGGATTCGGGCTGGCCCGGCTTTCGTGGACCCAGGCGCGACGGTATCGCTCGCGGCGTGCGCATCGAGACCGACTGGTCTCACAAACCGCCGGTCGCGGTGTGGCGCCAGCCGATTGGTCCTGGCTGGTCGTCCTTCGCGGTCCGCGGCAATCTCTTCTATACCCAGGAGCAGCGCGGCGGAGATGAGCTCGTATCCTGTTACAACCTCACCACAGGCAAACCCGTGTGGAGACACAGCGACGCTGCCCGCTTCTATGAGTCGAACGCCGGCGCTGGTCCGCGCGGAACACCGACGCTCAGCAACGGTCGCGTTTATACATTCGGTGCAACCGGAATCGTGAATGCCCTTGACGTTCGCAACGGCTCCGTCGTCTGGTCACGCAGTGCCGCGTCCGACACCAGGACGAAGGTACCGGGTTGGGGCTTCGCGAGCTCGCCGTTGGTGGTTGGCGACGTCGTCATCGTCGCCGCTGCCGGCGCGCTCGCTGCCTACGACGTCGGCACCGGCAAGCCACGCTGGTTCGGCCCGACCGGAGGCCGGGGCTACAGCTCGCCACAGCTGGCGACGATCGACGGCGTTGCGCAGGTGCTACTGCTGAATGGAGAAGGCGTAATTAGCGTCGCCCCGGCGGATGGCACGTTGCTGTGGAAGCACGCGTGGGAGGGCGACAGCATCGTGCAGCCGGCCGTCACCGCGGACGGCGACGTCCTGATCGGCAGCGGCTCTGGACTCGGCTCCGAAGTCGGCGTGCGCCGCGTCGCGGTCAACCACGGATCCGATGGATGGACCACCAAAGAGCGCTGGACATCGATCGGGCTGAAGCCGTACTTCAACGATTTCGTCGTTCACAAGGACCATGCCTTTGGCTTCGACGGCAGCATCCTCGCGTGCATCGATCTCAAGAGTGGCGAGCGCAAGTGGAAGGGCGGACGCTACGGCCACGGCCAGCTCGTCCTGTTACCCGATCAGGACCTACTGCTGGTGCTTTCGGAGGAGGGCGAGCTGGCGCTGGTTAGGGCGACCCCCGACCAGTTCACAGAGGTGGCGCGGTTCAAGGCGATCGAGGGCAAGACCTGGAACCACCCGGTGCTGGTCGGCGACATCCTGCTGGTGCGCAATGGCGAGGAGATGGTCGCGTTCCGGATGTCCCTCGCGAGCGGCTGACGGCAGTTGCCTTCGCAGCTGTCTCTGATAATCGTTCGTCTAGCGCAGCTTTGCCTCAAATGGTTCGAAACTACGGCCGCTTCGGCTTCGCCGTCTGATGTGAGGCGGTGGCTCTGCCCCGCCGTAACTGTGGCTTTTTGTAGCGGGCTGCGCCCCTGGTGCGGGCTCTGCCCCCTTACTTTGGACGCTGGCGACGATGCATCCTTTGCTTCTGGCGCAAAGCCGTGAATGAAATCCAGTTAAGAAAAGAAACGAAATGAAATGGGATCCATCGCGTAAGGGGCAAAGCCCGTACCAGGGGCGCAGCCCGATGTAAAGGGGCCACAATTACGGCGGGGGCAGAGCCACCGCCTCACATCAGACGGCGAAGCCGAAGCGGCCGTGGCTTTGTACATTTGAGATAAAACCGTCTAGGGCTGTCGCTACGGAGCCGGGGCAATCTTCAGGCGCAGGATTATTGAATTACAAAATCGAATGCCCAAGTTCATTCCTGGACTAAAGCTCGGTAAGCTTTTCTACCAAAAAGAAGTTAGACCAATCCTAAATAAAGAATTCCCTAAGCACCACAAGGAAGCCGTTAGAGTAACGGAAGGAGAATTCTATGGACAAGGCTTGCCTTATTAAATCGCTGTTCGGCGTACAACGGGCGCTCATCGGAGTCGTCCACCTTCAGGCGTTGCCGGGTACGCCCGCGAGCAAACTCGACATCACGGCTATCTCGTCGATAGCAGTTGACGAGGCCCTCGCCTATGAAGACGCAGGATTCCACGGAGTGATGATTGAGAACACGCATGATCGCCCCTATCTGAAAGCTGCCGTCGGTCCTGAGATCACCGCCGCGATGGCGGTCATCGGCTCGGAAGTACGGCGGGCAATAGCCCTGCCGCTTGGCATTCAGGTACTCGCTGGTGCCAATTCGTCCGCCCTCGCAGTGGCACTCGCATGCGGCGCGAGCTTTGTGCGTGTTGAGGGCTTTGTGTTCGCACACGTCGCTGATGAAGGCCTGATCGAATCAAGCGCCGGCGCTTTATTGCGATATCGACGAGCGATTGGTGGCGACAATGTTCGGGTTTTCGCTGACGTGAAGAAGAAACACTCGGCCCACGCACTTACCGCAGATCTTGACATAGTTGAAACAGCGAAGGCAGCAGAGTTCTTTGTCGTTGACGGTGTGATAGTCACTGGCGTTTCCACTGGCCTTCCTTCAGAGCCCGACGAAGTAACATCCGTTGCTGGCGCAGTATCCGTGGCGACGTTAGTTGGCTCTGGAATTACAACAGAGAACATCGTCCAGTATTCGGAGGCAGACGCATTTATCGTTGGCTCTTCAATAAAGAAGGACGGACTCTGGTCGAATCCAGTTGATTCAGATCGCGCCTGCGCATTGGTAAATACGTTCCGCGATCTACCATCACGGTAGCCGGCACTATGCTCGTTGTTGATAATTCAACGAAGCCAGAGCTTACCTAAATGAAAAGTCGCGGCAATCGATGTGCGATGGTCGTCGTTCGACGCATCCGGAACAGAGAAGGCAGCGAGCGGTCGCATTACGTATTGTCCGTGGTTGCTCGACTCAGGTATTATCAATCTCTCGGAGGGACAGATGGCTACCACTAAGGAACGCATTACGGAAATCATCAATCGACAACCTGACGAATGCTCCTACGACGAAATCATCAGGGAACCTGCATTTGATCTAATGGTCCAACGTGGTATGAAAGACTCTGATGACCACTGGCTCAATTTCCAACGAAGAAATGCAGCGTCGGATACGGACTTGGCAGAAATAAACTGGACCAGAGAGTCGGAAATCTGGCTCCAGGGCTACTGCCTCGCACACACCATTAACTTGGCAAACCTTTCTGTAGGAATGTTCCCTCCCGTCAGGATGCCCACCACCTTCTTCCCGCGTAAGTCCTCCCTAACGGTCGGGCTACTGCCCCGCTCATTTTGATCGCGGAGCTTGATAGCGGCGGCGAGGGAAGCGGCTCCGGCACCTTCGGCGACTTGCTTGGCATCGCGCGCGAGCAAACGAATCGCTTCGTTGATCTCTTCGTCAGCCACCAAAACGAAATCGTCGAGCTGCTCCCAAAGAATCTTATTCGTCATTTCAAAAGGAACGCGGGTGGCCAGACCTTCATGCTCGGTCTTCATTGTCGGATAGGGATCTAACGTGCGATTTCGCCAGGCGTGCCACATCGCCGGCGCGGCGTCAGACTGCACGGCGATGACACGGACGTTCGGATTGAGCCTTTTCGCGACGATGCAATTGCCTGAAGCGCAACTGCCGCCCCCAGCGGGAGCGATGATCACATCGACGTCAGGCAGGTCTTCGAAAATCTCTAAACCAATTGTGCCGACTCCGGCGATCAACTTCGGTTCATTCGCTGAATGGACGTAACGGAAGCCTTCTTCGCGAGCGACGCGTTCACATTCCAGGCGTGCTTCATCAAAATCGCGGCCGTGCAAACGAACTTCCGCGCCGAGGTCGCGCATGGCCTGCATCTTCGATTCATTGACGTTATCCGCGGGAGCATAAATTATAACGCGTGCGTCAAAAAGCCGGCCTGCGTAAGCGATCGACTGGCCGTGATTGCCTGTGGAGGCGGTGATCAGAGTGGCCTGCTCGCTGGTGCGGTTGGCGTGATCAACCCGCCCGCTACCGCAGGCGGTTTTGACATTGCCCACCAGGTTGACGCCGCCACGTACTTTGAACGCGCCGACCGGTTGCAGGTTCTCTAACTTCGCGTAGTAGTCGAAGCCTAGTTCTTCAGAAATTTTGGAGACGTGAACGAGCGGCGTCTTTGGCAGGTACGGCGCTATGAATTCGCTGGCCGCGACGATGTCTTCGAAAGTTGGGGGAAGCATTGCGCACAAACTAGCAGTTGGCGAGGCAGAAAGACAACGATTGCTGGCGATGAGAGTCGTGATGTGGACGGTTTGACCAGTTATTCGTGTTACTTCGTGTGGTTGGGTTCGTGAATTTTCGTGGATCGATGGTGTTGATTAAAAACCTGGCAAACACTCAAGACGGGATAATTTCAAGCTGACCATGCTAGCCTGTCTTAGTGAAGAAGGATGACACAGCAGAGGTTCTGACGATCGAGGGACACGAGGTCCGAGTCACTCACCCTGACAAGCCCTATTTTTCAAAGCAGACGAAGCTCTCGAAACTCGATCTCGTGCGCTACTATCTGGCGGTCGCGCCGGGCGCCCTCGCTGGGATCCGAGACCGTCCCATCGTTCTCAAGCGCTTCGTCGATGGCGCCGAAGGGCAGGCGTTCTATCAGAAACGCGCGCCGACCAATGGCCCTTCGTGGTTACGAACCGTGACGCTCTCATTCCCTTCGGGCCGCAAAGCGGAAGAGATCGTCATCGATGACTCAGCGGGGCTCGCCTGGATCGTGAACCTGGGCTGCATCGAGCTTCATCCGCACGCAGTGCGTTCCGGCGATCTCGAGCACCCGGACGAATTGCGTGTCGATCTTGATCCAGGTCCTGGCGTCAGTTGGGAAGACGTGCGCCGCGTTGCCCTTGAGGTGAAATCGCTGCTCGAAGAGATGGGACTTCGTGGGTGGCCCAAAACGAGCGGTTCAAGGGGAATCCATGTGAATGTTCGGATCGAACCGCGTTGGACGTTCGTCCAGGTGCGTCACGCCGCACTCGCGCTATCGCGTGAAATCGAGCGGCGCGCACCCACACTGGCAACCTCGAAGTGGTGGAAGGAGGAGCGTCATGGCGTGTTCCTCGACTACAACCAGAATGCTAAGGACCGCACAACGTGTTCCGCGTATTCCGTGCGCCCACTTCCTGATGCCCGGGTGTCTACGCCAATTCACTGGCATGAGGTCCCGGACTGCGACCCGTCGGATTTCACCGTGCTCACCGTTCCCAGGCGCTTCGAGGAGTTGGGCGATCCGCACGCACGCATGGATGTCGACCCAGGTTCGCTCGAAAAGCTGCTCGAGCTCGCTGCCAAAGACGAAAAGGCGGGTCTGGGCGATGCTCCCTGGCCTCCACACTTTCGTAAAATGGAGGGCGAAGCACCGCGCGTTGCCCCTTCGCGCGCCCGCTCAACAGTCAAGAAGTCCGCCGTGAAGAAGACGCGGACGAAAATGCCGCTTCTGGTCATCGCGAACTCGCCGAACAAGGACGCCGCGCTTGCTGGTCTTGAAAGATGGAAGAACAAATATCCGAAAGTGGCCGGAATGCTTGCGCTGGAAGATGTGCTGATCGACTCGATGCGAGGAAGGTCATCCACCTGGACCCGCATTCGAGTGAACCTGCGCAACGTGCCGGAAGCGTTGCGCCCGCCGCAGGAAACTCCTGACCCTGATGACGATCCAACGCGTGAGTGGCGCCGCCGGCGGTAGTGTTTTGGTTTGAGTTTTCTCTGTGTTCTCCGTGCCTCCGTGGTGAGCTGTTCTTGGGCCGTATAATCACCACGGAGGAGACACGGAGAACACAGAGTAATTTAGCGACCACTGACGAAGATCTCGCCCAGCTCCTGCGCCGGAACAACTTCGAGTTGAGCATATGTGCAATCGCTCGGCTTCTTGTCAGAGCGCCACCTTCGAAACTGCGCGGTGTGACGAAAGCGGCTTCCCTGCATGTGGTCGTAAGCGACTTCGACTACCAACTCGGGACGCAACGGCTCCCAGGACAGGTCCTTGCCCTGACTCCACCTGCTCTGCGCGCCAGGCCTGCGATGCCCGGCTTCACTATTGGTTGCTTCATGCTCCGCCCAATGTTTCCACGGATGAGCAACGAGCGCGCCCTGGCGGTATGGTGCGAGGTATTCTACTAGCTCCCGGCGCACGCTGTCCGTGAAGCTCGCGCAGACGCCGACATGTTGCAACGCCCGAGAGTGATCAAAAAGTCCCAGCAGCAGTGAACCGACAGCCATCTGCTCGCCCTTCTTGTGCCAGCGAAAGCCGGCAACTACACAATCGCAATCGCGCTCGTGCTTGACCTTAAGCATCAAGCGCTTGTTGGGTTCGTAGGTTCCCGAAATCGGCTTAGCGATAACGCCGTCGAGGCCGGCGCCCTCGAAGCGACGAAACCAATCGGAGGCTACGCTTAAATCATTTGTTGCGGGCGTCAGGTGTATTGGCGGCATTGCGGATGAAAGCAACGCCTCCAGCTTTAGGCGACGCTCTTGAAAGGCCACGCCCCGCAGATCTCGGTCTCCCTCGCAGAGGATGTCGAATAACACGATCGATGCCGGAATTTCCTGGGACAGAAGCTTCACCCGCGACGCGGCGGGGTGAATCCGGAGCTGTAGCGCCTCGAAGTCGAGCGCGCCATTCTTTGCGACGACGATTTCACCGTCGAGCACGCAGCGAGCAGGCAACTGTGCCCGGAGCACCTCGAGCAGTTCAGGAAAGTAACGGTTCAGCGTTTTTGCATCGCGGCTCTGAATCAGGATCTCTTCCTGGTCGCGAAAGATCAGGGCACGGAACCCATCCCACTTCGGTTCGAAAATCCACGTTCCACCTAACGGTAATTCGGAGACACGTTTGGCGAGCATCGGCAGAATTGGCGGGTTCACAGGAAGATACACAGACCAATCTTATACT
>WNGE01000444.1_pt1 | contig 73260 bp, 55 predicted proteins | sample 5400651 | NCBI WGS metagenome assembly WNGE01 (sample SAMN13153370, study PRJNA577476) | soil metagenome | isolation source: 60 cm soil or saprolite under grassland replicate 2 | place: USA:California | collected 2016-06-15 | reverse complement strand
TGCTCTTAACAATATCGTCCTCTCTCTGATGGATTGGCTTGGGGTGCCCAACGTCCCTGACCAAATGCGCATCTTTGCTGCTTTCCCCAAGCTTGCTCTTGATCTTTTACTTGGGCCACTGACTTTTGAATAGCCCTGGGTGGGGGAATACGCAGGATTGACAGAACAAGCCCCCTCTGCTAGAATGCGAACAAACATTCAAAGGATGAGGCGCGAGGTGAAAAAGAGCCAGACGATGACCTTTCTGCTGGAACTGCCCTTAGCTGTCGATGCCGGGCAGGCCAAACGCCTGCGTGCCCATTTGGAAGCCGCCCGCTGCCTCTACAATGCGCTGCTTGGGGAAGCCACCAAGCGTTTACGTCGCATGCGGACCGACCCGGCCTGGCAAGCCGCCAGTGCCATCCCACGCTCGCGCAAACACGAGCGTCACGCCGCCTTCTCTCAACTGCGCAAGACTTATGGGTTCTCGGAGTTCGCCCTGCATGACTTCGCCAAAGAGGCCAATTGCCGCTGGATCGCCGATCACATCGACTCGGTGCTGGCCCAAACACTGGCCAGCCGCGCCTATCACGCTGTCAATCGCGTGTGCGTGGGGCAAGCCAAGAAGGTGCGCTTCAAAAGTACAGGGCGTGGCTTGGATAGTGTGGAGAACAAGCGCAATGATACCGGGCTGCGCTTTGTCCTGCAAGCTCCCCAAGGAGGCAACGCCGGCTATCTGGTGTGGGGCAATGACCGCCTCCCTGCCATCATTGACTGGAATGACCCCGTCGTGAAATACGGCCTGGAGCATCGCATCAAGTATGCACGGCTCATCCGACGCAAGGCCTCCAGTCCGCAAGCCAAAGGGGCCGACAGCCAGGGTTTGCGTTATGCGGTGCAACTGGTCTTGGAAGGCAAGCCCTATCAGAAACCCAGGAACGCGGGAGGGACGGACGTGATCGGGCTGGATTTGGGTCCGGCGAGCCTTGCTATCGTGCCACGGCAGGGTCCTGCCCGGTTGATCCCCTTGGGCGAAGAACTGCGGGCCGATGCACGCACCAAGCGCCGCTTAGCGCGCAAGCTCGATCGACAGCGTCAGGCCACCAATCCAGCCAACTACGATACGCAAGGACGTATCAAGAAGCATGGCCATCAGCGCCTCATGTGGAAAGACAGTCGAGGGTACCTGGCCACCCGACGTCGTCTCGCTCATCAGGAACGCAAGTTGGCTGCCCATCGCCAAAGTCTGCATGGTCGGCTCGCCAACGAGATCGTGCGCCAAGGCAACACCATTCACCTCGAAAAAGTCTCATACAAAGCGTGGCAAAAGCAGTATGGGAAAAGTGTGGGACTTCACGCCCCAGGGATGTTTGTAGACAGGCTGAAGCGCACGGTTGCAAGGACCGGCGGCACCCTGCATGAACTTCCCACACGGACAACCAAACTGTCGCAGTACTGTCATGGCTGTAAGCGCTACGTGAAAAAGCCGCTCTCCGAGCGCTGGCATCACTGTGCTTGCGGAATTGACCCGGTGCAGCGTGACCTGTACTCGGCCTTTTTGCTGGCCCATCTGCCAGCAGCAGAAACTATTCCCTCCATTGCCCTGAAAGAGTGGGAAGGTGCGGAACCGCGCCTGGTGGCCGCAATGGAGCAGGTACAACAACGTGCGAAAGAGGGGCAGTCCTTGCCTCGAAGCTTCGGCATCTCCGGAGCCAGAGCGCGTCGGCCAAAAAGTCTTGGGAGTCTCCGACAAGAGCCAATCTCTCTCTACCGGAGAGGTCGATTGGAAGCGTTGGACGAGGAACAAGAACCCCCTGTGCCATTAGGCCGGGGAGGTTTCAGCCATACAACATCCCAACAACCCATCCGTCTAAGGCGCTCACAATTGGTTCATATACCGCAGCTACCGCAACGTCTCCAAAATCTCCTCAATACCCACCAGGTCCTCCTCTTTCTCCTTCACCCACTGTCTGAACAACGCCCCATACCTATCCGCCAGCACAATACTGGGCATAACCACCCTATTCTCCGCGTCCCACCCTGTATACAGTCCAATCACCTCACCCTTTGGGTCCGCCAGCAAAGGAAAAGGCACCTGCAACTCTTCCTGTGCCTGTAAATTTCCTACTACCGTATCCGCCGAAATCACCAGCAGCGCACACTCCTCCTCTCGAAAACTGCGATACTCCCGTGCGAAAGCCTTAAGCAACCCCCTCGCCTCGCTATTTGCACTACTCTGTATAATAAGTAGGAGAAGATGCTCTTGTTGCTTATACATCCATGGACTATACGGCATCCCATCTGAACCCGGCAATGTAAAAGCAGGAATAATCTCTCCAATCTCTATGAATGCCCGAAAAGCATGTTCTGTATCTCCCATAAATCCCTCACGAGGTGAAAATCTAATGTCTAACGTATTCAATCGTTCCAACCAAATTGTATCGCAATATAGCCATGAGGTGGAAATTATGGCCTCCAACAGCATCCCATTTCAACCCAAAAAATTTAGCGAGCATTTTGCTCGCTATTTCCCCAAAATAGCGAGTATGACCGAAATCAAGGCTCCCTGTACGCCATGCTTTATGCAACCCAAAAAATTAGCGAGCAACACACGCGCTATTTCCCCAAATTAGCGAGCGTCGTCGAAAACAGGACCCTCGCCACACTCCTTGCAATCAAATAGCATAAGACGCATAATGAATAAAGAAAAACATACTCAACGCGGAGGTGTAGCAATAACATGCATGGAAAAATGAAGGCGGCCCTCAAAGCTGAGGCGGCGCCTGGAGCAAAGTTTGCTCTACTAGAAATCCCTAAAATTGGCTTACGTGATGTACTCATACAGGTGAAAGCAGCCTCCATATGTGGTACAGACTTGCACATCTACGAGTGGGATGCGTGGGCGCAGAGCCGCATGACCGTTCCTCGTATCTTTGGTCATGAATTCGCAGGTGAAGTCGTCGCCGTCGGCAGCGAAGTCACATCCCTCGTCCCCGGCGACTTCGTCGCCGCCGAAACCCACATCACCTGTGGACTGTGCTACCAGTGCCGTACCGGTCAGGCCCACGTTTGCCGCAACGTTCAGATACTCGGTGTCGATCGCGACGGCGCATTCGCGGAATACATCGCCATCCCTGAGAACGTCGCCTGGAAAACAGGCAAAGAAATCGATCATACCGTTGCCTCTATTCAGGAACCCTTTGGCAATGCCGTTCACGCCACCTTCGCTGGCGAAATCACCAACAAAACCGTTGCCGTCTTCGGCTGCGGCCCCATCGGTCTCTGGGCAGTAGGTCTCTGTCGTATATCAGGTTCCAGTACCATCTTTGCCATCGAACCCAATAACAAGCGCCTGGACATCGCCACGACCATGGGCGCCAACTATGTGCTCAATCCTCGTAAAGTCGATCCCGTGCGGCAGGTGCTCGACGTCACCGACGGCCTCGGTGTCGATGTCGTCCTGGAAATGTCGGGCAACGCGCAAGCCATACGACAGAGCTTCAAGGTACTGCGCAACGGTGGCCGGGTCTCGCTACTAGGGATACCCCCGCGCACGGTCGAACTTGACCTGGCGAACGACATCATCTTCAAAGGCGCGACCGTCTTCGGCATCTCTGGCCGTCGCATCTTCGACACCTGGTATCGCACCCGTCGCATACTCGAAGCAGGCCAGCTCGATCTCAAGCAGGTAATCACTCACACCCTCTCCTTCGACCAGCTTCATGAAGCCATGGAAATCATGAAAACTGGCGATTGTGGAAAAATAGTCATGACCATGTAGGGGCATCCCTCGTGGTGCCCGCGCGAGCATAGTAGGGGCGACCCTTGTGGTCGCCCTGGAAGCTTGGGGTGCCCTGGAAGCCCTGGAAGCCCGCGTACCCTATAACCCGCTGCAAAACTATCCCATGGAAAGGCAAACAAAATGGACAAACTACAACAATTCGTGGCAGGTGAACTTGATACCCTGCGCCAAAAAAGTACCTTTTATCGCCCGCGTGTACTACAAACCGAACAAAAAGCGACCGTCATCATCGACGGCCACGAAGTCATCACGCTCTCTTCCAACAACTACCTTGGATTGACCGTCCATCCCGCGCTGCGTGAGGCCGCCATCCAGGCCATTAACAAATATGGCGTTGGTTCAGGCTCCGTGCGTACCATTGCCGGCACCATGTCCCTCCACGTGGAGCTGGAAGAGAAGCTGGCCCGTTTCAAACATACCGAAGCTTCGCTCACCTTCCAATCAGGCTATACCACCAACCTCGGCGTCATCTCGTCCCTCATGCTTCCCGAAGACATCATTATTAGCGACGAACTCAATCACGCCAGCATCATCGACGGCATTCGTCTCAATAGAACGCCCCGCAAGGTCTACCCACACAAAGACATGGCCGGGCTGCGCCGCGTGCTGGAGGAATCGAGAGGCGCTAGCAAAGTCATGGTCGTCACAGACGGTGTCTTCAGTATGGATGGAGACATCGCGCCACTTCCAGAGATCGTCGCCCTCGCCGAAGAGTTCGGCGCCTTCGTCATGGTCGACGATGCCCATTCCAGCGGCGTCTTAGGCAAAAATGGGCGCGGTTCCGTCAGTCATTTTGGTCTTGACTGGCGCGTGGCCCTGCAAGTCGGTACCCTCTCCAAAGGCATCGGTGCTCTCGGTGGCTATGTCGCCTGCAGCCAGGATGTCAAAGACCTGCTCATGATGCGTGCTCGCCCCGTGTTGTTCAGCACCTCCCATCCACCCTCTGTCGTCGCCACCTGCATCGCCGCCATAGATCTTCTCGAGAGCGACACCAGCCTGGTTGAACGGCTCTGGGAAAATGCCCACTACTTCAAGCGCGGCCTGGAACAACTTGGTTTTAACACAGGTCACAGCGAGACGCCAATAACCCCCGTCATCGTTGGTGAAGGTGCCCTCGCCATGAAATTCAGTACTCGTCTTTTTGAAGAAGGCGTCTTTGCCCAGGGTATCGTCTTCCCCACCGTCCCCGCCGACAAATGCCGCGTCCGTACCATCGTCACCGCGCTGCACACCCACGAAGAACTCACCAAAGCCCTCGACGTCTTCCAGAAAGTAGGCAAAGAGCTCACTATCATCTAACCAACCCGCCGTATCCCGCCGTATATAGTAGGGTTGACCCTAGCGGTCAACCTGGGTGGGGTGCGGTCAACCTGCCGGCTAGCGGTCAACCTGCCGACCCCCTATACTGATTTGTTTCCTTATAAGGAAAGTGTAACCTCTTATCACCCTCCCAATTTTCGCGCATCCCTGGAGCCGAAAGATCCCAGTCTGGCCTGATCTTGCTCGTAACCTCACGCAAATCCAGCCAGAGTTCTGCGGTAGAAGGCCTACCCCAGAACCAATAACCATTATAGACTTTATAAATTACCAGCCCTGGCTCAAGAACAAGCGTATGCGGGATCATCGGATTATGATATGGGTCAGTGTACTCCTGGATATCCAGGTCCTGCTGCACCTTGCGCCCCGAATCCGACAGGAAGGGCCACTGTGCCCCAACCGCGTCGCGAAACTCATTCGACTCAAGGATGTTATCCGTTGAAATCGTCACCATCTTCGTATAGGCGACCGCGATCTTTGGATAGAACGCCGCCAATTCGAGATGCTGCTGGTGATCCTTTGGGCAGTAGTGCCCACGCGAAAGGATCAAAATCATCGGGTTATTTCCTTGAAGCTCGCTCAGCTGCCGTCGCGTTTTCGTATGATCAGTTAACTCGTAATCAGGAAATCTTGCCCCTGGGACAATATCAGATCGCATGTTTTTTCTCCTCATGAAGCTCGTAAAAATATGGTTCTCCTCTCAAGGATGAAGAACCACTAACACATTATCATGCGAATAACAACAGCGAAAAGCCCCCTCGGTATTCCTCGTTTCTTAAAGCTCATAAGGATAAAAAGTACCTAAACAAGCAGGGTTGCCGTCACCGAATAGATAGATGGCAAGAAATCAGCAATCATCTGCCAGCTATCACCCCTGTCTCTGCTAGCAAAGAGTTGGCCTGTATTCGTCCCAACATATATTCCGCATGGATCAATAGTATCTGTACACATCGCGTGTCGCAAGATGCCCAGCATCACCCCATTCCCCTGCGGCAGCCCGTTCGTAAGCGGCTCCCACCTCTCCCCTCCATCCTGCGTGCGATACACCGTAAACTGCTGCCCGACGTTATGCCGCGCTGCTGGATCCTCTACCACCACAAAAACCGTCTCGGGATGATGGACATCTAGGGCAATGGGAAAGCCAAACTGAGAAGGGAGATTGTGTTGAATATCCATCCAATCCTCGCCTGCATTGACACTCTTGTAAATGCCACAGTGGTTCTGCTGGTACAACACATCTGGCTCTTTCGGATGCTGGACCAGCCGGTGTATGCACTGCCCAAACTCTGGATACTTTACCGGCAAGAAGTCGGTGCGAGTGTTCTTATTCGCAAAGACCCAACTACGTCCACCGTCATCCGTGCGCATACAGCCCACAGCCGAGATACCCACCCACATTCTGTTCGCATTCGTTGGATCAGCAATGATCGTATGCAGGCACAATCCGCCGGCTCCCGGTTCCCACCGCTCCCGCGTCGGATGAGTAGCAAGCCCTCTATCGATCTCCCATGTCTCGCCGTGGTCAGTGCTCATCCACAGGCTTGCCGGATCCACGCCTGCGTAAACCGTTCCAGGTTCACTGGCTCGGCCAGCTTCAACCACCCAGATATTGACAAGCTTCTCACCCCCTCCTTCCGCAAACTGGATACCCATTTTCGGCTCTTGCCACGTTTCGCCAAAGTCGTCGCTATAGCGTAAGAATGAGCCAAAGAAGTCGCCGTTATCTGCCGCGAATAGCCGGCTACCAGAACGTTGATCCAGAATGGCATAAAAGACGCGATGGCCCTTCAATGTTGGAGCCGCAATCTCCCATTTCTCTCGATCCCTGGAAGTTACCATAAATAGCCCGCGTTTCGTTCCAACCAACAACAACACAGATCCACTGGTATAGGCTCTCTGCTGGGTCATAATAGATACCTCCTTTCAAAAGGTCGCTATCGGCCGCCTGCAACTGACTGTAGGATGTGAAGTGTTACTCCTGTTGTAACCGCTGTCTCCAGACCTTGTAAGTAGCGTATATTCTCCCTTCCCACGAAGATGTTTACATAAGGGCGCAACTCACCGGTCTCGTAGCATAGATTGAATCGCAAGCCGGGAAAGTCACGATCAAGTGCATCGATGATCTCTCGCACAGTCCGACCAGCAGCCGCCACTGTTCGGCGATTGCCAACTCTCGTTCGTAGCGCATCTGGAAAAGAAACAGTAACAATAGGCATAACATCAGGTACGTTCATAACGGCCTCGGCACGGTCAAATCAAGTAGTGGATACATACAAACAAGTCAAAGAATGGGAACGTTTGTTCAGCTACCATAATGAGTATAGTCTAACCCCCCCAGCCTTGTCAATTATATAAACAGCGTGTCCCATGCTTTTTCGTTGTGTGTGCAGCGGTCAGCCGCTCTAAACACAACACTTGTAGTACTTCTTGTGTATAACAATGAAAAAAGTGAAATTTCACCCAAAAAAGTCGTAGTAAAATGTAGCATCGCATTGCTACCTGATAACCACCTGTGGTGACTTTATACAAGATGTTTGAATAGCTGCTGAGAATGCTTGACAGGCAATATTGTGGTGATTATACTTGGTTGCAACATTCAGAACTGCATTTTGCAAGCGACTTCTCGTGCCAGGTTAGATACTGCAGTTAATAAAGGAGGCTCACTTGGACTCCCAGCAATTCAACATGAATGACGCTCTTCCAACAACCAATTCGGGCAGTCTCTCACAGGCCACTAACGTCGTAGAGGATGAAATAATCATCCGTACTGTCAAGTTGAACAAGTATTTTGGCAATAAGCACGTTCTCAAAGATATCGATTTTGAGGTGCGCAAAAGAGAAGTCGTTGCGGTAATAGGTCCAAGTGGCTCAGGGAAAAGCACCCTTATTCGCTGTTTGAATGCTTTGGAAAAAGCGACAAGCGGAGAAATCTACATTCACGGAGAAAGGCTAAACCCCTATTTATCCGTGAAGCAGCTCATTCCAATTCGCAGCGAGCTTGGCATGGTCTTCCAGAACTTTAATCTATTTCCTCACATGACCGTCATCGAAAACATCATTGAGGCTCCCCGCCTCGTACGTAAAACACCAAAAGATCAGGCTATCGCTCTTGGCGAGAAATTACTGGCCAAAGTCGGTCTTGCAGAAAAACGCGATGCCTATCCCAACCGCCTCTCGGGTGGACAGAAACAGCGTGTTGCTATAGCGCGTGCCCTGGCTATGCAACCTCGAGCGCTCCTCTTCGACGAGCCAACCTCCTCGCTCGATCCAGAACTGGTGGGCGAAGTTCTCAAAGTCATGCGGGACCTGGCCTATGAAGGAAGTACGATGGTAGTAGTGACGCATGAAATGCAATTCGCGCGTGATGTTTCCGATCGTGTTGTCTTTATTTCCGATGGCGTGATTGTAGAACAAGGCGATCCCGAGGAAATATTTAAGCAACCCAAGCATGAGCGCACAAAGCTATTCCTGGAGCGTGTGCTCTCGGTTTTACCGTAAGCGAAATAGGTATTGACCAGGATTACCAACAGAAAGGTAATGATGCGTTATGAAACCTGAAATTGACAGGCGAACATTTCTCAAGCGCATGGGTCAGGCAGGAGGACTCATTGTTGCGGGTGGGACATTGGAATCTTTCTTAGCAGCTTGTGGCGGAAATGTTTCTACAGGAAGCACGATTACACCAACCCCAGGTGTCACTCCGATAGGCAATGCAGGTCTGAAAACTCCTGGTCTATTGCAATGGGGGGCAACCTCTGATGGTGGGGCTCCATACGTCTTCCCAGATCCCAAAAACCCCACTCAGTTGGTTGGCTTCGAATATGAAATTGGTCAAGCCATAGCTAAGCTAATGAATGTTGTATCGAAGCAGGTAGAAAACGACTATGGGCAGATGGAGCAGGCTCTACTGGCGAACAAATTCGACATGGTGATGAATGGCTGGGAAAAGACTCCTGACCGCGAGAAAACTGAGCTATTCTCCCAGGCTTACTATCGCTACGGACAGCAGATTGTGGTACGAGCGGATGACTCACGTTTTGCCGGCAAGACAACTTCAAGCGATCTTGGTTTGGTAGATTTAGAAGGTCTCACGGTTGGAACGGGCGCTAGCTATAAAGCAGCAGATATCTTAGGGGAAGACAAGAAGATCACCACCAAGCTCTATGATCCAGACCTTCCTTTTAATGATCTGGCAGCGCACAGGATTGATGCTGTCTTAATCGACGGGCCGATCGTGGCCTACTATGTTTTGGGTGCTGGTCCTGGTGCCACAGCTAATCCTACATTGAAGGCAATCGGGAAGCCATTCCGTACTGATGATTACTTTATTGGCTTTAATAAGAGTAACCCCAATGCTCAAACCTTACTGCGAGAAATCGATCAAGCACTCACAGTCCTCAAAAAGGATGGGACGCTGAAAAAGATCTATATGAAATGGAACATGTGGAACGATCAACAGGCTGAGATCAACATCATGTAGGTTTTAGAGGTAAGCGTCCACTCATAGTTTGCTCTTCAATGCAACGTAGGACTTGATGGCATCATCTTTCACTGATTGATGCTTACAAAGACTACGTTGCACTGGTTTCAGGAAAGAGGCAATATTTTTGCCTGAATTGATATTTGCACGATTGATTGCAAAGGATGTGCTTTATGGACCTTATCCAACAAGCTCTTCCAGACTTTCTGGTAGGCGTAAGAAATACCATCATATATTGTGTCTCTGCTTTTCCACTGGCTCTTCTCCTTGGGCTTATTCTTGCGCTAATGAGTAGCTCTCGTATCATCTGGCTGAAAGGGCCAGCGCGTATTTATATTGAGATCATACGGGGCACTCCTTTTATTGTTCAACTCTTCATTCTCTACTATGCAGTGGGCGCTATCTTGTTGACAGTCAATTTGGAAACTCTTGATAATGCCTGGACTGCAGGCATTGCCATTTTAGCAATAAACTACTCTGCATATGAGGCGGAAGTATTTCGTGCTGGCTTTCTTTCAGTTGATCGAGGTCAGACAGAAGCTGCATTATCACTGGGTCTAACATCGTTTCAGAACTTCTTTCGCATCATCCTACCACAAGCTATTCCTCTCATGATTCCTCCATTCGTTAATGATTTTATCTATATGCTCAAAGACTCTGCTATAGTAAGTGTGATTGCTGGCACTGAACTTACATCTGTACTGAACACCTGGGTTACGCATCATGGCAGTAATCCTATACCTCTTTACGCACTTGCTATTGTGCTCTACCTGCTTCTTAGCCTACCGACCTCATATGCTGCTAGGTATTTTGAACGTAGAGTGCGAGCGGCACTGTAAGCTGGAAGGAGAAGAACATGTCATTTGTTGAACCCTCGGTAGAACGTCGCTCAGTACGTCTGTTTAAACAAAAGACTGATGGCCAGTCAGATACACCGACCTGGCTGACTCTATTGAACAGCCTCTTTTATGTGGCGGTTTTACTGGCCGTAGTTGCATTTGGCTACTACCTGTACACCTTCCAGAGAGACCAGGGTAAGCTGACCCTCTATTTGCCTGTTTTGTTAGATGGTGCCAAGGTAACCCTGATTGTCTCCATCTTGAGCATGGTGCTAGCAACTATATTTGGCTTTATTGGTGCCGTGGGGCGTCTTTCACGTTTTGCGCCTATCCGTTGGCTAGCAACTGTCTATGTTGAAGTGGTGCGTGGAACTCCTATTATCGTACAGTTACTGCTGTGGTATTATGGCGTAGGCTACGTACTTTCGACTATCGGCTTTGACCCCTATAGTATCGTTTTTCAGATTATGACAGCTCTCCAAAGCAATAGCCTTGTCCCGGACCAGTTTAATGCTTATTTCTATGGCATTATTGGATTGAGTTTTAACTATGGTGCCTATCTGACCGAAGTCTTTCGTTCGGGTATCGAATCAGTATCGAAAGGTCAGATTGAAGCCTCATTGAGCTTAGGCTTGAATTCCCGTCAGACAATGCGCCATATTGTGCTGCCACAGGCATTCCGTATTACCATTCCTCCATTTACGAATTACTTTATTACATTGGTACAGGATAGTGCCTTGCTCTCGGTTCTGGCTGTAATCGAACTGGACCACCAAACATTTGCGCTTGCCTTACCACAAACTGATGCGAACGTCAAAATGTTCGTCTTCGTTCTCGGTGCCCTGCTCTACCTTGCAATGTGCTATCCGCTTTCGTTGCTGGCGAGGTTCTTAGAAACACGTCTTGCAAGGGCTTATTAACCAACCTTGCTTTCTTCCCACTCCATAGGCTATACTGATGACAGAAGAGTAGTCCACTACTTCTAGTTTCATTCCGAAATGCACGGTGACCCCATGAAAGTAACAGACATACCAGGTAAAAGACGAGGACGTTACATACCGAAATTCTACGTATTTCGTGGCTACCACCTGTCAACTTGCTACCCTTGAGGTTCCCCTCTCCTTCGCTCGAACAGCACTTGTCGGTCTTGTTAGAGCGAACTGCTTCCGCTTTCCATCGCTCATCGTTCTTCCGTCGTTCGTGAAGCTTTCTCTCGAGTAGGCAATCTATAGCCAATAGCAAGCTTCCTTTAATTTTTCAAAAGGCTATCCCAGGGGATAGGCCTACACATACCCACTAGCATTACATCTATGGAATATCGGTACTTGCTACCGATAAACGCTAACCCGGTAGGCGGGCCGGAGTGGGATGTCTTTTACAGGCCGCATTACTAGAAAGGATTTTTATGAGTACCGATGGCTTACTCAAGGCCCTCAACGATTCCAAAAGATACCTCGACATCGTACAGAAGCAGGAATTGGGCAAGAGTGAGGCTGAGTGGTTAATCGAGACCACCGTCAGCAATTTTGCTAAGTACTACAATAGTGGTTTTATCGAGTATCGTAAGTCGGTCGCTGAAGCAGGTGACTTTGCTGCAGTCGAATGGACAGGCCGTGGTGCAACGTTCAAAGATGTACTTGGCCGTGAGTATATAGACTGTCTGGGTGGGTTTGGTTTGTTCAACCTCGGTTGGGCTCATCCCAAAGTCGTGGGGGCCGTTAAAGCACAGTTAGAGAAAAGTCCGCTGCCCACGCAGGAACTTTTAGATCCACTGCGCGGCATGCTAGCCCACTTAATGGCCGAAATTACTCCTGGTGACATTCAATATAGTTTCTTTGTCGGGAGTGGCACAGAAGCTGTTGAAGGAGCCATGAAACTTGCCAAATTGTATACGCGTAAGAGCGGTTTCATTGCCTCGGTGCGCGGTTTCCACGGCAAAACGACAGGCTCTCTCGCCCTCACCGGTAAAGCCATTTTTCGTCGACCCGCTTTGCCTCTACATAACAACGTGTTTCATGTGCCCTTTGGGGATGCTGACGCTGTTGAGCAACAGCTACGTATTGCCCGTGAGGTAGGAAACGATATCGCTGCCGTTATTATGGAGCCTGTACAGGGTGAAGCAGGTGCTATTGTACCTCCTGATGATTTTTGGCCTCGTCTTCGACAGCTCTGTGATGAATATGAAGTTTTACTCATCGCTGACGAAGTTCAAACCGGTATGGGACGTACTGGCAAGCTCTGGGGAGTTGAGCACTGGGATGTTGCGCCCGATATTATCACCTCAGCTAAGGCCCTTGGCGGCGGCGTCATGCCTATCGGTGCCTTTATGTCCACTCCGAAAATATGGAGTGTGATGAACAGCAATCCCTTTATTCATACCTCTACCACCGGGGGTAATCCTCTTGCTTGTGCTGCCGCCATCGCTGCCATTAATGTTACTCTTGAAGAGCGCATTCCAGAACAGGCTGCTGAAAAGGGTGAATACTTTATTAAGCAATTGAAAGAGATTGCCGCGCGCCATAGTGATGTATATACAAACATCACGGGTAAAGGCCTGTTGATTGGTCAGCACTTTGTGAATGATGATATCGGCTATGCTGTCGCTTCTGGCCTCTTCAAGCGGGGTGTTCTTATATCCGGTACGCTCAATAATTCGCGCGTCATTCGCGTCGAGCCGCCGTTGATCATCACACGTGAAGAGATCGATACCATCTTGAACCGTTTGGAGGATACCCTCCAGGAGCTGGATACCACCGTTTCGGCTCCCAGCCATTCCGTTGGTAATGAGCTAGCTCCTGCCGCAATGGAAAAAGCTGATAGTAATACAGCGGTAGCATAACAGATGGGGAGCGAGTTCCATGCATATTATCGTTCTTGGCGGTGCTGGCGCTATGGGTCGTGTAACCGCGCGCACCCTGACCGAATATGAAGATATCGACCAGGTCACCATTGCGGATTATAACGTGGAGCGTGCCCACGAGGTCGCTGCAACCCTCAACAGTAGTAAAATACAGGTCAAACAGATTGATGTCAACGACGCTGATCGTTTAGCCTCCCTCGTGCGTGGTGCTGATGTAGTATTGAGCGCGGTTGAATATGTCTTTAACCAGCCTATTCTCAGAGCATGCATTCAAGAGAAAGTCCACTATGCCGACCTCGGTGGCCTTTTCCATATGACACGCAAGCTGATGGATATGGGTCCCCAGGTCGAGGCCGCCGGTATCACTGCTGTCTTAGGTATGGGTGGAACACCCGGCGTCACCAACCTTCTTGCTCGGGCAGCTGTTGATAAACTAGACCGGGTGGATAGCATCAAAGTGCAACTTGGCTGTAGCGATGATACACCCTCGACCGCGCCCCTGGTAGCTCCTTATTCAATTCGCACAATCCTGGATGAGTTTACCAGGTCGCCACAGGTCTTTCAGGAAGGCACCTGGTATCCTCAACAGCCATTGACGGGTCAGGAAGAACTCATTTTCCCCTTGCCCGTTGGTCGTGCCACCGCAATCTATTCGCTGCATTCGGAGTGCGCTACCTTTCCTGTCTCGTTCCGCGACAAGGGTATCAGCCATGTGTCTTTTAAAATAGCCTTTCCCAGCGATTTCTTAACGAAACTCAAATTCCTGGTAGATATCGGCTTTGGCAGTGAGGAGCCAATCAGTGTACGAGGAGTGAAAGTTTCGCCTCGTGAAGTCCTGGCCCGGCTCCTCGAAATGACTCCTGTTGAAGATGTTGAGCCGCGGGATTGCGACGTATTGCGCGTCGTCGTAGCTGGTGAAGCCAACAAACAACAGGTGGAGATTACCAACCAGGTCGTTGTCTTGCCCTATCTGCGTTGGGGTATCAGTGCTGGTGCTCTCGATACCGGTACGCCCCTCGCCATCGCCGGGCGCATGTTAGCAAATGGAGAGGTTATCCGCCGTGGCGCCTTCGGCCCAGAACTGTGCGTACCCGTCCAGCCGTTCTTCAAAGAACTTGCTCGCTACAATATGCACGTCACTGAAACAAGAACTGTGGCCGTTTCATAATAATCACAAGCATGTACGCTCGCGCAAACCCGCGGATGTACACACCTGAAACAGTGAGTCACCCCGACTCAAACTTGTGTGAAACAGGTGATACACCTGATACACTTGATACAGTGAGTCACCTCGACTCAAACTTGTGTGAAACAGGTGATACACCTGATACACCTGAAACAGTGAGTCACCTCGACTCAAACTTGTGTGATACACCTGATACACCTGATACACCTGATACACCTGATACACCTGATACACCTGGCTCGATATTTTTCAGGATAAAAGACGATGCAAATATGTAGGGGCGCAATTTTGACCTTTAACAACATCATCTGGCCAACCGTAGGGGCCGATTTATCGGCCCTCACAGGATTTTCCGCCCTCCAGATGAATACGTTAAACAGCATTATTGCGCCCGCCTGACAACTGGATGGTCGCTGTGGTAAAATGACGTAAGTAGATTGGCCTGCCTTCGAAAAATTCGTATTTATTTCGAAGTACAGGCACGAAAAACGAGTGAATAAACGCACATTCATGCGAAGTCACAGTATTTTAGACTTCTGAAAGGGGCTATCAAATGAGCGAATACAAACTGCTTATTAATGGTGAACTCGTCAATAGCAGTTCAGGTAAAACCGTTGATGATATTGGTCCTGCGAGTGGCCAGCCAATTGCTCAAGTTCCCGAAAGTTCTGTTGAAGATGTAAACCGCGCTGTTGCTGCAGCACGCGAAGCTTATGATGACGGACGCTGGTCCGGTCTGACTCACGGTGCGCGCGCAGCTACGCTTGAAAAATTTGCTTCACTCCTGGAAGCACACGCTGAAGAGTTTGCTGAACTGGAGTCGCAGGATGCTGGCAAACCTATTAAACTGGCGCGCGATAGCGATGTGCCATTTGCCATCGATAACCTTCACTTCTTTGCGGGTGCTGCTCGTCACCTTGCCGGTACAGCTTCCAGCGAATATACCGGCGGCCATACCAGCATCATTCGCCGCGAGCCAATCGGCGTGGTAGCATCGTTGGCCCCCTGGAACTATCCTTTTATGATGGCCGCCTGGAAGATTGGCCCGGCCCTCGCTGCTGGCAATACCGTCGTTCTCAAACCATCGGTAGAGACTCCTCTCAGCACTCTGAAGCTTGGCGAACTGGCCTTGGAGGCCGGTATTCCTGCCGGCGTGCTCAATGTTATCACCAGTGGCCCTGGTGTCGCACAGGCGCTTGGCAGTCATCGCGATGTCAATATGGTCTCAGTTACAGGTAGTACCGAAAGCGGGAAACATATTATGCGAGCCGGTGCAGATGCCATCAAGCGCGTGCACCTCGAACTCGGTGGCAAAGCTCCATTTATCGTCTATGAGGATGCCGATATCGAAGCCGCTGCCAATGGAGCCGTTGTCGGTGGTTACGTCAACTGCGGTCAGGATTGTACTGCTGCTACACGTATCTACGTACAAGACAGCATCTATGATGCTTTCATGGACTCGTTCTTGAGCAAGGTCAAACAAATTCGAGTTGGCAATCCCGCCCATGAGCACACCGACATGGGGCCGTTGATCTCTGCCTCACAACGGGCCACCGTCGAGGGCTTTGTCGAGCGTGCCCTGCGCGACGGTGCCAATATCGTCACTGGCGGCAAACGCGTTACCGTAGCTGGCCTCGAAAAAGGCTTCTTCTTCGAACCAACCGTTATCGCAGAGGACCACAACGATGCGGAGATAGTACAGTGTGAAGTCTTTGGTCCCGTCGTCGTCGTCAGCCGCTTCGACACTGAGGAAGAGGTGCTTAAGAAAGCCAACGATGTCGTGTATGGTCTTGCCTCTTCCGTATGGACGAAAGATATCTTCAAGGCCATGCGTGCGGGCAAGGACCTTCAGTTTGGGACAGTCTGGGTTAACGACCATCTACCGCTCACATCAGAAATGCCACATGGCGGTTATAAAGAGAGTGGCATCGGCAAAGACATGTCCATGTACTCTTTCGAAGAGTATACCCAGATCAAACATGTCATGATTGAACTGGGCGGCGAGGCTCGTAAGGGTTGGCACTACACCATTTTTGGTGACGCTGAGTAATCCCTTTTTTGACATCTTGCGGACAAGCCTGCCTTTAACAAAGGGGCAGGCTTGTTCATTTTTCTCCCAAGAAAGTTGGGCCTTCACACCTGTTATACATATGAAGGCCCAGCTAGAAAGGCACCCACCGCCTTTCTTCGCTATAAATTACGTAGTAGGGTTACAACAACCTGAGAAAGTGTTACAGCGATGGCTACCAAACAACCCTTGTGCGCGTGCGAAGCGCAACATCGCGCCGAGTACCGTATATAGTAGGGTTGACCCTAGCGGTCAACCTGGCCGGCGTCAACCTGGCTTCGGTGCTTTTACTCTTCAATGTAGCGGGCAGAAACGAATGCTTTCAGACATTATTGATATTCCTTCTGGTTCACTCATATCTCTTGTTGGGGCTGGTGGAAAGACGACCACAATGTATACACTCGCCGCTGAACTGGCAGCGAAAAGTATGCGCGTCGTCACCACTACTACCACCAATCTCTATGTTCCCCGGCAGAGTGAAACGGACACCTTAATTATTTCTGCTGAAACTCCTACGCTCCTCAAAATGGTGAATTCCGCCTGGAAGCAGTATCAACGTATCACTGTCGCTGCAAAAGCCATTGGTGAGGGGAAAATCAATGGCCTGCAGCTTGACCAGCCGTATGAGCTACTCATCAGGAGCGGGGCCGATGTTGTCATCGTCGAAGCTGACGGCGCCCGCCGCAGTATGATAAAAGCACCGGCGGAACACGAACCTGTCGTTCCACCTCAGACGAACATAGCCCTACTACTCATGAGTGCAGAAGTAATGAACCAACCACTGAGCGCAGAGATAGCCCATCGCCCCGAACGTATCGCTGCTGTACTGGCTATAAACCTGGGAGACGTGCTGACACCCAGACATGTAGCAAGGCTAATGACGAATGAACAGGGTGCCATGAAGAGTATACCCGAAACTGCCAACGTCCATCTCCTACTAACACATGTTACTGAGAAAAACACAGCGATGACGCGCGAAGTGGCAGAACTGGTACAAAGTTCGGGTAGGGGGATCAAAGTGTTGTGCTCTACCCGCCCAGGTCAGTGGTCAAAAGCGCTCTGATCGCACCTAACTACCCTTAATATCTAGACCAATTTTGAGCTTTCTGGTAGAGTCTAGATATGACAGCAAAAGTACACTGTTCACAACAAAATATTGAAGCTTTCTAACAACTCTATTAAGGGACACTTAATCTATGAGGCTTGCTCTCTACTGGTCATACTCCACCCGCTCGCTTGTACGCGGGGGACAACGTACAATCCTGGCCATTTTCTGCGTCGCCGTTGGCGTTATGGCAATTGTAGCATTACAGCTAGTTGGCCTCAGCGTCAAACAGGCCCTCATTGGCAATGTCGTTGAGGCCAACGGCGGTGATATTCGTATCAGCGCAGGTATCACACCTCTGCGTCGACAGGACGTGATTGTGCTCGACCAACTAAAGCAGCGCAGGCGTATTACCGATTACGCAACCTCATTTGACGCCGGTGGCAGTATCTCACTTTCCTCTGGAGATGAAGTAACCTTCAGATTCATTGCTATCTCTCAAAACTATCCGCTAGTTGGGCAGGCAAACTTCTTAGCGCCATCACATAACTTGACCATCCGGGGTATTGTCACTGGTAATAAGGTGGCCATGAGCTCGCTCGTCTTTCAGCAGCTAGGGGCACACATCGGTAATACCTACCGTGTTAAGACGGTAGATGGTCGTCTTGTGCCTATCACCGTTGCCGCGGAATTCCAGGAGGGAGGTGCCTTTCTGGGACCACTGGTGATCATCTCACAAACAGCCTTGAACTCCGTGCCTGGCCCTAACGGCACTCCCCTACCCGCGCAATATGATACAGCCTATATGACCGTACCAACTGCCAATATCAATTCCGTTAAGACAGAAATAGGTCAGGCCCTACCATCAGTGCGCGTTATCACCGCGAAAGATCTACTCGCACGGCGCCAGAGTCAGGTCGACCAGATTGAGCTTTTTTTAAGGATTGTTGGTTTGCTGGCACTTTTCATTGGTGGTATTGGCGTCATAAACACGATGCAAGTCCTCTTGCATCGCCGGCAGGTTGAGATCGCCATGCTCAAAACGACCGGCTATCGGCAGATCGACTTATATACATTGTTTGGGTTGGAAGCGGCATTACTTGGTGTCATTGGTGGCTTTGTCGGAACGGCTGCTGGCGTGGGTGCTAGTTTTCTCGTCCGTGCTGTCGTTGAAAACGCCTTTTTCCTGCATCTTTCCATTGTTTTAGACCCGTTGACCGTCACCTCAGGTCTGCTGGTAGGACTGTCAACCGCCCTCATATTTGGGCTGTTGCCAATCGTACAGGCCAGCCAGATACGTCCGCTAGCAGTCTTGCGCGAGATAAGCGAGGGAACAAAAACATCCTCTCGCTTGACTACCCTGGCGTTACTCCTCTTACTATCGCTACTCTTCGTCGCCTTAGCTTCAACTATCCTGGAAGATGTGATCACGGCAACTGTAGCAGTCTATGGTGGCGCTGGCATAATTTTCGCCCTGGCCCTGGGCTTCAGCCTGCTGGTACTGGCGATCTCAAAACTACCAGTCTATGAGCGACCTCGTCTGCGCATCCTACTCTGGATTCTGCTGGCATTTGGTTTCATCGTTCTCTCCTCGCTTCTATTTGTAGGTCTGACATATTCAGGAGTATACGCAAATAGCATTGCGACAAGCCTTGGCTACAGCATTGTCGGCAAGTACGTGCTCGTAGTCCTGGGAGGGCTTGGAATTATCCTGGTAGGCGGTTCGCTTGTCTACCTCTTAGCAACCATCGTCAACAGTTTCATTATGTTCACCCCACGTTCATGGAAAACTGCCGTTATGCTGGCATACCGCAATATTGGCAGACAGAGAATACGCACCACTACTACTTTGACGGCTCTCTTTGTCGGAGTATTCGCCATAGGTCTCATATTGATCCTGGGTCAGGGGATCAAGGATACAATCAATAATACATTGAATACGCTCTTTACCCACAATGTATTCGTCATCGTTTCGCCAAAACAAAAAACCACGCTCACCAATCAGTTACCGTATCTGAAAGGAATCGATGCAAGTAAGACGCTCATCAATCCAGTGGTGCCACAGATATACCCGCTTCTCGTTGCTGGGAAAGATGTCAACACTCTTCTCAAGAGTATCCGTGCCACAGATAAAATCAACAAAGAAGATATTCTCAATGCTATGAGTAACCTGCAGGGTTTCAGCCTGAATGCTGGCAAGAATAACCTGCCTATTATTGTTCTGAAAAATGGGCGCAATCTCAGTGCATCTGACTCCGGCACGAATAATGTCATCATGAGTTCTCAGCTCGAAAAAGCACCTGTTCGCTTACATTTAGGAGATAGTGTCGTCGTGCAAAGTGTAGACGGAAACGTCACAAAAGTCCTCAAGGTTGTTGGATTCTACGATGGTGATTCGCGCACAGGCAATACAAATTTTGCGAGGATATTGGCTGACACCGCTTTGACGGAGCAACTCGGTGGGCAACTCACCCTGGAGGTCTTCTCACTGAAAGTGGACCCTAATCAATTGCCCGCGTTCAAGCAGCATCTAACTAAAACTGTGCCTACAGCCTTCATTTTCAGCGTGACCGACATCGATGCGCTCATCAACCAGGTGCTCAACAATCTCATCATCATGCTGACAACTGTTGCCTCGCTTGCTATGATCGCCGGCCTGATCATTATTGCAAACGCGGTCGCCCTGGCCATGTTGGAGCGGAGACGTGAAATAGGCATTTTGAAATCTGTTGGTCATACCAGTGCTTCAATACTTGCAACCGTCCTTATTGAAAATGGTCTGGTTGGGGTGCTTGGTTCACTGGTGGCTATGCTGCTAGTGGCGGGAGCGATTGCTGCCCTTAGCTCGTTTGTGTTTCACATTACTATTGGATTTGGTCCAGGCCTCATAGGGTTGATTGTTGGTTCAACTGCGCTGATTTCAATGTTTGTTGCCGCTGCAGTTGCATGGGGAGCTGTGCGTGTAAGGCCGTTAGATGTTTTACGGTACGAGTAGTAATAAAGTAGAGGAAGCGGCAAGTAAATGAACTCTTGAAAAAATGCTGCTTTCCTAAAAGGAAAACAGCATAGCTTGCTTACTACAGTAGTGGTCAGAATATATCTTTCGCAATTGGTTAGGATAAATTCTCAACCAGCCTCCGCGCGATATGTAACCACTCCTCCGGCGTATCATCGGGAACAGAACAGCCATTTGCCAAAATTAGCCGTAGTCCCTTGGTTTGGCTGATCGCTGACAGAATTTCGTTCTCTAGTTCAGTCTCGCTGCCGTGTGTGAGGGAGCCACGCTCCCAAAGACCACCCATGAGGCATTTATCAGTCAGGGTCAGAGCTTCGCTCAAGCTTGGGCCGGTGATGCGGTCGCTCCAACTCATCACTGCGACGGGGTAGTCGGTGAAGTCCTCGAAGTAGATCTCATCACCCTCTTGCGTAGGGTCGGCATGCACATGCACAATATTTAACCGGCCTGCTTGCGCTCCCCCTAAAACATGCAGATCATAGGGACGAGCAATTTCGGCGTACTCTTCCCGTGTCAAGTCAGCATTGGTAGCACCCATACAGGAGAAAAATATCCCACTTGCTCCAGCTTCAATGGCCGCGCTCACAAACTCATGCAAGTTCGCAGCAATAATAGCCAGTCCTAGTTTGAAGTCTTCAGGATTTTTGCGCGCCTGTTCAATGGCCTCCGTTCTCCCTATAAACCGCGTTATACTAGTAAATGGGCTGAACAATGTGAGTATGAGCGGAAAGTCACTGTCGAGTTGCGAGCGTAACTTGCGAATACAGATAAGCTGTTCCCGAAAGCTCGGAGTGTCCAACCCCAATCGTGGTAGTGTGCTCCACTGAGTCGTCTGAGGCTCGGGATAAGGCAAATCGGGCATGATTTTCACAATATCCAGGTCGAACTTCTTACGAAAAAACTCCATCGTTAGCTCGGCCATTCGCTCTCCGGAGCCTTCTGGTTTAAAGTGGTGCCAGAAACAGAAAGGTACGCGATCTACGTGCTCTCCCGCAATTGCAGCCTGTACACGTTCACTGGCAGTCATCGGTTTTGGTGGCGTGGTCATCTTGTTTCCTCAATATTCTCTTTGTTCTGACTTACCTACAAGCAAATATCAGGACTTCCCAAAAGCTGCTTAGAGAGGAGTTCCTAAAAACCCCCTCTTAAGAATGGATACAAACAGTATACGGCATTTCGATGCCGGTAATGAAGGCACATATGATAAAATAGAGTAGCAAAAAAGATCCAACATCCATAAAAACGACACAATACAGCGTACTTAGAGGAACCGTTCATGCAAGATCACACAATATATCTTGACCACGCTGCAACCACTGCTCTAGATGCACGAGTGCTGGACGCTATGTTGCCTTACTTCACAACTGAATATGGCAACGCCAGCAGCATCTACACCCTTGGGCGTCACGCCATGCAAGCCATTGATAGTGCTCGTGAGCAGGTAGCTGATTTCCTGAATTGCCGCCCAACAGAAATCTCTTTCACAGGCTGTGGCTCTGAAAGTGATAACCTGGCTATTAAAGGGATCGCTTTTGCCTCGCAGAAAAAAGGCAATCATATCATCACCACGCCAATTGAGCATCACGCTGTATTGCACACCTGCCAGTACCTTGAGCGTTTTGGTTTCAAAACCACCTATGTACCTGTCGATAGATATGCAAGTGTAGATCCGGATGATGTGGGGCGAGCAATTACCGACCAGACAATCCTCGTCTCTGTTATGTATGCCAATAACGAAGTCGGTACCATTGAACCTGTCGCGGAAATTGGTCGTATCTGTCGAGCCAAAAAAATACCCTTTCATATTGATGCCGTACAAGCAGGAGGCTCTCTGCCGATAGATGTTGCAGCTCTCAATGCTGACCTGCTCTCTCTCTCTGCTCACAAATTTTACGGACCTAAAGGGGTAGGAATACTCTATGTGCGCCAGGGGATGCGCCTATTGCCGCAGCTACAGGGTGGTTCGCAAGAACGCGGGCGCCGCGCTGGTACCGAAAATGTGGCGGGAATCGTAGGAGCAGCCACTGCGCTACGCCTGGCTTATGAAGAATTACCCCTGGTGCAGCCTCGCATCGTTGCCCTGCGGGATCGTCTGATCGATGGCCTTTTGCCTATTCCGGGCAGCCAACTGACCGGACATCCCACCAGCCGTCTAGCAAATAATGCAAGCTTCTGCTTTGAGGGCGTTGAAGGGGAATCGATACTCCTCAACCTCGACTTGCTTGGTGTAGCTGCCTCAACCGGCTCTGCTTGTACTTCCGGTTCGGTTGATCCATCACATGTCCTGCTTGCGATGGGACTTCCTCCGGAAGTTGCTCACGGCAGTCTACGGCTCACACTTGGTAAGGAGAATACCGCTGCTGATGTAAATGTCCTACTCACCGCAGTACCGACTATCATTGAGAAGCTACGAGGTTTGCGCGCGTGATGGTGACAGCAATCTCTCCATCACCCATTCCCTCGTTGCTTCAGCATTTATTCTTACGGCTGCCTGAATTAATGGGCCATCCATTATGCGCGAAACCATGAATCCTTTGAATGGCCCACGCCCAAATACTCTGGCTGTCATTTCTTGGAACTCTAGCAACTCCGGGGCGCACAATGCCACAACCCCCACGGCATCGTGGAGATAGGGAAGATCAGGCTGCCAACGTGAGTGATGCCTTTTCCAAACTTCCAACAGATGGCTGAGAAACTGGGTTTGGCGAGAGTGACTATTGTGTAACCTCGTAATATCACCCTCTCGAAGCTGGCAGCGCATCGTAATATCCCAGCCTAGCATCGTCACTGGAATACCCGTCCCCAGGGCAATTTGTGCTGCCCGTGCATCACTGCGTATATTCCAATCGGGGAAAGGAAAACTACTTGTACCCCCAACTATGACAATGTCTCTTATAGCCATGAATAAAGCCGGTTCGAGCCTGAGAGCCGTAGCAATATTCGTCAGTGGCCCGAAACAAAGTATCGTTAGACGACCACGTTGAGCCAATGCAGTCTCTATAATCAATTCCGGTCCAGAAAGTGTACTGATTGTTGGTAGAACGACTCGTTGATCAATAACGGCTGCCTGGGGTACGCCAGAGGGTCGGTGACGAGGTTGTATAGGCGTTTCTATTCCTGCTGCCACTCGGACATCTTCACATCCAAAAATGTGGAGCAAGTATTGTGCTAAACGTGCCCTCTGCTGGGTATCTCCGTAAACAGTGGTGATTCCCTGCAAATCAATTTCTGGTGACTGTAAAATGAGAGCAAGCGCAATCGCGTCATCGATGTCGTCACCGATATCGGTATCGACGAGTACGCTATGTTTTGTTGAAATAGATTGGCTTCTTTCAGCATCGTGTTGAATGGGCAATTGGTGCATTGTCAACAAGTCCTCTTTTATGTTACAGTGGGTAAGTAAGAGGTTAGAGAATAGAGGCAAACCTACGCCTACTATCACACTCTATTAAAAGACTACCATAGTAGGATAGGAATAGGCAACGACCAATGCAGACATATGCTGTTTCCTGCCTCCGTTCAGAAAAGAAGGGAAGTGTGCTTCTATGGATACGCTCAGACGAGAAGTGTTGTCACAGCGTGTGCGTCAGGTAAAGCCCTCTGGAATACGTAAATTCTTTGATATTATTAACACCATGCCAGAAGTCATTTCTCTGGGCGTCGGCGAACCAGATTTTGTCACCCCGGTACACATCCGTCAAGCCGGCGTTCGCTCTATCGAGCTAGGCCATACGAAATATACCTCGAATTACGGTATACTCGAATTACGCGAAGAGCTGGCAGCTATGCTGCAACGTCGCTACAGTTTGACCTATGACCCCAAGCAAGAAATACTGGTTACTGTTGGTGTCAGTGAGGGTGTAGACCTGGCAATGCGCACGATCATCGATCCAGGTGATGAGGTGATCTCCCTCGATCCAGGGTATGTTGCTTATGAAGCTGATATTATCTTCGCTGGCGGAGTCCCTGTAGCTGTCCCCACCTTTGCCAGGTACGATTTTGGTGTCCGTGCTGCTGCAATTGCGGCAGCGATTACTCCCCGCACAAAGATGATTTTGATCGGTAACCCAAATAACCCCACTGGTGCTGTTGTACCTGAAGTAGAACTTGAGGGTATTGCCGAGCTGGCTGTTAAACACGATCTCATTGTTGCTACTGACGAGGTCTATAGCCGCCTTGTATATGGGCAGAAACATATTTGCATCGCTTCGCTCCCTGGAATGCGTGAGCGTGCCATCTTGCTTGATGGCTTTTCCAAGGCGTATGCTATGACAGGTTGGCGCGTTGGCTATGTTGCTGCTCCAGTACACATTTTGGAGGCAATGCTAAAGGTTCACCAGTATGCGATTATGTGCGCTGGTACCGCTCCCCAGGAAGCGGCATTAGAAGCACTGCGTCACGGGGAGGATGATGTACAGATGATGCATCAAGATTACACTCGACGGCGTCGTATGTTTGTCGATGGTCTTAATCGTATCGGCCTGACTTGCTGTGAACCGCGAGGAGCCTTTTATGCCTTTCCTTACATAGGGAATACGGGTTTAACTGATGAGGAGTTCGCAGAGAAACTTCTTTTCGAGGAGAAGGTTGCTGTTGTTCCTGGCAGTTCATTTGGCGCTGCGGGTAAAGGCTATGTGCGCTGTGCTTATTGTACCGCCTATGAGCAGCTTGAAGAGGCCTTGATACGTATGGAACGCTTCTTGAAGAAGTATTCATAGACCTGGCAACCTCCAAATCATTGAAAATATGGCATATGAGCGGGTGTACTCGTAACAAGTTCATATACCATATTTTGACTAATCTCTATCATCACTACAGAAAGGAGGTAACCTCTCCACCTCGCGTGAGGCTTCTCATCTTCTGTTCCCCTTCACCATGCCTCACTATGTAGATCACAGTCAATTAGCTCTTTGTCAGTTCCAACACATCGAATATGCCTCCACGGGCTAGATTGAAAGGAGCACATTTATGTCGCTTGCTGATAACTCGCAAGAATTTTCCGAGGAACAAACCCTACAAAGGTACGGCTATCAACAGGAATTTAAGCGCGAACTGAGACGCTTTGCCTCGTTCGCAATCGGATTCTCATTCATCTCCATCACCACCGGTATCTTTACTACGTATGGTTTTGTACTGGTCAATAGTGGACCACTTGGCATCTGGACCTGGCCACTGGTGATCGTTGGCCAGTTGTTCGTTTCGCTGGTCTTTGCCGCGCTGGCGTCACGTATTCCACTAGCAGGTTACTCCTATCAATGGACATCACGGTTGGCGAATCCCAAAGTTGGCTGGCTAATTGGTTGGATTTCATTTGTCTTCCTGATTGTAGACGTGGTGGCAGTGGATTATGCTGTGGCCGCGACCGTCCTGCCCAGCCTCTTCAGATATACCGGAACTCCCCAAAATGCGTGGCTGGCTACGGCAATAGTGATAGGCGTTCAGATGGCGCTCATCGTTTTTTCCACCTTCTGGTCAACCCGTATTAATAACGCTGCGGTCGGCACTGAGATAGTCGGCATTGTAGGACTGACTTTACTGTTAGTGATAGTTGGTGCTGTGCGAGGAATGTTGCAACCAAGTCATCTTTTCAGCACTGGTAGCGCACCTTCTCCGTGGTTGACACTCGGTACACTTACAAGCGCTGGCCCATTCATGCTCTCGTTTCTGCTTGGAGCATTTACCATTGTAGGATTCGAAGCGGCAGCCAACCTCGCGGAGGAGACACAGGACGCCCATCGAACCGTTCCCACAGCCATGTGGTTTTCAGTGTTCTTGAGTGGTGTTGTAGGCTTCGCATTCCTTATCGCGCTCAACCTGGCGTCGCAAAACATCGCGGCGCTCACTGCCTCGACAACGCCAGTTGCAGACATTATTACCCAGATGTTGGGTACGGTGGTTGGCGATATCTTCCTGGTATTCGTCACCTTCTCGATATTTGCGTGTGGTCTGGTAATCTTTATTACCGTTTCGCGTTTGACCTGGGCAATGTCACGCGATGAGCGCTTCCCCGGTCATTTGCTGTTAAGACGAGTAGGCGAACAGACTGGCACTCCTGTAGCAGCGACTTTACTCTGTGGAATACTGATCGAGGTAGTGCTGGCTGGCTTTGCTTTGCTGGGCATTCTCGTACCTAGCCAGAGCAATACACTGACTTACCTGTTTAGCGCGGCAACCCTGCTGCCCGCTATCATTTACCTGGCAACGGTCGTTCTTTATATCTATGCTCGGCGCAAGTTACCAGAGACGCACGGATTCAGTCTGGGTGCCTGGGAGTGGCCGATCATCGTTTTATCCATAATCTGGCTTCTCTTTGAACTCTCCATTTTCCGGGACGCTCAATTTGCTGCGCCATGGCTCTATTCCCTGGTGATGTTTGGCCTTGGTTTGATCTACTTTGTGTGGTTGCTAGTGACACGTCCTCATGTGTTGAGTAAACCTCCACAAAAAGAAGGAGAACCTGGTAGCGTTAGCACTCGTGGCTAACTGATGAACTGATAGTCGCCAGGAGTACGTCTACACAAAAACTCTATTCTTTAAGGTGGCACCCTACACGCCATTCAGGGCAGTAGGGTGCAGGGTGCCACAATATTTCCCGTTTTTTCTACATAGATGGAAGAACTTCTTTCCTTCTATCTTCTCCCTTGTCTTGCAACAGGTAGTATAATTTATTTGCAAAATGGGAAGTAAGGAGAAGACAAATGGCAAAAGTGGCATCAACAAAATTAACCTCGAGCGGTAAATGTAATTTCTGCCTGAGTGAATTTGATAAAAGCAAAATGACCCAGCACCTGAAATACTGTAAGCAAAGATCTGCCATTATTAAAACGGAGAACTCAGCAGAAGCGCAGAAAATCAGGTTGTTTCACATCGTCGTCGAAGGACGATATCTTCCGGTGTACTGGATGCATCTCGAAATGCCTGCGAATAACACACTGTATGATCTGGACGCGTTTTTGCGAGCTATCTGGCTCGAGTGTTGCAATCACCTCAGTGCCTTTAACATTGGCAAAGCATCTTACTCATCACAAACAGAGGATATGCTGTGGGGTTTGGCAGATCCAACGGCTGTCGAAGCTGCTGATGTTGAAGAGGAAGATATTGACGAAGATGAGGAGGAACCAGACATCACCGAACTTTCTCAAGCCGAGATTCAAAACCTTTCACCAGTCGAGGTTGCTATGAGGCTAAGTGAACTTTTACAGCAGGAATTTCAGGCTAATATTGCTGATCTTTCTCCGGCTGAATTTCAAGCCAAATTTACTGAACTCATGGCCGCACGCATGGGTGACTCTCTAACCCCTGAAATGCAAATACAACTGAGTAACCTGTCCGTTCTTATACAGCCCCTTCTCGTCGATTTTGTTAATGATGATTATGAACATGATATGGACGTTGAACTGAGCAAGGTACTCAAAGTGGGGCAAAAATTTTTCCACGAATATGACTTTGGCTCCACTACCAAACTGGCGTTGAAAGTAGTCGCTGAGCGCGAAGGAACTGCGCCGAAGGATGATGACAAGTATAGTGGTGAGTTCGGCGAGGATAAAACTATTAAGATCATGGCACGTAATAACCCGCCTCAAATATCCTGCCGCGAGTGTGGAAAACCCGCTACTAAGGTCGCTGCGGGAAATTATTACTTTGAAGATGGTGCATTGTGTGATGTATGTGCCAGGACCAGTTTGAAAGAGTACGAAGATATGTTCTTGCCTATCGTCAACTCCCCACGAGTGGGCGTGTGCGGCTATACCGGAGATGCTAATGTGGAAGAATTTGATTGGGATGATGAAGAAGAATTTGAAGCAGAGGAAGATGAAGAACAATGATCAAGAAGAATGATGATCAATAGGTACTGGTTGATCGCTTTGATACTTGTTCTTGTGCTTTCGGCAACCCTGTTGACCGTAGCGTATTATGTATATAGATCTTCAACGACTACGATTCATAGCGGTTGCAATGGACAACAGGCCAGTACTGGCGGAAGTGCATCGTCAACGATCAGTCCATGCCGGCGTCTACTCGTATTTTCGAAAACAGACGGATTTCGCCATGCCTCCATTAAAGATGGAAAGATAGCTCTTCAAAAGCTAGCTGCTGGACATAACTTTGCGATTGATTTTACCGAAGATTCAACAGCCTTTACTGATGCCAATCTGGCACACTATGGTGTTGTTATCTTCCTCCTGACTACTGGTGAGATTTTCAATGACAATCAGCAAGCAGCATTTGAACGCTATATTCGTTCAGGCGGTGGGTATGTAGGTATTCATTCTGCCAGCGATACAGAGTACGACTGGCCCTGGTACGGCCAACTACTGGGCGCATTTCTCAATATTGCTCACAAGCACTCGAGAGTCCTCCAAACGACCATACATGTTATCGATAGAACACATCCATCGACCGTTATGCTGCCGCCCCTTTGGGTGCGTACCGATGAATGGTATAACTTTGCCACAAATCCCCGTGGTAAAGTCCATGTGCTCATGATTCTCGATGAAAGTACATACATTGGTGGTACAATGGGTGTTGACCATCCTATTGCCTGGTGGCACGATTATGACGGTGGGCGATCATGGTATACTGCTCTGGGTCATACCTCAGAGAGTTATTACGAACCTCTATTTCTAGCTCACCTCTGGGGTGGTATCACCTATGCAGTTGGAGCCGGACAAAAACAAGCAGCAATTTCTACCCGACCTGATCATATATTACTTCAGCAGTTATTTGAAATAGTGAATGTCGCGGATGTAACAATGGTTAAATACCTTGTTCTCCCTCAAAATTGAATCACAGCCGTTACTCCACCATATACACCTTCGCAATAAGTCCTCTTGCTGGTCAGACAACCCCACTTTATACAATTTTGGCAAGAATTTACTGAAATCTTACAAATTTTTTATTGGTCTCTGACAATATCCAGCTACAATGACCTACATAACCGGATTCATGAACGGTATGCAAACATACTGTTTACAACTAGGTATGCATATATTGTAGGAGGCGTTTACTCATGTCCAATCCTGATGCAAATAATCCTTATAAGCAACCAACTTTGCCATATCGATCATATCAAGGATATATGAATCCACCGCGCTCTCAACAGCAGGAATTCGTGCACCCGTCTACTACTGCGCGTGCAAGCGCATCACATAGTAGTTCTGCTGCACCTCTCCGCTCCACGCAAGCTAGGTCGGCCCCGCCACGCCTATCTAAAGCGGAGGCACTAGCATTGGTGGATACGTGCAAAAAATGGCTGATAGCAGGCTCTTTTGTAGCCTTTGGGATACTAAGCGGTCTGGTTGCCGGGCATGTGGTCGGAAGTACCTCTACTACCTCTACCCAGTCACCAACACCAGCATCTAACCCGCCCGCGACCTCACCAAATTCACCAACCTCACCAAATTCGCCATCACCTAACGGAGGTTCTTTCCAGCAACAACAGCAAGGAGGCTTTGGCTTTGGAAACGGCAATCCCGCACAACCACCCGTATCCGGCTCTCACACCTCCTGAGCTTATGCACGTCCCATCCAGCATGGCTCGCTCCCAGTTCCGTGCGATGGGAACGATTATCTCTTTACTCTTGCCAGCGGAACATCTACAGCGTGGAGAAGAGATTGTAAGAACACTCTTTGCCGAGTGGGAGCAAACATTGAGCCGCTTTTTACCGGAGAGTGAGCTTTCCCAACTCAATCGGCAAGCAGGAACCAATTTCTTGGCGAGTGAATTGCTCTTCACAGTAATGAGTAGCGCCCTTGCCGCGGCCCAGGCAACAGAGGGACTTTATGACCCTACCCTTCTCAACCAGTTGGTGCAATTAGGGTACGACCGCCCCTTCGACAAGCTACCGGAAGAGCTACCAGCTGCTGAACGTCCCACCTCCCCAGGCGGGCGGTGGCGCGATATTCATATAAACCGGGCACTGCGATTGGTGACGCTACCACCTGGAGTCAGTGTAGATTTTGGGGGCATTGCGAAGGGGATGACTGTCGATGCCGCTCTGGAGCAACTTCGTCTGGAAGGTATTTATCCTGCGCTAGTCAATGCGGGTGGTGATCTTGCAGTACTTGGCGTACCTCCTCTTGAGAAGCAGTGGCCTATTGAAGTGCAGGGGAAATCTCGTTCGTGGGTAATCCCCTTACATCATGGTGCTTTTGCCACTTCTGGCGTGGCTCGCCGCCACTGGCTGCAAGGAACGCATATGCGCCATCATCTCATCGATCCTTGTACGGGATTGCCTGCTCAGAGTGGTCTCTGGTCCGTCACTGTGGTAGCGGCCCGCTGTGAGCAGGCAGAGGTAGCGGCAAAGGTAGCCTTTCTCCTGGGTGTAGAACGGGGCAGCGAGTTTTTGCATAACCTGGCATTCGCAGGCCTGCTTGTACGGGAAGATGGTACCTGGACGACAGTAGGCTCCTGGCCTCGGAATGCTATGTTGCATGCGGGTAGGAAAGAGGTGACAAAATGAGCATATGGCAAACGGTAACCTGGGATGTTGCTCGAGCAGGTGGCTTCACCGCCTTTGGTCTGCTGACATTGTCGGTTGCAATAGGGCTGGCGCTCACGCTCCACTTACAGTCACCGCGCTGGCCGCGCATCATTAATAGCGAACTGCATAACTTTCTCACTTTGCTCGCGCTCATCTTCACAGGTATACATATACTGGCGGTCTGGGTTGACCCATTCACCAGATTTGGTTGGAACGAGGTGTTTATCCCCTTTGTGAGCTATTACCGTCCTCTGTGGATGGCACTTGGCATTATCGCCTTTTACATCGGTATTGCCATCGGCATTAGCACATGGCTACGACCTCGCATTGGTTACAAATTGTGGCGAAACTTGCACATGCTAACATTGCTTCTGTTTGTGCTGGTTGTTGTGCATGGGATTGCGACAGGAAGCGATACTCGTACCTGGTGGGGGGCCGCAATTTACGCGTTCAGCGTTTTGCTGGTTGGAACACTGCTCTGTATACGCCTGATGAAACCTGCAAATGCCCAAAGCCGTGCTCACCCCAGACTTGCCGTAGCGTTAGTACTAGCACTGGCGGTTGGTACGTTTTGGGCACTGCTCGGTCCATTTCAACCTGGATGGTATGCCCATGCCAACAATGTAAATGTAAATGTACAAGCTTCGCGGTCTGCATCAACTTCGCACGCAGTACCATCACCACAAGTGGCTTTTCCTCAATCCTTTACGGGCAATCTACAAGGGCTACTCAGACAAAATGGGCCTGATGCCAATGGCAATGTAACTCTGCAACTCGATCTGAAAATTAGCAATGGACCAGCAGGGTATGTGCAGGTGATCCTACAAGGACAAACGGGAGGAAATGAAAGTGAGGGTGTCACCATCACCTCGTCTCGTGTCATGCTGGCTTCGAGCAGCGGACAACTACTCTATGCAGGCCCTCTGAGCAACTTCTCTGGAGAGAGACGCTGGAATATGACAGCAATGCTCACAAGAACGGGCACAAACAGTACTAGCCCGCTACCGGTGCAGATGACCGTACTGGTCGATGCAAGCGGGCAGGTTACGGGAACAATCATGGCAGGGAGCTCAATTCCTAGTGGAAATCCTGCGGGAAGTGATGCCTGAGATGAGATGACTCCCGAAAATGCATCTCGCGATAGGAAATTTGGAAAAATCCTTGACAATGCAGGTAGATACATGCTATAAGTTAACTATCAGATTTACAACTTCATAAAATAGAAGTGTCGAAGGGTCGAGTAACAGTTGCCTGTTGCGTCCAGAGAGTGGGCGGTTGGTGGAAAGCCCATATGTCAATGCACTGTGAAAAAAAGCCCGGAGCTGCGAGAAGAAATCGCGTCATGCGAGAGTAGAACTTGGCCGGATGCCCCCGTTACCGGGCTGGAGTATGTCAGTACTCGGCGAGGTTGCTGCCGTGAGGCAGCAACGAATGAAGGTGGTACCACGAGAGCAGTGTTTAACGCTCTTTGTCCTTCTCTGAACGAAGGATGAAGGGCTTTTTTATTTGCCCTTCGTAGCTTCGCAATAGCGCAACGAAAAACTTCATAGCACAAAAGCATCGAAGGGACGAGTAGCGGTTCCTGGTTACATCCAGAGAGCGGGCGATTGGTGGAAAGCTCGTATGTTAACCAACCGTGAAAAAAAGCCCGGAGCTGCGAGAAGAAATCGCGTCATGCGAGAGTAGAACTTGGCCGGATGCCCCCGTTACCGGGCTGGAGTATGTCAGTACTCGACGAGGTTGCTGCCTTGAGGCAGCAACGAATGAAGGTGGTACCACGAGAGCAGTGTTTAACGCTCATCGTCCTTCCCTGAGCGAAGGACGATGAGCGTTTTTGTTTGTCAAGCATCTTGAAGTCGAAAAGGAGGAACCCAACAAATGACACACTGTCCAGAATGTGAAGCCGAGATTACCGTGCGAGATCTCCTGGTTGGGGAGATCACCTACTGTCCTGATTGTAACGCGGAACTGGAAGTGCTACGCCTGGAACCGCCCAGCGTGGCGCTGGCACCGCAGATTGAGGAAGATTGGGGAGAGTGACACGATGCGCCTGGCTATTCTTACATCACGCATCCGCGTGGAAGAGAAACTATTGATCGATGCTCTGAGACAGAGGGCAATTGCATTTGACATCGTCGATGATGGAGAATTGCTATTTGATCTGTCAAACCCTGATGAGCGATGGCGTGAATATGATGCCGTCCTCTGCCGCAGCCTGAGCCAATCGCGTGGGTTAGCAGTGCTCAATATATTGGAGCATTGGGGCATACATGTGTATAACCCGGCGGCGGTAACTGCACTGTGTAACGATAAGTTGCTCACGACACTGGCGCTGCTCCGTGCAGGCATCCCGACTCCGCATACGTTGTTAGCCTTTGATTCCCAGGTAGCCATTCGCGGTATGGAGATGCTGAGTTATCCGGTCGTACTTAAGCCAACGACCGGGTCGTGGGGACGCTTGGTGGCGCGCATTAATGACCGTGATGCAGCAGAAGCGGTGCTCGAACACCGGGAGACGCTTGGCTCCTATCAGCAGCATATCCACTACATACAGGAGCATATCGCCAAGCCGCAGCGTGATATTCGCGCTTTTGTCGTCGGTGAGCGTACCATATGTGCGATCTACCGCACCAGCGAACACTGGGTCACGAACACCGCTCGTGGCGCGGTTGCTAGCAATTGTCCGGTCACACCTGAGCTTGATAGCTTGTGTGTGCGTACTGCGCAGGCAGTTGGCGGGGGCATCCTGGCAATCGACGTGCTAGAAGACGCGCAACGCGGCCTGCTGGTCAATGAAATCAATGCCACGATGGAGTTCCGCAATAGCATTGCTCCAACAGGCGTTGATATACCCAGTGTGATGCTTGATTACGTACTGAGTGCCATGAAGGAGGAGGCTGTAAGATGAATCGCCTGCGTGTTGCTATCATCGGCGGCTCTGGCTATACAGGCGGGGAACTGGTGCGGCTCCTACTCTTCCACCCGCGGGTTGAGTTGACGCAGGTTGCGTCCAGCAGTCATGCCGGGTATTACTTGCATAGCGTGCATCCGAATTTGCGCAAACTCAGGTCATTGCGCTTCTGTCATTCCAATGACCTGACGTCATGTGACGTACTCTTTCTTTGCCTGCCCCACGGTGTATCCTCCAGGGAGATTGAACACTACCGGGCAATTGCGCCACGCGTCATCGACCTTTCAGCCGATTTCAGATTGCGCTCTGCTGGACTGTACGAACGATGGTATGGTGAGCCTCATTGCGCGTCCCATCTTCTGGAGGATGCTGTCTATGGCCTGCCTGAACTGCACCGCGCGGAACTGCCGGACGCGACTCTTGTAAGTGGCACCGGGTGTATGGCAACCGCGGCCATCCTGGGATTAGCTCCACTCTACCGGGCAGGTCTCGTGGATGGTGCACTTCCTCTCGTGGTGGAAGCCAAGGTTGGATCATCGGCGGCAGGGGCTACGCCAGGTCCGAGCAGCCATCATCCCGACAGGAGCGGCGCTGTGCGCTCGTTTCAGCCTACCGGGCATCGTCATACTGCCGAACTCATACAGGAGCTTGGTCGAGCCTCTGGTGGGGAGCTTCATCAGCATGTCGCTTTCTCTGCAACGGCAGTCGATGTCGTGCGCGGTGTGCTTGTTACTGCTCATTCCTTTTTGAATGAGCGTGTGGATGAGCGTACGTTGTGGCGACTCTATCGCGAAGCCTATCAACATGAGCCATTCATACGACTGGTCAAAGAACGCAACGGGGTTTACCGTTACCCCGAACCGAAGATTTTGGCGGGAAGTAACTATTGCGATATCGGCTTCGAGCTCGACCCTCATCAGCAGAGGGTGGTGGTTATTGCCGCCCTGGATAACCTGCTGAAAGGCGCCGCCGGAAATGCTGTGCAAGCACTCAATTGCATGTGTGGTTGGGATGAGTCGTTGGGATTGGCCTTTCCTGGTCTGCACCCCATTTAGGAAGGATGGAGCTTTGCCATGACACTTGTTGTGAAAGTTGGCGGTAGTGCCGGTGCCACCACTGCGAATATTGTGCGTGAGATAGCCCAGTGTGTCGCTCAGGGACGACATATTGTCGTGGTGCATGGGGGGTCTGATCTCACAAACGTGCTCTCTGAGCGTTTGGGACACCCGGTACGTATGATTACCTCGCCGAGTGGGATGGTCAGTCGCTATACAGATAGTGAAACCCTGAGCATCTATGCGATGGCTGTGGCCGGTCAGATCAATACCGAACTGGTGGCCTGCTTGCAGCAGCAGGGTATCAATGCGCTGGGGCTGGCTGGAGTAGATGGACGATTGCTGCTGGCAAGGCGCAAGTCGATCGTGCGTTCGCAAACTCCAGGAGGGCGTCTACAAATTCTGCGCGACGACTACACCGGACAGGTCGAGCAGGTGAATGATACACTGCTCCGGCAGTTACTCGACGCCGGTTATACCCCTGTCATCGCACCGCTCGCAATAAGCCAGGGGGGAGAACGTCTGAATGTCGACGGAGATCGTGCAGCTGCTGCTGTCGCCATCGCGCTGGGGGCCGAGGTCCTGGTCATCATGACGAACGTTCCCGGTTTGCTGACCGATCCAGGGGACAGCTCAACGCTCATCCATACTATCCCTGCCGAACGCATTACCGATTACACAGAATATGCCCAGGGCCGTATGCGTAAGAAACTGCTGGGGGCGCAGGAAGCGCTTCAGGGTGGCGTGCCACGAGTCTGTATGGGGAGCATCTCGTTGCTGGATGTGCTCAATGGAGCGGGAACGACGATTCAAGCAACACCCATTGCAAAAGAAAGGATTAGTATATGATCGCAACCATCGACCTTGAAAATACCTACAGTAGTGGCGTGTATAGTAAGCGCCCCGTAACTATCGTACGGGGAAGCGGCGCCTCTTTATGGGATGACGAGGGGCACGAATTCATCGACTGCACCGCCGGCTACGGCGTGGCGAACGCCGGACATGGACGACCAGAGGTTGCTGCTGCTATCGCAGCGCAAGCGTTGCGCCTGATCACCTGTCCAGAAATTGTCTACAACGATGTGCGTGCTCTTTTGCTTGAACGCCTTGCCCGTCTCGTGCCAGAAGGACTTACACATATCTTCCTCTGCAACAGTGGAACCGAGGCCGTGGAGGGAGCCCTCAAATTTGCGCGCATCGCCACCGGGCGCGCGGGAATAGTTGCCGCACTCCGGGGCTTCCATGGCCGCACGATGGGTGCGCTCTCGGCAACATGGGAGCCGCACTATCGCGAACCCTTCGCGCCACTGGTACCCGCTGTCAGCCATATTCGTTATAACGATCTCGCGGCTGCACAGATGGCCATCAGTGAGCAGACTGCAGCTGTAATCATTGAACTGGTGCAGGGGGAAGGAGGTGTGCATGTGGCTTCTGATGAGTACGTACAGGGTCTTGCATCACTCTGCCGCGAACGCGGGGCCCTGTTGATTGTTGATGAGGTACAGACGGGCTTTGGGCGTACAGGAAGCCTCTTTGCCTGCAACCACTATGACCTGCAACCAGATATCCTCTGCCTCGCGAAGTCCCTGGCGGGCGGCGTTCCAATGGGTGCGGTCTGCCTGGGTCTCCGAGTGATGGAGAGCGGGCGCATTACCAGGGGTATTCACGGCAGCAGCTTTGGCGGCAATCCACTGGCTTGCGCAGCCGCGCTGGCCACCCTTGACATCCTGGAACAAGAAGCTCTATCCGAGCGTGCGGCCGCCCTTGGCTCATTTGCCTTTGAACGGCTCAGAGCGCTACGTACTCCACTTATCCGCGAGGTGCGTGGGAGAGGATTGTTACTTGGCGTGGAACTCAACCGACGCGCTCAGTCGTATCTAGAAGCATTGTTTGAACGAGGCGTCCTCGCTCTACAAGCCGGGCCAAACGTCATACGCCTGCTACCTCCGCTGGTAATTACGGAGGCACAACTGGAACGAGTACTTGATGCGGTGGAAGAAGTGCTGCTTGAAGGGGCATATGCAAGATCGGTACCAGTAGGTCAGGCATTCGCCAACCTGGATATTGGTCCAACTGACATGGTTCCCGCAAAGGGTGCCACCCCCCCCTCCCCTACATATTCAGGAGATGATCAAAACGGAGAGGTGGGGCTTCTCTTTAATGTGCTCACTATTCCGAGCTATTCGGGACAGGAGCGGGAATTAGCCCGGTACCTTGTTGAGCAGGCACGGCAAATGGGCTTGTACGCTTCAATCGATAACGCTGGAAACTTTATTGCCACTACGCATCTTCCCGAAACAAGTGCGAATCTTCGACCTGTTATCCTGCTCGGTCATATGGATACCGTTCGTGGTAACATTCCAGTGAAATTACAGGATGGTGTGTTGTACGGCCGGGGCGCGGTAGATGCCAAGGGACCGTTGGCAGCATTCCTGTGTGCTACGGCCCGCCTGGTACGTTCTGGAAGTTTAGACTCCTTGCAGCATCCAATTATCGTGATAGGAGCCGTTGAAGAGGAAACTGCGACCTCTCGTGGGGCGCGGGCAGTTGTGGAACGCCAGCGGCCTTATACCTGCATTATCGGAGAGCCGAGTGGAAGCCAGGCGGTGACGATTGGCTACAAGGGCAGGTTGCTGGTGGATTACTGCGTAACGCGCCCGGCACATCATAGCGCAGGTCTACAGAAAAACAGTAATGAAATGGCTGTGGCCTTCTGGAATCGAGTGCACGACCATGCCGCTGATTGGAACGAGCAGCACGCGGCAAATTCTACCTTTGCCGCGCTCATGCCATCGCTACGTGGCATTCACAGTAGTCAAGATGGGTTAGAGGAACATGCGCAACTCAGTATTGGCTACCGATTACCGCCAGGCTTTGATAGCGCGTGCTTGCGTACCCAACTGGAGCGATGGGCTGACGAAGATGAGGCGCTAATCAGTTTTTCAGGTGAAGAGGCAGCCTTTCAGACGACGCGCACAACGCCCTTATCACGAGCTTTCATATCTGCTATTCGTGCTACTGGAGGACAACCAGTCTTCAAGCACAAAACGGGGACAGCAGATATGAATGTTGTGGGACCGGCCTGGGGGGAGAACATCGTTGCATATGGTCCAGGTGACTCGCGTCTCGATCATACACCACAGGAGCATATACGTATCGCTGAGTATATCCATGCCATCGATGTACTTGAGTTGGTACTGGGGGAGCTTGCCCAGCAGGGAGAAACAGCACAATGAGATCACTCGCTATTCTCGACTCGACGCTACGCGAAGGTGAACAGTTTACCAATGCTTTCTTTACCCTTGAGCAACGGCTGCAGATTGCGCGCTTACTGGATACCGTTGGGGTAGAGTTCATAGAGGTTCCTTCACCTGTTGTCTCACCAGATATACGGCAGGCGGTGCAAGCGCTATGTCAACTCGACCTGTCTGCGCACATTGTAGCGCATGTGCGTTGTGTTGAGGCTGATGTACAGGCCGCACTGGATACACCCGTTTTCGGCTTGAATCTCTTTTATGGGACATCAGCCGAACTACGCGCATTCAGCCATGGCCGCCGCATCGACCAGATTCTTGCCGATGCTGTACCGCTGATTCGGCTCATCCGATCAACCGGGCGCTATGTGCGCTTTTCCGCTGAGGATGCCTTTCGCAGCGACCTGGTTGACTTGTTGACCGTCTTTGACGCCGTTGTCGCTGCAGGAGTGCAGCGCATTGGTCTGCCCGATACAGTAGGTATTGCCACACCTCGCCAGGTTGAGCGACTAGTCAGTCTCTGCGCTGGCCGTTATCCACAGGTTGGTATTGAGTTCCATGGGCATAATGATACCGGATGTGCCATTGCCAATACTGTCGCGGCACTGGAAGGTGGCGCAGATTGCCTCGACGTTACCGTCATGGGTATTGGTGAACGCAATGGCATCGCCTCCCTCAGTGGCCTGATCTCGCAACTCTATATTCATCAGCCGGAACTGCTGGAGGAGTACGATCTCACGCAGTTGGTCCTACTCGATCGCTTTGTATCAGAGTGCCTCGATCTGCCAATTCCCTTTAATATGCCAATTACTGCGCCAGGTGCGTTTACGCACAGAGCCGGTGTGCATACAAAGGCTGTGCTCAATAATCCTCGATCGTATGAGGTGCTGGCTCCAGCAGACTTTGGACTTATGCGCAGCATTGATGTTGGATCACGCTACACAGGGCGGTATGCTGTTGAGCATCGCGCCGCGACATTGGGGTTGCATCTCAGCAATAACGAGGCTAGTCATCTTACTCAAGCTCTTAAAGAGCGGGCTGAGTGCGGTTCGCTGAACCAGGAAGAAGTCGATGCATTTATTCACAGTTGGTACCAGGAGAAAGGAAGTGTAACATGGGAACGTTAACCGAAGAAATCTTTAGCCACAAGCTGGGTCGCACTGTAGCGCAAGGTGAGACCGTCGTGGTGGACGTTGACCGCGTAATGAGCCACGATACGACGACTCCCCTGGCAATCCAGGCCTTTCGCAAATTGACAAATGGTGGGCGCGTTTTCGATTCAAAGCGGTCGCATATTGTGTTTGACCACATTGTGCCAGCAGCTACCATTGCAGCAGCCACGCTGCATCGCGATGTGCGCGCGTTTGCACAGGAGCAGGACATTCCTATCTTGCAAGAGGGTATCTGCCATCAGGTGATGCCGGAGCGTGGTTATGTCGCTCCTGGTGGCATCATTGTTGGAGCCGATAGCCACACCTGCACCTATGGGGCGCTCGGAGCCTTTGCCACCGGCATGGGCTCTACCGACATCGGGGTTGCCTATGCAACCGGCCGTGCATGGTTTCTCATCCCGCCAACGATCAATATTCGCATAACGGGAAGGCTGCCCTTTGGTGTGTACACAAAGGATGTATCTTTTGAAATGGTGCGCATGGTAAGCGTTGATGGTGCCAACTATCGCGCCATCGAGTATACGGGAGAGTTGGTCGAGCAGATGTCGGTGAGCGAGCGTTTTACCCTCTGCAACATGGCAATCGAAATGGGCGGTAAAGCAGGGCTCGTTGCCCCAGATGCAACGACCCAGGCGTGGTTGCGTGGTCGTGTCGATCACGAGTATCCCATGCTATCACCATACAATCCACAATATGAACGAGTAGTGGAGATTGACGCCTCGAAACTGTCACCGCAGATTGCCTGCCCCCCGGATGTCAACAATGTTGTTCCGGTCGAGGAGGTCGAGCATGTGAGGATCGACCAGGTGTTTCTCGGCACCTGTACGAACGGACGCCTTGACGATCTTGCTATCGCCGCAAACATTATGCAGGGTAAGACCATTCACCCCCAGACACGCATGGTAGTTGTTCCCGCTTCTCGCGAGATTTACCTGGAGGCGATGCGCCTGGGCTACCTGGAAACATTTATTCAAGCTGGTGCGTCGGTTGGCACTCCTGGTTGTGGCCCCTGTATCGGCCGGCACTTCGGTGTACTGGCGCCCGGTGAGCGCGCCTTGACGACGATGAACCGCAACTTTACTGGGCGCATGGGCGACCCCACAGCCGAAATATATCTCGGTAGCCCGGCTACCGCTGCCGCGACTGCGCTGTGCGGGCACATTACCGATCCACGCAATTTTTTGTAGGGGCTGATGTATCGCCCCCACCCGACAGAAGGAAGGAACAGACAATCATGGGACGTATATGGATGCTTGGTGACAATGTGAACACAGATATCATCATCCCGGGACGTTACAACGTGACCACTGATCGTACACAGCTGGCTCGTTATTGCCTCTGCGAGGTATTGCCAGAGTTTGCACAACAAGTGCGGGTAGGTGATGTGGTGATGGCTGGGCACAATTTTGGCTGTGGCTCATCGCGCGAGCACGCTCCCGCCGCATTACAGGCGTGCGGTGTTCAGGTCATCATTGCCCGCAGTTTCGCTCGCATTTTCTACCGCAATGCCGTAAATATTGGTTTGCCAGTGCTCGTCTGCGAAGAGGTAGTTGCAGCCAGCGCTGATGGACAGGATATGGAGCTAGACCTGGCGATCGGCATTATTCACAATAGAACGACCGGGCAAACATTTCAAGCCGAACCCCTGAATCCCTTTGTAGCACGTATCGTGGCAGCGGGCGGCATCATCGAATATATCCGCCAGGAAGGGGCGCTACGATGATTCCCGGATTCCTCAGGCGCCAGCAATATACCCTTCCCCCACCGCTGGAGCCGCCGACCGTCTGCGTGATTGCTGGGGACGATGCTGCCCCCGAAGTAGTACGTCCAACTGTGGAAGTGTTGCACCTGTTAGTACCGGATATTCGCTTTGTGGAGGCGCCTGGTGGACGTGAGGCATCAGATCGCTACGGTGACGCGTTTCCTGACGAGACCCGGAAGGCCATAGATGCCGCAGCCTGCACACTTTTCGGAGCAAGTGGTGGACCAAGCAGACCTATCTTGTGGTATCTCCGCTGGGGCAAAGAAACGTATGTGAATGTGCGCCCTGTGCGCTGGTGCCCGGGTTACCGCAGCCCGATGCTTCACCCTCAGTATATCGATTACGTGATTGTACGCGATAATTTGGAGGGTATGTACCCGCCTCGTGAAGGAGACATTGCAGAGTTACATGCATTATCAAGTAGTAAGTCATGGTGGCAGACCCCTCCTACAGGAAAACGCGGAGCCTACGCCGTGCGTATCTACACTGATGAGCAGATGTACCGCCTGGCACTTGCAGCATGTGAGCTGGCGCTGTTCCGCCAGGCTGCAGGCTATCCTGGCTGCGTGACGCTGGGTGCTAAATACTCGATCTTGCCGCGCACTGATGGGCGCTTGCGCACGATTGTAGCGGAAACCATGCGTGCTTATCCGGGTTTGAGTTACCAGGAATTTCTTATTGACGACCTGGCGCGACGGCTGATTGCCTCTCCTGAGACGCTTGATGTGATAGTGCTCAACAATGAGCACGGCGATATTCTCGCTGATGTTGCCAGTGGCAGTATTGGGGGCCTGGGCCTCTCACCCAGTGCCTGTTTTGGCGAAGGCTACGCCTACTTTGAACCGGTACATGGGTCAGCCCCAGACCTGGTCGGCAAAGGAATTATTAATCCCACGGCGATGCTGCTTTCGGGCGCGATGATGCTCACCTATCTCGGTTATACAGAACAGGCAGAGCAGTTAGAGCGTGCTATCGAACAAATCTACCGGGATGGGGTTAGCTTGACCCGCGATCAAGGAGGGAGCGCAAGCACAATGGAATTTGTAGATGCTGTCGTTGAAGCTCTCGTCTCTATGAACTAAAGCGATGAAAAGGTGATTGGTGATAACTGCCTTCGGCTAAAGCCGGAGACTTCTAGGGAGTTACACCGAAGCCCTATCGTGCTATGGCAGTGTTTCATGGTAATTCAGTGCTGAACTTCTTGCTGAAAGAGCAAGGGTTCGACAAGTTTGTTGCAGTTGTTGCAGTTGTTGCAGATGTATCACTTGTAACGGTTGCATCACAGGTGCAGGCTTTCTGTGTGCTTAGGAAACTACCCGTGTGCGTCGAGTTCGCAGCAGCTACAAGTTATTCTACTACTTCAGCGCCGAGACGTCGCCGAACCTCTTGCTTGGAATGGGACAGCGCCCATTCCAGGTGGGTTTGCATCGCTTGAGAGGCGGTGTCAGGCTCTCCCTCCTGGATGGACTCGAATATCGCCTCGTGTTGCTCTGCGTAGGTTAGTAGCAATGCCTGTGTACGACCCGCCGCGATGTCGAACACCCAACCCTGCGCACGGGTGGTCGTGGCTATCGTAGCGGCGAGGAAAGGATTGTGCGTTGCTTCGGCAACCACTCGATGAAAGGCAGCATCGCTCTCGCGGAACTGCTGGCGTTGTTGGGTCTCCGCGCTCCGCTGGTTGAGGGCCACCACCTCGCGCAATTCCCGCAATTCGTGAGGCGTGATGCGCTCTGCAGCCAGGCGTGCAGCCGGCGGCTCAAGCGTGAGGCGGAACTCATAGAGACTGACCACTTGAGTGGGATCAACGGGTGTGAGAGAATCGAGCATCGTCATTGCAAACGGCGATGCCTTGTTGGCTACATACAGACCACTGCCCCTGCGCGTGTAGACCAGCCCTGTCGCCACAAGCACTTTCACCGCCTCGCGAACCACTGTACGGCTCACTCCTAGCTGCTCGCTCAACTCATGTTCGGTTGGCAGGCGATCACCGGGTTTCAGGTCGGCGGAGGTGATCAACTCTGTGATCTTTGTGGCTATTGTTTCATAGGCTGGCCGGTATCCGTCCTCTGCCGGTTTCATCATGCTGGTCATGTTTTGTTCTACCTTTCCTGTCCGCGCTCCCAGCAATGGGCTTGCTCGCCGTAGCACCAAGAGCTTCTCCGCAGCCACTCTCCTTCAAAGTCGAGAGAGGGTTTGGGAGCAGCTTTTTGTTGTCCTATTAGGGGTCACCATATTTTTTCGGGAGAATCCTACGATAAGAAGCGAAACGGCTTCTCAGGCTGTTCTGTCAACTTCTCCTGACGAGAGATAAACGCTCAACACATCTCCTATCTGCATCTTTTGCGCTTCAATTGACGAGAAGCATGCGTCAGGAGGCATCTAAGCGGGCTTAGCGTATGCCTTGCCCGAAAAAATATGGCGACCCCGTGTTGTAATGCATCTGCCCACAACAGGTCTGGTCCTGCGGGAAGTCGACCGTGTAGCCGAGGCGCTCGAGCAGATGCACGACGGCACGCCCGGTCTCTGGAAAGAGGGTATCATTGAAACAGGTGATGAAGAGTGAAACTTTCATCGAAACGTTCTCTTTCTCAATATCCATATCACGGCAGCACCAATGAGCAAGAGACCCGCGCTCGTCGCAACTGCCACTGGTATGGCCGGTGGCGGTTGAGCCGCTTGTGTGATATATCCCGCTTCAGGATACTCTCTCACCGCTTCACTGCTTCCCTCGTGCAGGGCCATCTGGATGACCTGGGCCAGGTGCAATGCCTGGCGATCTGTCGTCTGGGCGATCTGCTCCTGGCAACTGAACCCGTTAGCAATAATCAGGGTATCCTTGGCGGCATTGCGAACGGCAGGGAGCAAGACCCGTTCGCCACACTTGATTGACACATCATAGTGGTCTTTCTCGAAGCCGAAGGCACCTGCCATGCCGCAACAACCCGAGTCGAGAATCTCGAAATCCAGGCCGAGCTTTTTGAGTACCGCTTCCTCGGCCCCCATGCCCATAATGGCCTTGTGGTGGCAGTGCCCATGCACTACTGCTTTGCGATGCAGCTGTGGCGGCTGGTAGTTCGGTACTTTTCTTTCGAGAAACTCACTGAGCAGGAAGACCTGTTTGCTGAGCCGTCGAGCATTCTCATCGTTGGGGAAGAAATTGAGCAGCTCATCACGGAAGACCGCCACACAACTTGGCTCTACGCCGACGATGGGAATACCTTCTGTGATCTGCGGTTCCAGTGTTTCAAGAATCCGACGCAGCAGACGCTCGGCAGTAGTCAGCATGCCATGGTCATAGAGTGGCCTTCCACAACAGAGGGATTGCTCAGGGACTTCGACCTGGTAGCCTGCTGCTTCGAGCACCTCCACTGCCGCCCTGGCCGTCTCCGGGCGCAAGTAGTTGTTGAAGGTGTCGGGCCACAGGATCACCCTGGGTTGGTCCTGATTGCGTGGACCTCGCTTGCGGAACCACTCCTTAAAGGTCTGGGATGCGAAGGCCGGCATCTGCCGCTCTGAGGCCACGCCTGCTATCAGCCTGGCTACATCGCGCAGCAGTGGCGTCTGGGTGAAGAAATTCACCGCGCCTGGCATACGGCAGGCAAGCCGGGCCCACCAGTAGATCAGGCCCATGGCATAGGAACTCCTGGGGCGGAGTCGGCCTGAATAGTAATGGGAGAGAAATTCGGCCTTGTAGGTCGCCATGTCCACGTTGACAGGGCAATCTCCCTTACAGCCCTTACAGGCCAGGCACAGGTCCAGCGCCTCCTTCACCGACTCGCTGCGCCAGCCCTCTGTGAGGGGATCACCTTGCAGCATCTCGAAGAGCAAATGTGTTCGCCCACGCGTCGTATGTTCTTCTTCGCGGGTCACCATATAACTGGGACACATCGTGCCCCCCTCCGTCCTGCGGCATTTTCCAACACCGACACAGCGCAAGGTCGCCGCGGCAAAACTCCCCTGATCGTCAGGAAACTTGAAATGTGTCGCGAGTTGAGGCGGATTGTAGGGCGTACCCAGGCGCAGGTTCTGGTCGAGACGATAGGGGTCTACGACTTTCCCAGGATTCATCTTGCGGTCCGGGTCCCAGATCATCTTGAACTCACGGAATGCCTGGACCAGTTCCGGGCCGTACATTTTCGGCAGCAACTCGGCACGGGCCTGGCCATCGCCATGCTCTCCCGAGATCGAACCTCCATATCCGACCACTAGGTCTGCGGCTTCCTCTATGAAAGAGCGGAACTTACGGATACCGTCGCGACTGGTCAGATCAAAGTTGATGCGCGTATGGACGCACCCCTGACCAAAGTGTCCATACAGCGCAGAGGTATAGCCGTAGCGTCCGAGCAGCTTAAAGAGGTCTCGAAGGTAGCCACCTAGCTTTGCTGGCGGCACGGCGGCGTCTTCCCAGCCTTCCCAGCCAAGCGGCTCACCAGGTACGAACACGGTAGCTCCCAGCGCAGCTTCGCGGACCAACCAGATCCTGTGCGCTTCATGAGGATTCGCGAAGAGCTTCATCGACGGCGGATGCGCCGTACGTTTCAACTCCTCGATCAGTGCGCGTGCCCGGTCATCGGCGTCCTGTTTCGTTTCACTGCCAAACTCGACCAGTAGCCAGCCTGCACCCTCCGGCAGCAGCACAATATTGTCCGGCTGCAGGTGCTTCTTCCTCATGTTCTCGACAAGGTGGGCATCGAAGCCTTCTAGGCCGATGGGCTTGTGCGCCAGGATCTCTGGGACATGATCAGCAGCCATGTACGCATCGGGATAGCCGAGCACCAACAGCGAGCGGGCGGGTGGACTATAGACCAGGCGCGTGGTCGCCTCCAACAGCGTGACGCAGGTGCCTTCCGAGCCGACTAGCGCCCGAGCAACATGAAATCCGTTTTCTGGCAGCAACTGATCCAGGCTGTAGCCCGAGACGCGACGTGGAATATTGGGGTACCGTGTGCGGATCAGGTCGGCATATTTGTCTCGCAGAGCTTTGAGCCGAGCATAAATCTCGCCACGTCGACCGCCCTCGCTGATGATCCGTTCGAGTTCCTCGTCGCTGGTCTTGCCGACATGCATGCGCAAGCCATCATAGGTGAAGATCTCTAGTTCCTCGATGTTGTCGCTCGTCATACCCGCCATCACCGAGTGGACACCACAGGAGTTATTCCCAATCATGCCCCCCAGAGTACACTGGGAATGCGTTGCGGGGTCTGGCCCAAACGTGAGATGGTAGTGCTCCGCCGCATTGCGCAGTTGATCGAGAATCGTGCCCGGCTGCACCCGTGCCAGCTTTTTGTGCGGGTCGATCTCGAGAACGCTGTTCATGTATTTCGACAGATCGAGTACGACTGCGATGTTACAGCATTGTCCTGCAAGGCTAGTACCCCCGCCACGTGCGAGAAGAGGCGCACCTGAGCCTCGGCAGACCGCTACGGTCGCGATCACATCTTCTACGTCCTTGGGCAGCACGACACCGATGGGCACTTGCCGATAATTGGAGCCATCCGTTGCGTAGAGGGCCCGGCTGCCCTTGTCGAAGCGCACTTCACCGCGGATCGTGCTGCGCAGTTCCTGCGCTAGCGTTTCGGCATCGAGGTTTGCGGGCCCCACTTCGCGAGTGTGAGCTCTATCTTGCCAGGTAATCACGTGTCTCATTGACCTCTTCCTCTCACTTGCATTGGGCGTCAATTATGGAATGATCCCTGGGATCAGGTACTGCTGGATCATAACGATCACCCCAAGTACGCAGGCCAGGACGAGACTATGGATAATCGTCCTGCGTATGACCAAGCCCTCTTTGCCCACTAAGTCGGTGGTGGAGGTAGGACTAGGATCCTTGTGAAAAACCCTCATAAGACCATGAAGTCCCTTTGCAAGCCGGTTTAATAGCCATGAAGAAAGTCTAGAATGATACGGGAGAGGCACACGAAAAAGAGTGTAAAACCTCTTTGATGCTCTCTCACATGCTGCTTTCCAGCGTACTTTCTAGAAAAAAGTTCGCTATGAGCTATTTTCGCAAGGATCCTAATCCTACCTCATCAACGCTGTAATCTTAGCAACTATTGTTTCATAGGCCGGCCGGTATCCATCCTCTGCTGGTTTCATCATACTCATCATATCTTAACTTAGCCTCACTTTGTTGTCCCATTAGTTTAGGATAGTATAAGCTAAAAAGGTCACATATGTCAAGGCTTTAGGAACTAGATGGATCATATATCTATCTAAAGAAGTCATACAACTTTCTACCGGAGATGGCGGCAATCATGGGTTATTCTTGAGTAGATACTTCAAGTAACAAGCCCTTGCTCCTCGTACACTCAGCTATTGTCTCTTCGCATTCCGTGTTCTAGAGCAAAATATTTGTATGATATATTAGAGAATTGTGATCGTAATGAGATATACAACTATTGGCATTTTCATTTTTATTGGTTATACTAATTCACAAAGGTCAAACGAAGATTGAAATTCCGGTTGCTCTTCCGCACATGGTCGAGCTGGTCAATGCCTCGATCCGTGGGTTATTGCCAGCGGCTATGCAGCGATGAGGTATATGCCGTAATGCTTGTAATGCGCATTCGCAGTTTGAATGAATGCGCTCTTGTGAACATAGAAAGGAGGTAGCAAACTGTACGGCTATCCAAAGACGCGATCATATCTATTTGATCCTGTCTTGTGGCCAGAATCATTTCGCTCGTTCGCTTTGAATGTGTCAGCTGTTTCTGTTTAAGGAGGAAACACGGATGTTCCATCAGATCCTTTCGCCCGTGGCGGGCAATCTGTTCCTCTCCTTCCTCGTCGGATTAATTCCGATCGCGGTGGTGCTCATAATGCTGGGCATCCTCCGGCGGCCTGCCTGGCAGACGGCGCTCGCAGGACTCGTTATCGGCCTAATCTTTGCCATTGGAGTGTGGCAGATGCCGGTCGGACTTGCAGCTAGCTCGACGTTGAATGGGATGATTTTTGCTATACTTCCTGTAATGTGGATTGTCTGGAATGCGATGTGGCTCTACAACATCGCGGTACGTTCTGGCAAATTTGAACTCTTCCGTCGCTGGATGGTGTTTAACGTCCCGGCGGATAAACGCATCCTCCTCATACTGATCGGCTTTTGCTTCGGTGCGCTCATGGAAGGCATTGCTGGCTTTGGCGCACCTGTTGCCATAGGTAGTGCACTGCTCATCGCTCTAGGTTTTCCAGCACTAGAAGCAATCACGCTGACGCTGATTTTTAACACGGCGCCAGTGGCCTTTGGCGCACTGGGAACACCCATCACGACACTTGGCGCTGTTACCCACTTGCCAGTGGCTTCCCTGTCAGCGATGGTTGGTCGCCAACTACCTTTCTTCGCCCTCGTCCTGCCCTTCTATGCGATCATCATCTTCACTGGCTTCCGCAGTTTGAGAACGACGTGGCCGGTTGCATTGGTGGCAGGCGGTTCATTTGCCCTGACGCAGTTTGCAGTTTCCAACTTCCTTGGTCCACAGTTGCCAGATGTGCTGGCTTCGCTCGTTTCGCTTCTCTGTGTTATCGGGTTCGTCCAGGTCTGGAAGCCACGCGATGTCGAGCAGTACCGGGCACACTTTGCTGGGACAAGAGAGGGTACCGAAGGCTCTACGGCTATTGGTGAGGAGGGCATCCCTGTACCTGTCCCCGCGTCGTCGGATGCACTGGCTGAAGGTGGCAAGCCCAGTGCCGGTGAGGCTATACTCGCATGGACACCGTGGGTGATGGTGAGTGCCGTTGTGATTGGGTGGACCTTCTTGAATGTGGCCACCGTCGGGCAGCAGAGTATTAAGTGGCCAGGATTGCACAATCAAATATTCCTGACCCTGTACGACAGGCCCTATGCCGCCCTCTACAACTTCCAGCCGCTGGGTACAGGCACGGCGATCTTCCTGGCAGTAGTGCTGACTTCGCTGGTGTTTGTGGGGACAGGCACAAACCCGAAAGTGATTACCCGGGCGCTGGCAGATACCTGGAGACAGCTGCGCTTTGCCATCTTGACCGTGGTACTCATCATAGGCCTGGCCTACCTCTTCAACTACTCTGGTATGGCCTACACGTTGGGCCTGGCAATCTCGAAAGTGGGGGCGATCTTCCCCTTCTTCGCGGTCTTCCTGGGATGGATTGGCGTTTTCCTGAGTGGTAGTGATACTTCGAGCAACGCGCTCTTCGGGAACCTGCAAGTGGTAGCGGCGAAACAGCTCCATCTTAGCCCGGTATTGATGGCTGCTACGAACTCCTCCGGTGGAGTGATGGGCAAAATGGTCTCGCCGCAAAATGTAACGACAGGGGTCTCGACGAGTACACTGGTTGGCAAGGAAGGTTTGATTGTAGCGCGAATCTTTAAGCACAGTATCTTCCTGGCGGTCTTGCTCGGATTATTGGTGATGGCACAGCAGTACCTGATTCCGTGGATCATTCCACACTGATAGAGTATGAGCACTTCTTCATAGGTGACATGAGTTCTCTCAGTAGGAATGTAGCTGTTTGACTTCGACACGACCTGGAAGGGATATTGATGCGTGTCTGTTGTAAAATACAAGTTGATAGACACAGCCTCAACTTAAGAGCAACAGACGGATGCTCCCAATGTCCCTTCCTGGTCCCAGGAGACGTACTTGACCCGTATCCATGTACCAGGTAACGAGCAATGAAATCCTTGGTTCAACCAGGAAGAAAAAGGAGGAATAGCATTGGCCCATCAAATCTACACTGATCTTTTCACTCAGTTTCAGCAACGGCTCTCCTCGGCTGGTGGTGAGTCTCATCAGGTAGCACGTTTAGCAGAAGCAGCGGATCTCATTGCCGCCCATCCTGCGCTGATTGCCGGTGAAATTGTTGTTCCGCCAAACTTTGGCCGTCATCAACATTGGGGAGCAATACTTCCGCTATTGAGCAGTAAAGGCATAACAATACGCGAGGCTGGAAGTCCTGCCAGCGTTGCCGATGCTCCTGCAGGTCTTTCCGGCGCGGAACTCTCTATCGCTGAGACGGGTTCTGTTCTCCTCGCTGAAAACGCTCTCGAAGCAAGGGTCGTCAGTATGCTTACACTGACGCACTTCGTACTCGTGAGTGAAGACAAGCTTGTTCCTATGCTAGATGACGCTGCTGTGATTTTACAGCGGCTGACGAGGGCAGGTTCCGATCAGCGCCACTATTGTTCTTTTGTCACAGGTCCTAGTCGTACTGCTGATATCGAGCGTACGCTTACTATCGGTGTGCAAGGGCCCAAAACGTTGTGCGTCATGATTGTTGCAAATGAGGAAGAAGTAAAGCTATGACTAGCAACTATAAAGTCACACCCCTCCAACTGGTTGTGAGCGAAGAAACGGCGAATCGCACCCATGAGGACCAGCTTTTCGAGGAGCGCCTGGAACAGGCACTCACAGACGATAACATGCACCGTGCCCTGGAACGCTTTTCCCCTTCCTGGCGTGCAACCCGCGGAACAGTTTTTGCTTCCGAGGAGGCCGATTACGGTTCTGACTATAGCTTTGTGCACATGAGCGCTACGCTGCGTAAAGCGAAAGACTACGCCATCGAGCACCAGGCAGAATTGATAGCACAGTTTAAAGCCCAGGCAGAAGCTGCGGGAGCAGTCATATACGAGGCACGCACGGCGGAGGACGCCAACCGTTATATATACGAACTGTGCCAGCGCAAGGGGATTGACCTTGTTGTCAAATCCAAGACCATGGTGAGCGAAGAGACGGAGTTGAATCACTACCTGGAAGCGCGAAGTATCAAAGCCGTTGAAACCGACCTTGGTGAATGGGTGGCCCAACTCGCCCATGAACGTCCCTCACACATGGTGATGCCTATCATTCATAAGACGCGCCAGCAGGTGGGTGCGATCCTTGCAGAGGCCCTTGGACGCGAGATTTCGCGTGAAGATGTTGCCGAACAGGTTGCAGTGATTCGTGTTGAGCACCGTAAATCATTTCTCAACGCCGGCATGGGCATCAGTGGGGCGAATGCGCTGATTGCTGAAAGCGGCACTGTGATGATACTCACTAATGAGGGGAATGGCCGTCTTGTAACCTCGCTGCCGCCTGTACATGTCGTTATGGCTGGTTATGATAAACTGATCAGCACGTTTGCCGAGGCCATGACACAGTTGCGCCTGCTTGCGCGCAGTGCCACTGCCCAGCACATTACGAGCTATACGACTTTTATCACTGGTCCCGCGACGCCGGACAAAGAGATGCATATCGTTCTTGTTGATAATGGGCGTAGTGAGATGCGCGATGATCCCCGTTTCAAAGATGCACTGCGCTGCATTCGTTGTGCTGCCTGTGCCAACATCTGCCCACCCTATCAGCAAGTGGGCGGCCACGCCTTCGGCTATATCTACAGTGGCGCTATTGGACTTGTCATCACTCCATTCCTGCATGGCCTTGAGGCCGGAGCAGGTCCACAGAGCCTCTGTGTCAGCTGTAATGCCTGCGAAACTGTTTGTCCCGTCGAAATACCTCTGCCAAGCCTGATTCTCGACGTTCGTCATCGTACAGTGGAGGCAAAAGGCCTGCACTGGATCAAGAAACTTGTTTTCGGTACGATGGCCCATCCCCGCATCTTTGGTTTCTTCACTCGGCTTGCCAGTATAGGTCAGTTTCCGATTACATGGGGCGGCAGGTATATTCGTGCTCGTAACTTTGGCGTATTGGGCAAACTTCCTGTCATGCGTAGTCTTGTCGAACTTGCACGCTGGCGCAGCCTGCCAGCTTTTGCGACAAAGCCTCTGCGCGATAGGGTGAAAGGACAGTTGTCGCCGTCTTCGAGTAGTATAACAGGTCAATCCAGTATAGAGAATACTGGCATAAAGGTCTGCTACTTCGCGGGTTGTATGATAGATCGTCTTTTTCCCGAAATGGGAGAGGCTGCCATTAAAGTGCTGAGAGCCTGTGGTGTCCAGGTAACTTTTCCGCAAAAGCAAAGTTGTTGCGGCCTGATTGCGCTCAATTCTGGTGATCGCGCAGATTGTACGACAATGGCACGCCAGACGATTACGGTGCTGGAGCAGGCACTGGAAGAGAGTGAGGCCGACTACATTGTTGGCGCCACTACAAGTTGTGTAGTAACCCTGACACAAGACTATATCAGGCTCTTCGAGGATCTACAGCAGCAAGAGTGGCTGCGGCGAGCACGGGCGTTGGCCGCGAAGGTAATGGATTTTGCGAGTTTTATGGATCATGTAGTGCTAGCAGGTGGGGCTACTCTTCCCATACGAGGATTCAATGCATCACCTGATATGATCGTGACCTATCACGATTCCTGCCAGTCGATTAATTGTCTTGGACTACGATCGGAGGCGCGGCATATCATCCAGGACGTGTTGGGATTGGAGTTGCGGGAGATGCCGCAGTCAGACGTGTGTTGTGGATTCGGAGGCTCGACTTCGATTGAGCACGGTGATGTGTCGGAACGCATTATGAACAATAAACTGAATAATGCGTTGAGCACTGGCGCAACGGTGATTGTTACAGACAACCCCGGCTGCCTCATGCATCTTCGCGGAGGAGTTGATGCAAGTCGGCGGCGGGTCCGTGTACTGCATTTAGCGCAGCTTATTGCTGAGCAATTAGAGTACTGAGTAGGCTGAAAGATTACCATATCTGTGTGATGTTTGTAGACAGGTGATTAAAAATTGGGAAAAGACACACGTCTTTTCCCAATCATAGTGAGCAAAGCGGAGTTCGGGAATTATCAACGGTCTAACAATTCAGACATGCTCGAGTTGAGTTTTTAGAAACATAGCTAATTGATTGAAAATGTAGTATGATAATATCTGATCTTTTATTTCAAATAATTCAGCTTAAGCAAATGGGTACTTGAACAATGGAGAGGGAGAGCACTTAAGAAGAGGCTGAACTTGAGTAATGCATTCGAATAGCTGGCAAGGGGCTAAAAGTGCGGAACAAATTACTCACCACGACCAGTTCGCTGGCAGCAACCCTCATTGGGGGGGTTAATGCTCCATTACCTATAATTGACCTCGATAAGATCCTCACATTTGTCGCTGACACCTATGATTATACAGCTTCGGTAGATGATGAGAAACAATTCAATGACTCTAATCTAGCTGAACCTCTAGAGACACTCGCACAACTACTCAGAAAGCAGCACAAACAGCGTGCTCGTGTTTTAGCTATTAGCTGCGGTGCAGGATGGGAAGCAAACTTCCTGATGGCCCGAGGATCTGATCTCGTAGGGATCGACACTTAAAATCTGAGTTTTCCCCCCGCAGAGACCTTTGACGCTATTTGGAGCACACGCACATTAATTCATATGCCCCAGGCCCTGGTAGTTGATTTATTAGCTTCCTGGAAACGAGTATTGAAGCCTGGTGGTATTTTAGCCCTTGGTGTCAACATAGGTGAACGTTACGGCTGGGAAACAAACGAGGCGCTGTCCGGGCTGCCTATGTTTTTTCATTATTTCACTGATGGTGAACTAGAAGAGGCGCTCGAAGCTGCTGGATACCAGCTAGTGGAAAGAACTCAAATTGCAGGCAAGTCCAATTCTGCCGAATCTCGCAATTATTTTGTCTTCGCACAAAGATCTGACACGAACCTGGACAAGATTGCTTATTCACAATATGTGCAGTATGATGAAGATGAAAAACGAAGAACAGTACGACCCGAAGACCTGGAGCCAGTCATTGCTTTACTGCTACGTGCCGGTTCCCTCACACCTGGAGAACAAGCTAACCTGTGCTTGTTGTACGATCAGCTAGCCTCACGGGATAGAACTGATCAAGATCTCTTCAAACTAGCAGCGCAGAAATTGAAACTTCACTTGCAAACGCCTGAAACCCTTTTCACTGAAGATTTTGATGTGTGGCTTGCAATGGGCGAATTACATCTTAAGCTGGCTCAGTATTCGCAGGCCACTTCTTGCCTGGAACAGGCCCTTAGACTTCGACCTAAACACTTTGCTACCTTCGTGCGTTTAAGCTACGCTTACAATGGATTGAAAAATTTCGATAAAGCGATTGCAACTGCGCACACAGCAGAGCACCTCCCCGAACAAAGCCAGGTAAGTGACGAGGAAAGGGCAGAATTATACCAGGCCTTGGGCCATTTCTACACCAACCGCAGTCTCAGCGGAGCCAACGAGGCATCGGTCCAGGATCGAGAGAAGGGTGAACACTACGTGCAGCTTGCCTGTAGTACGGGGAAGAATAGATATATGTATATCGGCGCCCTGGCAAGTATATATAATGAAACAAAGCGCTTTTCAGAAACCATCAAACTTTTTGATACTTTCGTTGAAATTGAGAAGACCCGTGCTGATGAGAAACTCGAAAATGCGCTATACTTCTACCGAGCGGAGGCAGGCATAGGCACAGATCGCTATGCCAACGCCCGGACGTATCTAGCTCAGGTCGAGCGCTACGCTCGGGCGAACCAGGACTGGGATGCGCTTGCACATGTGAAGCTCTATCAAATACGCACAGAATTGAAGCGAAAAAATGTAGGAGAACTGAGCCCTGATGAAATTCGCTCTCACTTATCAGTCCTCTACGAGCACGAGCCTTCACCTTACGCCGCGGAATCCTTCAAACTCGACCGTGAGAATGTAATCAGCATATTGAGCGCATTCTACCTGATCAACCAGTCTCTCAATGAACAGGCGCCTCCTGATACTTTTGATGAGATTTTAACAGAGGCAATCTATTACCTGGAAAAGATGTACGAAAGGGGTGAGGAGCGCGGCTTGAACCTCCTGATTTTCGCTGATAATCCTGGCGCTGTACCTGGTGGGTTATATAAATACAACTGCGGACCACAAACCTTCAGGTTTGACGAAGTAGGCACGGATTTAACCGAAAGAGAAATGGATCAATTTCGGGTATGGGCGATCCTTGCTTTAACAGGCGAGGCACCTGCGTCAACACTCGCCGCGATCACTTACGCGATTGGACGCTTCTCTCACGCAGGATACACCATTTATATCTACGACCCTAAAAGGGTCTTGCCTGAGTTTGTACGAAAATCCCTGAATAACTTCTTCGTGGATAGCATCGAGGAAATTGCACAATTTACCTACATAAATATGCTTTACGACAAAGCGCGTGATTATCTCAGCAGTACGCGAGGTTCATCTGCTATGGATATCACGCCATCAGGGCAAAGTTCATCGAACATTGATGTGTTGTCAATCGAGGGTGAGGTGAGATAATGCAGGAGCAGATTTCACAGAAACAGCAAGTGCTAGGTGCGGGAATACGAATGTCAGATGCAAGGAGGAAGCGAGGTTCGGAAGAGGATTCACCCGGGCTCGTGCTCCAATATGATCTCATCCTGGGCTTCTTACAGAAGATTGGCCCAGCGCTAGCCGAATATCCAGAGCTGAACATGTTTTACTTCCCTGTCAAATCTGAGCAACTCCTTTGCGTCTACCGTCTAGCAGATATGCCGGAGCCACTTCCTGTCGAACTCCGCCCTTACCTGATAATCACTCTCGCTAAAGCTCGCCAACTCTTCAATGTAACGCTAGATGCACGCTTTCTCTCGTCTTACCACCCGCCGCTGGAGAATCTCGAATACCAGCATGACACAAGTCAACAGAACATGGTACTAGACATTATCTCTGCCACCCTTGGCAGTCAATTACCCTATAAGCATCAAAATGCTGCTACATCACTCGTTATTTGTTGTCCTATTTCAGACAAATTGGAAACTGTAAGCAAGCGCCTGCGCGACCTATCCGGCCTCCTCATCCTGTTCGGCGACGAACAGAATTTTTCTCAATCGAGCCATTCTTCACTGGTCAAAACAGTGAGTAAGGAGTTTAATCGATATCTCGAAGATACGGGACCATATGCCATCCGAGAGCTGGATTTCTTTCTCTCATCGCTAATCAGCCAGGATGAACGTATTCAGGACAACCAGAACCGGGCTCTAGGCATTGTTGCTCACATGGTAGTTCATCGCTTCCGCAATTTCCGGCAAGTGGCAGAGTTCATAGTTCAAGAATATCCCACAGCGCAGGAGGTTATCAAAGATCCAGACCATTACGAAGAGAAAGTACAGGCTATGAAAACCCAGTTAAACAGAGCCAGGAGCCTGGAAAAACAACTACAATATGTAGAACGCGCACCACACAAGACGCCAATAACACTGGGCGAACTCATCGATATTTTTGAGTATGTTTTCAATGAAGTGAAAAAGCAGACGAAAAGTTCCATCGAGCTGGAGGTTGACATCCCCGATAGCGATCGTATAGAGCTGGTCTTATCCCCACAGGCCGTCATCGAAGAAGTGTTTTATAATCATCTTGAGAATATGTTCAGAGTGATTGATCATCCAGATGAAGAAAACAAGAAACTGTCCCTACAATCTCATGCCGAAGAAAAACTGCTTTGTCTCGACCTCATCAATTATGGTCCAGTGCTTGCCCCAGATATTTTAGAGGACTTGCAACGTTTGGTACGTGTCAGCCGACCAAGTGGCTCGGGTCTTGGTATGTTCTTATCAGCAATGATCATGCGTCACGTAGGTGGTAATCAAGTAGTAATCAGTCCCATACCTGGCAAGAATATAGGCGCATGTATTACATTTCAATTTCCGCGCCCCTAGAAAGGAGAGATTTACGTGGCTACCATCCTCATTGTTGAAGACCAGCCTGAAAATCAGTCACTTTACGCCGATATTGTCTATCGCGTTCAACGTGAACTAGATCTTACCATTCAACTTCGTTCAGCTTCAGACTTTGAGAACGCTCAACGCCTCCTGGAACGCGGTCTTGAAGAAACTGAAGAAGCTCCTCTCTTGATTCTGCTTGACATGGAGATTCCTTACAAGGGACGTAAAGACAAACGTGCCGGTTACCGACTGATGCAAGAGTATCGTGAGCATTTTGTTAGCTCCTATTGGGTGCCGCTGACCGCTAACATCGCATGGCATGAGAAAGACCTGTCTGGTGAGACTCCTCTTTTCGATGACTTATATAAATTACAGCCCTTCGATGTTTTCTCCAAAGGAAGTACCAATGAACTGAAGAATATTGTGCGCCGAGCGCTAAAATTACACGTCGAAAGAACAGAAAACAGGTCACAAGAAGATGCCACTTCTCTAGCAGACGTAATTATTAGATTTGGTAATAACCTCTATGCCATGCCGGACTACAAGCTCTATCATGAAATTCGCAGTGCTGCTGAGAATACTCGTGCTATTCTTCTTTTTGGTGAACCCGGTACCGGTAAAACTTTGACCGCCCATTTGATGCATTATTATAGTGAACGACGAGATGCTAATTTTCGTATCATTGATGGCATGATGGATGCAAGTGAGTTAGAAAAGATGCTCTTTCCTTCAAGCAAACAAGCGGATGATGATTCTTTTCTTGGTCAAGTACAAGGCGGAACTTTATACATCGCAGATTTTGACAGAATGGGAAAACAAGACAACGAAGAGAGCCAAAGGTTACAAAGAAAATTGCAGCACTATCTAAAATACCGAAACTACAATGTGCGTATTATCGGAGGAATTAATAGAAGTCGTAAAGGCTTTCCCATCTTTAGTAGATTTCTGCCTGAGATACTGGATACGATGATTCCTCTAGACTTACCACCTTTACGCGAACGAAAAGATGATATTCCCCTACTGATTGACATTTTCCTGGAGCAATTCAACCAACAACGAAAAAAGCAGAGCGAGAAAAAGAGGCTTATCGATCTTCAGCAGATCTATGAAATCTTGCAGGCACAGAACTGGCAGCATGGTAATATTGCCCAGTTGCGCATGGTGATAGAAGAAGTCCTATTCAAAACGCCATCCACGTCGGTCACAGCAGATCACTTTAGAGCACTTCTAGAAGCGCATGGAGAGGAGTATGTCTCGGATACTGCGCCGGTATCCGTAGAAACGGACGAGAAGAGACAAGAAAAGGTTACCAAACCACCTCTTATCATTACCGATGAAGATTTGCGTAAATTCGGCATTCGCTAATGGCTTGCTGGGGAAGTAACATGAAATTTTTAGCCAGTCCGAAAGAGAATTTCTCCAGTACTGCTGTCTCTATTATCATTCAGGATGGTGCTGAAACAATATTTCATGTAGAATTGCCTGGCGGGCAAGACAATGTTGCTGGTTGGTACACTTGCTTCACATACTTACGTAAAACGCAACCTCAAGAGCTAAATGAACTTCTTGGCGCAATACCTCAACTCCTCGAGATACAAGTTGATGAAGATGCGCATCCAACGTACTTAAATATGTTACACGCATTGTTTAAGTGGGCAGAAAAAGAAAAACATGAATTACAAGAACAAGGCTCCACAGAAAATGACATACCAAACTTGTATGGCCTGCACCAACAGCTTAAACACGCTCTTTTCAACTTCGAAGTAATTACTTCTCCCAATAATGGATATTATGAGGCCATTTTCCCCCTTCCCGGTCAAGAAAAATTAAGAGTCCGTATCCCCAGTGACAATTTTGATAAATCTCCCGTTCAAACGAGCCAGGTGATGCTCAAAAAGGCTCTTAAGAGCGATCCTAAATACATCGAATACTTCATTCACAACTACTCGCACATCCAGGAATATGTCATTAGTGCAGATCCACTAACTTTTAAGGTCTTCACTGGTCTATCGAAAGCCCTGGTTAAGTTAATAAGGCAAGAAAGTGATAACCTAGGCATCTATGTCTCACTTGTCCCCGATATTTGCACATTTATCGTAAAAAAAGAACTGGATAGCGAGGAACAGAAGGAATATCTCGAGCCGATTTTGAGTAGCTCTGAAACCGTCGATCAGAAGTTAGAAAGACTGAACGGTATCATTACGGATGTCAAGGATGAAACTTCTCTAAGACGGATACCGAATCAAGCGGACGTAAGGCAGTTTAATGAAGATGGCTATAAACGATTAATGCATGTGATCAGCCTCATTTCAGATCACTACTTAAGACTGTATGATCTTGATAGCTCAGCTAATTTCTGGCGCAAGGCTAAAAGCAAAGACCCTGTACTTTGGTTCTTCCTGGCCCTTCACCGCTGGCCATTTTTCTACTTACTTTTCCAGGTGGCGTTTTTGAGCATTCCTTTCATTTTTGCCTACCAGCATTGGCTAACAGGACAACGTTGTCCCCTTATGCTTGGTTCACCTAGCCCAGTCATCCCAAAATCTTGTCCTCCTCCACTCGATTCACCGTGGCTAGAATTCATTGTTGTGCTGCCATGGTATACTCTCCTTTCGCTACTCCTCTTTTTTATCTGCATACAGATTATACGCAAGCGCTGGTTGTATTCTCAACTGTTGCTACCACGCCTATTAGGGGCAGCTATTGTTGGCCTACTTCCTCTACTGCTCAATGATCAATCCTGGAATATTGGTATTCAAAGTAGTCCGTTCAATTGGAGCTTATTGGCAATACTTACCTATACTGGATCTTTCATCTACATCTTCATCGAAGTACATAGTACGAAGAAATTAATAAAAGGCCATTCGATCGTACAAGTTTTGAAAGAGAGTAGAAGAATCTTTCTTATTGCTCTTTCAGAGACATTGTTTATGGTGACAGTGGCTTCATCCATTATCTTCCCTGCTGTGATCCCAAATGGAGGCGTTATAACAAGTTATAGGTTTGGTATCTACGCCTCCACATCATTACTATCTGTTGGCTTCTTCCCATTTCTCATCATCCTCTGGACTGGGTTCGCGCTTTTCATTGGTTCGTTCGTCCAACTCTTATGGCAGGATCAACGCATCACAGCATCTGTTTAGGGAATGTACAGCAGGATGGGAGACATGTGTGCTTTGGGCATTCATCTTCTAACCGTTGCTTAGCCCGATAGTAGGCACCCTTACTCGCTCAAGCGTATCGATGTGCATGCAGCCTCATCTCGCTCAAGAAGTCATCCACGATTTGCTCTTGTGTGTAGTGAGGTGCCCAGTTCCACTCCTCGCGTGCCCTCCTGTCATCGAAGCGCACGGTCAGCTTCGCAAGGATAGGTTGCAGCGCCGGGTACCCTGGCCCGTACCATGTCGGCCAGTTCCCCTGCGCTGGCGATGGGATCGATGCCAGCCAGCAGGTAATTGACCGACTTGATGCTGCCCAGCGGGGCCTGCCCCAGTTCCACTATGGCGCGCGCTGCGTCCTTAAAGTAGAGCACCGGGCAGTGGGTATCAGGCGGTGCCCACATCGTAAAGAGCTTCCCTTTGGCGCACTCCTCGATTACCCAGGAGGTATACTGCGCCACGCCCGGCGTTTTGACGCCTGGGCCGACGATGGATGGATAGCGGACGCAGCGGAAATCCAGTCCATACTTGCGTTTATAGAAGAGGCCCATGTGCTCGCAGAACAACTTAGTTGCACCGTAAAAGAAAACCGGTCGTTGGATAGTCATATCATCTATGACCTCTCCCTCGAAATCCAGTCCGTAGGTGGAGATGGAACTGGAAAACAGCACCTGTGGAACGTCAAAAAGTCGCGCCGCCTCCAAGACATGAAAGGTTCCAATGGCGTTGACGTGAAAGGCAGCCGAGGGGTCGGCATCGGAGGGGACTGAGAGCATCGCTCCCAGGTGATAGATCACGCTCGGTTTGACCTTTTTCACCACATCCAGGACGTGGCTGAAGTTCGATAGGTCGCCTCGCACCAGTTCTGCCTGGTCTGCCACGTCATCCAGCCGCCGTGTGTTGCCACTCACGTGGAACACAACCGGTCGCTGCTCTCCCCTGTCGAGCAGCAGGCGCACTACCTCTGCTCCGATAAAACCTGTGCCACCGGTAATCAGTGTCGCCATATGGGCCTCCTCGTATGGGGCATCAATCCTCTCAAAACAGTCTTTTTACGCCTTGCGCGTCCAGGCTCCTGCCATGAAGAACATGGGAAAGAGACTATGCCGCTGGATGATCTCCTCTCGCATCAGTTTGACATAGGTAGCTGCATCCAGGTCCTCAAGCAGGATGCCGTATTCGCGCAGTTTGGGCAGGATATCGCGCAGTGCATCGGTCAGGAAGTCGTAGCCTACCCAGTCCGCCTCCGTTCCTGCAATACCATCCAGAGAGATCTGTGGGAGGGGTAGGCCTGCATCCAGGAATATTCCCGGAAATTTGAACCCTATCTGCATTTCCGCTTTAGCCTGGCGAAATCCTTCGATCATCCAGGTCGCCCACCACGCCGTCCGGTCGTAAGTGGCTGGTGCAAATGTGCAGCACTTCTGCTGGATCGGCGACATACATCAGGACGTTGCGACCGACTATAGCGTCGAAATCGTCGTCCAGTGCGACATTGCGGATGTCCCCTGCCATGAAGGTGACGTTGGTCAATCCGGCTGCCTGGACATGTACGCGCGCCGCTTCCAGCACAGCAGGATAGACATCTACTCCAACAATAGCTCCCTCGGGGCCAACCAGTTCTGCCAGTAACAGAGCTACATCGCCTGCACCGCTGCCCACGTCCAGCACCTTCATACCGGGAGCAATGCCAGCCTTCTCAAAGAGGTGCCTGGTCGAAGGATACAACAGTTGCCCCAGCTTTTGCAAACGCTCTTCCTCGCCTATCGGATGCCCCATCACGTAGGTGGCATCAGTTTGGCTGATTGTACTCATTATGGTCCTCCATCTGTCTATAGAATACTCGTGAACTATTCACTGCTAAAAGTTTATCAGCTCGGACCTGCAGAGGTATCGTAAAAACTACGTATTCAATTACGTATCTTGCTTCCGGCCACAAGGGAGTACTGTGTGGGCAAGGGGAGGAAAAAGGTGAGAAAGCAATCACTTGCTCGTTGTCGAGGTCGCTGGATGAAGGTAGGTGGACACTCAGACAAGGCGATGTTCAAAAGCAAAGCGTATTGCAGCGGTGCGTGAGTTGACCGCTAGCTTATTGTAAATCGAGGTCAAATGGGTGGTAACGGTGCGATGGCTGATGACGAGCTGGTCTGCGACCTGGGCAATGGACCAGGAAGCTGCTCAGCTTTTTCTGGTGGAGGCTGTATTGCAGCTTCTTGCATGGACGTAGAGAGAGCCTCTTGTGGTGACATACCCTGTCCCTGGCCACATGCCTGGGAAAATGCTTGCTCTCCTAGATGTTTGCGGACCTCTCTCACCGCCTGCTCATAGATAGCAGTGGGAATGGACACGTCAAGGGCTTCCCGCAGGGGCTCTGCCGCTCCCCAGAGTCGCGCTGCCCAGGCGCAGCGACGACGTCCCTAACCCTTTCAGACCGGACGCGATGAAGCCTTAGATGCCAATGCCCACTCAAAAGCAGCCCGCAGGTTCTCGTGCTCGCGTTCCAAACGCCCGAGCCATATTGCCTGCTCGGCCCCTCTTAATTTGGGCTCAGCCGCCTCAGCCAGCCGCAGGTAGTAGTTTGCACGTGCTCGCCCAGCCGCTGCTAGCTCTCCCTCTGCCCGCAAGCATTCCACCCCATACTCCCGAATTGTCTCTAACATGACCAGGCGCGGCTCCTCGCCTTCCAGTTTCGTTTGCTGCAACAAACTCTTGTCTAGCAGGGAGGCCACTCCTTCGAGCAGTACCAGTTCACTATCGTTGCACACGGCCTCTGCCGCTTCCAACGTGTAATCTCCAATGAACACCGAAAGCCAGGGGAAGAGGCGCCGCTCCTTTGGCGAGAGCAGGTCATAGCTCCATCGGAGAGTGTCGCGTAGCGTTTGCTGGCGGGCAGGCATGTCTTGCGCACCACCTGTCAGCACGCTGAGGCGATGCGAGAGCCGCCTGAGCAGGGCATGAGGAGGCAGGAGTTTGATGCGAGCAGCCGCCAGTTCGATGGCGAGTGGCAATCCATCCAGGCACACACAAATCTCTGCAACGGCACGCGCGTTGGCTGATGTGAGGGCAAAGTTAGTCTGAATAGCCCTGGCGCGTTCGAGGAAGAGACACACAGATGCCACCTGCGCGAGGGCTTGACTTTCAGGAAGCTGCGCGAGATCGGGTACAGCGAGTGGGGATACCTGGAACTCGTATTCACCGGAGAGGCGCAGCGACGCTCGGCTGGTCACGAGAATGGTCAGGTAGGGACAGGCAGCGAGCAGATCAGCCAGTTGGGGGCCGCTGTAATAATCTGCTCGAAGTTGTCGAGGAAGAGGAGCAGATGCCTATCTTGCAGCGCAGCCTGGAGTTGTTCCAGCAGAGGTCGATCCGCAGCTTCCCGCAGGCCGAGGGTCTTGGCAATGGTTGGAATCATCTGTCCAGGGTCGCTCACAGGAGCCAACGGAACAAAAACAAGACCGTCGGCAAAATCATCGCGAACCGTGCTAGCCGCGACCAGAGCCAGGCGCGTTTTGCCCACGCCGCCCATACCCACCAGGGTCAGTAGGCGTACCTCTGAGCGCCGTAGCAGACTACAGACCTGTGCAAGCTCGTGTTCACGGCCCAAAAGAGGGGTGAGTGGTGCAGGAAGAATCAGGTGATTGGGTTTCGCCTGGCCTGCTTTTTCGACCATGATCCCTCCAATGCGTTGCTGGCATAAAGATCGTCCTTGCTAGATGAGTATATCACACGGTAGGCTGGTGCTTGTATTACGAAATGGGAATACACATGTGTGCATTCCCAATCATTGTCTATTTCAGCTCGAAATGGCTCTACAGGCCGCCCCAGCTAAGCCGATTTTAACATTCACTATGTCCGCAGCTATAGCACTTGCGGCAACCCTCTTCATTCACCAGGGTATTACACCCACACTTCGGGCAGAGATTGCCAGTTACGCTTAAATGGCTCATGCTGAGTAGTGGCATCGCATCTTCCGCCTGAACTCCACTGCCATTACTTAATGTCTTATTGGCTGTCTCTCCTGGGTTGTCCCGGGAACCAGCTTTCTCCTGCTCTGCCCCCAACGCCTCCATATGCATCTCCAATGCACGTGCAACAGCGTCAGGCAGAGAGCGTACCTGTTGCATACCAAAGCCTACGGAGCGGCTCCCACCAATGCCGCGCAATTGATCCGCGATTTCTTTGGCACGGTCAGTCTGAGAAAGTGGGCTGAGCACACGCAAGTTCAGAGAAATCAGGCGGCCCAACGCCTCGGCAAGGGCTGCAATATCGCTACCGGCTTTACCAACGTTAACGAACACCTCCAATGGTCCGTGCTCGTCGCTATTGATCGTGACGTTGACTTTCCCTTCCGGCGCACTTACCTGGCGGGTGTAGCCCTGTACCACTGCTGGTCTTGCTTTGATCCCTTGCTGGATAGATACCACTGGCTCCATCTTTGGTTCTTGCTGGGCGGCTGCTTTCTTCTCGTCTTCCACCCGAGTTAGAACTGCATCTCGCGAACCGTCGCGGTAATAAGTGATACCCTTACAGCCCATCTCATAAGCCAATCGATAGAGTCTCTGTACGTCTTCGACCGTGTGGTTGTTGGGCGCATTCACCGTTTTACTGATACTAGAGTCTGTATAGCGCTGGATCGTCGCCTGCACGCGTACATGTTCTTCCGGTGATAGATCGTTGGAAGCAACGAAGTAATGCGGTGTTGGCTCATTGGGGTGTTCATCTCGCCAGGCTTGGAGCAAAGGATGATAGAGTATATGCTCACCGGTGCGGTCACGTCGCACCATTGCGAAGTCATATACCGGCTCGATGCCCGAACTGACGCCCGCCAACAGACTCGTCGTCCCCGTCGGAGCCTGTGTCAAAAGCACCGCATTACGGATACCCTGCTCCTTAATCTTTTTCTGTATTGCTTTAGGTAGGTGCTTGATGAACTGCCCTTGCAGGTACTTTTCACGGTCGAAGTGGGGAAACGAACCCTTCTCGGCTGCTATATCCGACGAGGCGTCATAAGAGGCGTCGCGGATGATCGTGTAGATGCGCTCAATCAATGGGACCGATGCCTCGCTGCCATAGGCAACTTTCATCTTGATGAGCGCATCAGCGAGCCCCATCGTCCCCAGGCCTGTACGGCGAGTACCAAGCTGCGCCTGCTTGTTTTCCTCGATAAAGTACTCGTTGGCGTCGATGACGTTATCCAGGAAGCGCATCGCTATCTTGCTTGTCTCGGCAAGCCGCTCCCAGTCCATCTGTCCATCTTTTACGAAGGCCGAGAGGTTGAGGGCTCCTAGATTGCACACGCCCCAGGGAGGCAGGCCTTGTTCTCCGCAATCCAGCGAGCAGTACCCATTTGTGACCCAGGTGAGCGTGTCAGGTTCGTAGAGGTCATAGACCTCTTCTTCGCGCTCAGTATCCTGAACCGAGACAACCGATGCTGTCCATGTACCACCGATGCAATGCCAATCTTCGGCGATCTCTTTCAGGCGTGCTGCTTTCTCTGGGTGACTTAGACCAATCTCTGCGTAAAAGCGTGCAATACCCTCGTTCATGATGAGGATATCGTACTTCTCGCCCGTGCCATACATCGAGCGGCCATCGTACACAATATCCTCATCACGGGTTGCGCGATAGATGCGTCCGTGAATGCCGAACTGAAGCAGGATTAAACGTACCTGTTGCGCCAATTCATATGATGACGTGTGGAAGCGCAACATCGGGTTGTCCTGTTTCATGAGTACACTGCCATCCGTCGAAAAGAGGCCATCAAGGATTCCAGCCAGGAATTCTTTTTCCATGCACATGAAAGCGGCAGGAATGGTCTTTTGTGGTGCCTTAATATTGGGTATCATACCAATGCGTACGAGCAAAGTTGCCAATTTATAGCATTCTAGCCGCACGGATGCATGCTTGACGGCAACACCGCCTTCACCAACAAACTCTTTTTCGGCGAGCGTGCGATGCGTGTGGATGTTCATATCCGTCATCAAATTCGTGAATGTATCATACCAGCCATCTTCATGAGTGCCAAAAGCTACTATGCATTGATAAAAATGGCTGTTCCTACTTTGCAGTTCACGCAGTGTGCCATCGCCTAACACGGTACCAACGGTTAGGCCCAGCTTTCGGTCGTAAAAGTTGGCGGCGTTGAGATTTCGTTTGGCGATATACTCCATTGCTTCCGTTGGAAGGCTCTGGCGTGGCCCAAAAGTTTCATTGGCCACGACCAGAACCTTATCACTCTCAGTCAACTCGGCGATGGGCACCCACTGATACTTTTTGCCGCGCACGACCTTAAGCTTGTGATCAGCGGTACCTTCTAGATAGCCACCGTCAGAAAAATTCACACGATAGATGCGCTGAAGACCATTGTTATACATCTTTTCGATGGGCTTTAGCCCAGACGGAGTGCGGACTTTCATACCTACTCGCAAGTCACGCGCGGACGTATATCCATGCTCTGTAGAAACAAGCGTATCGCCTGTAACGCAAGGATTGACGCAGCGAATATTCTCGTAATACCAGGTATTGGAGAGCTTATTGTAGCGATCCATAAAGACCATCCCTGGCTCCGCTGACTCCCAGGCAGACTTGCAGATCAGGTCCCACAAACTACGAGCGCGGATCGTCTTCTTTACCTCACCCTGCCAGATAAGATCCCAGTCGGCATCCTCTTTAACCGCTTCCATGAATTTATCGGAAATACAAACCGAGAGATTGGCATGTTCGATCTTGCCAGCCGTGCGCTTGACTGTAATGAACTCTTCTATATCCGGATGCGTGTCATCCAGCATGATCATAAGAGCTCCTCTCCGGGATCCCCCCTGCTGAATGACATCCCCTGTTGCCACCGAATACAGTTGTGCCCAGGAACACGGACCCGATGCAGTGCCATTCACCGTCTTAATGTAAGAACCGCGCGGTCGCAGCGTAGAAAGATTAATGCCGACCCCGCCGCCGCGCGCCATGATTTCGGTCATAACCTTTAAGTTATCGAGAATACCCTGGCGGCTGTCTTCAGGACTGGGAATAACATAACAGTTTGAGACCACGATACCGGCTGAAATGAACGAATGATCTTCCTCAACCTCAATATCCAGCACGATGCCAGAATAATCTTCAACAGCAATTTCATCGATCCGCACCCACTTGAGGCTGTCGTATTCAAAATAGTATTTCAAATCGACGCTGTGTTCAGGTGCTTGAACACCAAAGAATCGCTCAAAGAGCGGCGCGCACTCATTTGCAGTAGCCTGAACACGGTAGGCAGGCACACGCCCTAAGCGATGCGTATTCTCACGAACCGAGAATAAATATCCCATTCGCAGTAGAAGCTGGTGAATTTGGACAGCAAGTGTTCGATTCGATAGCACTATGCCGAGTTTGTTATCAGATACGTAACCATCGGCGCTGAACAATCCACGCAACAATTCTAGAGTGAGTTCGGCAGGCAAATGCATCAGTTGGTCGGGAAGCCGCTTACCATAGCTGTAGCAACCGAGAAATGCCTTAAAGAACTCCCCAATGGGCATGGAATTCACCCACAGGTCATACCAGCGTTCTGTACTGCTCAACTTGATGGAGCCTTCGATACCGAACTTGGCTTCGATAATTCGAGCAACCTCTTTAGCTTCATTTTTCTCATCCAGGGAAAAAACGATTTTGATCCCGGATGGAATATCAGTGCCTGTGCGATGCGTCACACAACCATCACCAAGCCAGCGTCCGAACAGATAGCACAATTCTCCATCGAGAACCAGGCGATCATGAATCTTGTAGTGTGTTCCCCAATCCGATACATAACCGTGATAGCCGCGTGTGGTTGCTTTAAAGAGCTTGCCGTCCTGCGTTTCATATTCTGGGATGTGATCCTGGAGGGAGATTATGTTGGGAGGGCATTCCTCGCCGTTATATGCGACGGCAACGTAATCACCGGGTTTAATTTCTTTGGCTGGAATCCAATCTGGCTCATGCTGCAAATGCAGACCATCACGCGACTTATGTTTGTTAACCCACTCTGAACGGATAATGTATACTTTGTGATCGCCTGTCACGCGCAAATCATCGTAGCCCATTTTCTTGGGTCGGATGATGTAGAGTGGTTCCTCAGTTTCGCGCTCAAACTTATGCACTACTGGACGCAGACGATTGCGATGTGTTACCACAAGATCGCCAATTTTGATTTCGGAAATTGGTCGATAACCATCTTCTGTAAGCACTTCCTGGTCAGGTGGCATACAGTTATAGAACGTGACCTGGTGGCCCGAGCCCGCGCCGGCCAGGATACGGCCGCCCGGTACAAACTGAAAGTCGACCAGCGCCTCGTAGAACCGCTTTTCCCAGTGCGCCTGCTTCTCCTCTGTCGTTTCTACCGCGGCAATACCCCGTGCAACCCTGGCCCAGAGTTGTTCTGGATAAAACTCCAATGGCTGCCCCGATGGATCCTTCAGAGAATATCTATCCATGAAAACTTTCTGGCGAATCCCTTCTAACTGGGTGCGCTTCTCCGTACCGGGGCTTATTTGAGAAGCTTGCTTCTGCTGTTCCAACACTCGTTGTCGCTCCTTCTGTTCAAAATATCCGTTTTACAAAAATGATACATCCCACTTATTCACATGCCCGCCTTCAGAAATTACCTTGCAGGTTTTTGACCTACGCAACACAGTATACTCAGAAAAAACGCCAATTACAAGGCTTTTGGCACAACATATTGATTTTCTTATGTTTCTAACACAATATATTGATGAACGTTTTTATGATATGATATAGTAACATGCGTTTTACGCTTGTTGAGATGTAGTACACGGTGCTTGCATGTGTTCTGTTCAGCCCCGCTATATCTCATTTTGCTTCTTGTTTGTCGTTCTATTCCGTTCACGGAGGCATCATGCGCGCTGAAATCCTTTCATGTGGTACTGAATTGCTCCTGGGTCACATTACCGATACCAATGCGACCTATCTTGCACAAAGTCTTTCGGCATTGGGTATAGATCTCTATTTTGTTTCGCAAGTGGGGGACAATCAGGGTCGAATCGTTGAGACGTTGAAGCGCGCCTGGGAACGATCCGATTTGATTATCATGACAGGTGGACTGGGGCCAACCGAAGATGATCTCGCCCGTGAGTCAATTAGCGCGTTGCTCGGAGAGACAATGCAGGTTGATCCCCGGTTAGAGGAAGAATTGCGAAGTTATTTTGCGACTCGTAAGGTCGATATGCCGGAGCGTAATGTCAAACAGGCCACGCTGATTTCTTCCGCAAAGCCTATTCCCAACCCGGTGGGGACCGCACCAGGCTGGTGGGTCGAAAAAGACGATCATATCATTGTTGCCATGCCTGGCGTGCCGCGAGAAATGTATCGTATGTGGGAACTAGAAGTCATCCCAAGGTTGAAGCCCTATACAGGCGGTTTAATCTTTACTCGTATTCTCCGTGTTTCTGGTCTAGGAGAATCGGCTGTTGAAGAGCGACTGGATTCACTGCTCCATAGCAATAACCCGACCATCGCTACCTACGCCAAGTCTGATGCTATAGATGTACGTATTACTGCCAAAGGTGATAGCAGTGAAGAGGCCGAGAGACAGGTTTCGGAGGTGGAGGTGCGGGTACGCCGAATACTGGGTCATCACGTCTTTGGTATCGGCAAGGAAACGCTACAAGGTGTGGTGGGTAATCTTCTCCAGGCACGAAATCAGACACTGGCCGTGATGGAGTCGCTCACAGGTGGGCTTCTATCCAGTACCATTACGGATTTTCCCACCAGTTCGAAGCACTTCATTGGTGGCGTGACAGCATATAGTATCAAAGTCAAGGAGCTGATGGGTGTGCCACATGAGATAATTGAGCAACACGGAGCTGTCAGTGAAGAAACTGCCCGTGCCATGGCCCATGTTATTCGTGAGCACTTCGGTGCAGACTACGGACTTGGTATTACTGGGGTTGCTGGACCTGATACACAGGAGGGAAAAGCCGTCGGGACTATTCATATAGCCATAGAAGGCCCGCAGGGTGTTGTAACAGGGATGGGGCCGGGTTGGCGCAGTAGTCGTGAGGACAATAAGCGCTTTGCCATACTCTCCTCTCTTAATCTATTGAGGTTACACCTTGAAGGTGTTAAGAAGGGGGAATAACGCAACCAACGTGTACTGTTTACGTAATATGTAATGTGTATATATACAATGAAACAAAGGTATAGGCAGAATTGAGGCCAGAGATGCATTGGAATTCTGATGATTTCGCTGAATATAGCGAGGCTCCGCAAGAAACTGATTATGCTAACCCTTCTTATTATCAGCAGGATATGTCAAAGACACCTCGTTCTGCCCAACCTGTACAACAACTACAATCATATTCCGATTACATGCATGGTCCAACTGTGGTGAATAGCTATGATCCCGCAATGACACAAGAATATCATGAATTTAGCGGGAGCAGCCAGGATTACACTGGTGATGTTGGCACTGAAACGCCGGAGTCATCAGCTAAAGAAAAACCGAATGCTGGTAGTATGAAACGCAAGGGACTGGCTGGGCTTGGAGGGATCGGTGCAGCTATTGGAGCATTACTGCTAAAATTTCCGCTGCTGAGCGTTTTCCTGAAGTTTGGCTGGGCAGGTATCTCTGCCATCGTCTCGATAGTCGTCTATTCATACATTTTTGGATGGCAATTTGCTGTTGGACTAGTAGCGTTGCTCTTTATTCATGAGATGGGACACGCACTGGTGATGAAGTTGAAAGGCATACCCGTCGGAGGTATGATTTTCATTCCATTACTGGGTGCGGCTGTCTTTATGCGCCAGATGCCCAAAAATGCCAAAGATGAGGCAGAGGTTGGCATTGCAGGACCTATCGCCGGTGCAATTGCCTCTTCGGTCTGTTTATTCTTTGCACTACAGACACCAGAAATACGTAGTGTTTGGGCACCACTTGCCTACTTTGGCTTTTTTATGAACCTGTTTAATCTTATTCCAGTTGTCCCATTTGATGGTGGGCGAGTTTTAGCTGCCATAGATCGTCGCCTCTGGATCCTGGGTTTTCTTGGTCTCGTCGCTTTCCAGATCTGGTCGTGGTTACAAGGCAATTTCTCTCTCTGGCTGCTCTTCTTTATCATCATAGCCGGTACACAGTTCTGGTCTCGACGCTCTCTTCCTAATTCCCCTGAGGCTCGGGCTTACTATACTGTTCCGGTGGGAGAACGCATCATACTAAGCCTGCTCTACTTCGGGCTGGCTGCTGTGCTGGTTTTCGGGATGACCATTTCACATAACCTGATCCTCTCACTTATGCAATAATAAGGTAATTCCTTTCGACACTGCTGACCGTAGGTAGAAGCGATAGCTTCGTTGTAGGGTCGCATTTCAAGGTAGCGTGAAGATGGAAAGACAGCAGTTCTCGTTGTCTTTCAAGATTAACTTCTGACTTCAACGCCTGCCATCTTTTCCAGCACCTTGAGTAGCGACGTGTAATCTTCCCGCCCAAAGCCTGCAGCTCGCGCCATCTCGTACATTTGTCGTGCGAGTGCAGTCATCGCCATAGGTGTCTGATTCTCAGCCGCCAGGTCGAGTGCCAGTCCTAAGTCTTTATGTAGTAAATCTGTCATAAAACCAGGCTGAAAACTACCATTGAAAGCGCGTAAAGGAAACTGGTTAGCAAGTTGCCAGCTTGCACCACTGCTCACTCCAATAATCTTTGCCATCATCTCCACGTCGGTTCCCGCTTTGACCCCCAGCACAAAAGATTCGGCAATAGCTGCTGCGATAGCGCCGCACAGGATGTTGTTGACGATCTTCACCACCTCTCCTGATCCGTGTGGACCGACATAGAAAATATTCTCTTTCTTGCCCATTGCTTCAAGTACCGGTCGCGCCTGCTCAAATATCGCAGATTCTCCACCGACCATGATCGTCAGAGTGCCATTTACCGCTCCCTGTGAGCCACCACTCACTGGCGCGTCTAGAAAATGGGTGCCATGTATTGCTGCAATCTCGGCAAGCTTGCGGCTTGTGCTCGGAGCAATTGTGCTCATATCAATGATAACCAGCCCCTTGCGAGCGCCTTCCAGAATGCCCTGTGGGCCGTTCACGACTTCCTCTACCTGTGCCGAGTTTGGTACCATCGTGATCACCATATCAGAAGCAATGGCAACGGCGCGAGATGACGGAGCTAATTTGGCCCCGGCATTCAGTACTTCCTGGACTTCAGGTTTTTCAGGGTGGCGGGCGAAAATAGTGACGTGATGTCCTGCCTTTAAGAGATTGAGAGACATGGGGCGACCCATAACTCCTATACCAATAAATCCGATTTGCATCGAAAAATATCCTTTCTCACTCCATTTCGATGAGGGTTGCCCCACCTTTGACGACTGCGCCTTCTCGATAGTACACATGTAGTACTTTACCAGCATAGGGAGCAGTAATTGTATGCTCCATCTTCATAGCGCTGAGGATAACCAGTACCTGGCGATGTTCCACCTCATCGCCATCGCGTGTCTGAACCTTGACAATTGTGCCTGCCATTGGGGCTGTCAGTATTTTATGTACATGAACTGTATGACTGCCTCTTGCGGCGCTGTCTACATCAGGAGGCTGAAGCTTTTTGAGTGTATAAAGGTGTCCATGGAGTATGGCTTCTGTCCTGTCTGCGTAGCATTTCTGCAGGTAGCGCATCAATCTGAACAATCCACTCATCGGCGTCATTCCCTGATTTTCTAAGCGCAACGCTGTGCTCTTCGCTATTATATGTGTATGTGACGCGCCGCGCCTCCCCGATCATCCGCCATGGACCCAGAGTCATCCAGGGATTTATTGGAGCGGGATATGTAACCTGCCTCTTCATATTGCTAGCCGCAGGTGGTATCGCATCTTCAGCAAACTCATGAAGAGCGGCTGCTATCAGCGCCTCTTTTGGAATAGACAAATGCTTCCCTTGCCTCCCTTGCTCCCCTTGCTTCTCTGGCTTTTGAGGTTTGTGGTCGCTTATTAAAGAGTGTTCAAGCAGGAAACTGGTATAGGTGCGTCCTTCCTGAAACGCAGGATGTGTAGCAATAATAGACAGGAGTGAGGCATTGGTCCTGACACCGAAAACTGCACTCCGTTCGAGCGCCTTTTGCAGACGCGCTATGGCTGTTGGGCGATCTTCGCCGTAAACGATTAATTTGGCGATCATCGGATCGTAAAACTGCGTAATTTCGTCGCCACTTTCGATACCACTATCGATGCGAATACCCGGTCCTCCAGGTTTGATAAAGCGTGTGACCGTGCCTGTAGATGGCAGAAAACCCTGATCAGGATCTTCCGC
>WNGE01001033.1_pt1 | contig 73546 bp, 57 predicted proteins | sample 5400651 | NCBI WGS metagenome assembly WNGE01 (sample SAMN13153370, study PRJNA577476) | soil metagenome | isolation source: 60 cm soil or saprolite under grassland replicate 2 | place: USA:California | collected 2016-06-15 | reverse complement strand
GAGCGAGGTACTAGATCCATCGAATAACTCCCTTACGCCAGGCGTAGACCAGACCAAGAGCGAGAACCAGGATGAAGAAGAGGATTTCAAAGAATCCAAAGAAGCTCAACTGCTTGAAAATAACGGCCCATGCGATAATGAACACAATATCTACATCAAAAGCAACAAATAACAGAGCAAAAATATAGAAGCCTAAGGGATATTGCACCCAGGCGGAGCCGATGGGAGATTCACCGGACTCATAGGTTTGCAATTTTTCTTTCGTTCGTGTACGAGGCGCTAAAATGTTTGACGCTACCATAGTGACCATAACGAATAGAAAGCCTGCGGCAAACAAAATGGCTGCATATAAATAAGCGACGTTGGCAGGTGTTGACACGAGCCTATCCTCCAAATATTAGTTGCGATGTAAGAGGCGAAGAATGCTATTTTGATTATAGCACAGGAAAGAAGGCCCGACAAAATCAGCATTTAGAGCTGTGGCAAATCGGGCACAGTTACTGTTTCAGGTTTATAAAGGAGTTGGACACCTTTCATACTTGTCTGACTAGAAGAGTTAACCTCAGTCTCAGAGAATGATACGACGATAACACTCACATTATCTTCACCACCCCCTTCAAGCGCTGCCTGGATCAACTTCTGACCAGTCTTTGAGGGATCAGGAGTAGGAGCGCTCATGAGTCGCTGAATTTCAGGGTCACGTACCATGTCCCACAAACCATCTGAGCATAGTAGCAGTTTATCACCCGCCTTAAGTGACACTACGAAAGAATCGACATCAACAACTGGTTTCTCACCCAAACTGCGATAAATCTGGTTACGTTTTGGATGTGTATAAATATCATCCGGTTTGATAATACCAGCTTCTACCAAACTGGCAACCACGGAATGGTCATGTGTAATCTTCGTAAGCCCACCTGGCTCTCTATAGAGATAGGTTCGGCTATCGCCAACATTTGCTATATATGCAGTGGGACCAAAAACAAGGGCAGCAGTCATGGTTGTGCCCATATCAGCTCGTTCTTCCAGGTTGCGTTGGTGCACAGCCTGGTTGGCGCATTGCACGCCATCTCGCAAAAGCTTCGCGAATGCCTCATCCCCCATCTGTTTATTCTCTGAGATTTTGGGCAGAATATAATCGATTATGGTCTGAATAGCCATACGGCTGGCATTCTGACCATTCGCATGGCCTCCCATGCCATCGGCCACTACAAATAGCCCAAATTCCTGAGGTAGTGAATTGTAGGTCTCGGTACCCTGCATGGCAAAGAGGCTATCTTCATTTGGCTTATGTTTACGTTTAATACCCGGGTCTGTAAGGTAGCCTACAGCCAGACTGAGATTGCGACTTTGAAGCTGCTCTATACCGTTCGGTAAGGTTACCTCAGACTCCATCGACCCATGAGCAGGAGAAAACTCGATAGTTGGCAACTCACTAATCGAGGGAGCCGAAGGTTCTGAAGACTGCATATAGTTTGCTTGAGATTGAGTTGTTGCTGGTGAGGGAGGCATAGCTTGCAAATGCTGACCCGAGGCAGAAGCCGAAAGCAGTACTCCACAATGTGGGCAAAAGGTTTCTGTTGTTCGTATAAGCGTCCCGCAACTTGGACAAGGTAACTCAGTTGAAAGTGGCTGAAGATTAGCCGTTGCCCTGGAATGTTGCATCTGTTGCACTTCTCTTTCAGCCTTCCGATTCGCTTCCGCTTGCTCCGCTTTGAAACGAAGGAGTTCATGTCTGCGCCGCGCCCAGACGCTCACGATAATCAAAAGCACAATCAGGAGCAAGAATCCTGCCGCGATTCCTACAATGAGAAACATTGATCGTGGAATCCCAAAGAACGTGGCATTTCCTGTTGCAGTCGCTGAATTCCCCCCTGAGGGACTACCCTGGGAGTGACTGAGAGCCGTAGCCTGCAGCTCGAACGTTTTGGCTGCCTTGAAACTGGGATTCAAGCGTTCGGCGCGTTGAAAATCTGTGATGGCATCCTGATAGTGTTGACTATAATAGGCTGCTATGCCACTCTCCCAGGCTGCTTGCAACGGGTTAGCTGGAACATGAGTGAAGATCGATCGTTGAGCCACAAACGCATGGTAGTCGGCAGCAGTAAACATGACAGTGCCCTGCAGGTTCATGGTAGCCATTTGTCCCATACTGTTCATAAAGGGCATGCCCGCTTCATTCTGATTACTTGTGGCACCAGGGATGACCGCAGTGGGAGTGAGAAATGGCACTGCTGCCGCGGTCCCTGGAAGGGGCACCGGTGGACGAGCCGTCGGTGAGGTTGCAGAGGTCAGTGCCACCCCAAACTGCTGGGTGGTATCCGTAATCGCCATGTCGAGCGTAGGCTGTAAGTGGTCGGTATGAAAAGCAAACAGGAACGCTCCATTCGTACAAGGCGTCACAGAACACAAAAATCCAGTGCCAGGAACAGCGGTGTAGGTACCGAGCAAGGCATTGGCAGAGGCAGTACCGGTATAGGCAGTGTTGGCATACACCGTGATGGTCGAAAGCGCATAGGTGGTGGTCGCTTTCCCGCGAGAGCTCGAACCAGTCGGCGCGCATGGGGATGGTGTGATGTTCAGCAGGCTTCCATCGGTTAAGACCCAGCTATTGGCGTTGGAAGCAGAAGTAGCAGGAATGCTGTTGACCAGCACCCCCAGGCTCGTACACAGCACGGGATTGCCCGCTGTCGTTCCAGTCGAAGCAGGTTTTGCCGTGAAGTCGAACACCAGGCGTACGACGGAGACTTCGGATAGTGCAAGGGATTGTGAGGCTGGTGGATCAGCGCTGTGAACGGTCCGGGTTGAGAGCGCGAACGTGGGTGAGAGGAAAACAAGCTGGGAGGCCAGCAATAGCGCGCCGAGAAGCGAGAAAGCAAAGCGACCAGTGCGTCGACGCATTTCAGGTTGATAACTGTGCCTACTCATGTACTCTTTCTCCCTTACCTCGGATCAGTTGCAGAGACAAGATAATCATGCATCCTTCCTCTTACCGTCCCAACTGGCTGTGTAACCGCTGCAACATCGCCTGGGCTGGCTGATTGCTCGGTGTCGCTGCTACTACATATCCACACTCGCGACGGGCAGCTTCTAACTTGCCCTCCCGCTCATAAATGATGCTCAATAGAAAACGAGTCGAATGGTCTGCAGGATTGATCTTCAATACTTCCACATAAGCTCGCTCGGCAAGCATAAGCTGATTCAGCCGAGAAGCGAGTTGACCAATTGCATAATGCAGATCAGGTCGCTTTGAACCAGGTGGAGCTAACCGAAGAGCTTCCTGATATTCACGTAAAGCAGGCTCAAGTTGGCTTGTCTCTTCATAACACTTCGCTAAACGTTGATGCGTTTCAAAATCATTGGGATTTAAACGTAATGATTGCGTATAAGGAGGGATAGCCTGAACAGGAAGCTTTCTAAGAAAAAGATACATATCACCGACGAGTTTGTGCGTTTCGGCATCGTTTGGATTCAATCCTAATGAGCGATTATAGGCCTGAATAGCAAGATCAGGTTGCCTCCTCCATGCAAACACTTGTCCAAAGATTTTATGAACTAAAGGATTATTTGGTTCAACAACAAACGCTGACTGAATTGAAGAGTACGCCTCATCGACTCGCCCGGCGTTGAGACGGTCCTGGGCAACTCTGATGAAACCACCTCCTGGACCGGTCAGCCCACCACTCGAATGATTGATTACAACTGATGCAGGCGTGGCCCGATCTCCTCCAGGCTGGGGAGACGATATCACAGGCGGAAGCTGAACCTGTGTAGAAAGTGGAGGGAGGTTCATAACTGCTCGCTCCATTTCGGCAGCGCTGCTCCAGCGGTGTTCTATAGCAGGTGCGAGAGCCTTCATTACAACTTGCTCAAAGGCAGGAGAAATGTCGGGACGAAGAGTGCGTACCGGTGGAAAAGAGAAAATGCCTGGTTTGTTATTGGCCGCATCATGGTGGGTCAACACACGATGGAGAGTCGCTCCAAGCGCATACAGATCACTGCGAGGCTCTGGCATGCCGTGCAGTTGTTCAGGTGGCGCATAACCAATAGTCATGATAATGGTTGACTGGCGTTGCGACTGAAAGGTACGAGCAATACCAAAGTCAATCAGCCTGATCTCGTCTTGATCAGTAACCATAATATTCGATGGTTTGAGATCACGAAAAATAATTGGTGGATTCTGGCGATGCAAATAGGCCAGTACATTGCAGAGTTGTTGTGCCCAACTACGCGCACGAGCCTCCGAAACTCCATGCGCACCTTCAAGTCCAGGCACATTGCCTTCTTTCTCCAATAGCTCAGTTAATGTACGTCCCTCGATAAAATCCATAACGAGGTAATGTCTATCATTTTCAACAAAGGAATCTCGTACACGCGGAATGTAGGAGTGATTAAGTTTCAGAAGCAGTTTGGCCTCGCGCTTAAACCACTCCACAGCCTGATTACGGTCAACATCCTTCTGGAAATCGTCCAGCATTTCTTTGACTGCGCATGGTTCATCATCAAATCGAACATCTATGGCACGATATACTGCTCCCATACCACCAGCAGCAACGGATTGCTCGATTTTATAGCGCCCAGAAGACAGTAAAGTGCCGGCAGGTAAGCGACGGAAGTCACCACGGTTATCACTTGAGACCGGTGTCTGTGGTGATTGTCCTTGAGCTGCATCGGAAGAATAGGGATTAGCAATTGACGCAGAGAACTCTGGCACTTTAGCGCCGAAGTCTTGTCCACTTTGCGGAGTGACCGGATTTCCGAGAGATACTATATTTTTAGGATCGGGAGAATAATTACTCTTCATCTTTATCATTTCCGCTGATTATAGCTCGCATGTTTATTTCTTGTAAGATTCACTCTTTGGGCGCATTATAACATATTCTTTCTGAGTTGGGCAGTGGAAGAGAATACAGTCCTGGTGCGGCCCAAGTCACAATCCGTTGCAGTAGCTCATCACATGATTTACGCCGAAGCCAGACCCAATTTATCAGCCTCTTGCGCAGTAGCCACGTCGGCCCTCATCCAACGCGCGCCAAATATGCCTACCAGGCCAGCAATAAGTAGGGCTGGAGTACACGTAAGCAGAAGAGCCCTGGCAAGATCCTGCCCCCCCATATTATGCGCAAAGTGCTGCCCATGAGTTGGGTCAAAAGCACTTGCAAGAAGGCCAACCAATGTTGGCGCAAAAGCATCACCAAGCAGGTGCGCAAAGAAGAGCGAGACTGCTATAGCAGATGCACGTAGTATAGCGGGAACAACATCCTGTGTGGCGGCCGTACTCGGACCAGTGTAGAGTGTTAGTAAAATCGTAGTGACAATGAAGAAGACACTAAAAATCAGGAAATTATGGGTGGTAATTGCCAATGCAAATGAAGGAGCGCTTAACAAGAAACCAATACCGCACACCAACACACGTGCACCTTGATGGCGACGATTAAGCCAATCGGCCATATAACCACCAAGCACTGTGCCCACCAGACCTGCCAGCACAATAACAGCACCTGAGAAAAGACCTGCCTGACCTGAACTAAGACCAAAAATATCTAATTGCTGGAGATACGTGGGTAAAAAAACAACATTTACGCCCAGGACGAAGAACGCGAAGATCTGCATAATAATCAGCACAACAAGTGTTTTGATACGAAGTAGCATACCAAACTGCGAAAACACATTCGATGAAATATGGATAGTCTGGTGAGGTTCTTCGATCTCAGGCACTTTGCCCAGTGTATGCGGATAAAGAGCAAGTTCTTCTTCGTCCGCCTCATTTCGGCGTGGCTCGCGTAGCCTCCAGGCAAGAAATGCCAACAAGAGACCCGGAATACCTGTAAAAACAAATGCCAGGCGCCATTTTCCCATACCTGCAAGCACTCCACCTATCACAAAACCAACCAGAATACCAATAAGCTGCCCTACACTCCACCAACTCATAATACGAGAACGCTTAGAGCGGCTAAAATAGTCGCTCATAAGAGCAGTGCCAGCGGGAAAATATCCTGCCTCACCTATACCCAACACCATTCTCGAAATGAAGAGCGTAAGAAAGCTATTCGCGAGCGCTGTGAAAGCAGTTGCCAGGCTCCAAATCGCGACGCAGATAGCTACGACGTTCTTGCGTTTGGTTCGATCCGCCCAGATACCAAGAGGTATAGTACTGAGAGTATAGACTACAAGAAAAGAGGATGCAATTACGCCAATACCATCAAAGCCAAACCCCAGTTCACGTGCTACGACATTGGCTGCCCCACTGAGAACATTGCGATCAAGGTAATTTAGAAAGCTGATACTGAACATTACCCAAAAGACATACATCGCGTAACCCCTGGTAGCTTTTTTGGTAACACCCAGGTCAGGATTAGCGGTTGGACTGAGATCACTCATATACGCCTCCAATTTGGGGATAAAAAAATAATTGGCGACGAGCCTAAAAATTCTGATCTAACTGTACCATAGAATATAGGTAGAGGGAAGAGGGCGAATTGTTTACTACTAGATAGAGATATTGAGCATATCCAGAAAACTCCATGATTTGAGATCTCTTTCTAGATGGAAACGTAAAAGGTCATGCATAATGGCCTCTAATTCGACTTGTAGTTTGGCGTCGAGGCTAAGATAAGAGGCTTCAATCCATTTTCTATGTTGTAGGAAACGTAAGACTTTGAGAGCATTCAGTGATAGGCGGCGCTCCCAAAAACGGGAGCACTGTGGGCAGAGCGCTCCACCGAGTGATGCTCTGAATCCATTCTCTTCCGGGCGCAATTCGTTCGCGCAGTGAGCACAATTTTGCAGGACCGGTTCGTAACCAATTACAGAGAGCAAATGCAGCTCAAAGTAACGCAGCAGTAACCGCGTATGGCCATGCTCATCGACTTGTTCATCTTTTAGTTCTGCGTTTTGCGCTCGTTGTTGCTGTAATGCGCTTGCATCCGCGTCCAGGTAGCGAAGGGCTTCCAGCAGTAAAGCATAAATTTCAAGGTGTGGAGTTGAGTCTTCGACAAAGCGGTCTACCATTTCTACTAGATAGAAGCCGCAGGTCATATGCCAGAGTTCGCTACGCAGATGGAGAAAGTTTTCGCGTCCCTCAGCTTGCGTGACAATGTCAAGGTTGCGGCCAAGGGCGATCTGCAACTGACTACGGTTGAGAAGTTCAAGATGACCGGCCTTTTTGCTTATAGGGCGACGTATCCCCTTAGCAACAGCTCGCATTTTGCCCCTATTTGGCGTGAAAAGCGTGAGAATGCGATCAGCTTCACCTATATCGGTGCGCTTGAGTACAATGGCCTCGATGGGGTAGCTGCGTTGTTGTCGCATGGGGATACCTTAAAAGTGAATAGATGCACAAGAATGATAAAAAAAGACGTGACCTGCGAATCAAATCACGTCTAATACTCTGGAGGCGACGAGCGGATTCGAACCGCTGGTGCAGCTTTTGCAGAGCCGTGCCTTACCACTTGGCGACGTCGCCGCACACCTGTATTTGCCTGGTAGTGTGTGACGGATGATCAGGGATGGAGCGGGAGACGGGGATCGAACCCGCGACTTTCTCCTTGGCAAGGAGATGCTCTACCACTGAGCCACTCCCGCTTATACACTGCGTTTGCATGAATTAAGATATCATATCAGAGGTGTTTTGTCAACGTTTTATACAGCCTCCTCCTGGAGAGTTCGTCCTAAAAACTGGCTGTTATAGAGGTCGGCATAGAATCCATTTTGCGCAAGCAGACCTTGATGGGTTCCTTGCTCAATAATGCTGCCATGATTCATAACCAGAATCAGTTCAGCATCCCTGATCGTTGAGAGCCTGTGGGCAATAACAAAACTGGTTCTACCCTTCATTAACTCACCCATAGCTTTTTGAATAGCCATCTCGGTTCGGGTATCAACGCTACTGGTCGCTTCATCAAGAATAAGGATGGCCGGATCAGCTAGAAACGCGCGGGCAATGGTTAGCAACTGTTTTTGACCCTGCGAGATATTTGTCGCATCTTGATTTAACACAGTGTTGTAGCTCTCTGGAAGAGTCCTGATAAAGTGATCGGCGCGTGCAGCTTTAGCCGCTCGGATAATTTCTTCTTCAGTGGCCCCCTCCCGGCCATAGGCAATATTATCCCGTATACTTCCATTGAAGAGCCAGGTATCCTGAAGTACCATGCCGAATGTGCGGCGTAGATTTCCGCGCTGGTAGTGTATGATATTTATATCGTCAACCAGAATTTCGCCACTGTTCACTTCGTAGAATCGCATCAACAGGTTGACCAGAGTAGTTTTCCCGGCGCCGGTTGGCCCGACAATCGCAATCGTCTGTCCCGGTTTTGCTTCGATATTCATATCCTCAATCAGCGGGACATCCTCTTTATAACGGAACGAGACATGTTCGAATTGCACCTCGCCCTGCGGAGAGTCGATAAGCTTCGCGTCAACCGCATCAGGTTGCTCTTCCTCTTCATCGAGGAGTTCAAAGACACGCTCAGCCGAGGCAATAGTTAACTGAATCGTATTGGCAATACTCGCCAGCATAGTGATCGGCTGGGTAAACTGTTGCGAATACTGAATAAACGCCTGCACATCTCCTATCGCAATTGCTCCTTTCGTGACCATGATGCCGCCAACGACGCTTACGAAAACGTAGCCGACGTTGCCAATAGACCTCATAAGCGGCATGATCGTGCCAGAAGCAAATTGAGCTCTCCAACCCGCATTGTAATATTTGTCGTTCATTTTTTTGAAAACATCAATCGATTCAGCCTCACGTCCAAAAGCTTTGACGATCTTGTGGCCCGTATACATTTCCTCCACATGGCCGTTGAGTTCTCCAAGAGCTCTTTGCTGCTGGGCAAAGTAGCGTTGCGAGCGTTTCGCAATCACAGTGGTGACAAGCAGACTGAGCGGTAGCGTAATAAACACCACCAGCGATAATATAACACTGATCGTTAACATCAATATAATGACACCAATAATCGTTACAACTGAGGTAATCAATTGCGTCAGGCTTTGCTGCAACGTAGTGCTGATGTTATCCATATCGTTGACGGCGCGACTGAGAATTTCTCCGTGAGTTTCGGAGTCAAAGTATTTCAGAGGCAAGCGTGCAAGCTTGTCTTCTATCTGTTTGCGCATCGTGTACACCACTCTTTGCGCCACACCTGCCATGAGATACTGTTGGAGATATACAAACACGGCGCTGAGAAAGTAGAGTCCGCCAAGAATTAGCAGAACATGCGCTATGTAGTTGAAATCAACTGAAGCACCAGGTACGCCTTGTAATTTCTGCTCGACGCCTTCGAAGAGCTTGGTTGTTGCCAATCCCAGGATTTTCGGGCCAACAATGTTGAAAACTGTGCCAATCACTGCCGCGAAAACAATAATCATTAGAAGGTATTTTTGTGGCTTAAAATAGCCAAGGAGCCTGTAGAGGGTGCCTTTAAAGTTCTTTGCTTTCTGTACCGGCATACCTACCATACTCATTGGGCCTCTTCCCATCGGACCCATAGGGCGTTGAGCTTGCCCGGCAGTTCCCACATTTGCGCGGTCTTGACTCATGCGATTTCCTCCAATGAAAGCTGTGAGGAGACAATTTCGTAATAGATCTGGCTGGTCTCCTGCATCCATGACGGTGCTGACTCTCTGTGAGACGATGAGCACCGTGGCATCAAGGGTTTCCTTTTTCAGCGCAGCTCGTAGCTTAGCATCCGTTTTAAAATCAAGCGCTGAGAAACTGTCGTCAAACAGGTAAATCTCCGGTTTTCTCACCAGGGCACGCGCAATAGACAGACGTTGCTTTTGACCGCCAGAGACGTTGATGCCACCCTGGGCAATTACGGAATCAAAGCCGTCAGGCATGTCGTCGATAAATTCGGTAGCCTGTGCGATTTCAGCCGCGTACCTGACTTCTTCATCTGTAGCATTTTCTTTGCCATAGCGGATGTTCTGTGCAATTGTTCCTGAAAAAAGGACGGCTTTTTGCGGGACAAGGCCAATTTTCGCTCGCAAATGTTCTTGCGACATGTCGCGTACATCCACACTATCAACTAAAATACTGCCGCTATCCACATCGTAGAAGCGTGGAATCAGACTGATTAGTGTCGATTTGCCCGATCCTGTTCCCCCTATGATTGCCGTCACCTGACCGGGACGCACGCTGAACGAAATGTCGTTAAGCGCAGGCTCCTCAGCGCCGGGATAGCTAAATGTTACATGTTCAAATGTGACATATCCTTGTCCTACATCGGTATCCTTCACGATCTCGGCATCATTGATTTCAGGCTCCATATCCAGCACTTCATTAATGCGGTCTGCGGAGGCTGCCGCGCGTGGAAGCATAATAAACATCATTGAAAGCATCAGAAGTGAGAAGAGAATCAACGTAGAGTATTGAAGAAAGGCAAAGAGAGCGCCAATTTGCATATCGCCATTGTTGATACGGATACTTCCGAACCAGAGTATGGCGATAGCTGTCAGGTTGAAAACCAGCATCATCATTGGCATCATAAACGCGACGATACGATTGACTCTGATGGCCACATTTTTCAGATCGCTGTTGGCTACGTCAAAGCGCTCTTTCTCATGATCTATGCGGTCAAATGCCCGGATGACACGCACTCCACTCAACCCTTCATCCAGTATGAGATTGAGTTTATCCAATTTCGATTGCATGACCCTGAAAAGCGGTATCGCTACACGCATGATCAAAATGATCAGCACGAGCAGAATCGGAATGACAATGAGCAACACCAATGTAAGAACGGCATCCTGGCCAAAGGCCAGAATAAGCCCGCCTATTATCATGAGAGGTGCGCTGATCATCATATTTAAGATAATGATTAAGACCTGCTGCACCTGGGTCGTATCGTTCGTTGTGCGAGTGATGAGTGATGCTGTACTCACCTTATCAAACTCGTGCAATGAAAAACTCCCGACACGAGTGAACAGCTTGCCACGGATCAAACGGCCAAAGCCGATGGCAACTTTAGCGGAATAGAAACTGCCTGCGACGGCACAAATTGTGCCCGCGATTGTAACCAGTAACATAACGCCGCCAACCCGAAGTATATAGTTTATATCGCCTTTCACAATCCCATTATTCACGATATCAGCCGTCAAGGTGGGAAGATAGAGATTCGCAAGGGATTGTAAAAAGACCAGCACAAATACAAAAAAGATAGGAATGCGAAACGGCTTCAATAGACGGAACAATTTTATCATACTTCTACATCTCCTCTTCAGAATGAATCTCTGGTACGCTCAGCCCTACCTGTACAAATTCTTCCAATCCCCTAAGCAGCGATGAGCGCCCTTCCTCACTCATGGCAAGTAAAATCGTATGAATACGACCGATAAACTGCTGATGGGCTTCCTGTCGAGCAGCGCGACCGGCATCGGTAAATTCAACGAAGACCTGTCGCCTGTCTTCACGGCTTCGCCTGCGCTCTACCAATCCTCTTTTTTCGAGGCTATCTACAGTGCGAACCACAGTCGCAGGGTCAATATCCAAATCCCCGGCAATGCTGCTAATAGTACAAGGTTCTCCGGTAATTTGGGCTTTGCCAATCAAGCCCAGGACAATAAATTGAGTAGTACTTAACCCATGCTGGTGAGCATGCTTGAATCCTGCACCTAGCACTTTGCGTAAGTCCTGGAATATAGCAGTAAATCGTTCTACCTGCTCGTTGATTGTTGGTTGTTTCTGCTCGTAAAAAATTGTTTCTGACATTGCTCTCTAAATTCATATGAGAAATGGTTGTTACCAACAGTTATTGTTAGTAACAATGACTGTTACAACAAACAATATACCATGGATTTCGTTCCTGTCAAGAGTTTCATTCCTGACATCCACTCATCATTATTCAAGTGGGCCTGCAGCCCACTTTGAGGTGAGGATTTGAGCGAGGGACACCCTCGCACTCCCGCCAGGGGACTGTGTCCCCTGCACCCTACAATATCGGGACGTGGAGGCCAAACTTACCAGGACCCTCGCACTCCCGTCAGGGGACTGTGTCCCCTGCACCCCTGATTTATGAGTAGATTTGAGTTTTTATTCAACAGTGAAGCCACGATCCTTCAACAATTCCATCACGCGGTCTAAAGCTTCTGTTGGGACACGCACTAAACGAGCGTCTGAGGGAACCTCTGCGTCAATAAGCGGCCCTATCTCTTCGTCTGCCTGTATATCTTGTAGGGCTTGATTGGAGAGTCGGAGTAGTGGTGTGTGTTCGATGCCTATAATAGTTTGCTGTTCGTAACCATTTCCCCATAACTTGAGGCGAATGAGGAAGGATGCTGGCACTCCACCTTGACAGTAATGCTGTAAGAAACGCACAATGTGATCAAGTGACAACCCGAAATTGCATGCATTTTGAATTGCCTCCGCTGTGATCCTTCTCCAGCCTGTCGCCTCGTCTAACACAGTAATACGTTCAACTTCCGCGACTAAATATAGGTTGAGTACAGCGTGGCATGGCTGCAATAGACCATTATACAAAAGTCTCCATTGAGGTTCACGAGTAGGCAAACGTCCGTTCTCTAACAAGTCATCGTACATAGAGGCAGATACGAGCGCAGGGAGATAGTCTCGTTGCCAGAGAATTTCTTGCACAGTTTGCAATTGATCGGTCAAAACCTCTACAAGCAACGGAGCCAGACGGCGACCAAAGAGATTTCGAGTTTCTGCATCAGCTAAGAGTTGATCCAGCAGGGCAGCATCATCCATCTCGAGAAGCGTGACACCCCGCCAGAGTTCGATACGTCGCGCCTGTCGTTCCCACTCGACCAACGAATACTGGACGTTCTGAGGAATAGATCCGCCTGCAGCTTGCTCCAATATTTGCTGGATAGTTTCGGCATGTAGTCCTGATTGAATCGCATGTGTAACACTTGCCCTGGTCAGACGATACTGAGCAATAAGCTCTAGGCGGATACGTTCAGCAAAACGATCCAAATTAAGAAGTAGCTCTTCCGAAACAGGGGCAAGAGCTATGACTTCAAAATTTGGTTGCACAACCAAACGTCCCCAGGAGGGTTCCTGGATCTCCAGGAGAGTCTCACTTGCAATGAGTGCAAGATCTGGAACCAGGCGAAAAGCATCCGGGTGATCGGCGTCAGCATTCACAAGGCCCAACCAATGTAAAGGTCCCGATATGAGCGCGCGAATAAATCCTCCCTCTACAAGATACCAACCTTCGCGTGGAGTTAACCAACCACGGCGTAGACGGAAATCCCAATTATAAGGGTTATTCCCTGCTGTATAGCGTTCTACACGGGTACCACTTTGCCGAGGAAAAAGCAGGTAGGGAATATAGAGCCTGGTACGAGTGATAAATGCGGAAAACTCGTGCCATTCGCCTACATTTTCGGCTAAAAGTCGTTCCATGACTTGCTTGCGAGAATGTACGACCTCTTCATGTGCGGGATCAATTGGCGCAGGTCCCGGACGCAGAATTATGTTCGAAGTATAAGCTAATTCGTTCCAAAATGTCGTATCCAGCCATGCGTGATAACAGCGACGAGCTCGCTCTAACAAAGGAAGAGAAAAAAACATGTCTGCAGACGTAGCAAAAAGAGCCCCACGGCGTTCAGAAAGCAGGCCCAATTTCATCAAGAGTAGCCTGATGAAGAGGAGTTGTGGAACATCAGACTCAGTACGTACTTGCTCCATAGCTGATGCCCCTTGCGGGCTCAACTGATCTACAACCAGGCGTAATGAAGGTCGAGAGAGCAATCGGCTATTGATCAGTGGTAACCCTTCACGCATTGTCGCAACAAGCGACCAGTAACGATAGAGATATCGCTGTAAAGCGCTTATACCCTCACTTACACTCTCTCCAATGGTTTTGAGATCTTTACTGGCATCCTGCTCAGAGGATTGAACGTGAGAAGGCTCTCGTTCAACTGTTTTCCAAAGCTCATCCGCTATTTCCAAAACAGCCCGAGGCACAATTAACATACCATCATAGACACCACTTGCATAGTCACGACCAACAAAATTAGTTTGCTTGCCCCAGAAAAGCAGACCTAATAACAAGAGACGATGTACTGCCTGCTCAAATTTGCCATGGGGGTGGGGTGTAGGATATTGGAGCGTCACCAACCGGTGATGTGGCTGAGATTTTGGAGACCCCTTTGAGGAATCAATCAGTGAAGAAGATTTTCGATCAGGCTCAGAAGCATCGTCAAGAGGAGCTTGTAGACAACTGAAGTACAAGGCAAGATCGCGACTGTTGGCACGTCCCCCACAGGCAATCAGTTCACCTAAAATGGATTTTTCCATTTCAGCCAAACCGCTCAAGGTATCAATACAGGAGGTAGGGTCGAACAAATATTGTGCTATCTCAGTAATAGTCATCGATGCTGGATCATTTAGTTTATTAACATTCTGTCCATTAACTGAAACTGGCAAACGTCGCGCCTTTACGATCGCTTGCAAATGGTAAGGAGGCGCGGTCTGTAGTAGCAGGAGGTCATTTTGATTCATTTTGCGCCTCAGATCTAGACGCTACAAGTGGCATCCCTCTAGAATCATGCAAAAGCGGGACCTGTCCACGTCGTTTGAGTTCATCGAAAAGGTCTTCAATAGCATTTTTCTTTAGAATGAGCAAAGTAGGATTGATAGAACGAATAATATGCTCATGCAAAGACGTGGTAGCAGAAAGCTCTCTCGCAATTTGTTGATCAGCAGCCTCGAGCAAAGAAGCACCGGTATAAAATCGTACCCGCCCATAGCTTGCTATGCGGCGTTCGAGCTGCTCGAGTAAACGAGCCAGAGGCCCATTTGGCGCAATTGAATGTTGATATTCAGCCAAACTATGCAGGAGTTCTAATAAAGGGACGGGAGATTCGCCTCGAGCAAATGCCTCACCAAGCGAGCCCGGTGTCAGTTGGTAACAGAGTCGAGTTGCTTGAGTACCCTTTATTTCCGCGAAGCGCTCGATCAACTCAATCAATGGCCAATTAGCAAAGGTACATGGAATGGACAGGTCACCAGATTCTGCTATGTCAATATCTGACGAACTTGTTGATGCCAGGATTTCGGACGTAATCAACTGGGTATCTTGGGATATCTCGTTGAGAAATGAATTCGCCAATGGTGTTAATTGGAATGCTAACAAACGGTCATCGGGTGACAATACAACATCACAGATTCCCCACCAATACAGAGGACCCTGGAGCAGTTGTGCGAGATAGCGACCCTCGGCAAGCATCCAATCACCAAACAGTGTCGGATGTAAAGAGCGTCCCTCCTCTTTCTCAATCCACCAATGGGGAGAGGAAAATTGACCCTGCCTCCGCTGCAAAAAGGTGGGATTTAAACGATACACAAAACGCGCGAACGTAGAGAAATTGATCCATTGACCCTGTGGAGCCTGAGCCAGCAACGCGACTAATGTCTGTCGGGCATCCATGTTTTCCACCTCGAGTTCACCCGAACGTAATGCCGGTTGAATTAGCAGGTTAGCTCGACAGCGCAAACGTAAACCTTCTTCCTGCAGATCGAATAATTCATCATAAGAAACCCGATTTAACCAATGGGTAAATAGTTCATGGGCTACTTCAGCACGGTTTGAGCCAAGCAGAAGCCTGGTAGCATTTGGTAACACGTGAAGAATCGAGGTCCCAGCATCACTCTTTCGCCTGTCTTGCTGCATAGCACGTAACCCTGATTCATCGGATGGCTCGTATAGGCTATGAGTGAAATGTGAAATATCGTTCCCAGTCATTTTAGAGAACTTGCTCACCTCATTTGTATCATGTTCAAAATACAGAATATCCGCCAACCTCAACACTCGGATAGCAAAGCGTAAAAAAGGGAAAGGGAGGGGAACAACTTCAAGCAAGTATTCCAGTAACCCCTTCGAGGGTGTTCCTAGTGGAGCAGGAATAGAAATTGATCCGTCTACCGGTATGGGGTTAAGAGAGCGTACGCTGCCACCTGACCATCTACCATCATCTTCGCTACTTTTTCCTTCATACTCTAGCCATTTACCATCGAGCGCACGCGCAACGAGGAGCAGATGGGTCAGGAGACTATACGGCTCCATATGCTGCACTTTGAGTGAAGTTGCACCCTGGTCACCCTCTGTTTCGAACCTATAAGGGGTGATTGGTATAGTCACATGTAAAGCGGCTCGCACTTCAACGGGTACAAACCAGTATATTTCTAGTGTGTTGCCACTCACCCCTGTCCCAATTCGTCGCTGCAAGGAACTATTAAATGTTGTGCGAATAATCAATGCTTTACCCTGGAGAATATGTAGCATATCCAGTAACTGGTCTGCTCCCCCAAGAGAGAAGCGTTCAAAGAGCCCACGCATGTCTTCGTCATTGATAGAACCGCCCGCAAGCGTTAAAGCAGCTAATAACTGGCGCTGCTGCTTCTCCAACGATGCGACTACCCGACGAATGGTTTCTGGCTGTTTAAGCATAGTTACAATACTTTCTGCTAGTTCTTGCTTGCTCAAACCATTCGTAGAGATTTCATATGTTCGAGCTATAGTGCGTAGTTCACTTAACCCTGTTTGAGCCAGTATCTCAGCAGTGTTGCTAGATGGTAATGATGCTTGTATAGCCTGTAGACGTGCCGTTTGCGTTGGCGTTTGTGACTTTTTCGTTTCCGTTGCACCATCGTCATTCTCGACTGGTGATTTCACATTATCCTGTTCAAAGGGTAGAGGAACAGGAGAAGCCAGGGTAGAAGGCGCAACTTGAAAGTTTAAAGGATGAGCTAGCCAGTAGTAAAGAAGTGCCGCAGCGTGTGAACACACAACACCTGATTGGTCATCGGGCTGCTTACACGAACAAGTGACATTGCACGAAATACGATCACGAAGTTCGACTTCAGTAAAATAGCTACCTGGAGGTGAGATGATTGCCTGTTGTGTTTCTAATGTACTATTTGTCGTTGATGCAGTTTGATTGAGGGTTGTGTTGTATATTTCAACGATGCCAGAAAGCAATACTCCCTGACGCTTCGTTGTGTGTACCGCGCCTTTTCGGTCAGGCGTTGCAGAGCGCCAGGTACAACATCATACATACTTATATATTGCCTGTTATATTGCTTATGAAGAATTTGAGCAATTTGGAATGATCATGTCGCACTATAATAACATGTGGTAGAAGCGAGGTCAATGACAGTTTGAGTTTTTCTCCGTCGTACGAGATATTTACACCTTATTTACGCCAGGGCAGGTCACGTTTATGCGCCGTTTATGTCCAATCGACTATACTTTGAGCAACAGTACTTAAGAAGAGTTTAGGCAGGCTGGGTGGTATAATGTATCCATAGCTATACCTATTTCGGGAAACTATTTAGAAGGGGAATGATGTTGTCAGGGCAAACCGAGATGCAATAGATCTGGCTCGTCTACCATCTAAGTTGCGCTCAGTGAGCGAGTCAGGGTCGAAGTGTTCGGGGATTTATCGAAGGCTGACATTAAAGCAGATTGATCACCCGACAGAACTCACCGAGGAATACTGGCCATGCTGCATGTCGTGCGTCGATCTCTCCTGTTCCAATTGCTGAGTGTATATCTGCTCTTTGTCATTCTCGTGCTGATCGGAGGCGTGGCAGTCAATGCTTTGGTCGAGCAGCAATTGAGCAATGACGCCCAGGCTTCTGATCAAGCACTGGCGCAGGAGATCGCACTACAAACCGGCATCCAACTAAGTGATGCTGAGAACGCGCTTGTCGCGCTTAGCAAGATTATAGTGCAGAGCCAGACGACTTCAGCAATAGAGAGTAGCTTCCAGTCTTTCCAGGCTGCACGCAGTGATGTAGACCAGATCTACTGGCTCGACCCGTTGGGCGGCTTACGAATCTCCTGCTCGCAAGTTGCATGCGAGGACAAGTTATTGGCAGAATTCTCGCCACCCGATGTCATTCGGCGGGCCCGCATGGCCGCTGGCCCAGTCTTCGAGGTGGGCGTTGCGGTTGAACCAAACTTCAATGCGGGCGTCATCATTGCGGAACCTGTGCATACTACCGATGGGCAATTGGTCGGCATCGTAGCGGCCAGTCTCTCTCTCGTCGATCTCAGCGAACCCCTGAGTGCAGTTGTCCAGGAGCAACAACAGCAGGGACGACATCTAATGATTAGCATCATCGACGATCGCGGTGAGCTCATCGCAACACCCGAACACCAGCGTATACTGTGGACAGTGTTGAACGAGCTGCCTGGCGCCGTTCAGGCACTGCATGGCCACGTGACTTCGCAGTTGGGTCCGGGATCTGATGGCCAGGATTGGCTTTTCAGCGCCGTTCCTGTTCCAACTGTCGGTTGGGCCGTTGTTGTGCAGAGGCCTGCACACGAGGCGCTTGCTGTCGTTACACAACTCCATCTCTGGTTGTTGACGGTAGCATTGCTTTTTGCTACCGGTGGCCTACTGTTTTGGTTGATGCTGCTCGTGCGGGTCATTCGTCCTCTCCATACGCTTGCCGTCCAGCATCAGGTGCTACCTACCTCTGAGCAATCAATCCCAGTAATGGCTACCGTGCTCGCAGCACGCAATGACGAGGTCGGCGAACTGGCGCGTTCACTCGTACGTTTAGAGCGTGACGGACTGAAAAAACTCGGTGAGTTGCACACACTGCTTGAAACGTCGAACGCTGTAGTCGGCTCACTCGAACCACATACTGTAGTAGGAAAGATCATTCGCGAAGTGCAACGGCTGGTTGATGTGCAGGCAGCAGCGATACTCCTGCCAGACGAGCAGGGAGTGCTGCGCGTACTAGTTAGTGACGGCCATAGCAAACGCTACGATTACAAGCTTTCCCTATCTCCTGAGAACGTGAGTTCCGCTGCAGTACTGGCACTACGCGATGGCAAGCCGGTGCAGAAATTGCTCAGCCCTGAGCAGTCGATTCCATCGCTCTCCTACGACGAAGGTTTCCGCTCGGTGCTGGCAATCCCTATTATCAGTCGCCATGCTGGAGGTGTAGTACTGCTGGTGCATCGTACCGAGCCTCACCCTTTCAATCAGAACGAGATCGACTTGCTGCTCATGTTCGCTAACTATGCCACACTTGCCTGGGAGCATGCAGTGCTCTATGAACGAAGCGATGAGCGACTCCGCGAAGTGGCGCAAGAGAACGAGCGGCTTTACCAGCAGGCTTCAGAGGAGAAGCAGAAGCTAGAGGCGATAATGGGCAGTATGAGCGACGGGCTTGTACTAACAGGCATCGATGGGACGGTACTCTATGCTAATCCGGGAGCTAGTGTTATCATTGGTCTACCAAGCGAAGTACTGGAGCATCGCCCCATTAAGGCGCTCTACGATGCACTTTGTGCTGCGGCGGCGGATTCTGCAGATTGCAAGCAGACTCTGGCGCAGGCTGAGTCCAATGAAGCCACGGAGCTGGTTGTTGAGATTATGCGAGATGATCGGCGCCGTGCAATCCACTTGCGGCTTTTCGACGTAGGTGATGAGTCAGGGAGAGCAATTGGGCGAGGACTATTGTTGCGTGATATAACGCGGGAACATGAACTCGACGAGTTCAAGACGACATTACTTGCGGCAGTGGGACACGAATTACGGACGCCTCTGGCAGCGATCAAAGGTCATGCCTCAACGCTACTCCAGGAAGACGTAACCTGGCCGCTTGCCGACCAGCGCCATTCCTTGCAGACGATCAGCGGGGAAGCCGATAGGCTGGCGCAACTCGTAAACAACTTGCTCGATCTCTCGCGTCAGGAAGCCGGTCTATTGCTGCTTAATCGCTGGCCCACCAGATTAAAGGAACTTGTTGGGAAGACAATCGTGCGGCTGAGCCACCCTGGTGCAACGATTTCTTTGCACATCCCAGACGACTTACCTTTGATTGATATAGATCGCGAGCGTATAGAGGTCGTACTCAATAATCTGGTTGCCAACGCCCAGGTGTACGGAGAAGGAGAGGTTTTTATCTCAGCAGAGAGTAAGAACAATTTAGTTATTGTATCTGTTTCGGACAATGGTGCTGGCATCCCATCCGATGAGCTGTCCCATATTTTCGAGCGTTTCTACCGGGCACGACATGGCCGACAACAGCATTCTGGCGGCACAGGTCTTGGATTGACTATCTGTAAGGCTTTCATCGAGGCCCATGGAGGCACTATCTGGGCAGAGAGCAACATGTGTGGTACAACGTTCTCGTTCTCGTTGCCGACTGCCCCGCTTATTCTGGTCGGAAATGACCTTAGCACGTCGGAGCCACATCAGCTTGCCAAAAATGCTACTGTGTCTTTTGCTACACGGTCAGAAGAACTGCCGGAGGTGCGCAATTCATACTCATCCGACCAGAATAGTAATATCTCCCCAATAGTTCCCGATGTACCCATTGATACAACAAAAACTACTGGCTCAGCAGAGGAACGGGGGTGAGAGTTATGACGAGGGCGAAGCGTATTCTTTTAGCTGAAGACGAAGTGGCTCTGCGCGATTTCATAAGCCGGAATCTGCATGCACGCGGATTCGAGGTGCTTGAAGCAAGCAACGGTTTGGAGGCGATGGCCTTATGGGAACGAGAAGATCCTCATTTGCTGATTCTAGACATCATGATGCCTCGTATGGACGGTCTTGAAGTGTGCAAGCGCGTGCGTGAGCACTCTGCCGTACCCATCATCGTATTAACTGCGCTTGATGCAGAAAGCGATAAGGTTACAGCGCTTGATCTTGGAGCCGATGACTATCTGACTAAACCGTTTGGAGTGGAAGAACTCCTGGCACGAGTACGTGCTGTATTGCGCCGTACACAATGGGATATGATACCTCGGGCAGGCGAGGAGATCAAACAATTTGGCGATCTCGAGATCGACCTTACGGGTCATATTGTACGACTCCAAGGAGAGGAGATTCGACTATCGCCAACAGAATTTGCCCTGCTGAAACAACTTGTTACGAATGCTGGCAAAGTGCTCACCCATCGTATGCTACTACAGAGTATTTGGGGACCTGAATACGGTGGCGAAGCCGAGTATCTGCGCGTTTATATCAACCGTTTACGCCATAAACTGGAATCTGACCCTGCCAATCCACGATACTTACTTACCGAGCCAGGTGTGGGCTATCGCTTTGTTGTGCCGGAAATTGGAGGAACTCGCAGACGCTCTCCTTAGATGCAATACACATCTTAATGAGGCAAACAGAACCTGCTACAATACATATGTCTCGGCAAGAGAAAAGCTTCACGCATTGTGAAAAGCCTGGGATTACTGCCAGGGAGCAGCCTCATCCACTATGTCAATCAGGAAACATCGCCTGAGGCCAGGTACTACCGTGTGATCGTATATGCCTGAGAGGATGGGTGAGAGTTTTTTCGTCAAACCGCCAGAAACACCTCTTTCTTGAGGCTTGAAGGACGTCGGATTTTCGGCTCTTCCTCGAGCGAAGTGAGCTTGTTGGCTTGCTGAGACGACGGCTAAGAGACGTATCGCACAAAGGCCTTGCTCACCCTCTTTGAATCAGGGTAGTGTAGTATGAAACGAGCAGTTTAGCTGAGCCATATCGAACGTAGGGTGACTGACAATGAACGATAAGAGCAGGTTTGACAAGTTCACAGATGAGGCCAGGACGGCCTTGAGTCTTGCTCAGGAAGAAGCGCAGTGCTTCCGACATGATTCCACCGGCACCGAACACCTCTTACAGGAGCTGATACGTGAGGGAGAAGGGGTCGCAAGCCTCGCATTATCCTGCTTCAACCTGGCCGAAAGAGCAAAGCGATGCTTTGCTCTTTCGGCCAGGTTGAAGCACACAACTTTCAGGAAGCTTTTGACGCGAAGTCGTTTGAATACGTCAAGCTAAGATCAATCTGCTTACCCTGCACAGCCTGGTTGGTCTGCTGCTCTGTGCTGAGCACGAACTGGGGACCTCCACCGGGCATTTTCCCATCCGGACTGAAGATAGGTAACTGATTTTTTAATGCAGTCACATAAAGATCTTTATTGCCAGCGTAGTAGTCAGCTGGCATCTTGGCTGCAATCTGATCCGCTGTATGCGTTTGCATCCACTTCAAGGTTTTGACATAGGCGTTCACCATCTTCTGGACGACATCTTTATGGCTATTGGCGTAATCATTTGTCATAAAGACACAGATGAAAGGGTAAGGGCCACCCAGAGCTGCCTGGGTCGACTCCGGAGTACGCAGATCGTACAGGACTTTACCCACGCCAGTGGATAAGAGACGTGAGATCGTAGGTTCCGTGGTCATGCCTGCATCAATTTTGCCCTGTTGCATTGCTGCAATGAACGTGTCACCTGCTCCCACAGGAATAAAATGTACCTGGTTTGCTGCAACCCCCCCATTGTGCAGCAGAATGGTCGTCAAGGTTTGCGTGCCTGAACCAAGTTCAGTAACCCCCAGATTCTTGCCTATGAGGTCTTTAGCTGTATGGATCTGCCCCGCCTCTTTTGCGGATACCATTTCAGCTTCGCCTGGTGCGATGCCCAACTGAACTACGCTCATCATTTTCTTTCCGAGCGCCTGCAACTCGATGGTGTGGTTGTATGACCCCGAGCCAGCGTCTACCTGACCCGCCAGCACTTCGTCCTCAGCAGACTGCCCGGATGCCTCGTCAATCAGCGTTACATTGAGACCTTCTTGAGTGAAGTATCCGAGGCGCTGGGTGAGCTCGTTCGGTAAATAGATTTGCTTGTTGAGCCCACCAACCATAATCTTTAGGGATATTGGTCCGCTTCCGCTGCTACTACTGCTGCTACTACCGCAGGCGCTCAGAACGAGCACGAAGATGATGCTACCTACCAACAAAAGCCGTCGATTCCATGAGTTCATATGTCTTCTCCTTTACTGTCTCGGATGGTCATCTGCGTGACCAGCTATTGTCGCCAGCCGATGCCGTTATGGAATACGGTATTTCAACTGGGATGACAACTTTCATCGTATGTTATGTCGCTGCTTTGCCCTACCCTCCTTTTGTAGATCATCTATATAGTCACGTCGCTGGTGGCATTAGGCCGCCATTTGATGAAGCGATTTTCCAGCGTTGTAATAAGTGCTTCTGTAGCTAAGGCAACCAACGCAAGAATAAACATGGCAGCAAAGACACCGTTAGCGTTGAAATTGGCTCCAGCATTTTGGATCATCAGACCTATGCCCTCTGTCGCACCGAGAAACTCACCTACCACCGCGCCGACCAATGCAAAGCTAAAGCTGGTATGCAAGCTGGCGAAGATCCACGACATTGCTGAAGGAATGATCACACTGGTGGAGAGCTGGCGCTGGCTCGCTCCAAGGATCTGTGCATTCGCTAGCATGTTACGGTCGACCTCGCGCACGCCCTGAAAGGCGTTGAAAAACACGATAAAGAAAACTAGCACGGCTGCAAGCGCAACTTTCGATTGGATACCCAAGCCCAACCCGATGACAAAAAGAGGTGCTAGCGTGACACGTGGAATCGAATTGCCCGCCTTAATGTAGGGACTAAACACATCAGAAAGAAACCGATTTCGTCCAAGTACCAGGCCGAAGATGACCCCGAGAACCACACCGATTATGAACCCCAGGACAGCCTCTTCCAATGTGACGGCGATTTGCTCCCAGAGGGGTCCCTGGGCTGTCCCATCTCTTACCCAAGTAACAATCTGATTCCAAATACCAGAGGGTTGCCCCCAAAAGAATGGGTCGATAATGCCAACACTCGTAGTGAACTGCCAACCACCGATGAACACGACCAGAAGCAGAACACGGAAAACATTGACCAAAATGCTTCGGCGACGTTTTTTCGATGCATACGAATCCACTTCCTGGCCTTGAGGAGTGATAACCTGCTCATTAGCCTCGTTGCTTAGTACGTTCATAGCTAATTAATACCTCATTCCGAAGGTCTTCCCAGATCTGATGATATAAATGGACGAAACGTGGTTCGAAACGGATTTCCGTTACGTTACGAGGGCGCGATAGATCAATAGTATAGATACCTTTAACAGTTCCAGGTCCCGCGGTTATGACGCACACTCTATCAGCAAGGGAGATTGCCTCCTCGAGGTCGTGAGTGACGAAAACAACAGAAGCTGAGGCAGCGGACCAAAGTTGAAGCAGTTCGTCTTCCATCATTGTCCGCGTCTGGACATCAAGGGCACTGAATGGCTCATCCATCAACAATATCTGTGGCCCATTGATAAAGGTTTGAGCTAACGCCATACGTTTGCGCATGCCACCTGAGAGTTGATGCGGATAACGGTCCTCAAAACCAGCAAGTCCGACGCGTTGGATCCAATCCCGAGCCTGTTCAAGCGCTTCGGCTTTTCGCTGACCACGATATAGTGGACCAGTGGAAACGTTACGCAGGACGTTCTTCCAGGGGAAGACGGCATCAGATTGGAATACATAGCCAATGCGTGGGTCAATACCCTGCACAGGTTTACCCATCACTTGCACTTCACCAACACTCGGTCTCTCAAGGCCTGAGATGAGTCCAAGGGTGGTGGATTTGCCACAACCGGTCGGCCCAACCACTGCAAAGAATTCACCGGGCGCGACACTGAGATTGAGGTCTCTTAGTGCTGTGTAAGCCTCACCTGTGGGAGTTCTGAACCGCTTGGTGACATTCCGTAACTCGATTGCGGAAATGCTCCCTGTCGATACGTTTTGTGTGATTGTTGATGAGTCTGTTGTCATAGCTAGAGGGTGGTTACCTCAACCCTTTCTCAAATGATCTTCTGACGTCACTTCGTGTATGTTTTTCGCAGCTTTACAAGCTTTCAAGTAATGTACTTGCAACATAGATTTATCAATTGCTCAAGACTGATGAACAATGCCATGTCCTATTGCTCAAAGTATAGTCTGTTGGACATAAACGGCGCGTAAACGTGACCTGCCCTGGCGTAAATAAGGTGTAAATATCTCGTACGATAGTGACACTGAGGGAGAAAAAGTGGTGCATGCTTCCGAGGGTACCATTTATTTTTGAGAAAGCCAAGTATTATTAGTGATACCTCTACCGCTCAAATTCGAACATAACATTGGCCACCGTTGCGATTGCCGCAGTCTCTGCGCGTAAGATACGAGTGCCCAGGGTAACAATCTGTACACCATGTCTTTGAGCTAGAGCAACTTCCTCGGCCATCAAACCACCTTCAGGGCCAATGAAGAGGACGATGGTGGTGAGCGTTTTTGAAGTAGGCGTTGACAGATTTGAAGTTGTTTCAGGAGTTTTTGACCGGGCGACCGCAAGGGTCGCCCCTACATTTCCATCGGGGTGGATAGGGGTGGTTAGAACATTATGTAGAGTGTGGGTGCGTTCTTCTTCCCAGGGCATGATGGCGAGAGCGTTGGGAGGGATGTTATTGAGGGCATCCAGGAGTGGACGGATAGGTAGGAGTTCTGGGAGTCGCGAGCGGCCAGATTGTTCTGCGGCTTCTTGAATGATACGCTGCCAGCGTTGGATTTTTGAGGACCCTGCGTCCTCCAGGCCTACCATTGAACGACGGCAGATGATGGGGGAGAAAACTGATACGCCTAGTTCGGTGCCTTTTTCGAGAATCCATTCGAAGCGTGTGGATTTGAGCAGTCCCTGGCAGAGAATAATACGTATGGTAGGTTCGCTTCTACCGGGTCGTCGCTCGAGCAAGTGAACTTCGACACTAGCTTTGTAGTTTTTGGCAACTGTTGCTAAGATTTCGTCACCGCTGTTATCAAGCAAGAGAAGTTGTTCACCAATATCCAGCCGTATTACATCCCGTATCTGGTGTGCAAGCTCTTTTGGGAGTGGGACATCGATATTGGTTGTTTTTAATAGTTCGGGGGGAACGAAGAAACGGTGCATGTTTTATTAGAGGCCACGATCAGTATTCTGATGAATTTGTGTATCTGGCGTTTCATGACAATCAAACTCGGCTTACAAAGTTTGTAGCAGTTGTATCACTTGTTGCAATTGTATCGCTTGTATAGGATGTTGTTGGTGAACTAGAGGTCAACAATCTCACCAAGAAAGGGACGCGGGCGACCATAAAGGCCCACCCAGCCCTACATCATCCTCCCTCGCCCCTACAGACTGGGCCTCAAAGGGTTCCCCACAGGCATCAATCTAAGCCATAAAGGCAGACAGAAAGGGACGCGGGCGACCATAAAGGCCCACCCAGCCCCACATCATCCTCCCTCGCCCCTACAGACTGAGATGACCTTTGCGGGAGGGCGATGCACAATCATTCATCAGGGCAGCCTTTACTCCTCTCTTATTTTTGCAGTATGAGAGTGACCCAGTCATCGATCATAACCTGGTCGATGATTTTCAAGCCTGTTGCCAGGAGGGGCTTTTCAGCTTCGTGACGGCGATCTGCTATGATGCCACTGGTGATTAAAATGCCGTCAGGAGCTAAGACCTGGGCGAGATTAGAGGCGATAGAGCCAATGACACGGGCTATGATATTTGCGAGTACGAGATCATACTGACCAGATAAGCAAAAAGCTTCGGTTTCATCGAGCACTCCTAAGACAACGTTCACACGATCACTCATGTGATTTATTTCGGCATTGGCAACCGCGCTTTCAACTGCTACGCTGCTGTTATCAATGCAGTGAACATTGGCAGCTCCGAGCTTGGCTGCTGCAAGAGCAAGAATACCAGAGCCAGTACCAACATCGAGGACATGCATATCGGGTCTCATGCGTTGTTCGATCTGCTCAAGGCACATGCGTGTCGTAGGATGCAGACCAGTGCCAAAAGCCATGCCAGGGTCTAATTCTAATACTACTTCGTTATTCTCGGGGAGATATTCGCGCCAAGATGGGCGAATGACAAGACGTTGGCCGATATGCGTGACGTGGTAGTAGTCCTTCCAGGCATTGGCCCAGTCTTCTTCATGGACGATACGGGTTTGCAAATCACCGACGTATTGCATTCCCAGGCTTGATAGATGCCATAAGCCCTCAGCAACTTGCTGGCGTGCTGCTTCCTCTTTACCATCGATGGGCAGATACGCATGCACTTTGACGGGTTGCCCAGCCAGTACGCGGTACTCTTGTCCTTCGTCGACGAGTTCGATTGGTTCTTCGATTGCTATCCCACCAGTAATATAGCGATTCAGGAGTTCGCTGACGGATTCTACAGCCTCGGGATGCGTTTGCACCGTTAGTTCTAGCCAATGCATGTTTGTGTTCTCTCTTTGACTCGCCGCCTGCGGCGGCGAAAAATAAAAAGAATTTTGTGGGAGTCCGCTATTGCATCCCCCAGATGCGCGGGCCCCACACCCCGGCAGGGGGCTCAGCCCCCTGCACCCCGATTAAAACACTGCGGGTTCCATGTATTCGCCAAAGACGGTGCGGAAGACGTCCATGATTTCACCAAGAGTGGCGTAGGTTTTGACGGCTTCAATGATGGCGGGCATGGTATTTTCTGTTCCCTCAGCGACCCGACGTAGGTTCTCCAATGAGCGTTTGACGGCTGTGTTATCTCGTTCACGGCGCACGCGGTTAAGCCGTTCGAGGTGTGCGCGTTCCCCCACGCGATCAATGTAGAGTGTAGGGACTTTGATATCTTCTTCGATGACATAGTCATTTACGCCAACGATCGTACGCCTGTGCTGGTCAATCTCCTGCTGGAAGCGATAGGCGGACTCAGCAATCTCACGCTGGAAGAAGCCGTTCTGAATACAGGCCAGCACGCCACCAAGTGCATCGATACGATTCAGGTAATCCATCGTTGCGCGTTCAGTTTCGTCAGTCAGGCTTTCGACAAAGTAAGAACCGCCCAAAGGGTCAACCGTGTTAACGACGCCACTCTCACTGGCAATGATTTGCTGAGTACGCAAAGCGATCAGCACAGCCTTTTCAGTCGGTAAAGCCAGAGCTTCATCCAGGGAATTGGTGTGCAAGGAATTTGTGCCACCCAGGACAGCGGCTAGAGCTTGAATGGCGGTACGGATGATGTTGTTATCGGGTTGTTGGGCAGTCAGAGAGACGCCCGCTGTTTGAGCATGACAACGCATGAGCCATGAACGTGGGTCTTTTGCACCGTAGCGTTCGCGCATCAGTTTGGCCCACAGGCGCCGACCGGCACGGAATTTAGCAATTTCTTCAAAGAAGTCATTATGTATATCGAAGAAGAAAGAGAGACGCGGCGCGAATTCATCAATCTTCAGACCACGCTTGAGAGCAGCATCGACGTATGCAAGACCATCAGCTATGGTGAAAGCCAGTTCCTGGACGGCGGTTGCCCCTGCCTCACGAATATGATAACCACTTATACTAATGGTATTCCAGCGCGGCATGTAACGTGTACCAAATTCTATTGTGTCCGTCACCAGGCGCATGGATGGCTCTGGCGGAAAGAGGAATTCTTTCTGTGCGCTGTATTCCTTGAGGATATCGTTTTGCAGCGTGCCACCCAACTTTTCCATGGGGAAGCCACTCTTCTCGGCATTGACGATATACATGGCCCAGATGACTGAAGCCGGGCTATTGATAGTCATCGAGGTCGTTATTTTGTCGAGGGGTAACCCAGCGAATAAGGTTTCCATGTCTGTCAGGGAAGAGATGGCAACGCCGCATTTGCCAAACTCACCGACCGCTAGTGGGTGATCAGTGTCATAGCCATAGAGAGTAGGCATATCGAAAGCAGTTGAAAGGCCAGTTTGTCCCTGTGTGAGGAGATATTTGAAACGGGAATTGGTATCCTCTGCTGTACCGAATCCAGCAAACATGCGCATTGTCCATGGCTTGGCACGGTACATGGTTGGCTGCACTCCACGAGTGAAAGGATATTCTCCAGGGAGACCCAGATCACGCGTGTAGTCGAGATTTTCATTATCCTGCGGTGTGTACACGCGATCGATAGGAACGCCGGAAGTGGTAATCAAGTTATCACGTTCCGGCATGCGCTTCTGAAACTGCTGCACTGTAGTCTCTTCCCAATGCATCCGCTGAAGTTTCAAACGTTCCAACTCCGCTTTGTCGAACAAGGTACCTTGTTCGATAACAGTTCGTTGATCTGATTCTGATGATTTTTGCTCGAGCATCTTGAACGACTCCTCCTCATTGAGGTCATGTTTGTAAAGTGAAATGGCTAAGTGTTCTACGTTGTCTTGTTAAAAGACGAGACATCAGTATATTCAAATCAGACATATGAGTATACAGACAAATGTATTCGGACAAAAGTATATTCAAGACATATGCGTGTTTCAAAGACGGGCGGGGCAAGCCCCGCCCCTACAATATACGAAATCAATTGCTTTTGGATTATTGTACCATATTGTAGAAAAGAGCCGAACAATCTCAGTTTTGCGAGAGATATGCTGACATCCTATTAGGGCGGACCTGACTTCCAGTCAGACCAGTTGGTGCTCGAGGGCGTAGCGGGTAGCTGCCGTGCGGGAGTCGACGCCTAGCTTGTTATAAATGGAGGTCAGGTGGGCGTTGACCGTGCGGGGGCTGATGACGAGATGTGCTGCCACCTGGACATCGGAGAGTCCCTGGGCCACCAGGCGCAACACCTCCACTTCTCGGGTGGTCAGTCCAGCGAGATAGGTACGTGATGGCTTCATATTAGTTATCGCAGCTTGTCCTGCCGAGGTCTGAGTGGACACCGCCGCTCGTCCTTGAGCGCCGAGGACTCGCTCGGGCGTCATGGTGCGTCCCTCGGCCCATGCGGTGGTAAAGACCTGCTCACCGAGTTGGTCGCGGGCAGCAGCCACAGAGCGCTCATAGTTCGCACGATAGACAGGTGCAATGGGAGTACCCATGGCATCACGCAGAGCCTCTGCAGCACCCCAGAGCCGTGCCGCCCAGACGAGATCTCCCTGTGACGCGAGCACACCCGCCAATCCTTCCAGGCCTCGCCTGATGTGCCACTTCGAATTCCCCGCCTTCGCTAGCGCCAGGCTCTCCTCGTACATTGCTCTTGCTGCCGCCTGGTCACCCTGGAACGCAATCACCTTTGCCAGGAAGGCGAGCGACTGAGCTGTATTGAGCCGATTTCCGATCTCCCTGGTGAGTACTACACCCTCCTCTGCTAACGAGTGTGCCGTGCTTGTATCTCCTTGACTGAGGGCTAACTCTCCCGACAGGATAAAAGAATCGGTAATACTTTCCTTGTCATCCAGTTCCTTCCGGAGGACAATACCTTCCTCAAGCAGCGATGGTATTGTGACAGAATCACTCTGAGAAACAAAGAGCATCCAGGCCAAACTGATAAGCGATACAGCAATGCCTCGTATATTTCCCAGTTCCCGGAAGAGGGCCAGACTTTCTTCGACCAGGGCACGTGCTCTGCTATACTCTCCCTGCTTGCTTACTAAACCCGCTAAGTAGTAGAGCGACCAGGCGATGTCCTGCTTGTTGCCCACCTCTCTGCGGAGCGCTAAGGCCTCCTCCTCCAGCGAACGTGCCGCTGCCAAATCACCCCTAAAAGCGGAGAGTCCCCCCAAATAATAGAGAGCGTAGGCGATGCCTCGTCTATCTCCCAGTTGCCGGTGCAGGGCCAGGCTCTCCTGGCTCAGTGCCTCTGCCCGATCATTGTCACCCTGGAAGTTAGCCATGGTCGTAGCAGCCCAGAGCCCCTTCGCTCGCACGGTTGTCTCGATTCCCTCGCTTCTTGCGAGCGCCTGCTCCAGGAAGGTCCGTCCCTCACTGTAATAACCACGTATCATCCAGAACGACCGCAGCGCTGCACCTAATAGCAAGGCTTTCTCGATGCTCTGCTTAGAAGCCCCCTGCCCTACGAACCACCGAAGTGCTGCCCGCAGGTTATCATGCTCTTGCTCCAACCGCTCCAACCACCTGATTTGCCCTGGGCCCCAGAGGTGCGGCTCAACTTCCTCCGCAAGCCACAGGTAGTAGTCAGCATGCGCCTGTTGAGTCGCCTCCCACTCGCCAGAGCTGCTCAGGCGCTCCAGCCCATACTCACGGATCGTCTCTAGCATCGTGAGGCGGAGTTCCTCTTCCTCCTGGGCCGTTTGCAGCAGCAGGTTCTTGTCGATGAGGGAAGCCACCCCGTCCAGCACCGATGGCATTGCGTCCCCAAGTGCAGCACAGACTGTCTCTACCGCCTCCAGCGTGCAGCCGCCGACGAAGACCGAGAGTCGCCTGAAAAGTTGCTGCTCGTAGGCATCTAACAACAGATAGCTCCACTCGATAGTATTGCGCAGCGTCTTCTGGCGCTCTGGCACATCTCGTGCCCCACTCGTCAATACAGCCAACCGTTGACCCAGCCGTGCCAGCAGCGCCTGCGGCGGGAGCACTTTGCTGCGGGCTGCCGCCAATTCTATCGCCAGTGGCAACCCATCCAGGCGAACACAGATCTCCGCGACGGCTGGAGCAGTAGCATTGGTCACCTGGAAGTCAGACCTGGCCGCCTGGGCTCGCTGGATAAACAGAGCAACAGCCTCATACTGCGACAGCGCGACGAGATCGGGCACGTGTTTGGGGTCGGGCAGCGTCAGTGGAGGCACGGCAAACTCTTGTTCGGCGCTGACATGCAACGCCATCCGACTTGTGACCAGGATCTTCAGCTTGGGGCAGGCAGCGAGGAGGTCTGCCACCTGTAAGGCTGCACGCACCACCTGCTCAAAGTTGTCCAAAAGGAGCAACACATACTTCTCGCGTAGAGACGCTTTCAGCAGCTCGAGGAGGGGTTGACCTGCTCTCTCTTTGACATCGAGCACTTGAGCAGTAGCAGGGATGACCAATTCGGAATCGCTCAGGGGAGCAAGGTTGACGAAGAAGACGCCATGAGCGAACCTGTCGCTCAGCTCGGCGGCCACCTGCAAGCCCAGCCGCGTTTTGCCCGTGCCGCCGGGTCCGGTCAGGGTGAGCAAGCGCACGTCCTCACGGCGCAGCAACGCTGCGATGGTAGCCACTTCTTGTTCTCGCCCGATGAGTGGTGTTGGCTGGATGGGCAGGTTGTTGGGGTGGCTCTCGAGGGTCTTGAGAGGGGGGAACTCGGCAGGCAGACTCGCCATGACAAGCTGGTACAGATGACTGGGACGTTGTAAGTCCTTGAGCCGGTGTTCTCCGAGATCGCACAGGCTTACATCCTCCGATAGGTCGTGCTCCACCAGGTCGCGCGTGGTCTGAGAAAGCAGCACCTGCCCACCGTGTGCGACACTCATGATGCGTGCGGCATGATGCACATCCAGTCCGACGTAGCCTTCAACAGCAAGTTGGGGTTCACCTGTGTGCAGGCCCATGCGCACCCGCACAATCAGGCCTTCTGGCCAGGCATGTGCGAAGAGGGCGCGTTGAATAACCACTGCCGCCGAGACGGCATCGGTGGCACGCGCAAAGGCCACCAGGAAGGCATCACCATGCGTATCGACCTCATGACCGCCAGAAGTGTGGAAGGCGGTATGTAAGAGCTGTCGGCACTCCTCCAACGCCACGGCATAGCGCTCCCTCACCTGTTGGAGCAGGCACGTGGAGCTCTCTATATCGGTGAAGAGGAGGGTGACGGTTCCAGCCGGTAGGTCATGCACACAGCACCTCCTGACAACGGATGCCCAACGCATCCCAGACATACCTGGACCACTGGTCTCGATGATAGCTTGATGGATTCTGAATCATTATACCTCATCGTTCGACAGAAGGAGGTGGAAGTGTTCCTCCTGCCGACGAATCCGATCTCTCCACACCTTTGATCGGTAGTACTAAGCCCTGATTAGATATAAGTCCCAATTGCTAGCCACATTGGTGCTAGCAATTGGGACTTATATTTTCAGCTTCCGTACCGTGCTCTTAAAGATTCACTACACTTCTACAGACATGGCCACAGCCCCACCACCACCCAGACACAGTGTAGCAAGACCTCTACCTCCACCACGGCGGCGCAGTTCGTAGATCAGGGTTGTCAAGACTCGAGAGCCGCTTGAGCCAATGGGGTGACCAAGCGCAATTGCTCCACCGTTGACGTTGACACGGGACCAATCCCAATCGAGTTCTTTGCCGTTTGCCAGGGTTTGTGCAGCAAATGCTTCGTTTACTTCGATCAGATCGAAATCGTTAATCTTGAGACCAGTACGCTCCAGGAGACGGTTGACTGCACGAGTAGGCGCCGCAAAGATGAAGCGGGGAGTGATAGCAGCTGAGGCATAGCCTGTAATGCGTGCCAGCACGTTCATTCCATTCGCTTTCGCAAATGCCTGGTCTACAACTACTGTTGCTGAGGCTCCATCACTCAAGCCTGGGGCATTTCCGGCAGTAACCGTGCCACCTTGCTGGAAGACGGGCATGAGCTTAGCAAGCGTATCCATTGAGGTATCACCACGAATAGGTTCGTCAGTGTCAACTACGACAACACCTTTCTTCTGTTTGACTTCGATGGGCACAATTTCGTCCTTGAAGCGCCCGGCAGCAGTAGCGGCAGCAGCCTTCTGATGGCTGAGGAATGAGTAATGATCTTGTTCATCACGGGTAACACCGAATTTTTCAGCGATGATTTCGGCTTCACTGCCCATGTGTATGTTTTCAAAGGCGCACCATAAACCATCATGCACAACAGCGTCGATAAGTTTACCATCGCCCATGCGGTAGCCTGTACGGGCTTTCGTTAACAGATACGGTGCATTGCTCATACTCTCCATCCCACCTGCCACGAATGCCTGAGAATCTCCAGCACGAATAGCTTGAGCAGCGAGCATAACGGCTTTGAGTCCTGAGCCGCAAACTTTATTGACGGTAAAGGCGGGAATATCGTCTGGAAGTTCAGCATGAATCGCGGCCTGACGGGCTGGCGCCTGGCCAACACCCGCGGAAACGACATTACCCATAATGATTTCATCGATGGAGTCAGGGGAGATACCTGAGCGAAGTACTACTTCTTTTATAACAATAGCACCGAGTTGGGGCGCTGTTAAACTAGCAAGGTTGCTAAGAAATTTGCCGGTCGGTGTACGTACTGCGCCGACGATCACAGGCGTATTTTCAGACATAGGTGTATTCTCCTTTGGTCAAGATAATACTCTTTAACTTTTGCATCTGGATATCGTAACATCTATCGATGGCCGATACATCGGCGGTGTGCGCGATACATCGGCACCTACGGAGGGCCGGATTATGTTGTTAATTTGCATCATTGTAGATGTGAGTAAGCGATAAAATGCGCTTATTTCATTGTATCTCGCACATGAGGGAAGGGCAAATTTGAACTTTTTTCGGCAATGTTTCAATGGATATGGCCTATCAGTGTATTTCTACCCAGAAGATATGACGTACCCAGATCTTCTCCTCTCATTAGAGCACAGTTACCGAACATCACGCAGGCTGTGCTATACTAGGGTGTAACCGTGAGCATGTCCGGTAACCGGATCGATGAGCAGCTGTTCGGCAGCAGAGAGGAGTCAGCCATGACTCCCACTGTCCAGGGCGAGACCCTGGTCTTTTGGCAGGACGGGCAGGAGCAGGTCCTGACCGTGGACACCGCGGCCTGGTTTGCCTGGTTGGAGACCGCCTCCACGTTCTCCTTCGTCAGTGAGACTGGCAGCTTCACCGCGCGCCGCGAGCAGGCAGGTCACAAGCGCGGGGGCTGGTACTGGAAAGCCTACCGCAAACAGCATGGCAAGCTCTCCTCTCGCTACCTGGGCAAGTCCGAGACCATCACGCTGGCGCGTCTCCAGACGGTGGCCCAGGCACTGGCTGATGCTCTCGTTGAGACCGCGCCTGACACAGATGCGGACGCTGCAGTCCCCTCGGCGCAAGCTGTATCCCAGGTGCTGCGGAGCGATGCACTCACCCCGCTGCTAGCAACCAAGCTCCATCGACCCCTGCCACGCGCGCAACTCGTGCGCCGCCCCCAGCTGGCTGAACGACTCACGCAAGGAGTAATGGGTCCGCTCACGCTCGTCTCGGCACCCGCGGGCTTTGGTAAAACGACCCTGCTCGCTCAGTGGTTCGCCGAAAGCGGCATGCCTGTCGCCTGGCTATCACTCGAACCGGGGGACAACGAGCCGGTGCGCTTCCTCTCGTATCTCATTGCAGCCTTACAGACACTTGACCCACATCTCGGGGCTGTGGCATTGACCCTGCTGCAGATGCCACAACCTGCTGCAGCAGAGACTGTGCTCACGCTGCTCACCAACGACGTGGGAAGTCATGGGCGTGACGGAGGAGATTTCGTCCTCGTCCTTGACGACTACCACGTGCTTGATGCCAAACCGGTTGACCAGGCCCTCACATATCTCGTCGATCATCTGCCACCACAGATGCACCTGGTCATCGCCACCCGTGAGGATCCACCGCTGCCCCTGGCCCGATTACGCGTCGGGGGCCACTTGACCGAAGTGCGCGCCGGTGATTTGCGTTTTACCCCCTCCGAAGCCGCTGAATTTCTCAACCAGGGAATGGGCCTCAACCTATCAGCGGAAGACATCGTCGCACTGGAAACGCGTACCGAAGGCTGGATTGCCGGCCTGCACTTAGCCGCGCTTTCATTGCAGGGACAGCAAGACGCCACCGGCTTCATCAAATCTTTTACAGGTAGCCACCATTTCGTGCTGGATTATCTGGTTGAAGAAGTCTTACAGCAGCAGTCCGAAAGCGTCCAGACTTTTTTGCTACGCACGTCTCTCCTCGACCGTCTGTGCGGCTCGCTGTGTGATGCCGTTCTGCTGAACCCCTCTGTTTCCGGGCAAGAAACCCTCGAGTATCTCGAACACGCCAACCTGTTCCTCGTCCCCCTGGACAACGAGCGGCGGTGGTACCGCTATCACCAGCTCTTCGCGGAGTTGCTGCGACAGCGACTGCATCAGAGAAGCGCCTCGTCTACAGGAGATGAGGTGGGGGATGTGACCGAATTGCACATCCGTGCCAGCGTCTGGTATGAAGACCATGGATTGGAGATTGAAGCGTTTCATCACGCGGCTAACGCCAATGATGTTGCGCGCGCCGAGCGCCTGATTGAAGGCGAGGGGATGCCCCTGCACTTTCGTGGCGCGGTGGCTCCGGTACTCAACTGGCTGGAGTCGCTGCCCAGGACGGCATTGGATGCCAGGCCATCGTTGTGGGTGACCTATGCCTCGACGCTACTTTTTTCCGGCAAAAATACCGCCGTCGAACAGAAACTGCAAGCGGCTGAAGCCGCCCTGCAAGACACCGAGCCAGACGACAGGACCCAAGACCTGGTCGGACGTATTGCCTCCATGCGGGCTACGTTGGCTGTCATTCAGCATGATGTAGAAACCATCATTACCCAGTCGCGCCGCGCCCTGGAGTATCTGCACCCCGACAACCTGCCCGTCCGAACGGCCACTACCTGGACGCTGGGATATGCCTATCAGCTCCAGGGAGACCGTGCCGCGGCCAGCCAGGCCTATACCGAAGTTATATCTATCGGTAAGTCGTTTGGGGATTCCATCTACACCCTGGCGGCTACAATCAATTTGGGCCAGATACAGGAAGCAGACAACCAGCTGTATCTGGCGGCCGAGAGCTACCGGCGCAGCCTGCAATTGGCAGGTGATCCGCCGCAGCGGATGGCTTGCGAAGCGCATCTTGGCCTGGCCCGTATATACTACCAATGGAACGACCTGGATGCTGCCGAACAGCATGGACAACAGAGTGCCCAACTGGCGCGGCAGATAATCGTCGACACCTTCGCTGCGTATGGGGTGTTTGTCGCCCGCCTGAAACTTGCCCAGGGAGATGTGTCCGGCGCGGCCGCTGTTTTGGATGAGGCCGAAGCGTACGTGCGCCGGCATAGCTTCGTGTTTCGGATGCCTGATGTTGCTGCCGCACAGGTGCTGACGTTGCTTCACCAGGGCCATCTGGCGGCGGCCGCTCACCTGGCACAGACGCACGAACTCCCTCTCAGCCAGGCCCGGGTCCACCTGGCTCAGGGAGACCCGTCCGCAGCCCTGGCAGTGCTTTTGCCATGGCGTCGGCAAGTGGAGGCCAGGGGGTGGCAGGATGAACGGCTCAAGGTGCTAGTGCTCCAGGCGGTCGCTCTCCATCTGCATGGCGACAAGGACCAGGCGGTGCACCTGCTCGTTGACGCGCTGACATTGGCAAAGCCGGGTGGATTCATCCGTCTCTTTGTCGACGAAGGTCCCCCGATGGCGCACCTCCTGGCCGAAGCAGCGGCTAGTGGGATGATGCCGGACTATACAGGGAAATTGCTGGCGGTATTGGAAGCTGATGCGCAGAAGCGCGAAAACACAACTTCTCTGCCCCCACCTGCCCAGCCCCTGATTGATCCATTGAGCCGACGCGAGTTAGAAGTCCTGCACCTCATGGCTCAAGGCCTCTCGAATCAGGAGATGTGCGAGCGGCTGTTCCTCGCCCTGGACACGGTGAAAGGACACAATCGGAACATCTTTGGCAAACTCCAGGTCCAACGGCGCACCGAAGCGGTCGCACGTGCTCGCGAGTTGGGTCTGTTGTAGCCTACATGTCAGTGTGCCCGCACACGTGGGTATCCGCGAACTGCCCGCAAGAGATCCATCAAGCTCGCAGCTTGAGCACTGCTCCTCACTCACTACCCCCCACAAAACAACACCCCAAACACCACTTTCGTGTCTGGGCGTGCATACCGGAATGCGGCTATACTCCTTGTAGATCGAGCACGTGGTACAGACGGAGATGCCCGACTACAAGAGGGAAAGGGTCATGTCAAACGAAATCAACTCAGGAAGTGATCCAGGTCAACCACTGGTCTATCAGATCAGAATCCAGGGACAACTGGGCCGCGAGTGGACAGACTGGTTTGGGGGCCTGACCATTACGCTGGAAGACAACGGCGAGACGCTTCTAACTGGCCTGGTGGTCGATCAGGCCGCGCTGCATGGCGTGCTCAGAAAAGTGCGCGATGTAGGAATGCCATTGCTCTCGGTCAGTCGCGTTGAACCCGGCCAGGCAGAGGCTTCAGATGTCAAACAGTAAAATAGCGCTTCTAACATAAGGAGAAGTACACACATGAATTCACTGAAAATGAATATGACTACAATCAACCAAGGAGGGAAGGATACACACATGAAAGCGATTGTCTACACACACTACGGATCACCCGATGTACTTGAACTAAAAGAGGTCGAAAAACCTACTCACCAGGACGATGAAGTACTGGTAAAAGTTCATGCGGCTTCCGTAAATGCGGGTGACTGGGCCCATTTATTGAGAGGGAAACCGTTCTTGATGCGCCTCATGGGCTTTGGGCTTCTTAAACCAAAACACCAGATACTCGGATCTGACATTGCGGGGCGGGTCGAAGCAGTTGGCCGCAACGTAAAGCAGTTACAGCCAGGTGATGAGGTATTCGGAAACACAGCCGAGTATGGTTTTGGCGGTTTTGCCGAGTATGTATCTGTTCCTGAAGAAGCATTGGTGTTGAAACCGGCCAATATATCGTTTGAGGAAGCAGCAGCCGTACCTCAAGCGGCTCTCACCGCCCTGCAGGGCCTGCGCGATAAAGGACAGATTCAGAAAGGGCAAAAGGTTTTGATTCATGGTGCGGGTGGTGGTGTGGGGACCTTTGCGGTGCAGATTGCCAAATCATTCGGGGCTGAAGTCACCGCCGTATGCAGCACGAGGAATCTGGACATAGTGAGCTCGATTGGTGCTGACCAGGTCATTGATTACACGCAAGAAGATTTCACCCACAATGGGCAGCGTTATGACCTGATTCTTGCTGTAAACGGATATCATTCGATTTCAGATTATAAGCGTGCATTACATCCCGAGGGAGTGTATGTCATGACCGGAGGTTCAAATGCTCAAATGTTCCAAGCCATGCTCCTGGGGCCAGTGATTTCTAGGACTGGGAGACAGAAAATGGGTAACTCGGCTCATAAACCCAACCAAAAGGATTTAATTTTTATGAAAGAGCTTCTTGAAGCCAGTAAGGTGAAACCCGTTATCGATAGACGTTACCCGTTAGGTGAGACTGCTGAGGCTATCCGATATCTGGAAGAAGGACACGCCAAAGGAAAAGTCGTCATCACAGTGGAACAGAACAACAAAACCTCACTGTAAATCCCAACTCGTCTGAAAATACGAAGTTTTATTGCGATGGCTCAAGAAGACATTGCAGTAGAATTTGAAGAAGGAGAAAACTGATGACACAAACGAAAACACATACCAACGAGAAGGAGACAAAGATGACCACCTCACCCATAAGCATGCAACAACGACCAATGGAGGAAGACATGAACCCGAACAGAAGAACTGCGGTGCTCGTGGGAGCGCTGTTTCTCATTTCGACCGCGACATTCATCATCAGCAATGCGCTGATCACAGGGCTCCTGGACATCCCCAACTTCCTGGCCGCTGTCGCCGACCATTCGCAGCTCATGATCGCGGCGACGCTGATTGGGCTCATCGAAGGGATCGCCACCGTCGGAATCGCGGTCGCGCTGTATCCGATCCTGAAATGGCAGCATCCGGCGCTCGCTCTTGGCTACGCGAGCATGAGGATTGCGGAACTCGCCGTGGCTGCCGTCGGTTTTGGTCTAGGTGGGCTCTTGCTGGTGAGCCTGAGTGCCACGGACGCACACGGGGCGACGAGTGAAACGCTCGGCACCCTTCTCGTCGCGCTGCGCCCCTGGACACTGATGCTCGTCTACCTCTACACCGCCATCGGCGGCTTGATGCTTAGCTACATGCTGCTCAGAACCAGGCTCGTTCCCCGAGGGCTGTCGGTGCTCGGTCTCATCGGCTACGCGGCATTGCTGCTTGCAGCGGTGCTGGACATGCTGGGTCTCATCGACCTGGTGGCTGGCCCGGGACTGGTCTGGCTCATTCCCGGAGGCCTGTTCGAACTCCTTCTACCGATCTGGCTCTTCGCGAGGGGATTCAACTTGACCGCCAGTGACAGAATGCGCGTCGTGCGCGTTAGCGGCTAAGCCCGGAATGCAAGGCCCGCGTCAATGACCGTATATGAAAGGATCGCATCATGCCAACAGTGAATAGCAGTATGCAAGGGAAGATCTGCATGGTGACCGGTGCCAATTCAGGTATCGGGAAGGCAACCGCGCTGGAGTTGGCACAGTTGGGTGCAACCGTCGTGATGGTCTGCCGGGACCGTGCCAGAGGCGAGGAAGCCAGGAGCGAGATTACCACGAAAAGCAGGAATAACGCTGTTGATCTCCTGCTGGCAGACCTGTCATCGCAACAGTCCATACGACAACTCGTCGAGAACTTTCAGCACCACTATACGCACCTGCATGTGCTGATCAATAATGCGGGAGCGGGAGCGGCTTTCACTGGGCGGCGAGAAACCGTGGATGGATTGGAGATGACGTTCGCCGTGAACTATCTGGCACCTTTCCTGCTGACAAATTTGCTGCTCGATGTGCTCAAAGCCAGCGCACCAGCACGGATTGTCAATGTCAGTTCTAATTCGCATGAAGCGGGCTATATTAAGCTGGATGATTTGCAGGCGGAACACTACAAGTCCATGCGTGCCTACGGGCAATCGAAGCTTGCTGTTGTGCTGTTCACCTATGAGCTGGCACGCAGGCTGCAGGGAACAGGGGTGACTGCCAACTGCCTGCATCCTGGCTTCGTGGCGACGAATTTCGGGCAGAGGGATGTAGGGCCCGCCGTTCGCCTTCTAGTGAAGTTGATCGGGAGCTTTGGTGCGAGCCCGCAAGAGGGGGCGAAAACATCGATCTACCTGGCCTCCTCACCCGAGGTGGAAGGCGTCACCGGCACATACTTTGTGAAGAGCATTCCCAAGCGTTCAGCTGCAATCTCCTATGATGAGTCGCTCCAGCGACAATTGTGGCAGCAGAGCGCAAAGCTGGTGAACGTGTAGGTTCACCAGCTTTGCGCTCTTATTTCGGAAGCAAGGTAAGTAAATATTGAATGAATTTATGGTTTTGCTGGAAGTGTGCCCATCTGGAATCCAGAGGGGATGCTCATATCCCACATAGAGGTAGGGATCTCAGAGGCAGGCATTAGCTTGAGAGAGTCATACATTGGTTTAGCCATATCGGAATTAGAGGAACCTTGAAGCACATTGACTGGCATGTAGTTCATATCGAGCAACATCACAAGTCCATCTTTACAATGAATGCGATAGACTTCCTGACCCCTAAAGCTTTCTTTATCGAGATAGACCGACGATTTGGTTTGCAATTCACTACGTAATACTGCTAGATCAAAGACCGAGTCGTCAACTGCCCATGCATCAGCATTCCATTGGGCGACGTGATGAAGCATATCCATGCCGAGCATTGCCTGTTCGTCGCCAACAACAACTACATCCACCTGACCATCGGCCATTGTCTCAACATGCATATTGTTTGTACCCAGGTCGTGATAACTTTCCACGTGATAAACCATACCATTCGCACCGGTTCTGGTTTCGCTATGGTACAGGACATAATTACTCCAGCTAAGATTAGCTGGTAGTTCAAAGGTATTTGCTCTGCTGGGGGCAAATGCAATGAAGTGCGTAGCAGTCAAGAACATAAAAAGTAGTATCGCTGCAATCGCAACCACTGCCTGACTGATGATCTTGATAGAACGACCACGAAATGGTGCAAGTTTCACCGATTTGCGAGTTCGCATACCATGCTGGTCAAATTGTAAGGCCATGATAGCGGCATCAACGCGGCGAGAAGGAGATGTCGCATCGAGACCCCCGACCAGGTGCGTCGCGCCGTTCATAAAGTGAAACTCTTCGCTACAGGTAGAGCATTTCTCTATATGTTTGAAAAGCAGGGTAACCTGTTCGGGAGATAGGTCATCAAGAACAGCCAGATATAACTGTACAGTATTGCAAACCTGTGGGCCAGATTCTCCCTCCTTCGGTAGCGGCGGCAAATGAGTGCTATTCATCTTTATGGCTCCTCTTTGCAGCTTCGTTTCCACTAAGACGTTGATATTGTTCTGCAAACAAACGTTTGGCCCGTGAGATACGTGTTGCGGCTGCATTAGGTGAAATACCGACGATTTTTCCTATTTCCTGATAAGGCACACCTTGAGCCGCGCTTAATACAAGCACAATCGCGTAGTCCGCAGGCATATTGGCTAGAGCAAGCCGAATATGTTCCCGCTCAGCAATCTCGGGGATGCCGCCATTATCTGGGGGCAAATAGGAAATTTCTTCATCGCCATTGAGTTGCTCACCAGTATGGTTACGTCGCACGAGCGGCCACCAGGAGATACGCTTGCGCCTGCGAAGTTGATCGATACACAAATTTGTGGCGATTCGGTAGAGCCAGGAGGAAAGGTTATCCCGATCATATAAATCATTCCAGGCAACATAAGCACGCGTAAATACTTCTTGCGTTAGATCATCCGCGTCTTCATGACTACCAAGCAAACGATAAATATACGAGTGAACCGGTCTTTTGAATTTCTCATAGAGCATGCCGAAATCCAGTACATGAACATCACTGGTATATAGTGCAGGATTTACGTCCGAAGAATCTGTCGATTTATTCACCGTCATGCTGGTATGCGCTCTTTCCCGGCTTTGGGACGTTCGTTTTCCTCTTGAGGCACTAGCAGCAGAACCATTATCGTTTGCTGAACGTGAAGATATCTCGTTATTTATATTTGCCCCAGGCCATGCTTGTAGTATACCAGGAATAGCGATTGAATAAAACATACTATTCTCCATAACAGGGCATTTCTAAAGTTCCTAACCACCCCTCCACACCCCGGAAAATGGGGTGTGGACTTCAGAGATGCAGGGGACTTCGTCTCCTGCATCTCTGAAGTCCACACTTTAGTGAGTGTCATACTCTACCACGATGAAAAGCGCGTGGTTTTACAAGACAAAAGTCCTAGCTTTGTTTGAAGACGAGATGACATATGCAAGCAACTTCTAGTCGATAAGCTCAGAAGTGTGGAAAGGCGCAACAATCAACATTACAATCGTTTAATTGTGATATTGCGAAGAAAATAAATATTGAGACGACTCCAAAGAACTTTGGAGTCGTCATTACAAATCATTTGTATGTTGTAGGGAGAACAAAGTATGTCCACTGGGCGAATTCATGTAGGGGGGAAGAAGCCCCACATTTCGTGGGGGAAACATCCACTAGCACTCGTTCCACTGTTATTTTTGCTTATTTGGGGAATAGTATTCACGTTACATTTCTCACCGTTGAGTCACATCATCAATGTACGAGCAAATGGCCTGACACAATTGAAGGATCATGTTCCTGGCTTGATTAAAAAAAGTACTGTGCTTGGTCCGACCGATCCAAATACACCAGTCAAACTGCTTATAGGCCTGCATCCAAGGAACGAAGCTAACCTGAAAAGTTATGTCGATACACTCTCGCGATCCCACTCTACAACCGGGCATCGCTATTTGACTCCCACACAGGTTGCAGCAGCCTTCGCTCCACTCTCGAGCAGCCAGTCAGCGATCATAACCTATATGCAACAGGCTGGATTCAGTGAAAGCGAGACGTACAGGCATCACCTGCTCATCGGCTTCACTGGGACGATTGGGGAAGCGGAGAATGCTTTTTATGTACACATAAACAATTATCGTGCACCAGGAGGGCGCGAGTTCTATGCACCTGCAAGTGATCCAAGTGTGCCAATTGCACTCGCTTCATTCATTCTAAGTGTTACAGGGCTTGATAACGCACGCATATACACGCATCCACCAATTGTAGCAACACACCATGCCAGCACAAGCAACATTACTTCAAATAGCAACAATTGTATGGCTGCTCAATCTGGGCCACCATATAGCTACTACATCCCTAATCAGATTGCAACGGCATATAATTTGACTGGCCTCTACAACGCCGGTTTCCGTGGTGAAGGACAAACAGTTGCCCTCTACGAGCTGGATAATTATGTACCATCTGACATTAGTACCTATACGAAATGCTATGGCGGTTCATCTGTACCTATAAATCGCATCGCAGTAAATGGTGGAGCGCCTACTGCTCCAGGTCAGGGAACCATCGAGGTTGAACTGGATATGGAGTTGGTATTGAGCACTGCTCCACACCTGGCTGCGCTACATATCTACGAGGCAGCGAATGATAGCCTAGATGCATTGGCAGAATGGAGCAGGATTGTCAGCGACGCAGTACCAATTGTCAGTACGAGTTGGGGAAGCTGCGAATCAAACTCTTTTGCTCAGGCGCTGTATAACCAGGAGAATATCTTGTTCATGATTGCTGCGGCACAAGGGCAAAGCATTTTTGCAGCGTCAGGAGATCTTGGCAGTAACGATTGCGGAAATACAATGCCTACCACACCGAGCGTTGATGACCCGGCATCTCAACCGTACGTTACGGGGGTAGGAGGTACAAAGCTGACGAATACGGCCGGAAATGCGTATGGATCTGAGACAACGTGGAATAACGGAAAAGGGAATGCGAGCGGTGGAGGCATAAGTAGCATCTGGAACATGCCTGCATGGCAAGCGGGTCCTGGTGTAATGAGCGCAGCCTCTTCTGGCAATCCATGCGGAGCAAGCGCCGGAAATTATTGCCGCGAGGTACCTGATGTCGCGCTGAACGCTGATCCTGCTACTGGTTATGAAATATTCTGCACAGCAGTAGCCTCAAGAAGTAATGGGCCATGCAACCCAAATATGGCCTGGATTACCGTTGGCGGAACATCAGCAGGCGCGCCGATGTGGGCAGGGATGATCGCTCTGGCAAATGAAAAGTCACTCCACGATGGAAATTTCAATCTGGGTTTCCTCAATCCACTTCTCTATCAGATCGGGCAGAATAATTCCTCGACATCGTACAGCAACGATTTCCATGACGTGCAGCAAGGCAACAATTATACGTCAGGTGATGGAAACAATGAATATCAGGCAACACCGAATTACGATATGGTGACTGGGCTGGGAAGTTACAACGCCTTCCCACTGGCAACAGATCTGGAACTGCTCGCGAAAAACCAGACGAACGGACGCTTATCGCCTGCAAGCAACACCTGGTACTTTGCAGAGGGAAGCGTCGGGGGCAGCTTTAGTGAGTTCATCACACTTCTCAATCCCAGTCCAACTCAGGCAGCAACAGTAAGTATTACCTATCTCTTTCAGAACAAGCCAGCAGTGACGGTCCAACATGGTGTGAATCCGAGTACACGTTACACTGTCAGCGCCGGTGCAGATCTGAACGTACCTGGCAATTCGCCACAGCAAGCCATTTCCGCGATTGTGCGATCATCACCAGTACCTGTCGTAGCAGAGCGTCCCATGTATTTCACTTTCCATGCGATCAGGAGCGGCACGGACGTGATGGGCGCGACCAATGCAAACAACACATCGTTTTACTTTGCCGAGGGTGATTCTCGTCAAGCAGGATCGATGAGCTACAGCACTTTTGTGAGCATACTCAATCCCAGCGCTACAAACACAGCTCATGTGCAGATCACCTACTACAGTCACGGCAGTGCAGTAGAGACTGACACAGTCGTCGTTGGCCCATTACAACGTGGCACTGGCATTTCAAAACTGCACCAACAGTTTGCGATCAAGGTCACTTCGGATATTGGGATAGTTGTTGAGCGACCGATGTACTTCAACGATACTATTGCAACTGCAGGCGGCTGGACAAGCGGTGCAGCTTCAGCAGTAGGAGCTACATCGCTCGGTTCCAATAGTGGAAGTGACTGGCTGTTCGCTGAAGGGTTTACAGGGAATGGGCATAGTTTCCAGGAGTACCTGGTGTTGGCAAACTTCACAACGACGAATGCAACGGTGAATGTAAAACTGGAATATACCAATGGGACAGTCCAAACTGTGCCTGTCGCAGTGCCACAACAAAGCCAGTACTACTTCGATGTGAACAATGCCTACAATCATCCTATCAGTGGTTGCGGTTGCACACCAACAAGCTCTGTCTCAGCCGAAGTATATTCGAGTACGCCTTCAATTGTGGCAGAGCGATTGATGTATTTCCACTACGGGTCTTCACTGATCTCCGGGGGTACAGATGTAGTTGGCGAAGCAGGACCCTCCAGCCATGCAGTGTATACGTTTGCCGAGGGATATACCTTTGGCAGCTTTAGCGAGTTTCTCACACTTCAAAATCCAAACAGTACAGTCGAATCGGTAGCGATTACGTTATTTGCGGATAACACGATACTCCAGGAGATGCTGCAATTACAGCCACATAGTCGCTCAACCGTAAGCATAAACAACATGATTGTACCCCTGGCACTGGCTTATCCCACGTCGCCAATATATCAAGCATATGAAGTGTCAATGGATATCCAGGCATTTAGCACGAGTGGAGGCGCTCCGGCTACAGTGGTAGCTGAACGGCCGCTCTACTTCAATTACGAGGGGGATCCCGGCGGAACGGATGTGTTGGGGTATACAGGAGGGTGATAGTTTATGCAGATTAACTTTTTCATCAGGTTATTGGAACATCCATCGAGGCCGATAATGTGGATGAACACAATAAGCGGGATAGTGTGAAGGGCCACGGAGGGCCGATACATCGGCGGTGGGCGCGATAAATCGGCCCCTACGGAGTCTGGGGTATTTTGTTAAAAGTCATTAAAGGGGTTAGGCAATGTCTATGGAAGTTTGTTCATCAGCCATGCTTTGCATTACTCCAAACCGGCATCGCGCGCGCGAATGATGGCCTGAGCGCGGTCGGCCACCTGTAACTTACTAAAGATGTTGGAGACGTAGTTGTTGACGGTCTTCACACTCAATGCCAGGTGCTTCGCAATGTCGTGGTTCGTCGAGCCACGCGCGATCAACTGCAAGATCTCACGCTCACGCTCGGTGAGCGTTGGGAAGATCTCCTTTGACACGCCGGGGTGTTGGGCTGCAAAGAAGTCCATCAGCCGGGTAGCGATGGCCGGACTGAAGATGGCCTCGCCACTGCCCACGGCCCGGATCGCTCGTACTATCTCCTCTTCTTTTGCGTCCTTGAGGATATAGCCACGTGCCCCAGCGCGCAGCGCGGTAAACACGGACGCATCGTCCTCAAAGAGTGTGACCACGAGGATGCGGATGTGCGGGCTGGTCTGCAGAATTTGCCGTGTTGCTTCAATGCCATTGATCCCTGGCATCTGCAGATCCATCAGAATCACATCTGGTTGCAGCATGGCCGCCAGTTCAATCACCTCCTGGCCAGTGGTTGCCTCCCCAACCACCTCCATATCCGCTGTCGCATTCAGCAATGTACGCATGCCTTTGCGGAAGAGCGGATGATCGTCTGCGATCAGAATGCGGAGGGAATCCATCAGCTTACTCCTTCGGTAAGGGAAGATGCACCAGGATGCGCGTGCCAAGGCCTGGCTCTGACTCAACCAGGCAGGACCCACCTGCCTCTGCTGCTCGTTCGCGCATGGAGAGCAGTCCTACACCAGCACAGGATTCTGCAGGGAAGCCCACACCATCATCGCTGATCTCCAGCTGGAATGCATCGGGTATGGCGAGACGGACCGTACAGGTGCGAGCATGTGCATGGCGAGCCACATTGGTCAACGCTTCCTGGACGATGCGATAGGCGGCTACCTCCACTGCTGCTGGCAAAGCGGGCAGGTGCTCAGGTGCTTCGACCGCCACGCGCAGACACCCATCAGACTCACTCTGCGTCCCCGGCAGATCATACTGTGCGGCATACTGCCGGATCGCTCCGACGAGCCCCAGTTCATCCAGCGTCGGTGGACGCAGGGCATAGACCAGCCGACGGATATCGGCGATGGCTGAGCGAATCTCTGTCTGTAACTCGACAAGCTCGGCATCGGCAGCAGGAAGGTCCTGCTGCATCAGCAGTCGAATCGCGCCGGCTTGCAGATGCAGGGCGGCCAACGTTGCGCCAAGCCCATCATGCAGATCGCGGCGCAGGCGACGGCGTTCCTCTTCACGTGTGCTGACCAGGCGCTCACGCGAGCGCTGCAGGTCGGTGGTGAGACGCACTGCCTGGGCCGCGACGCCAGCTTGATGGGCGATATCTTCGAGTAACCTGCGGTCCGCGGCAGTGAAAGCCTCTCCCGGGGCACGTGGAGAGAGCCTCAACTGCCCAATCGTCTCGGTGTGATAGACGAGCGGCAGGATGAACGGAGTGTCCTGGGAAAGCCCGTATGAAGCGGCGGGAATGAACTCATCGCCTTGTTTCAAGCCAATGGCGGCGTAAGGTAACTTGAGCGCTCTCGCTGTGGTCTCCACGATCGTGGGGAGTATCGCCTCTGGCACCAGCGTTGCCTCCAGGCGGCTCGCCAGGCGTGAGAGCACAGCATACGGATCATCACGCTCGCCGTACATCAGGTGATTGACGCCACGCTGCAGGCGAGTTCGGAGTGGTTGAAAGAGGACCGCGACCAGGCCAGTGGCAAGTAACGCAATGGGGAAATCCCCAAACGTATGCAACAGTGTACCCAGAATGCTCACCACCAGGACATACACTCCGACGACGATCGCCGTGAGGGTCCCATAGACCAACGTGCGATTGATGAGCACATCGATGTCCCACAGCCGAGAGCGCAGCATGGCGAACCCAAACGAGAGCGGGAGGAAGAGCGGCAGGAAAGGGAAAACCACATTGTGAGCCAACAGATAGAGTGAACTGCGCGAAGCTAACACTGGGAAAATCAGATACGGCACCGTCACGAGCACATCGACAGTGACCATCACAGCGATGCCGTAGACCACCCATTTGGTCTGTTGGCGCTGCAGGGGGCTGGACACCCGCCGGTAGCGGTAGAGTTGGATGAGTATAACCGTCGCCACCACGCCAAGTGACACGAGATAGGTCAGCCATTCTCCCAGTGTATTCGGCATAAGAGGCGCTACGAAAGCCGTAGGGACGAGCCCTGCGAGAAAGAGGACTGGAGTCCAACGCATCCAATGAGGCACGAACTGCCCACTGGGAAACAGGAGGAAGACGAGCACAAGCAAGCTGAGAGCGAGGAAGGCCAGGCATTCGTTCGGCACCCGCCAGGGGGAGAGACTGGCTGACACGGCATTCGTCGCGATGATCGGGCCAAACGTCACGAGCGTGAGCGCGACTAACAGCGCCATGCGGTCGTCGGATCTACGCAGGACGATCAACGTGCTGACCACCAGACACACTCCTACCGAGGCAAGCGTGAGCGCGACCGTGTACCCGGTGTAATCACCGAGTGACAGGCCCATCCCTTTGAGTGTCCCTGCTTGTTCAGGAGAGAGTTGCGTGTACCAACATGCTGACCCAGCACAGGGAGTTTGCAGTTGTGCTATGTATACTGGGAGGGAGGCTCCGAAGATCGTCAGGGTGAGGACGACCAGGGTAATCCAGAGACCTCGGGCGAGCCAGCGCCCGTGCAAGTGCGTATCGAGTGCTTGGGAACGCTTCCTGGTTGATCTGGGCGCATCTTGAACGCTCATCTGTATGATCCTTATGTGACGCTCTGCTTCTGTTGACTTCCATTATATGCCAGGTTCTCTTTTTCCGTCTATTGTTCCAGAGGTAGTGCAGACATTTGGAGAGAAGACTTCCCCCGTGAGCGGACTTGGGCTGCCTTGACCGCTGTTCTAGCTGTCATGCTGAGCGAAGCCTGCGCATCTCTGTGCTCCTCGCGCCAGATCCTTCTCTTCGCTCAGCATGACATCCGGGGGCAGCAGTTACTCGTCGTCGCTAGAAAGGTGTGTATGCCCATGGTCTGCCCCTTGACAATTAAGACGGTATCTGATCCTCATATCCCTTTAAAGTACCGAATCTGGGGTGAGATCTCCACCCGGCCAATCTTGACTGCAAGGGGGCTAGTAGTCGGCCCAATTGATTGCGTGCCAGTATTCCTAAGCGTGTTTCAGGAACAAGTAAATGGGCGTACATCCCTAGCTTTCGTTGCTCTTGCTTGACAACCGGTCTGAATTCATGTTCATATGCTTGAAATGCTCGCTGATGATCGCCTGCAGCCGCTTTCAATTCCCCGGCCAGAGTATACGCTCCTATCATAGCCAACGTCGAACCTTGCCCCGTCAGGAGCGCGGGGCAGTAGCCAGCATCTCCCACAAGGACGACACGTCCATGCGACCATCGATCCATGCGAATCTGGCTCACTGCATCAAAGTAAAAATCGTGAGCTACTTTCATGCGCTCAAGCAGCTCAGGGCACTCCCACCCCACTCCCGCAAACGCATCCAAAAGCAGTTGTTCTTGCTGCTGCACATCATGGTAATCGTAGGAAAATTTCGTGGGTTGTTTAAAAGCGAAATAGGCCATTGCTTTTTGAGGGTTGTTGGCACTTAAAACAGCGATGAGCTTTCCAGGCACATTATACAGCAAAGCTGAATGGTTCAGTCCCAGAAAGTTCTCTACGGTGAAGACTGCGGCATAATGGCCGCTATACCGCTCAAATTGAGCTTCGTCTCCAAAGGCCAGGTTGCGCACAACGGAATGTAATCCATCAGCGCCAATCACCAGATCGAAGCGCCGGGAACCTCCGTGCTCGAATGTCACCTCTACTCCGTCAGTCTCCTCCTTCATCGTGTGGATGGAGTTTCCAAAGAGATATTCAACATCGTCCTTCGTTTTCTCGTAGACCAGCTTTGTGAGGTCTTCCCGCATCACCTCAATTCCCTGGGGTGTCTGGCTAACGTAATGAGCGTCAATCGTGACCATCGGCTTATTGAATGTATTCACAAATGAGTACTCCCTCATTTTAGTATTCGCCTGCTGAATATGAGACAGGATCCCCATCTGCTGTGCGACAGCGAGAGCTGCATCCCGAACGTCAATCGCATACCCACCTTCTCGCAGTTTTGGCGCTCGTTCGATCACGGTCGGGTTGAAGCCATAGCGCTTGAGCCAATACGCCAAAGTCGGTCCTGCAATACTTGCTCCCGAAATGAGAATGTTTTTGTTGGTGATGGTCATCTTCATGGTGGAGCTCCTTTCGTACGGCTTGATACGCGCGTTGCGAACCAATCTGCAATCTTCACATGACCGTTCTTGTTCTCCTTAGGCACGACCTACGATGGTAAAGTGCCATCCTGCACCCTCACAAGAAGCTTCATCCAGACGAGGACTTGCATCGTCGAGGAGGGCCCAGTGAACCGGTACGGAATGTCATGATTACCACCACCTCCATGTTCAAGCTCGACTCTTCTCTTCTCCAGGGAACTGCAGCCATCGCAGCAAGATATTCAGCGAACTCAGTGGCGTAGATTTCCACTGCCAAGGAAGCGACGGATCTCCCTGGATAGCTACACGATAATACATGCTCTCCCTCCTTCTATCCTATCAATTCGTTTTCCCGAAGCGATGATTGTCCCTTTGTTCGCAACGCGCGTATGAGCCGCACGGCACGAGCGACAACTGATCTCCAGCATCTCCTGGATCCATCGTCTCCAGGCTTGTGGGAATTCGCTTTCCGGCCTTGCACCATGAAGGTGCTTCGTCTGCAAGAGCCAGCGCTGACACTTCTGCTGGAGGAGGTCGAGGCCGGGCAAACACGATGTCTGCCACTATTTTACCTGGGGGCAATTCCCAGGCGGTAGGGAATGCGTTCCCAATTTTTGGGAACATGCTTCCTGGGAAATGCGGAGTGTCCATGCCTGCCATTGTGCAAGCCCGCTTTGCCCTGAGTATGTGCTTTTAGCAGGAGGCGGTAGACCGCGGACCGATCTGGACTCCCGCCATCGTAGTAGGTACTCGAGGGCGTCCGCCCTTTGATCTATCAGGTTCGGGGGGTAGTAGCGGCTCGACTACTTCCCACAACTCATCGCTAGCACGTCTTCGATTGCTACATATTAGCTCGCTAAGCATCACTCTAGTAGACCCGTCCAGTCGTTGCAACGCTCCCATCGCCGGAACCCTCAATCCGCACGGCGAATCTGACAGAGGTAGGCGCGGTGCGGGACTGAGCCGCTGACCGGGTCGATTGCCTCATTGCCGATAATCAGGTTGAGGTTTGCTCCGTCCGGACCGAACGGGTCATAGCCGGGCATGCCAATGTCCGGGCATGCCTGCCACCAGCCATGCTGGCCGCAGACGACATGCGGCTCAAGGGTGTCATTCATCTTGGCACGCGCCCGCACGCTGCCTCCAGGTGTCTCAATGTGTACCCAGTCGCCGGGACTGATCCCGCGCTCGCTGGCAGCCGACGGGTGCAACTCGACCTCCGGATCGAGAGCCTGCCGCCGCAACCTCGGCAGCGCACGATGCTGGCTCTCACAAAAGAGGATGTGCTTGGCGCAGGTGAGGATCAGAGGGAAACGCTCGACCAGGTCCGGTCGCGATGACGGACTGATCAACGGCTCTTCATACTCAGGGAGGGGCGGATAGCCATGCTCCACCAAGGTCTGGGAATACAATTCGATCTTGCGTGTCGGCGTAGCGAAACCTCGGGGGATGCCGTCCTTCTGCTCAGCGAACTTGCGGTAGCGTGTCTGGAGAGGCACCCGTATCCCGCTGGGGTTCTCGCGCAGTGCCACGAGCGAAACGCCGGATGGATGGAGTCGAGAGCGGTAAGCGGCCTCGATGTCACCGTCCCAGAAGTGGGCACCCAGACCAAGGCGGCATGCCAGGTCGAAGACGATCTGGGTATCGGAACGGGCCTCACCACGAGGCTCGACCACCTGAGGCCGCAATTGCACCAGCGATTGGGCCTGGGCACTCCCCTCGAAGCCAATCTTGAGCGCCTCGCGCTCGAAGGCGCTGGCAACCGGGAGCACGATGTCGGCCAACTCGGCTGTTGGGTTCATGAACAGGTCGGCATGCACATAGAAGTCGAGCGCCGACAAGGCCTCGTGCCCCCGTCGGCTGTCAGCGTGGGCGATGAGTAGGTTGGCGCCGAACCCAACGAGTCCTCGCACCGGGTAAGGCCGCTGCTCCAGGATCGCCCGGTAGACCTCATCTGTGGTGACAAACTGCCAGCGGCCCTGGCGATTTGGGTGGAATTCGTTTGCATCTCGACGCCACTCCAGGCGTAGTAGGCGACCGGCCGCGCTTCCCAGAGCATCCGGGCCGCACCTTCTATCTGGTTGCGCTCAATGCCACAGATTGCCTCCACCCGCTCCGGGGCATACCGCCGGCAGAGGTCGGCCATGAGGTCGAATGCGGGTCGACACACGACCCTGCCCTGCAACGTCTCAATCGTGAATGTGCCGGCAAGGGTCGGCTCAGGATGGTCTCCTTCATAGCTGCCAGTGACCGGTTCATAGGTGATCGGATGGCCCATCGCCTCGCTCCAGGCCACATACCGGTGGGCGCTGCCCTGAGCATCAAGATCGCTCTGGGTCAGCAAACGGCCGCTATCCGTGCGCACCAGCAGTGGGCCGTTCGTCCAGTCACGGATGAAGTCGCGATCATACCAGCCGCGCTCGATCATGACATGGGCGATGCCCAGCGCCAGCGCGCCGTCGGTCCCCGGCCGAACCCGCAGCCAGAGATCCGCCCTGTTCGCGGGCCCTACGCGGCGCGGGTCGACCACAATCAAACGCGCTCCTCGTTTGAGCGCCGCCGTGGTGGCAACCGCGTGAGCGAGCCGGGCCACATTGGGGTTGTAGCCCCAGAACAGGATGCAGCCGGCATGCTCGAGATCAGGCATATAGTCACCGGGAACAGCAGCGCCGAAGGTATACTGCGTGGCCAGAAACCGCCCCCACCCGCACAGCTCCATCGCCGCGCACAGGTTCGGACTTCCGAACGCATTCATCAGGCGCTGAATCCAGATTACTGAATCGTCCGATGCTGACGTAGACGGGGAGACCACGCTGAACACGATGCTCTCCGGACCATGCTCTTGGGCGATCGTGCGCAGCCTGGCAGCCGTCAGATCAAGTGCTTCGTCCCAACTGATCCGCTGCCACCCCGGGTCGGGATCGCCCTTTGGCCGCGTTCGTTTCAGCGGATAGAGCAACCGGTCCGAGTGATAGACGAGTTCCGGCGCTGCCCGCCCCTTAGCGCAGAGCGCCTTGCCAGTCGGGTGTGAGGGATCCGGCTCCAGGGCGACGAAGCGGCCGTTCTCGACGACGGCGATCGAGCCACACCGTGACTATCGATGCGAGATGTTCCGCTTACCTCGTCGGGGCCTCGGTAGACGGACTCTGATCGATCGGGGGGTAGTCGGCATGGCGGTGAACGATCTTCCACTCGCCGTTCTCACGGCGGTAGACGTGGGTGACGCGCAGGGTGTACGGCTCGAGCGGAACGCCGTCCCAGGACACCGAGGTGTGTTCGTAGCCGACCGTGTAGGCCAGGTCGCCACTGACACCCGCGGTGACTAGCTCGAAGCGATACGAGGTGCAGTCGGAGAAGTGCGAGGCGAGCCAGCGGAAGGCCCGGCTCACCTCGTCCGATCCGCTCACGCTCCTGATCGCCCCCAACACGGTCACCGGATCGCGCGTTGACCACAGCGCGAGTCGCGGTTCCACGTCGCCGTTGTGGATCGCTTCTTCTGCCTCGATTTGACGGGCCAGGGTCGTGGTGAGGAAATCGTCGAGTTCACTCATTGGGTCTCTTTCTCCTTTCAACGGAAGCACAGATGATGGAAGGCATATCCTCTCATCGGTAAACAACGTGAGGTCTTGCTGGCATTCCTCCTTTCATCTCCCGGCCTTGCGCCATGAAGGTACCCCGTCTGCAAGAGTCAGCTCTGACACTTCTGCTGGAGGAGGTCGAGGCCTGGCAAACACGATGTCTGCAACTACTATACTCAGGGATATTTCCCAGGCGGTAGGGAATGGGTTCCCAAATTTTTGGGAAATTCTTCCTGGGAATGGCGAGTGAAGAGAATAGGGAAGAGACGGAGGAGGAGTGTAGAGACCTCGATCAAGGAAGAGGCAAGGGAGGGATTGGGACAATGCGGTTGATGAGTGCAAGATGAACTGTTTTCCATCAGGAAGCAAGCTTCTGTGCGCAGGGCAGAGGGCAGGTTTTACCTCCATGTCTAGCCTCATATCCCTTCGCTACAGGCGAGGCTGAATTGTACCTTGTATCCCTAGTTATCTGGCACTTGGTATCTATTCGCGCAAAAACTACTAAGAGGCCTTCTGGGTGGTTCGTCCTGGCGCAGCCACAGCGACACATGTGTCGGCTGCATCGTCTCCTGGACGACTGCCACCAGGTGCTTGCTCAAGGTTGCCAGGTCTACTTCATTGCGCAGCGTGAGACTAAAAGTGGCCAGTGTGCGAGCAGCGGCGATCGATGATGGCCTGGGTGAACAGATTTTTCGTGAGTCAATTCGGGCAATTGCGGACCATTCTCTTTCTGTGGTATATTTGCTTGGAGCAGATGCGGCGTCTTCTGGAGGGGAAATCTGACCGTGTGACACATCCCCTGTTGGGGACATTATCCCTAGATCTGCCAAGACCTGTGGCAGGCTCCAAGCATCGGGGCCTGTCCATCCTGGGTATTCTCACAGAAACGGCCTGTCGTCAGGAGGGGTGCTGGAGCGCCTACTGGCTGACTCAGATTATTAGGAGGTAATCCATGAGTGCTCGCAGCGTCCATCCCCATAGCTCGCATTGGGGCGTCTTTGAGGCCGAAGTCGAAGATGGTCAGGTGGTGTCTGTTCATCCCTACCCCTACGACGCCCATCCTTCCCCCATCTTAGCCAACATTCCAGACAGCATCCGGCATCCTACGCGCATTAGCCAGCCGATGGTGCGGGCCGGGTGGCTCGATTATGGGGCAGGGCCAAGCACCCAGCGAGGTAAGGAACCTTTTGTTCCGGTAAGCTGGGAAACTGCGACGGACTTGCTTGCCGCAGAACTGCGCCGCGTCATCGAGCGGCATGGGCCGCAGGCGATCTACGGTGGCTCCTATGGGTGGGCCAGCGCCGGGCGCTTTCACCACGCGCAGAGTCAGGTTCATCGCTTCCTCAATGGTCTGGGCGGCTACACCTACTCAGTGCACAGCTACAGCATGGGCGCCGCCGAGGTCATCTTTCCACACGTCTTCGGCAATTACTGGGATATGCTGGTGCGAGCAACCGCCTGGCCCACGATTGTAGAACATGCAGACCTGCTCGTCTGCTTCGGAGGGCTGCCGCTCAAGAATACCGCTGTCAAACCCGGAGGCATTGGCCGCCACCGGGTGCCTGACTATCTGCGCCAAGCCAGAGAACACGGCGTGAAGTTTGTGCTCTTCAGCCCGCTGCGTGATGATCTGCCAGACTTCGTGCAGGCAGAGTGGCAGTCGCTCGTTCCAGGAACGGATGTGGCCGTAATGTTGGCGTTGGCGCACACGCTGATTACGGAGCGACTGCACGACACTGCCTTCCTTGACCGCTACTGCGTTGGCTTCGAGCGCTTCGAGCGCTATGTCCTGGGCGAGGACGACGGCCAGCCCAAGACGCCGGAGTGGGCTGAGCAGATCTCTGAGGTGCCAGCGGAAGCCATTCGCACCCTGGCGCGACGCATGGCAACCCACAAGACCTTCATTACTATGAGCTGGTCCTTGCAGCGCACGGAATTTGGCGAACAGGCACCCTGGATGGGAGCAACCCTGGCCGCCATGCTGGGCCAGATCGGTCTGCCTAGTGGGGGCTTTGGCTTTGGCTACTCGTCCACTTCCATGGTCGGCTCGGCGCCGCTGCGTTTCAAATTCCCCAGCCTGCCGCAGGGGAAAAACGGGGTCAAAACGTTCATTCCGGTAGCGCGCATCGCGGACATGCTCTTGCACCCAGGAGAAACCTTCGACTATGATGGTCAATGCCTCACCTATCCCGATATTCGGCTGGTCTACTGGTGCGGGGGCAATCCCTTCCATCACCATCAGCACCTTGCGCGCTTGCGCCGCGCATTTGAGCGACCAGATACCGTGGTTGTCCACGACTCGTTCTGGACTGCTATGGCCCGCAACGCGGACATGGTGCTGCCGAGCACCATGACCCTTGAACGGAATGACATCGGCTGGAACGAAAACGACAGTACGCTGGCTGCGATGCGGCAGGCGGTCACACCGTTCGCGCAGGCGCGCAGTGACTACGAAATCTTCGCGGCCCTCGCCGCCAAACTCGGCTTTTGGGACCGCTTCACCGAGGGGCGCAACGAGATGGACTGGCTGCGTCATATGTACGACACCTGGCGCACCACCGCGAGCGAGCACGGGGTTGAAGTGCCCACGTTTAAGGACTTTTGGGGAGAAGGCTATCTCGAACAAGATTGGAGCGACGATCACGAGGTACTCTTCTCTGCGTTCCGTGCCGACCCGGACCACGCTCCGCTGGCAACGCCCAGTGGGCGCATCGAACTCTTCTCGGAGACCATCCACAGCTTTGGCTATGCCGACTGTCCCGGCCACCCAACATGGTTGGAGCCAAGTGAATGGACCAAAGGCGCCCGTGCCGAGCAGTTCCCAATCCTGCTCATTGCCAACAATCCCAGCACGCGCCTGCACAGCCAACTCGATACTGGCGCCACAAGTCAGGCGTCTAAAGTTCAAGGCAGAGAGCCGATTCGCCTGCATCCGACTGATGCAGCGACACGAGGGATCGCTGAGGGGGATGTAGTCCGGGTGTTCAACGATCGCGGCAGTTGTCTTGCTGGCGCGGTGCTGAGCAAGGACGTACGGCCCAGGGTGGCTCAACTCTCGACGGGCGCCTGGTACGACCCGCTCGACCCGGCTGACGTTGATGCGCTGTGCGTGCACGGGAATCCCAACGTGTTGACGATGGACCAGGGCACGTCTAGCCTGGCCCAGGGTTGCACCGGCCAGCATGTACTCGTCGAAATCGAGCGCTGGAATGCTCCTGTGCCGGAGATCACCGTGTCCAGACCGCCCCCACTGGAGCAGCGCGACGGGCTCTAGGTGTCATAGTGAGACGGCCTGCTTGGGCCGTCTCCATCAGCGGCGATGCCTGTAATGTGCGGAAATTACATCCGCAGAGTTGAAAACACGAAGTCAGCACTGGCTGCCCGTATGCATACAAGCAGATCACAACTTGAAAGACTGCTCGACCTTCGATACAGGGAGCGCCTGGCTTCGCCCGTTTCGTTCGCTCGCTCCGCAGTCGTCTCTGAGAACAGGACCACTGGGCGGATCATCTCATATGTCACTTGCTCTGGCCAGAGAGACCGCTGCTTAATCGTCTGCCAGTCATCGGTTCGTGCAATACGTGGACGTTTTTCTTTAGGGTGGGCACGTCTTTCCCTCGCCGTAAACACCGCACAAATGAGGATGTCTATACATTCCCTCATCTAGTCTCTATATCCAATTGTTGGATGCTTGTCAATCAAGTGGAACTTTTTCCGCATGATGAGACGTTTTTGGCAAGCGAGCGGTGCCATGTTCACTGCCCATTTTTCTCAACCATCCTCTGGCGAGGTTTGGTCAGGAGACGAGGTACGACTTTCTGAGACTCCCAGATAAAGGGGGAGGTACGACTTTCTGAGACTCGACAAGTCCTTATCCTAAGGAATTCCCTTTTTGACCTGCTGCTCCCTTTTCAAGAGAGCGTTGCAGGAGTTGTTTCATGGCAGCGCCTCGTGCAACCTGCCACGGAGTTAACCCACTCTTCCCTTTGGTATGAACGTCGGCTCCTCGTGAGAGGAGGAAAGCGACCATCTCCACCTTCCCACAATTGACTGCACGGCGCAGAGGGGTCTCGCCCAGTGTATCTTGTGCTTCTAGATCTGCTCCACCATCCAACAAGGCTTGGGCAACCAGGACATTTCCCCGTCGCGCTGCCATGTGCAAGGCGCTACAGTGTTTCAGTCTCTCCTGCGCGTTGACGTTCGCCCCACCTTGAACCAGGACACGAACGACATCGGCGCCATGCGCCTCATGGGATGCATTGCCGACGAAATACAGCGGGGTGTGCCCCCACTGGTCTCTCGCGTTAGGGTCGGCACCCAGATGCAGAAGGAGCTCCACAATGGTGAGACTCCCCTGGCCTGCCACCTCATGTAAGAGCGTACGGTCATAGGTGTAGCGCTCCTGCACCAGTTCAGGGGACTTGAGAAGCGTCTGACGCACATAGTACAGCAGAGCCTGCTGATTGCTGCTGCTCAGGATCGCGAGAGAACTCAGGAATGCCGCGCAGTCCCTGGTAAAGGCAGCTTGCACAACAGGACTCTCGATCACGGCCAGAACCGCAGCGGCGTTTCCCTGGCGAACGGCGGCAACCATCTCCTCGAGCATCCTTTGTTCCTGCCACTGCTCTGCGATGGCCTGATGCATGCGCGAGGGTTCCTGTTCGTCCTGACCCCCAATGGGGTGTTCCAGGAGTGAGGGAAACTCGTTGGTTGCGTCTGGTGGTTGGTTGATGAGATAAGCTGACGATTGAGCAAAAAACCAGCGTAAGGTGCTGCGCATCGGCTCCTTGATCTCCACCTCATCGATCGCCTGAAACATTGTGCTGAGCCAGGCCTCTCTCTCCTTCTGTCCAATTTTGAAGCGCAGATGCGCTTCACGTAGTGAGAGCGACCACCGGCGTGGGGCATACTCGCATGGCCCGCCGAAGAACTGGATGAAGAAGGCAGCAAGCGCTTCGATCGGACAACCCTTGAGGGTTGGTGGATACAGAGGACGCAAAACCGGATCGTGCTCAACATGGGCATAAAAGGCCACCGAGAGTCTTCGGCAGGTGTCGCGGCCACCCAGGGCGTGATAAAGATCGACCCTGTTCAAGTCGTATGGGAAAATAGGAGTGACAGGCTCAGAATCCAACTGGTCTTTCATCTTTTCCAAAATCAGCTCTTCTTTCGTCCATTGTACTGGAAATTCTGTTCGCATTCAAGATGATCTGTTGCCTTCCCCGAATAGGTACTTCTCTCTTGAGAGCTTGTGTGATTCCATTACGGCAAATATTTGGCACAAACCAGCACAACATGCGGCTCTTCCTCGCATAAGATATTCCCCTGAAACTCGCTTGAGAAACTCGAAATGTATGATAGGAGCGAGTTTCAGGCGTGATGGTACGTCGACGACGCATGACCCATTAGTGTCGAATGGTAAAATCGAGCTTGAACGCTGAGGCAGCCGGCTGGCAAGCAGGCTCAGTTTGCCAATTGGCCACTACTACCCACATGCAACAGAGCTCCATTCATCATGCTCAAAACACACAGGCGGCAGATCGTTCATGTTCCTGTCTCAGTCTTCATGAGGAGATAGGTTCAAAACACTCCATACTGATTGGGAGAGTCTTTCAGCACTTCTTGAGCCACTTCCCACTCCTCAATAATCTGGTTTTCCTCGAAGCGAAAGATGTGGATCAGCGCAATCCACGGACTACTCGGCGTGAGCCGAACTCGACCGTGAACTGCCACCAGATCTCCGTCTTCCAGAGCGCGCATGGCTTCAAATTCCTTCCTGGGAAATGAGGCCGCATTTTCCTCCATCCCAGCTAAAAGCGAGGCTCGATCACCCGGAAAATAGGGGTTGTGATGGCGAAACTGTGGATGGACATATGTTTCGTATGCTTGGCGTACCTTCCCGGAAGAAGCAAGGTGCAGGAAGGAGATAGCACGCTCTTTGTTGTTCATCACTATTTTCCTTCATAGGCTCTCCGTAAGGTGGCAATATCCATTTTCTTCATCGGCAAGAAGGCCTGCGTGATCCGATCAATCTGCTCCCGCGTGCCGTTCTGCATCATCTCTCCAATCGTTGTTGGCCAGATCTGCCAGGAGAGACCAAACTGGTCTTTTAACCAACCGCACTGCTCGGCCTCAGGAACCGCAGAAAGTTTTTCCCAGTAGGAATCGATTTCTGCTTGCGTTTCGCAGGGCACCAGCAAAGAGATGGCCTCATTGAACGTAAACTGATGTTCTCGCGCGCTGTCCATAGCGGCAAACCAGGTTCCTCGGAGAGAGAAGTCGGCAAACTGAATCGTTCCTTCCTGATTCGGCTCCATCACCTGAGGGTAACGAGCCGTTATTCCTCGCCTGGAACCCTTGAAGACTGTACAATAAAACTCAATCGCTTCCTCGGCATGGCCAGCGATGTTCCCTGTAAACATCAGCGACGGAATGATGAAGGGCCGCTCTTCACCCGCGGGATTGGTGAGCATGAGCTGCCAGGACAGCCCATATCGGTCTTGTATCCAGCCATAGCGTTGGCTGAACGGGTAGGTATCAAGAGGCATCAGAGCTGTACCGCCTGCTGACAACTGCTCCCAGAGCTGATCTAAATGCGCTCGCGCCTGGTTGTCTCTTGCTGGGTCAAAGTTGAGGATAAAGGAAATCGAAGGATTGAAGGTGAAAAGCGGTCCGGCGCTGATAGCCATGAACGGCTGTCCAGCAAGTTCGAACGAAACAACGTCACTCTCTCCCGAAGGGGTATCATGCAGCGTGGTGATATGCGTCACGTGTGAATCCGGCAGTACAGACGAGTAAAACTCGGCAGCCTCTTTCGCTTCTTTGTCGAACCATAAATGCGGTGTGATAGTGTGCATTCTGTTGTTCCTTTCTTTGCCATCTGGGGTATGTTCCATACGGTACCATTGTAGCCTATGTTGTCCACGTACCAACGTGTTTGCCGTGACTTAAGTAGCACAGCTCCTCTGTATCTCTTCTCTGGAGAGCAGAGAAAATCGGAAAGGGCTACCCCACCTATGCACCATAGAAGGACTCGCATTCCTCCCCATGCCTGCAAGGACTCCGGACTCCTGCTTGGTATGTTGATAGACCTTACGAGCACATGAATGTCACTGGAGTAACAGGGTTAACGGAAGCTCAGCAAGCTACTCTACAAGCACTAGAGGCTGTGGAGGAGGCAACCGAGGCGCTTCCCTGAGAGCTAGGTGGAGCAGGTAGATCTGCTTTGCACTTGCTGATGTAGTTGTCTCCAGCAGGCTACCCCTGCAGCAGCGTAAATCTCACTCTTCTATACACCTCGGCGCAAACACCGCCTCCAACGGTCTGTGATTGCTCAGGCGAAGTTCGCGGAAGGAGTGGAGGTACTGCGCCTGCATGGGGCACAGCGTAGCGGAAGCAAAGACATGATCGAAGCGATACTTGAACTGGTCCCGGTAACACCAGCTCCATCCCTCCTCCAGTGTCTGCTCGCCATAGCCATGCAGCCTCCGATAGACATCGTGCAAATCGTACGTGCTCAACTCACGCAGCATGCGCAGCTCGAGTTCATGCTGACGGGAATCTTTGAAGACAGGTCGCCGCATCCCTCTGCGATTCCTCCAGAGGTAAGGCGACCTCTGTGGGCATTTCCGCTTTTTTGTCCTCTCTGAAGAATGCTTCTTTGGTCGGGACGCGGCCAACGCGGATAACTGCGTAGAAGCCTCCGCATTCGATATTCGCTGCGGAGGTACGTTCACGATATAGTCCCCATGTCTCTTGAGGAAAGGGTACTGCATCCTCCCCGCTTTCAAAGAGGGGTAAGGCGGCCCTCAGCAGAATATTACTGCAATAGCCTAGCCCAACAAGAATAGTTTTGTGAGCCTCGTACCAGCCGAGGATGATAAGGGACAAGAACGCCTCTTGTCCCTTACTCAAAAGAGCGTTCGATGAGTATGAAAGCGTACAAGTATCGCATCTATGCGAACAAGCAGACAACAGAAAAACTGGCATGGGTGCTTGACCGGTGCCGGGAACTCTACAATGCCGGGTTGCAAGAGCGTCGTGATTCCTACGAGATGGCTGTCAGGCAACATCCCAACTACTACAATGAGGAAACTCGCAAGCAACTCACCAGAGAGCACTCGGTCGGCTACTACGAGCAGAAGCGCGAATTGGTAGACATCAAAGAGCTTCGACCTGAGTACCAGGAGATTGCTTCGCATGTGCTGCAAGATGTGATCATGCGTCTCAAACGGGCCTATGACGACTTCTTCCGGCGTGTCCACAACTGTGAGCAAGCAGGCTATCCTAGATTCCATGGACGCAACCGCTACAACTCGTTCTGTTATCCTGATGAGGCAGGCTGGAAGGTAGAGGCAAAAGAGCGCCCGGCAGAGCACAAAGGTATCGTCAGAGTCAACCTGAAACTGACGAAGATTGGCAGCGTCAAACTGCACCTGCACCGCAACATGCAGGGCAGGATCAAAACCCTGACCATCAAGCGCGAGGGAGAGCACTGGTACGCGATATTTATCTGCGAAATTGGCAAGCCGGAACCCTTACCCACCAGTTACGAAGATGTAGGCATTGACCTGGGCGTGACTCACTTTGCCGCCCTCTCCAATGGCAAGTTTATTGACCATCCCCGCTATTTGCGGCATGCAGAAAACAAGCTTGCCAAAGCACAACAAGCCCTCTCACGAAAGCAGCGCGGGAGCCACAAACGCAAAAAGGCAGTACAACGAGTAGCCAAGTGTCACCGCAAAATAGCGAACCAGCGCAAAGACTTTCAGCACAAAGCCTCACACAACCTTGTCAATCAGTTTCAAATCATCGTGTTTGAAGACTTACAGGTAAAAACCTCACGAAAGCGCCTGCCCCCAAACAAGATGAAAACGGGAAATACGTCCCCAATGGAGCGGCAGCAAAAGCAGGGTTAAACAAGTCAATCTTGGATGCCGGATGGAGCACGTTTATACAAATGGTGAGCGTCAAGGCAGCATGGGTCGGGCGCATCGTCATTTTTGTAGACCCATCCAAGACATCACAGATGTGTCCCAATTGCCAAACCATGCGCAAAAAGACGTTAGACGAACGGTGGCACTCCTGCGAGTGTGGGTGTGAACTGGATCGGGATACGGCATCAGCGAAGGTTATTCTGGACTTGGGACACAAGCAACTTTCGGTCGGGACGCGGCCAACGTTGGCAACGGCGTAGAAGCCTCCGATTACTGACTGGTGGTACGTTCACGTAGCCCCAGGTGATGATCTCTCCGCTCTCGCGCTCGTGCTGAGGCGCATTGAGGTCCCCACAAAGCAGTCTGGGCCGATGGGTTGGGATAGCGAGTGTCTGGTAGACGCCAGCACACAGATCCAGCTTGAGGTACGGATACAGCTTCCGACCTCCATTGGCATCCTTTTCGAAATGATTGGCGGGGGTGATATAGACGTACGCCACTTCGATTTCGCCCCAAGGACTGTAAAGCAACGCGAAGAGTGTACGCCTTGTCCAGTGCAGCCGCAATTTCTCTCGGTCGGGTGCGTAGTTCCCTTGACTCCAAAGGACACTATCAGGCACATCTGGTAGGAGCGAAAGGGGAAAGCGGCTGGCCAGTAGCACGCCGGTCGGAACGGCCTTGTGCTGCCTCTCACGTGTGTGCAGGACGTGTGGAAGGCCAAGCAAGTGGAACGCTTCGATGTGACGACTCCCTACGGCTGAAGCCGAGGGCTTCTCAGCAGCGCGTCTGCTGAAGGCTCCGTCCGAGCCTGAGGATGTTGATCGCAGCGTTGTGGTCACGGTCAAGCGAACAGCCGCACGAGCATTCGTGCCAGCGCTCGCTTAAGTCCTTCTTCACGACCGTCCCACAACCGCTACAGACCTGGCTGGTGTACTTGGGGTTCACAAACAGCACCGTTCTGCCAGCCTCTTCCGCTTTGTAGATACAGAACTGTTGGAACATGCTCCACCCAGCATCAGCAATACTTTTGTTTAAGCCACTCTTAGCCGCCGCGCCATTGGGCAAGTAGCGCCCGTTCTCATCCTGTTTTGGTTTCGGGCGCTTGCTCATGTTGGGCGCCTGCAAGTCCTCAAAGACGAGCATGCCGTAGGCATTGACCAGTTTTCGGCTCGCTTTGTGCAAGAAATCGCGGCGCTGGTTCGCTACCTTGCGATGGGCTTTTCCTACGAGCTTGCCCGCTTTCTTGCGGCGATACGAGCTGCGCTTCTTGCGAGCAAGCGCCTGTTGCAAGCGCTCTAACTTCTGTTCTGCGTGCCTTAGATAGCGCGGGTTCTCAATCGTTTCACCCGTTGACAAGGTGGCAAAGTGTAGCAGGCCCAGGTCTACGCCGATAGCCTCTGTCTTTTCTTCCATCTGCTCGCTTTCTACTTCACAGGCAAACACGACGTACCAGACATCACCCTCCCGCTTGATCGTACACGTCTTGACGGTTCCCTTGATCTGGCGATGCATCTTCACCTTGATGCTCCCAATCTTGGACAGGCACACGCGGTTGTCATGCGTGAGAGAGAAGCCTGCTTGCGGGTAGGTGAAGCTGTCATAGCGACTCTTGCCCTGGAAACGTGGATAGCCTGGCTCCTCACCGTTCCCCACCCGCCGGAAAAAGGCATCGAACGCTTTTTGAACGCGCCGGAGTACATCTTGCAAGACCTGAGAATGGACATCCGGGTACTCTTCTCGGAGTTCCTTAATCGCTGGCAATTGATTGGCCTGGCTGTAGTAGTTGATCTTGACTTCACGAGAGCGCACTTTGCGTGTTTCCTCATCGTAGTAGCTCGGATGCTGCCTCACGTGAAAATTGTAGGCATCGCGCCGTTCAGTCAAGGCCGCATTATAGAGGATACGGCAGGCATCAAGTGTCTTCTGCAAGCATTCGCGCTGCTTGCGAGTCGGATACAATCTGAATTTGTACGCTTGCTTAGGCATGCTTCTGGTTCTCGATGTACTGCTTCATGACTGAGAACGGTGCGCCACCCACTGTCGAGACAAAATACGAGTTCGTCCACAAGGTAGGCAGCTTCCGTTTGAGCACCGGAAACTCTTGCCGCAAGAGTCGAGATGAGCGGCCTTTGATGAGCCGTACCAGCCGATGTATCCCGAATTGCGGATCACATTCGACGAGCAGATGCACATGATCGAGCATGACTTCCAAGCTCAACACTTCTGCCTCATGGTCCTGGCACACCTCATGAATGATTTGTGTCAGGCGCTGCGTTATCGCCTCTACCAGCACCTTGCGCCGATATTTCGGGCAGAACACTACATGATACTTGCACGAGTAGTAGACATTCCGTTTGGACTTGTACGCTATTTTGCTCATATAGACAGTATACAGCATGAAGCCATATATTGCCAATAGTTCAGCATTGCCCCACTTCCCAAGCCCCGAAACAAGGAACGCGCCATATCCCTGGCGCTGAAGCGCAGGGTTTTACGGCGCGGGCGGGATAACGTGAGACTGCGTTGCCATTGACATCTTGCAAAGTCACGACATCCGGCTCACGCTGCCCCAGTACCTGTACCTGTTGTGAAATCACGCCCACGCGATTATTGACGTTCCAGGTGATCACTTTCATGCAGCACACATCCCCCAATTTTTCACTCCAATGGTTAGGCCTTTCGTTTGAGCTTTGCTCCTGTCATCTTCTGTGTCTCCTGGGTCGATCTCATTCCTTGCATTGCTGTGTCAGGGGGTAGGCAGGCCATCCAGGCTCTTGCTATTGTTGGCGTTACGATAGTCGGCGAGCCCCTCTTCCCCCTTCGAGGTTGCCCAGCGCGTTAGTGTCTCCCGGTCCTTCTGCAGTTCCATCAGAGGTACTCCATACCCGCAAGAGGTTCGTACCAGATCAATCGAGGCCAGGATAATTTGTCGTATCCCGGGATAGCTTGGGAAATGGGCCACCAGCTCATCCCACCGCTCTGCTCCTGGCAGAACGGTCTCTCCCTTTCCATAGAGGCGCAGTATTTTGGGTGCTCCATGAAAAGCGCAGAACAGAAACGTAATCCGCCTGTTTTCAGCGAGATGGGCAGAGGTCTCATTCCCGCTCCCGGTTAAATCCAGGTAGGCGACTTGATCCGGTGAGAGGATACGAAAGGTATCATAGCCCTTTGGGGAAAGATTGACATGCCCATGTTCCGAGAGTGGTGCGGTGGCAACAAAGAACAGAGGCTGTGCTTGGATAAAGCTCTGGAGGGTGGGAGTTATGTGATCATACTGTTCGCCCATACGTGTTCTGCTCCTGCTCGTAAAGAGACGTTCCTTGCTAGAAGTATACCATGAGCGTACCCAGCGGCAAATTGCCACTCTCATCCAAGAACGCCGACCAGCAGATGAGCAGAGCTTCCTGACAAGCTCTTGTGCGGCCTCTGATCGCTTCTCTTGCGGATTGAAGATAAGATTGTCGCTTTCAGAAGGTGAGTTTGTCGTTTCTTTCAAAGCTCTAGCCCATGTTCCCGTTGATGTGAAGATCCTTGCTTTCTTATCCTTCTTTTATCCATACGCGTAGTGGTCCAAGAGTTGTAAATCCGACGCGCAATGCCATCGTGAGGCTTTCATCCTGTTCGTATCCAATAATAGGAAGTGAGGGGTAGTGGGTAGCTGTCAGGCTGAGCAATCCTTCCCAATACCGTTCTGTCTCTTGTCTTGGGGCAAAAACATTGGAGAGGCCAACTACTTCTGTCGTCTTATTGGCAATCGCTCCCGCAACGATTTGGTTTTCTTTGTAGGCCGCTATGATGCAGATGTCAGCATCGTGTAAGAGAGCAGGAAGAAAGAGGCGGCTCAGAGACGAAGCGGTTTGAGACCATGCTTCTTCCCATCGTAGAAGCTCTCGCTCCGATGTTATTTGTTTCCACTGGAGGTCAGCAGTTCCTTGACGTGAAAGATCTGCTGGTGCTTGCCGGAAAATCCACTGCGCTCGAAAAAGTTCATGAAAATTGAAAGGAGTGAGTTCCAAGACCGCAAAGCTATCTTTCACGGAAATAGTGTAATCTCTCTTCACTGTAAGAAGTTCTGCGAGAGCATTCTGGTGAGGGGTGAGGTGAGCTATTGGCGAAAGCGTCACCAGGTTGGGGTAGTACATGGGTGTTTGATACCGACTTATCCAGAAGGTTTCGTGAAACTCTCCCATGACGTTGTGAGATCGGCAGACGGTATCACACCAGATGGCGTTGTTATATGCTGCTACTAGTAGAAAATGATTGCTGGTATCCATTCCTACTCTTCATCTTTTCTTTTCTCAAATACCTGACAGTCACATGCTCCTGAAGCACTCTCTCACTCTATCATATTTTCTCTGTGCCTCCATCAACGGGTTTGGCCTTTCCTCTTTGGGCATTGTGGCAAGAATCTGGCTTTGGCAAATCACAAGTGTGGCGACAAACTCACCTTCTGAAAGCGACAATCTTATCTTCAATCCGCAATCTCTCATTTCACCCTAAGTCATAACATATCCCCAAAACGCAAAAAGGACAGCTTTTCAGCAAAAAGCTGTCCTTGTGTACACCAGTGTGAGACTGTCTGCCAACCAGTCAAAGGCTCGCTACCTGAGCAATCCTTCTGTGTAGATGCGTAGCGCATGAGCGTGGCAGATCGCGATTGCTGCCGCATCGGCTGCATCATCAGGTCGAGGTATCGTAGGTAGATCGAGTATTTGTTGCACCATGTACCCCACTTGCTCCTTCCGCGCAGCTCCATAGCCCGTGACGGCCAGCTTGACCTCACTGGGAGTGTACTCTGCAATGGTCAATCCACTTTGTACCAACGTGAGGAGCGCTACACCACGAGCCTGGGCTACCCCTATGGCAGTCGTCACATTCTTGCCAAAGAACAGTTTCTCTATGGCTGCCTCTCGAGGGTGAAACCTGGCAATGATCACACTCAACTCCTCATAGAGCAACTGCAACCGCAGCGGATACGCCTGTCGGGTCGGCGTTATAGTCGCATCGCAGACGAGCAAACGCAGATCATTGCCTGCTGCCGCCACAACCGCATAGCCCATCCGTCCAAAGCCGGGGTCGATGCCCAGAATGAGCCGTTCGTTCCTTTCCGACCGTTTCATTTCTGCCATTCCTTCGCCTCCTCACCAGCCCAAACGCTGTTCGCGCATACTCATCCACGCACCCTGGCCTATAATCAGATGGTCAAGCACCTCAATCTCAAGTAACTCGCCCGCCTGGATGAGAAGGCGAGTGACGTTGATATCCTCGGGGCTGGCAAGGCATGTAGAAGATGGATGGTTGTGCGCGACGATGATGGCAGCGCTATTGAGCTGTAAGGGCAAGCGGAACAGTTCGCTTACGCGCACAACAGACGAGTTCAAACTGCCCTTATACAAGCGATGGAGACGCTGCACGTGGTTCTTCGTATCCAGGCATGCCAGCCAGAACTCCTCATGGTCGAGGTGTCCCAGCTCAAGCATCAGCAGTGCTGCCAGATCGGCAGGCCGCGTAATGCGTTCATCCTTACACGGCGCGAGTAACACCTGGAGCAGGCTGACCAGTGCCTGCACTTCCTCAGGAATACCTTCGATGTTCTTGAGTGCGGCCTGGATATTTTCACCACTGGTTGCCAGCCGTCGCAAATCGGCGATGCAGAGGTACGGCGCAATAGCCTCATGCAATGCGCGTGCTTGACGCTGAAGCGTTGGATCAGATGGCGGCCAGTCCATCGTTTCATCGACAAAGAGCGGATGCATGAGGATATTCTTCTGTGTTTTCTTGACCGCTGCCGGACAAAACGCGCAGCGAGTTTTTGATCGTGCCATAACGTTGTATTCCTTTCTCATGTAGAAGGTATGAAAAACCCCAGGAAGGTGCTTCCTGGGGTTGTGTGAAAACGATCGTGCCGCACTGCATCGAAAGTCATAGATGCACTTGCGTTTCAAGAAACTCTCGGTGTGTGCGGCGTGTTATATTAAGGTTCGCTATGTAGATGTACTTGCGTTCCTTCCTCTATGCTGATCATTACCGATCTGTCTGGTAGACTGGGATCGCGTGACCTCCATGCGCCTCCAGCCCGGCCAGAATCTTCTCTCTGGCCTGTTCATTGACCGAACCATCATGGTAGCGGATGAGCGCGAATCCAGTTATGGGCAGCACCGCGAAGATACCAGGTACCAGGCCATCCGCCGACTCACCTGTCGGGCGGTACTGGTAGATCGTGCTGCCGATCTGGCGCAGGCAGAGGGGCAGTAGTTCTGCGCCTGGAGGCAACTCTCCGACTTCGCTATCGAGGATATCGATCGCTGTTTGCGCCGCCTCCCGAGGGATCAATTCCCACAATTTAAACAGGCAAGGTCCCGTTCGCGGGGAAGCTGGCAACAGCGACGGGAGGAGCGGATCCATGCTGGTACCGATGAGATGTAGGAGTGGCCTGGTGGTTGTCTCTTCACCAGTTTTACCTGATGTGCCTCCCGCCTCATCGTCACGCGCAGCGTTAGCAGCATCGTGACCGGGAACCTCTTTCTTGCAGGATTGTGGCGGGCGTTGTGTCTGCCAGGCCGTATTGAGAACAAGGGGATGCGCCAGGATCATGCGACTCAACCGGGAGAGCAGCGAGAGGTCGAGATTGGGATTGAGGCGTCGCGACGCTCCATACCGGCGTGTTTCCTCCAGATAGTCAGGAGCATATGGGTAATGCTCCCGACCCACCCAGATCAGCAGGTCAAAGATGGGAAGCCCCTCCCCATCGAGCGCTGGTTCACCCGATGGGAGCAGACGCTGCCAGGTCTGCGGCTTATTGACGAGATCAAGCCCTGGTGGGATTGGCAGTGGCGGATCTAGGAGGAACTCCTCCAGTGGCCGTCCACGGGAAGACAGGCCACACTCCGCGTAAACGCCGCCCGGCTCGCGATCTCCACAGCCGCGCGGGACGGGATCAGCTTTGGGAAAATCCTGGTCAAATGCAAACATTGTGTCGTACTCCTTTTCATTCTGACTGAGGTTGAATAGTAGGTTGGGATTGCGAGGTCAATGGCGCGTCACGCAGGGCGATGCGCAGTTGTTGCACGAGCGCCTGGGTGAGCGTCTGCACGGCCTGCGGCGCCGTCCGGTAATCGGGACAATGCTCAAAGGCAAGGAGCGCAGCCAGCAGCGAGGGCAGCGACGAGGTCGAGGCAGTTTGGCATGCTTCCTGCATACTTTCCTCATCCAGGCACCCGATCTGTTGTGCCAGTTCCTCACGTCGCGGCTGTGCCAGAAAAGGCGACGTATCCGGCACTAACGTATCAGGTATTACAGGTAGGTGAGATGAAGTGGCATTCCATCCTTGGGCGAGCGCATCTTGGACGGGCACAAGACCAGTGTTGATCTGCGCACGCAGGATGTCTTTCACGCGCTCTGCCGTGATTTCCTCGCCTTTCACGGCCAGGCTCGCGACACGCTCCTGCTGCGCCTGCGTGAGCCGGACGAGCTTACGCGCCACCTCACGGCTCACATTCCCCGATAGAATGCGATCGAGGAGCGGCGGGGGTAACTGCGCGATTTTGAGCCGTTCAGCAAGCGTCGCGCGGTCGAAGCCGAAGGCGGCCAGGTCATCGAGCGTCATGCCGACCCCCTCATCGATCAGGCAGTGCAGCGCCTCGACCTCTCTGATCCAGGCGGCGGACCGCTGCTCGTTCTCAATGAGTGCGAGCAGCGCTGAGAGTTGCACCGTACTTGCGGCATAGACCTCGCACTTGACTACGGTGAGCCCGGCAAGTCTAGCTGCCAGCACGCGCCTGCGCCCGGCTATTACTTCGAAGGTGGCTTCGGCATCGTGTATAGCGAGGCTACCTTGCACAACCACCGAGGGGTTTTGCAGGATGCCCACGTGCTGGATACTTTTCACCAGGCGTTTGGCTGAACGCGCCAGGTGGTCAGCGCCCACGACAATCAGCCGTGCTGTCGGCAAGATCAGAGTTTCGTGCGCTGGGAGCGCTTCAAGGCCAAGCCGTCGCAAGAGGACAGCGTTGGCTGGGGTGACTTCACGAATATCTTCATCCTGTTCTGTCAGGACAGATGGGAGTGTATGTACCATAAGATTTTTCTCCTTTGTGAATACCACAATGCCCCAGGCAACTGCACTCACAGCGACGGTCTGGGGCATGCGGTTAATTGGTTGATGTACAACTTGTTGAAATGGCATGAGGCGTAGCATATTGCTCGCCCCGGTTGCTGGGTGGGTTGAACGTGCTGGCACTTACCTGTGAGGGTGCGCCATTTCTCGCTCCCACAACTGTGGTTGGAGAGGGGTATGCTGGTCGTGAGACGGAACCGCGAAGAGCGTCTGCGTCGCTGTGCTGGCTTGCGACGTGGGTGCGACGAGCTGGTCCCACAGCGATGGCATCAGCACCTGGCAGCACTGCTCATTCGCTCCTGCCACCTCACCCTCAACAAGCGAGGGAATGTCGCGCTCGGACACTGGTATGCGCCGTCGAGGCGTTTCGTGGTATCCACCAGGGCGACGAGCGCGACTCCGTACCCGTGCCAGCGCGATATGCTCGGTGCGTCCAAAGACAACTTCGGCACGACTACCTACAGTGTGCGATGGCGTAGGTTCAGGTTCCGTCACAGGCAGCAGTGGCGTAAACGCTGCCGCAGCGGGCATGGGAACCGTGATAGTTGGAAGCGTAATCACTGGCTCATGCTGTTGTTCGTCCTTGCGCTCTGGTAGCTCCACAACTACCTGTGCTACTTGACGTTCCCTGGGGACTGAGAGAGCAAGCGGGAGAGGACGCTCGGCCCACACCGAGACCATAGCGGTAGGGCAAGACGCGAGTGCTGCGAGGCGTTCTGCGAGATCATCCTTGATGCCACCAAGCCACTCACGCCCGCGCACGAGCGCCTTGCGCAGTTCCTCAGCTCGTTTGGCAAACACGGCCTTGAGTACCGCCTCCTCCTCGGCCACCTCTTCTTCGCCGGAGAGCAGCACCACTCCATTCTCACCGTCGTCTCCTTCTTCACCCTCGCTCTGTTCGAGCAAGCTGGAAAGTCTGGCAAGGGTGGTCTTGTCGGCCCCGGCGTGCTCGATCAGCGCTCCACGGGCAGGTTCTCCGGCAAAGGCCGCTGCCGCGCCGCTCTGCTGACCCAGCTTGCGCAGCTTGGTGTGACCCGCAGTATTGGCATATGCCAGGTAATACACGCGCACTTCCTCGCGTTTACCCAGTCGCCAGGCTCGCCTGCTGGCCTGATCGAGCATGAAGAGGTTGAGCGCCATCTCCACCCACAAAATGGTATCGATGGCGCTTTGCAGGTTCAGCCCTTCATTCACGCGACGGTAGGGAACGATCACCACGTGGTGCCCTTGCTGCACCGCCTGCAAGATAGCCTGCTGGCGATCCTCGGCTGCGACGCTGTTGGGGAGCGTCCAGGGCTTTACGTCCTTGAGCACCCACTCCAGGCGGCGCGAGGTTGAACGCAGATCATTTTGGTCGATATAGAGCATGACACGTCGTCCCTCGTCGAGTTCGCGTTGCACCAAATAGGTGAGCCGTCGTTCTAAAGGATAGGTGTATTCCCACGAGAGCTGTTCTGTCTGGACCAGCAGCGTGCGGCCGAGCATATCGCCCCAGTGGTCGCGCCTGGTCTCCCACACCTCGAATGGACGGTCGCAGGGCAGGACGGCGAACCAGCGCGGCACCGTGCCCTTGGCTAGGCGCGCCGCCGTGTTGCGCTTGCGGGCAAGATCGTCGAGTGCTCGCACCAAGCGCCCGTAGTGGGCTGCAAGATTTCGCGGCTCCGCCCAGACCTGCACAACCCGCTCCTGTTCACTCGCCTCCTCTATGGCTCGTTGCAGGCGTTCTTTCTCCACCTCTTGGTCGCGCTCACCATACCCACCCTTTCCATTCAGGCTTGCTTGTTTGAACGCGGTCAACTGGCGCGTGGCTTCCCGGCGCACTCGCTCCGCTTCGTCGAGCGCTGTCACGATCTCTCCATCACGCATGGAGACGATTTCGGGGATTTCGATACGTGGCGGCATGTGCGCACCCACATCCAGCACCGTCAGGTAGACCATATCCTCTAAGAGGTACGGGATGAGTTTGGCTGAAAGTCCAGGCGCGGGAATGGTCGAGACCTGCACCGTGGTCTGGCCCGAGCTGCGGCGCGCATCTGATTCCCATTCCTTTGTCCATTCCTGGATCACGCCGTAGCGCGAGAGCGCCTTGTCGTAGGGTAGGGGGCTGGCGAGTTGCCGTTAGTGGTACTTTTCCAACCTCCCCCCTCCGAACCGTGCATGCAGTTTCCCTGCACACGGCTCTCTAGTATCGCAGTATCGCCTCTTTTTGCAAGGCTTTCACTTCCTCA